>Ga0066648_10000891_pt1 | contig 18076 bp, 11 predicted proteins | sample CryGeyCG12114_NA_FD_59537 | JGI IMG/M metagenome (GOLD analysis project Ga0066648, IMG submission 59537) | Groundwater microbial communities from aquifer - Crystal Geyser CG19_WC_8/21/14_NA | ecosystem: Environmental > Aquatic > Deep subsurface > Groundwater | place: USA: Utah: Grand County... | reverse complement strand
AATTTTTACTTTGCTATATTAAAATTAACGAACTCAAGGGATTTAACGTTTTCTAAATATGTATATAATGAGCTGGAGAGAAATATAGTTAGTGGGTTCCATCTCAAGGATGAGATGCCTCATAAATAATTTCTCTCGTCCCTGTACATTGTGTGTGATAAGTGTAATACGGAGACAATGGCAATAATAACAATAATAATGATGATGATGATGTCCACTCAGATAAAATTTACTATTTGGTAAGGTATAGTTAGTTAGTTAGTAGGTAGTAGGAGTAAGAAAAAAAAAGATGAGATCTACACTTGGCTCCAAAGTAAATAAATATCACACATCCTTTCTGTGGTATGATGGTGTTTCCACCAAAGTGGTAGGATGAAAGTGGGGAAAACTTTTAATGGCACTTTTCCATGCCATTAAAAGAGCGCCTGTCGATATTCCAAGCACCAGGATCCAGATCAAAAGTTATTACAGTGAGTGAGTTTGAGTTCTCCGTGAAAATATTTCTTGGGAACATTTCCCTTTTGCCCCTGTGTGGAGTATGGACGCATGTTAGTTAGTACGTAAAGCTCTCAACGGTTGTCTTCCTTTCATCTTGGGTTTCGGAAATGCTCTCATGTCTCCACTCATAGCACCGTTTTCCATATGTTCTTTCATTACGGCCATGTTTATGTCCTCCCATTAATCTAAAAAAGAAATAGCAGTAGCCATTTGTACTTTTATTGGACCACTGGTCATTCGCCAAGGGGACTATCTACTCTCGTGCAGATGAAATCAATACGGAAGTAAATGTAGTGCAAAATAGTCGTACGAGACGATATACGAGCACAATTTCATCACACATTTAGGGCACCAGATAAATAAATATTACTTCGTCCCTACACTCACCAACTAACGCACTAACTACTACTGTGTAATGGCTATGAAATCATCCCCTTCACACATTATACACTCTATTCCCACGATTACATACATAGTTAGAAATCAATTACCTTCTACATACAGATCAATTTCCCTCTCCTCGTCCTCGCCTGGTGGATAAAAAAAGGAGCCATCATTCTTCCCCGTGGTGATAACAATTGGGCCTATCTTGAATTCATCATCAGTGTAGCTTTAATCTTTCCGCTCCTGGAGAAACCATCAAAATTAGATTCCTCGGAAGAAAGGGAGTTGGAGCCATAGTCTAGAAATACATTTTCTCCATCCATATGTATACAAAGGCGTACAAGAATTTGCACAAGACCCCCAAGTGGGTGAGTAGTGTGTGTTGCCGACATTTTGCCCAGAAAAGAAGAAACTACTCCGAGTGAGAGAGTGATCGCACAAGAAAGGAAGAGCTAGAAACACTTTTTGTCAATCAAAGCGAGCACCATGGACTTTCACTCACTCTCTATACATAGTACATAAAACATAGTTAGGAGTCTTATGTAGTTCCCCATCGAAGCCGATCCACCTCCCTTTAGTTAGTTAGTGAGCTATACATATATGCATCTATAGACCGTAAATCCAATTGAACACGGCACAAACAACATGTAAGAGAGCCTTATATACGTACAAGCAGAGCTTTTTTTGTTCCACTACAGTCGTCATCGTAAGTATCGCAACAACACTTCACAAATTGTATACACACCAGAGGTTCTCACATCTCTCCATAGTTCATCCAATCAGTGAAGGGAGTTACAGTTGCCACGGGACACAGAACCAGTCATGCATAACAGTGGGTTCATGTGTCATCATCAGACAAGTATTTATTATGATTAGTATATGAGAGCTGGAGACATTTTCTACTTTCTTTCGCCCGCTCATTGTACAAATGCACGCACAGTCACAGAGAGTCAGTGAGTGAAGAAGAACTTTTCATATCAAATATTCGCAGCCACTGTCTACCTATACGTTACAATAGTTCATTAATACAGTTTTCCACTCTGGTGCGTATTAAATGCTAATTTTCAGGCAATTTAGTTAGTCCAGTGCATCTAGTATTCGTTTACCAGAGTAGTCGTAGTTAATAGTTAGTTTGTAAGTTAGTGAGTTGAAGATACTTGAAGATCCTAGTTACTTTTGGGCACAATTGTTTCATGGCGACAAAATTTGCCCAGTCGCATAGTTTGTAACTTTTAGATACTTGTTCTTGACGTACGTACTGCACCCCTGTAATTCCAATGAAGACATCTTTTCTTTCGTATAGTGTAATTACTCTTATACAGTTAGTTAGCTAGGTAATTAGTATGTGAGACGCGAAGATCACACTATACCACTTTTACTTCCACGCACAGTGTGCCAACACTGTAGTCAGATGCATGCAGCTTGTAGTTAGTTCCACATACTGCATACTAACTATATAGTGACTTGGTAAAGTTCGTTATATAGACAGCATGGTGATTATTTTTGTGTTCACCGCAGAGTATTTTCCATTAGTAGAGAAATTAGATTTTCAAATCCTGATCATCTTTACGTAGAAGATAGGCGCACCAGTATGCTAAATTAAAGAGAGCGAAAATGAGCGGAAAAGTTATACGGGAGACGACATCTATTCTTTTGGATCTCGAGGGGAATTTAGATAACCAGGTTCGGGCACATCCTTCACGTTTAGGAGCCATTGCCATATGGATCTCGCATTGACGAGCTTTGTCCAACGGCAGAGCTTCCCTTGGATGCCTCACTAGTGGCTTCTGCATACAAACCAATTTACTTTATTAAATACAGCTTCTGGCGTTACCTCCGTCAGATACAAAAAATTTCAATCTTATCTCACAATCTGAATCGTGTTTGTAGTTTGTTACAAACACATTTCATCTAGTCACTAACTAACTAAATAACTAAAAATGAAAGCACAGTTTTTGTGCACCACTGTCTTGTTCTCACTTTTAGGAATTTTTGAATCGCAATAAAGTTTTTAAAATGTTTTCTCAGCTAGACTATCTTTCTGATTGCTGCCTGGAGTGAAATAAACTGAAAATCTCTCCCTAGAGTACCTATTTTGAACATTAACTTGTGCGTAGGTAGGTACTCCAACTAACTGCTGTCTCACGAAATTACGATACTTATAATAAAAAAGGTAAAAGATACTACTGGCTGAGAGTTACAAGAGCAGTATTATTATCATAAGCTATTCTACCACACAAAAGAAAATCAATTGAGTTGGCCATTCGTCCAATTCTACAACACCTATTTGGACTTGCATACACTCTTTTTCTCTCTTAAACATCATATCAACAAGCTATAGATCCAGCTTAGCTCAACAAAAAGCCAAAAGTAGCTCAGGTCATTTGTTGTACTGTACGTCCGTACTCTGTACATACAAAACACATATGTGCTACGTAGCGAGTCAATCAACCAAAGAAAAACAAATTACAGCTGGCGTCTGGGAAAATTGGAAATTCTCATTACCACCATGCAGTTTGCCCTGCTCCCTACTTATATAAGAACTTCTAATATTACTTTCGAGAGTGACTAGTGAGTGAAGACCACAAGCCATGTGTTCCCCAAATTGGGATACACCAACTCACCATGCCAAAAACGGACGTTCCATCTTCCATTCTATCGGCATTGACAGCAGCAGCCGCCTCTAGCGCGGCCGCTTGCTCCAACTCCCATTGTCTGCGCTGCTTCTTCACATTCTCACGATGCTGGTCAGACCGTGAGGCATAGTTGACTAAAGCAAACTCAAGGAGGGCACCAAAAACAAACGTGAGGCAGACGCCGGTCCACACGTCCAAAGCTTTCGTGTAGGACACTGGTGGCAACGTCTGGTTGATACCAGAGGTTTGTGTTGCCATCGTGAGCAGGGTGGTCACCCCCAATGAGACTCTCGCTGGGACGGCACTTTGGTCAAGCCAGAATGACACCCATGACACAATCACCAACATGCAGCAAGGAATGTAGATCTGAATTAGGTAGTATGAGAACTCGCGTTTGAACAGCAAGTCTACGCGAAGACAACTGTACACACCTGTGAAAAAAAAGGAATTAGTTAGAAAAGTAAAAGCAAACATGCATATTTAGTCCCATACAAATGGAAAAGTCCAAGTGCTTATGATTGTATAACAGTAGCACTAGTAGCAGTGGTTCCAATTCATATAAAGTTAATGGTGCAAGAGTGAAAACGTAATCATATTCTAAAGATGTTAGTTAAACGAGCTGGGCAAGATTTACAGATAGACACAGTATTGCGGTAAAATAAAAACAGAACGTTGTTGAAATGGCACAAACTAAAGTGGTTGACTTGGTATGTTATGATAGTAAACATAACTACTTCTCCACTTGTGTATTTACTATATGCAGGGAGAGGGAGCTAAAGGCTGTGGGGTAAGGATGGAGACCAAGAGGTTGTGAAATGTTTTGCAGATTCAATTAATTATGGTAATTCGTGCCAACAGGGATAAGAGAAAGACCACAACCGCAACTAAACTTGAGTATTTTTGGAACAAACTTGAACAACACAGTGACATTTAGCGCCTTCATGGGTTGGGGACATTGTTTTAAACCCCACTTAATCATTGAGGGGCGAAATAGCCTACAAAAAGCGGCTCCTCCAGAATTCAACTTAAAAAGGGTGTGTGGGCAAGTTGAGGCAGTCAGTCAAGTGTGAGAACGTGTGGAAAATTGAAATATAGAGATCTAGTGAAAAACTACGTGACACGAGCTGACAAAGTGGTCAAAAACTTTGTTTCACGCATTCTAAACCTTTCATTTTAAATCAATTCACATTAGAAAGTTTGTCCTCTTTTGTTTTCCCAGGCGTTCTAAGATAAATAAAACTAAGGCTCCAGAAAGTAGCTCAATTTTCTTTCCTTTTCTATATGGATGAAAGAAAAAACTAAATGATTAATGACTCTGACTGTTGTGTAAGGTTGCTCGCTCTACAAAACATAAATGAATTTTTAGCTCTCGTTTGACTATAAGTTTTCCCTATTATAATTTCATTATGCACTTTGACTACGGCATGCGGCAAACTATTAATGTTTTCAACGGAGTCTTGTTAAGTTAACAACATTTAATTCCCAATGTTTCATATAATTACTGTCTTCCCACACTGTCGATCTTCTGGAGACTGCTCAACAATGTATATAACATGGAGAAACTTACAGTTCACTGGCAAATTATTTACTTATAGTAGTACTATACATAATACATTTGACTTTCTCATCAGTAGATTTACATAACAGCATACATTCGTAGAGTGAAATTCTTCAGAGATAAGTACTTTACAAAAGTTACACACACTTCTATAATATTTTACCTGTATTCGTCTGACTGTCACAGTAGTCTGTTGTAAATTGTTCCAAAGCAAACCGAGGTAAATGGAGATCCGATGTAACTTGTACTGGATCAGATTTCTTCCATTTGAAAATAAGATCCTCCGTTGTCCAACCATCTACATCAGGCGGAAAGGGCAAAGGTGAAATAAAACAATTCTACGATTCCAATCAACTTGAATCAATAGTTTCAAAAGGAAGATAAATACTTACAGCTAGCCATCCGCAACGAACACGTTTGCTTATCCAGCGGGTACAATTTCAAGATCATTGGACATGATAGTGTCAATGAAATTCTGAAAAATGACAAAACAAACAATCCAAAAGAGCTGTCTAGAATCATCCTTCATAAGATACCATATTAAACCAACAAACAATAGCCAACTACAACCTAAATACAACAGCAGTCAGGTAACTAACTACAAGTCGTGAATAACTGATAGAATGGCAAAATCATGAAATTGGTCGTGAAATCTTATACATGTGATGGCAAATCTAAAGGTTCAAAATGTACAAGGCAAGCATTTATCAACCTATGTTGACTCGCCTCCCCAACTAACGGAGCCCTTCAATTTAAATGCCAGTTACAGAAAAGGCTGTTATTTCCTAAGAGGCTTTCCCAAGCGTCAAAGCCTACTCGTTGGGAAACACTAGACAAAGTGTGAATTGAATACACACAGCTCGTACTAAAACTTGCCATCACTTCCATCCGCGAGCAAATAAGTAAACCGAGTATAAGTAAGCAAACAAGTAACTTGATAGTATTTGCCAAAGGATACATAAATAGCAAAGAATCCCTGGCTGGATTACATAACAAAGTTTACAGACTGAATTATCAAAGAGAATTAATAGTCAGGGTGTGATTTATTACCGAATACTGTAGAGAACCTCTCCATCAGGGAAGATACGAATGTAGACATTTGGCATGATGATATTATGCAAGTGACCTTGCTTTTCATTAGAGAAAAATAAATCGGGCATCCATACTCGCGCGGAATCCGTCAACGTCAAATATTTTAGCTTAGCAATCACAGCTGCAAACGAAATAATTTCCAGTCATATAAATTGGTTAGTTAGTGATAGTGAGTTGGTTCGTTGGCAAATCCCGCTCCATCATGGGCAAATACATAAATTCCCATTACAAGTGGATTTAGCAACGTCCCTCTGAGCATAAATTGTATATATCTGTGCATATAAAATCAAATAAAATGAGCCACTAGGATCCAAAAACGGAGTATACCAAAGCATGACGTAGTCCTTTTCACAATTATGTAGTAGTTAGCTTTAGTTTGGCACAAGGTACTCAAAACTGTATTGCAATTTAATTCAATTCAAAATCTTTCTGAAAGCAAGAGTTGTAGCAAATGTTTGAGTGCTCCTAAAAATGAACTTAAAGTGGAGTGAAAGGATAGAGGAGGTGTTTTCAAACACAATTTCTTGTTTCCTACGTGAGCCTGTATTTGTCAATCTTCCTTTTAGTTCAGACGCATATACTGCTGCGGAGACTAAGCTTTTTGCTCCCACACACAGTGGGGAATAATGAGACTCCATTAGGAACTCAACAGCTCTCTCAAACTATTGATTAAACCTGGTCTACGAATGAGAGTGCAATGTAGTTTTCCTGTTCTATACGTCTCTCGGATTTTTTGCACACAAAATTGTGGGCATCGCCAGTTACTTAATGTACCCAGTTAGTCAGCAGTATTAGAGACTAACATCACACACATAAAGATTACTTATAACGGACCACTGATGCCAGAGAATTTCATTCCACGTAATCAATGTCTGTTCACGCAATAAACCATTGCAGAAAAATTATAAATACCACAGTGTGGATAGAAACTTAGCTACACTTTGAAAGAAGACAAAAAAAAAGCATAAATCGTACCTGTTGGTTTGAATTTATCGAATCGGAGACGTTCATCCAGCCACTGTTCTCGAAATGTGAGTTGTACACTGTACTCCTGCAATTACATTGAATACGGAATGATAAACTGTGAAAGTGGTTGGAAACTCCAGGCAAAAATAATAATCAAAGGGATTCCATTTGGTTCATTGAGGAACGTGAGACTGGTAATTAAGGAACAGGATAGGAAGAAATATTATCCAGGGAAGCACTACTTAGTTAGTTAGATGAATCGCTCAGTCAGCCAAAATGGTACAGGAAGTAAAACCCATTTCTACAGCACTGGTGAAATTAACGGGAGCAAAGAAAAAATCTAAATGTCAAGGACTTACAAAATCTCAATCACGATTCTAGAAAATTTACAGTCTATACTACAGGAAAAACACAAGGTCCAGTTACCGGACAAAAAAACATGTATTCAAAGGATTTAGGGAAAACAAGTGAGCTTTACTGTTGACACGATCAATAAAAACGGTTGACTGAATCGAGCAAAAAGGTGGACACAAGCTTGGGATAAAAACTTACATACTAACTACCTAACTAACTAAAGAGTATAAGCTATGAAAAAGGGAGAATGAAAAATTTGTCAACACTATGGAATGGAGAATTAAAGGGTTTGTGAAATGCCATTCAAGTTTTGAACCTACTGCTTGAGAAGTCAGTTGGTGATTTATGTTTGGCAATGTGATATATAAGCTATATATATAGTAATGTTGGTAGATCAAGCGGAGGCACTAGAGTGAAAGAAGGAGATTGTGTGCAAGAGTTACACAAGCTTAAGCATTCAGAAAGAAATGAAAAAAATTACTATGGAGAAAGAAAAGAGAGAGTGTGTGTGTTAAAAAAGTTCACAGAGTTGTGGAAATAAGCAGAAAGCAGTTGAAGACAGCTCTGAATGTTTAAATTACATTTTAATTCATCTCGCAAGCCTCTTAAGCTAATGGATCAATGACTGACACATATTTTTTTTGCCACCACCAGAAAGAAAAAAAAACTTTCCATTCCAAGCAAGTAACCAAAAATCAATGGACTACATTCTTCCGTTTGCCCATACTAACTAACCAGAAGGATTCATAATTTTCGCCACTCTATTTTTGTCTGCAAAGCGCACAAAATAATGATTCCACATGGTAACTACACACTTAAGCAGAAAAAGAATAAAGCACAAGCCCAACTTTCTTAGTTAGTAGTTAGAATACGTATAAAAAGGGCGACTGGAATGACTGTATACAATCTAATAGAGATTACCAAACTAACACGCATGCAAAAAGCTCATAATATCTTGTTGAATTAGATTACCGTAAGCTTATATAGCCATGCTATACGTACATATGAACTGGATGAAGAAACTATAGAAGAAAACTAAATTCGAAAACGACCACGTCGTCACATTACAAACTTGATGATGAGCCGGTAGTTTTCATTCATCCCTGAATATCCTATTAAACTGTAAGTTCTCAGAGTTTGTTTCTCTTTGGAACTGCGAGTTTTTTCCCCCTCAAAGTCTTCCAGAAAAAGAAGAAAAGTAATCATCTCATTCACCATGCATGCTCATTGCATAGAAAAGAGAAAGAAACTCAACTCTTGTTAGTTCAACATATAAGGGAATGGAGGAGACACCATATAGTTGACACAGTACACTAAAGCTATGTCAACAGTAGTTTAACAACCATAAAGATTCCCTATCTCTCACAAAAATTCATAGGGTAAACCGTATTGCATTCTTTTGTTCACAACACAGAGAGCGTTCAACATCAGATGGAATTTTTACACACTATTTTTTACGTGGCCCAACATTTATAATGGGGTCTGCTGGGTTCCCTTGGGAAACTCGGTTCCGTGTCCATAGCCAAATATAATTGGGAGAGAAGAAACGCGTTTTAAGCGTATTATATAACTGGGTTCACTTGAAAAATGGATTACTAACTAACTACAGTCTATAAGAGGTGAAGAAAAAGTGGACCCCAAAAAATCACTAACTAAGGCGAGTTCAAGCAGTTGAGTTTAGTTAGTTAGTGAATTCACAACTGGATCAAAATGTAATCTTGCATGTTTTTTTTCCTTAGTTAGATATAGAAAATCTTTGAAGTGCAAACAGATGCCAAAAATAGCATACAAATGGTTTGTAAGTAGTATAACAAGGGAAAACAACTTTCCGAACGCTGATGAATGCCAGAAAGTGGGAGAAAATGCAAGCGTGTAATCCTAAAAGAGGGATAATCGGATAATCACAAAGGTTTTCTTCAAAAACCTTTCTTGCCTTTTTCACTCAAGAGTGCAATCATCTCATCTGTTTCGTTATTATTACATCCAAGAAAAAAGCTACATATTTTTTTTTGCGTCTGTCCAAGGAACGCTTTTTGAGTACAAAAAGATAACCGAAAAAAGTTGCCAAATGATCAAGCGACATTTAGTATCCCTACAATTTATTTATCCTGTCAAACTCACTTGGTGTCCCGTTAAAATTACATTTCGCTAAGAGCGTACTTGTCTACGGTTACGCGTATTTCAAGTGCTTCTCAACTAATGTCATTTCCAAATATCTTACCACGAATTATGTGCTACATATAGTTTCCCATTATACTAGTCCCTGGAGCTGTTGCTAACAACATTGAAGTAATCAAGTGAAGTTACAAAATCAGAGCATGGAAGGAGAGCCAGTCTCAATCTCCTCATAATATTATTCACTAAAATAAGTATAAATATTTACAACACAATGTACACTGAAATAAGTAAAGCTTTTTAAGCCTTTTAGTGGCAAAGGCTTGCTAATAGTTTTTCTTTGCACACATAACATGAAAAAGTAAAATCCGTGTCTGATTCCGATTGCAGATCAACTAACAAATTTTAAAAAACACATACAATAGCAAATTGTATGTTCAACGTTTTTTTTTTGCTTCCCAACTACAGAGATGGAATTTCAAACACAGAGTTTGCCTTCCAGGTGCACATTTCAAAACACAGTGCTGAGAGGGAAAACTCGTGAATTCATGAGCACAGTGTACGATCATACCAAGTCTCAATTTCACAGTCAAATATATAAAAAAATTTCGTTAGTTGTGTATTTGTTAGATAGTGAGTTAGTGGCACATAATATAAGAGTGAAAGTTTATACATGCTTTAAAAACTGGATGAATTGAAACTTTTTAGATCGGTCAGCGTAAATGCCATAATAATAATAATGATAATGATAATGATAATAACAATAATAATAATAATAATAATAATAACAATAATAATAATAGTGAATAATCTGCATAACTAAATTCCTGATGCATTCCATGAGCCTTTACAAGTTTGGCAGTGAGCATCAATCAATCAACTCGTGTTCATCTTCTTTTGTAGTGTTGGTGAAGACAAACCAAATGGTGTTTTTCATAAATAAAGATGCATTAGACAGACGAGACAGTTAAACGTGAATTGTGAAAAGCGCAGAGCATGAAGAGAGATTTGAGTAGGTTTGAAAGTGAGACAGAGAAATGTTATTACATAAATTAGCAAAAGAGACAATATAATAATATATAGATAAGATCTGTATGGCGGTCCTAGTGTTGTAAGCTCGGAATTTTCACACTGTGTGGAATACAAAAAAAACTCGGTGTATAGTTAGTTAGTGAATACGTGCATGTGTATAGTGTATAGCAAGTTAGTCTGTGCATGTTCATTTCAATTAGTATATGTAAAATTTACATAAAGCCCTCCAAAAATGTATTTGTATAAATTGCCAGTACAGTGGAAATGTTCAACTTGCTTGGATTTCCTCATATCTCTGTTATAGTTGTCATGTTGCATACTAATATAATTGGAAATGGACTGTTCAGTGAATCATGTGTTCTCCTCAACAACTCAATCCTGTACCTTAATATGAACGAATCAAAAAACAGATATTAAACTGCACCTTTTAGAATACCTATCAAAGGGACTACAAAAACATACAACAAGGAACCATCACCACAAACTGAAGTGAACAAGAGAGAATTTTGATGCAGCCAACATTTTCGTCCATACCATGGCATGGGAGAATAGTGATTTCAAGAAACCAAAAAAACACGACTTAAAGGACTGGGAAACCTTCCATTTACTCTGAAAAGAAAAACCATAACCAAAAATCGTAGCCCGATGAGTTAAGATCCGTTCATACAAGGCTGAAGGATTGAGTGTACCTCCCTTGTTAAAAGAAGAAAATGCCTGCATACAGACTAACCAACTATAAACCAACCACCAAGGACACTGCTGAAACTTACCATTTTATAATCATCTATCTTGCTGATGGACCGTAAGTACATATTGACAAATACTCCGGTGGGTCCTGTGCTCAAAATCATCATGAACAGAATAAATTGCATGTACACATCAACACGTCTCGTCGTCTCATGCGATGCGCACATAAATTTGCAACCAGTACAAACATGTGCCAAAAAAACCATGTTGACTGACTCTATGGACCCCCTTTACTTAGTCTAGTTAGGGAAAACTTTTTACACCACACAACTTTATCGTCTCATCCTGGCACTCACATCTGGCTCGATGAATCCAGACCATTACAAACTACTGCATCAACAATACCACTACTAACCAACTAAACTATAAACTAATCCAATGTTAATCACTAGTAATTGCAAAATATAGGTGCATACTGTAGTTAGAACTACTAACTAACTAACTAGCTATCTAATACTTTAGCTGCCAACAATCTATGATTAGCTTTCTTCGTTCCCAGCTCATTTTACAAAGGGAGGGAGGAAAATGAGCAGGAGTAGTAGTACATTTTTAATACTATAATTGTATAAAATGCAAGTTTTGCTAAAGCAGATGGCTGGTTCAAGTACCGTCGACATCATTTCTTGTGATCCCTTGAAAAAGTTGCACTAAAACCAACTACTAGCGATCTGATTAGATACTGACTAGCAAACGAACTAGCCAACTAGCTAATAATAGTAAGTAATCACCATACCATGATGAAACGTCTACGTTTAGTTCCTTGGAATTGTTTTCACAGTAGTTACCGAGTACTGAGCCTCCAAAAAAGATGAGCGTAAACGAAGCAAGAGATAATATGACTGCTTTTTGCAAGCCTATTATAATTATTAAGGGGAAACTCGACCTATACACGTTGAGCATGCAGCAGGAGACTATATATTACGCATTTATTGTATGGGGAGATGGCCAATGTTAAGTAACTAACTAGATGCATTACGATCATGCATGAAGAATGATAATCCGAATCCATGAGTACTACATAATAGGGGAGCTATTCATATTGCCGTTGGCAGGTAACAAATTAGGTAACGGAAGGTTCAATGTTAAACGAAAAGTAAAATACCGAACCCCAATTGGGATCTGTAAAACTATCCATTTAAGTCATTTGAGAAGGAATGTCACTTCAATGAAGATTTTTTTCACTATGGAAGTTTATACTTGAACTTTAAGTGGGCATTTTTTCTCCAATTTACCAGCATACCCAGTCAGCTATACTACTAACATAGCTTGAAGTGAAAGCTTGAAAAGTGTTATTTTTTAGTTAGTTAGTAAGTTACTACAGAACACAGTTTTTTTTGCAGCGTTTCTTAGCGTACGGAAATACTATAGAATTTCAATCTGTGAAATGGTAACCTTGGGAAGAGTCAAGTAATCATTTGTGAAAGAGAAATGAACAATAGGAAACTATTGTGAAAAGAAATGCCAGAAGTCACAAAAAGATACTCTCCAGACTTTTGACAATAGAATCACTCTTTTATATAAAAACACTGTCGATTGCCATATGGCGATGGCGATGGTCATGAGAATTCGTTATCACAAATTTCAGCTTATGGCGAACGTGGCTTGATTAACAACAGTGAAGATGAGAGTCACTCTCCAAAGAATGCAATATTAGTACACGGGTCCGTTTCTAGGAATTGTTTTCCCCCAGTGCCAAATTTGAAATTAAAATGATACTGTTGTTGACGTTCACTGAAGGAAAGGGACAAAAAAGAATAGCCATATATCATTTATTACCCATACATAGTGCATTGTAGTTTTACTTGGTAATTTTTTTCGGTCTTTGGTTCCTCATCGTATATATTGGATGGACATGGACACACACATGCATGGAATAATAATGATTCCAAAAAATGTTAGTCCAATCTCATACTTGAGAAAGCAATCTGAGAGTAGAGGAAAACAGAGGGTATACAATACATTCCGTTTCCTCGTTTTGTTTGCATGGCCTTGTTCTACATACAGGAGTATTTGAGAAATGGATTCAAAAGTGGAGGGAGCTTCAGCTTGGAGTTCTAAGCTAACAGAATAACAGATTCCCAAGGATTTTCTACAAGGTATGATACAAGAAAGGATTTTTGCACAGTTAAACATAGATGATATGGTGTAAGTGGGTACTGCGGATTAGTCATGTCTGGGAGCAGAATTAAAGATTGATGATGTTTTTACCTAAGAAGTGGAATGCAATTTTCCAACTTTGCAGCAGCAGTTTATTCTCACTTAGACTATTATTCAGGATACGATAAATATGAAAGAAAACTGTGTTCTGCAGTCTTGAAAGCACATATTTTGTGCATAAAAATTCTCACCGTAGTGATTTCAAAAGTAAAGAAAGTCTGTTTGAAACAGACACCAGGCACCATAAATAACATGCTCTTGATACAGGGAGCAACGCGGCGCTCTTGTAAACATAATTCATTTCGGAAACAAAGACTATGAAAGTTTTTGAGAGAAAACTGGTTGTGAAACTAGACTCGTTATTGTTTCCAACAACTAAACACATTTTAATTATGACAAAGACAAACTGGTAATGGGTGACTGGAGCACCACGTTATCTGTTTCATTTCTTTCATGTAATAATTTGAAACACAAGAACAAAACAAAATGTTAAAAGAAGAAAGGAATAAACATGGAGTCTAAAAGAGGAAGAAGACTGATGGGATCTAATTGGAAAAAGAGAGTAAAAAAGAGCAAGCAAGCTTCATTCATTCATCTATAGTAATAGGAACTATACTGCGCAAAAATACTTTGGCATTAGATACGTAATATTAAAATCCTTGAAAGACGGACACAGTCTGCATACTTGGAAAAATCTACATAAAGTACTACCAGGTTTATGAAAAACTATCAGAAAGATAGAAAGACAGTTTAAGAAACAGGAAACGAATTCAAGAGAAGCCACTCAAATTCATTATGTTTTAAGTTACTCATTCAACTTTTGGACTCTAGAACTTTCGGAAATACAAGAATACAACACAAAAGTATAAGTTTGCAAATGCACTGCGCATCTAATGATTACCAACAGCAGTACTAAAAGACGAAAAGGACAGTACAGGACCAATAATAATAATAATAATAATAATAATAATAATAATAATTGGAGACAACTCATCGGCTAAATCATAGTCCAAAAAATGCTACTTGCTATGCCAGCTAATTAAACATGACTATGCAGAGAGTAGACTATGACAAGGGGAAATACGATACAACTACGAGACAACGGCGAAAACGGTGAAAATTTTACAACAAGATGGGTTCATAAAATGGCAGCATGAATGGCAGTTGACAAAAAGGTGAGCAGTAAATGGAATATACAGACAGTAGGACGATTATTTGCAATAGAGTAGCAGTATTATTAATAATGGCTCGGTGGGGTTTCTTTGCCCACTTACCATTTTCACGTCATCGATAGTTGCTATGCTTCTCACATACAAGTTGACACTAACGATTGTTGGCCCTGCTCACAAAATGCGACATTTCATTACTCAGACTGGAAGCGTTGCCAAATCAGATTCATGTTTAGCACACACATCATCATCATTCCTTAACACCGAACCTAATAACTAACTATTAGAGCTTTAGTAACGTTATAATCATAATAGCATCATTATTAGCGGCATCCTTAGTTAGTCAGTTGGCTATCAACAACATAACGTACAATTTAATCATCTCATTTTTACGACAGGCTCACTCACTATCGAATACTAGGTTCATAGGCTACGTATGTTTTTTGTCCCCTGTCTAAAAAGAGGTGACTAGACTATCTTGCATAGTATGCGGAAATTATGACAGTTGTAAAATGTGAACTGGTATGATCTATACGACGCATATGGCTGGTTTGGTTACTAAAACACTTTCACTATGACGATAACATTTATAGGTAAACGTTTACGATCATGGTGGTAGTTTTATATGCTAAGCTCATTCTATACGTTAACTATTACTGTAGTTAGGTATTTAGCTGCGTTAGTCACGGGTTAACCAATTGGTTCAGTAAAATGGGACATTGAATGCATATTTTATCATTCAGAAAGAGATTTTTACATTTTGTATTTTCAATTAGACATTGTAGTCTTCAATATACCTGAAGAAAGATTTTTATTGGTATGAAAGGAAGCTTTTGAAATTTGAAGGAATAGAATTTTTACAGCAAATATTCAGTTTAGCCAATACTTCGTGAACTACTAGAGATTCCTGCGGTACTATAAGCAATCAAGAAAATTGAATAGAAATCACATGAATCCATATATAATTGAAATAAATCTGTACAGAATGAAAATTAGGAAACCAAGTGAACTAGAAAGTTCACGACTTTTATGGTCGATTGCAGGAATTAGATTGAGAAATAAAGTTCTGAGCATCTCAACCACACAGATTAAAATCAATAGTTAAATCCTATCGGATAACAGCCAAACCAAATGGAATTGGATTACTTTAAGAGGATTTGTGTTTCTCACAGTTTCAGCAATAATCTTTTGAGAATGAGCACATAGTGACTACAATTGCTCTTTACGTAATTGTACTAACACGATTTCCATCTGGGGCATTAGCTTTTTCTTTTAAAAACAGTACACTCTTTACGTGGGTACATTAATGCAGCATTTTAGTTTTTGACACAAAACTTTAAACATTTCAGCTTTTCTGACAAGTTTAAATGCTTTTAATTAGCATGAGATAAAATGGTAATTTGAAACTTCCAACGACATCAATAAATGGTTCCAAGAAATCTTTTGTAAACATTCGTATGCCTCTGAGATGTAATGAACCAAAAACAAAACATAAAAACATTATGCCTATAGCTCGTGCACGAGGGAAAATGAAATAAATTATCCATGGAGAATAAAACCTTTTAGTATTCCAACAGCCCTGAAGACTAAAAACGAACAAAAAATTAGATTACAAATAACAACCAATTGGCAACTACAACGTCGTAGATTCTTCACTACTGCAAACAAAATAAACGTTGCTCAACCCAATTTGTTGCGAATTATTGATCTGTTTATTACCAAGCAACCTTATAACTCCAATCCCAGTTTTCATTTCAATAGAAAAGTAGAAACTTTTTGACGGAATGAATTCATTAATATTACAGTTAATGAAAATTATTGTCTACAGGTAAAAACAAAACTAATCATCAATTACGACCGAACCAGTCAGCAACGACTGACTATTGTGTGTGTGTGTCAGTGTATCCAACTGCGCATAACCTATCCTATATATACGCCAACTTTCTCGCTATTGAAACCACAACGAACAAATGAGATGCTATCTATTTATGCGAAATGGAACAAAAATCATGCTTGTATTTAATCGAACATCGACCTATGAGAAACAGACGCTTTTTGGATTTTTGGATCAACCATGCAGCAAAGATTTAAATCAAACAAATGATGATTTTTGAAGTGGGACCACTACACACACACAAACCTCATAGTAGTTACAGAAAAGAGTACAATCCACTCAATCCATTCGCAACTGTTTCTATTTCAAGAGCTTTCTCTTTCGTGCACACACATATTTCCTCTTCTACTACCTACTTTCTTTTTGTCCCCATTGTTCCTTTTTTATGCTCATCTCTTGACTTGCCTCGTAGACTGCAAAAAAAAGGAGCAGACTGTACTACCCAGTACACTTTATGAGCGCCAATGCTTTTACGGGCGAGACAAAAAGTTTATATGCAATCTACTAACCTTCCAAACCTGTGGCAATGGAATTGGCATAAGTGGAAGCAGTAACATCAAAGATTTATTCCCCAGCTCCTCAAATTGTCATATGAATAGTTCACATGGGAACCTTTTCTCAGTCTATGTTTTACCTATAGTGCATGCACAGAATTGCTCCTCAAGGGCCAAGCGAGATTACATTTTATGAAACGTTGTATGATGATTCCAAAAGACGTTCACATTATTATTAACTAAGCCAGGCCAGGGATAGCCCTACTTTAAAGGGGCATAAAGAAACTGACTGACTTATAGCGAGCTGAGAAAAGTTTAAGCCTTGCCATCATAGTACTTATGATCATGACAACATTGGTTCGTAGCTAATGAGAATCCAATTATTTATGACAGAATGAATGGAAACATATCAAAGGAAATCAACATTCCATCTTAGACTTTCGAGTCTCTGGATGGTTAGTTCCCAGTTTTTATTTCCACCAAACATGGTTGATCTGACGCGTGGATTTTTAGGAAAGGAAACAATGTGGCAACATTATGTTTTATATCAGTGCTAACGAATTGAAAGCCATGAACAAACCTAATAAATCTATAGAAACTCGAGAGCTGTACATACGTTTAACGAACCTGGGAAAATCAATGACACACAATGAAGATTGCGCATGACCCAGACAACCATTTGTTGAAAAAGGAAAACATACATTGGTACCACACTGACTGAGAATCAAAGTTTTTGGACAATATCGTCAAGGCACTTTCTCCTGATTTCACCAACCATTCATCAGCTGCAGCAAACATCATTTAATTAAGAAAGACGACGGCAGTCTCTCTTTCCCGTCTTTCCCTCTTATCAATAGCTCTCAGCCTCGTTTCTCATTCAAATTAATGTGTTTGCCAAAGCGAGTTTGAAGACGACGTATACAAGCGGAAGAAAAAAACCTCATTAAAACTAAACAACTGTGTTGGAGATTATAAGCTTA
>Ga0066648_10000890_pt1 | contig 18080 bp, 13 predicted proteins | sample CryGeyCG12114_NA_FD_59537 | JGI IMG/M metagenome (GOLD analysis project Ga0066648, IMG submission 59537) | Groundwater microbial communities from aquifer - Crystal Geyser CG19_WC_8/21/14_NA | ecosystem: Environmental > Aquatic > Deep subsurface > Groundwater | place: USA: Utah: Grand County... | reverse complement strand
CCATGATGCCCACAATGCTGAGCTGTAACTTGCGCCAGCGTTGGCGAAAACGGTAGACGAGTAAAAGGCGATGATGTTGATGCCACACATTTGCTGACCTATCATCACAATACCAGACGCCTGAGTTGCACGACGAACACGGGGAATGGTGAACAGCTCGAAGAACCGAGTGAAGAAGTTTCCCTCCTTTGACACGCCAGATTCTTCGACGAGGACTTGCTCATAGATGAGCTGAGCATGGATGAAGTAGAGATCTCGTGCGGCTTGGAGTGGGCTGTTGCGGAGTCGTAGCAGCGACCTGTACGCTTTGGCGTATTTGCCCTTGGACATCAACCAGCGAGGACTTTCTGGGCAGAAGTAGATTCCGATGACAAGAGGCACTGCGGGAATAAAGGCCGAACCGAGTTGCAAGCGCCAGGCGATCTTGGGGATATCCTTGACGATTAGGTTGGCGCAGGTTCCGAGGAAGATACCTGAGAGCACTCGTCAGTGGGAATAGCAAGCTTGTTGGCAGCAGAACTTACCGAATGCCGTCCAGACTTGCCATGTCATGATGAGAGCGCCTCGAATAACAGTCGGCGCATTCTCAGCAGAGTAAACAGGCACAGTGACTTCTTTGAGACCCATGCCGATTCCAAGGAGTACTCGAGTTGCGCATAGTTCGCCCCATTTCTGTGTAACAGCCATGCCAAAAGGAGCGATCAAACTAAAGACTGCGCCAATGAAGATGGTGCCACGACGGCCGAGCCAGTGATTGAGTGGATCTGACGCCCAACCAGCGAACAGAAAGATGGCAAAGTAGGGACAGGCGTTGATGAAGCCGATAAGCCAGGAGTTCTTTTCACAGGTGCCCCGAGTCTCGCAGAATTCACCAGAGTCTGGAATGCCCATGTATTGTGGGAAACCAAGGTTGGCACCATTGCTACCAGTCTTGTTCCAAGTTAGCAGTGCGCGTCACAGAGTCAGATGTGTGTTACCTGATCCCAGCCCTGGATGGCAGCGGCGATAGAGTTCAGGACGATGGTGAAGTACAAAGTCTTTGGGTGTCTCCAGCGATGCGCAACCTCGTCTCGAAGAATTTGTCTGTCGGTTTCGTCAAGCTCGATGATGTGCTCGATCGCGCCTGGTGACTGCGCTGCCAAGGCGCCCTTTCTCAACAGGTCCCGAATCTCAGTGAGGTTTTGCTCCTCGGCGAACAGGTCGACGTCTTGGAGAAGCTGGTCCTTGGGAACGCCGGCCAGTGGGTTTTTGATCCTGAAAGCATCAATAACGAGTCTGTCCATGTAAGCGCCATACTCACTCCCCAGTGGTGTTCTCTGTCAAAGCAGCTATGCTTTCTTTGCGCCTGCCCTCATCACCCATGATGAGCGAGCTTTTGCGCCGTGTCTGCATTGGTTCCGTCATCTTGGGCGGCAGTGACGGCGACAATGCTTCAAGCAAGTAGATGTGAACAAATCAAGCGCACGAGATGCGAAGCACAAGAAACGCAAGAGCTTTGACCAAGCTGGGAGATGGACTATTTATGTTTTTGACTCGTGTGACAACCGTTACCGGGGTATACCGTAGTGCACGCCTGGGGGTATTGCAGTTGTAAGCCAAATGGGGGAGTGCCACCATGGGTCGAAAGGAACGTTACGCGATTGGACAGTTTACGACCAGTTCGGACGGAATGACACAAGTGAGCCAGTCAACGAAGGCGCTGAGATAATAGACCGTCGATTTTGGGGGTGGCTTTACCGCCTTGACACCCTGTATTGCATTAGGGCGGTTGAAAAGTCCCTCTCAGATGACATGACAGTACTTGAACCAGTGGAGGTAAGCCAAAGTCTGCAGTGTTACCCAGATCAAAACTACCCCACCCCAGCCTGAGGAGGAGGAGTGGCAGTACCTCATGCATGCGTGGTCATGGTCGGGGCAGGCAAGGCGTGCCGTGACAGCACGAACGGAAATGCTGGAAAGGATCGCACTTACCCCTTGAGTTGCAAGATCTTGTGGAATCACATCTTGTCACGCGACCCTTGCCACAAGGTATCACGCCAACGAGATTACGTTGCAGCCATTGGTGAGATCCCATCTACCGTACACACGCTTCTCTTAGTAACAAGCTGCAAACATGTTTTGGCGTAGTCACAAACGTCAATAAATAACAAGAAACGTACAAGAGCTCTTCATTGAGCTTAACAACTCCAAGAACCTTCAATTGGTGGGTGGACCGGAAGCTTGCCCCTAAGCCAAGGGAGGAGAAAGCGACCAGACTTTGCAGTCAGCGACGATCCTTTACCATATCTGTACGGTGCCTAGAACCATGGCTTCTGCACTGCCTCTTGGCGTATGGATGCTATCCCTACTAGTTTTTCTTCTACAAAAGACGCTACGGAATACCCCAAGCTCGCTAGATGGGTTTACCAATAATGGATTCTGCTTGCGACCTTTTGCATTTTCGCATCATGGATGACACCCGTGCAAAGTGAACCATCCGAGGTTCACCAAAGAATTTCTCGCGTCCCACTTCCCGAATTTGTATGTGTTGCCACGGTGAGCACATTTCAGATCACTCACAATCAAGCCATGACCACACAGCTTGTCTCTAGCCACAAGTCTGCGACCTCAACTTACCAGACATCGGTACGACGCCTGTGTCCCTAGTACCAGGGTTAGAGACTCAAAAAAGCTCTCGGCGACAAGCTACTGATAATCTGGTCTTCGCGCACCACTGACAACCACCAGGGTCTTGCACTTGGCGAGGCAGACTTGAGTCTTTACATACAGTACTCGCAGATTCGGTATGCATGTACGTTACTGGCGTGATGTTCTTGGGTGGTGGATGGTTCCATCCAAACAAGGCACATCTGAGGAGGAGGCCTTGTCTTGGCCGATTTTCTTTTGACAGGCTTTTTAGAAACTGCATGCCATATTCTTGCTGTTACTCTGCATCTATGTTAGATGTTCTGAAACCCATCCTGCGCCTAGATCTGGCGGACCTTGGTACGTGTACATGCAAAGGTCCGAAGCGAGGTACATGCTCGATTTCCTTACGGTGAATGCTTAGAAAGTTTTGCTTGCAATGGATTATGGAAGCTGGGTCTACTTAATGCTCATTGGATGACCACAGAGTTGTGAATATCAATGTTTTGATCCTTGTCGTCGCTGTAATCTTGATCCGAATACTGAGTAAGCTGGCCTTTCACGAACCAGGATATCTTCTTACTGTCTTTCGGACTGCATAACTATACGATCGGTCCTCCTAATATTGGAACGAATTTGATTCTATCCATATGATTCTATTCATATCGACTAACTGTATAAGCCAGTGCAAGTAGCACATTCTAAGCACATCCGCATGTATCAACTTTTTAGAATTGGGAGTTGGTAGGTGACAACAGCGAACTCTGGAGATTCTCTGATCAAGAGTACGGAGAAGAGTGGCCATACGCTCCTGTCGCATGCACTACCACGTAAGTCTGCGCCGAAGGTGATGGCTGCCATTGATGAACGAGCCTCTCAAGGAACCTCAGCACTCGAACATCTTGCAAGTACTAACGTTGACCCTCGACCACTTTTTGCCAGCCAAGAAACAGAACAGAAACTGCTGTGGCCAGTAGACATGATAGAGCCACCACCACGGCAACGGGTCCCACATTTCGTAGGTGCCGTCTCTCCAGAACAAGACTCGGTCGGCGAATGTGTCGAGCCCCTTCACGACGGTCGAGATCGAGCTGTCGCGCCGCAGAGTGACCAAGGACAATAAGGGAAGCATGACCAGGTTGACGAGATCGTGACCAACCCAGTAATAGCGGAAGTCAGGGTGTTTCGGCATGAGAATGTGCTCGTGGGACGTCCCATGCGCAGCCACATCTGCATATGACGGCGATACAGGACGCTCTTCAATGATTGATAGATATGCATCTGCCATGGCAGTGGTATCGTTGAATAAAGCAACAGCTGTGTGTGCCCTGGGGTTACACTCGATCGGGTAGAGGGTGAGTTCGGCGTCCGGATCGTTGTTCAAATTATCAAGTTCCTCGTTCTCAACCAGAAAGTCGAAGCTCAGATGACCAGTGAAAGATGTTCCTTCTGCAGCGGCGTATGTCTTAGTGAAGTCTAACATCGCCTGGCCCAGCCTGGATTCAACCGGTACAGTCTCATAGTGCATCAGAAGCTCAGCTGAAGGGCATGCTACGAAAGCTTTGACCTCACCTTTGATGACGAGGGCGTGCGTGCAGAACTCGCACCCTTTAATGTACTGCTGCAGGATCCAGGCTGACTTCTCAGAAATCTTCAGTTTGGAAAGATGTTTTGAAGTCTCTGCAGGTGTCGGCTTAGGAAGCAAAGTCATGTCGCCTCGGTTGGCATCATCCATGCCAATAGTCTTCATGATGTACTGCCGGCCTTGTGGTGCATTTCGTAGAGCTGAATCTATTGCTGCTCTGCTGGTGATCTCATGAGTTTCTGGCACCGCGAGGCCAATCTCCCTAGTGCGTGCGATGAAAGTATGCTTCTCGTGCAAAGTCTGTGTCGTCTGAACATCGAATTGGATGGCCTTGCAGGAAGTTCGTTTCTCGATAATCTCCTTCGCTTCCCCATCCTCGACGGCTGAAGCCACACCCGAACAGCTAACCCAGAGATCAACCTTTTCGTTTGTGACCACATCAAGCAAGCTCTGTATGTAAGGGGCCGAGCCCTGCTTTGGATCCGGTTTGCGTAACGGCACGAACCTCTTCAACGACCTTGACACGCGGCCACAGACTTTGGCCCCATGAGGTTCAAAGTCTGCGCCTATCACTTCGTGACCAGCTTCATAGAACAATCGCGCAAGGGTCAGCCCCTTTGTCATGCCAACACCTGTCACGAGGATCGTCCTCTGTTCAAATGACGGATCGCGTTTGGCGGCGGCGCGGTGATCTTCAACTTTGGAACGAAAGACATGGTTGAGGACGAAGCTCCAGAAAAGTATGAAACTGTCGATAGGGATGAAGATGATACTAAGAGCAATCAAGACGAGGTTCTGTAACCTGTGCTCGAGGACGCTGTTCTCTGGACCCAGCATGATGGGTAGCACAGGGGAACTACCACGCTGTAAACGATACTGCTGCAACTGGCGGTATTGACGACAACGATAGGGCTACATATAGTATTTCAGACATGATTTTGAGCTTCCACTGCTATCGAGCGTGTTGTGGGTACCAAGGTCAGGTAGTAGGAAAACCCGAGACCCATAAACGAAAATGTCGACGTCACAGCGGAAGCTTGCGCTGAGCGTAACATGTGAAGCTGATAGACACAAACACAATACACATAGCCTGACCCGTCGACTCGGAGGTTACATCAACCTTTTGCTAATTGACTGATTGCGAGATTTGCAGCACCTTCCGCCGCAGGGGGAATACTAGAGCCTGGACGATCGGAAATATGAAGGCCTGGGATCTTGGCGCGCGTGACTTGAAAGAAGACATGACGCGGAACTCGACAGGACGAACACCCCAGCGCAACCACTTTATATCTTAGAACCTGGGACTAAAAACCCGAGCTTCTATGGGCCGTAAGCAGGCACAATACGTCGTGGTATGTGCAATGAGTATCAATTGCAATGCTATTGGAAACAAAGGGAACAACATAGCAGATCCAGAAGCTCGAATTCTAGACAGTAGCCCATGAGCATCAGAAAGCTATGCATGGTACACCAACAGTGGTGTGGCAGATGCAATACGCGGCGGATAGGAACAGCGGTCTCTGGTCAGATTACTTTTTACCAGCAAACATAGTCTACATTGTACCCTTCCTCGTTGTCTGCTTTTTGAGGGGGTTTGGATAAGCTGGTACGTTGAGTACAGGCATCCTGTTCATATGTAGTAGGTGGCGGCCGATGATCATCAGCCCCAGAGTCTGTCTTCAGTTTCCGGCCCACCTTCTGCCGGGTTGAGCATCGACGCGAAGGGCTTCTCTTCATGAAACCGAACGCTCTTCTGATTGATCGAATTGAGCTCGCTGAGAGTATACTCCTGACGCTGCCAGACCGAGACCCGACAACAGGTCTGCTCTTGTCCAAAGGTACGACGTCTCCTTGCGTGTAAGGGTCATAGGCAAGGAAAGGCAGAGCTTCGGAGGGTATTTGCGTTGTTTTTAATATCGGCATCGTGTTTGAGTAAGGTGGTGGTGCCTCTTGTTGCTCAGCCGAAGCCAAGATATTTGGTGCAACAATCTTAACCTCTTCCGTGGTGTATATGTCGTGATCTGCTGTAACTGTATTTGACTCGACAAAACGGTAGCTGAACTCCTTATACGAACAGTCAGGTGTGATGGGTGATTGTGCCGATTTGTATGATGGTTGGTGCGTGAGCTGTGGTAATGTGGTAGAGTCGCTAGACGTCCTACGTCGCATTTCTGGCTTCTCCATGTTCGAGGTGTTCATGGTATCTTGCTAGAGGTTCCGAGGCACCAGTGGTCACTCCGTATCTAGCTTGTAGGATTGTAGGATAAATCTGCCAGCACCTTCTACCACATATGTGATATACTGAAGCGAGGTTTGTAGCAGAGGATGCACCAGAGCGAGGACCCTGGACTGAGACTGCAGATCATAACGTCCTTATATATAAACTTCTGGTGGGAAGGTAGACACAACGGCCCGCAATAAGCAATATACAATAAGCAAGGAGTGTGGAATGCTTGAGCTAGTCGACTCCAGGCCTACCTGCTAAGGCAGCAGCAGAATGTTATCAATTTTAGCGGCAACAGTTTGTCAAGTGCAAGAACAACAGAGCCAGCAACACAGGATCAGTTTACCTTTTAACTCCTAGGTACATACCGACCAAAGGTCGTGTCAAGTCCGAGCGTTCTTAGCGGGAATGAGACGCCTCTGCTGTGCTCAGATGTGAACCATTATTGAAGCTGCCGTATAACCACCGCCAGCCACATCTCCGTGGTACAGGGTACAGGCGACTGGGATGTTACACGGAAATCTTACCTTGAAGACTGAGCTAAAGACATGGCCGTATCGAGCGACTCAGGACTGGCCATTGGCCGAAAGACTAACTTGAATTCGAAGTGAGGAATCTCACAGGAACGCAGAGAAGACAACTCAAGTTAGTCGTGTGGTGTCGGCAGGAAATTTGGTCGTGAACGTTTACTAGTAGGGCTGTAGTCTAAATTCTAATTGCCAGATCCGCTCTCTCTTAGTCGTTGTCTGGTTCCGGGGTGAGCTCGAAGCTTATACTTGCCCCTGCTGCCACTGTGGCGCCACACCAGTCGAAGTTTGTGCTCACATAAGAACCAGGATTTGACCAAGTATACCTCACTGTCTACTCGCGGAAGGCGAGGAAGCCATTGCACGACCTTTTATGCAACATCATCAAGACAAAATGCTACTATTCCGCATCCTCTGCTCAAGCACGTGTCTTATAAATACGCGGGGCGATGGTCCGAGGTACTTGTGAACGGAGGCGTAACACGCCCTGGGCGAGCAATATTAAGCCATAGCGTCGGAAAATCTGCTTCCACATTCGGTAGATGGCGATCGGCTAACTGTAAGAAACAATGAACGAAGCTCCATTACTGGATCACTAACTGCCGCCGGCCGCACTACTAGTAACTTAGTAGGGGGACGAGAAGCACTTGTGAATGATTTGTTATTCTAAATATCAGCGCTAGTAATTCAGGAGTGGAAGAAAGGATTTGTCGCTTTTCTGCTGATCTACTGGGAGCACATTACTATAGTGCCCGCCTGCTACTTGTACGCAACGCCCATTCAACCCCAAACGACCTGTGCATGCGTCTACTTCAGCTTGCGAAGGATAACATCGTGGAGCTTTTCAACACTGATTGTCCAGGGCGGCCGCAGCTTCAGACCGAGCACCGAGACTGCAATACAGATATGAGCAGGTAGCGATGCAGGCATGGAAGACTAGGAGCAACCATGTGCCTTCTAATATGCTAGCAAGTACTTGGTCTTCTGATTGTTCTACTGCAATCGCAGTGGTGATCTCACTGCATCTCCCATCACCCACCTGCCATATAGTAGCAAGTCAAGGGCAGATGTAAACCATGCACGCCCTGCAGTGACCGCGAACGTCACCATGCAAATGATATACAATGAGATTGTCCCCATCAGCCAAGATTCAACGCCGGAAAATGCTTTGGGGTATCTTAATTCGGTTCCTCGTGGTAACACTTCCTAGCTGCTTACTGCTCCATCTGCTGACCGTCCTGGTTCTGGCCTTGGTTTTGGTTCTGCTGTTGTGGGAAAGAAAAAGGGAAACCAGGCGGTAGCATGGGCATTCCATTCGCCATACCTGGGAAATTCATGCCTCCCATGTTGCCCATATTCATACCCATCATGTTCGGGAACGGCAGAGGCACGTTGTTTGGGTTGCCACTCGAGGATCCCGGTCGTTCGTCGTCCCGGTCGCGGTATCTGTCCCTTCTTCGGTCACGATCTCGGCCCCCTCCATGTTCCGGGCCGTCTCGGTTGGAGGATTGTGGACCACGCCGACCACCTTGATCGGTGGGAATGCGTTTGGACATTGCTGTAGCGTGATTAGCACGAACCTTCGTTGGGAGGGGACAATGAGATCTGCATACCTTTGGATGATACACCCGCGCCGATCTCGATGTCGGGTTCTTCAACGATCATGCCTTCTTGGATCGGCTTGCCGCCAGTACCACCGTACTCTGCGCTTACCATCCATTTCCGGTCTGCGTCTGTCAGGCGATACGTCGGAATAATGCTGACACCGGTCTGGTAGTCACTGCAGTCTCGAGGACCGAAGCCCACGCCCCACTTTGTCTGCACCTAATTAGCGTCGATGGACAAAAAGAGGTAGAATGGACATGCTTACTCGTAATTGTGTAGATCCATCACGGTACTCTTCCATACCATGTCTCGCAGCCTCAGCATCTTTGCGATTGATCATCTTGACGAAAGCATGACGCTTGTCGACGTTTACGATGCATGTCTGTACGATGCCGTACTGAGCAAAGAGGGATCGAAGATGTGCTTCACTCGATGTGACGCCGCCAACGAAGAGAGTCCGTGAAAGAACCTTGATGTTGTCTCGAGGTAGGTTGTGATCCCATTCCATGTACTTCTCAGCTGGTGGTGGTGGGAGGTCTTGTGTTTGATTCTGTGGTGACGGGCTGCGACGCCGACGACCCACAGGGCTTCGCTGTCGGTACTCATTGCCACGTCTATCGTTTCGCGCGTCGCTGCCAGTGCGGTGGCGGTCATTGCTTGGGCTACCTGGTCGACCACCACGACCTTGATCGGCTCTTCGCCCGTAATCTGGTGAGCGTGAGCGGCGTCTGCCATCAGGTGGGGATCGTGTCTGGCCGTCTCGATCACGTGATTGCGGAGGTTGACTAAACATGTTCTGACCTGGGATTGGTGGAGGAGGAAATGGAAGTGCCCCCTTCTGTGCATTCAATACTTGCAACGCAGCAGCCCACTGGTCGGGTGGTATGCCTTGCTGTGCCATCAGCTGCACCAGTTGCAGAGTAGCTTGAGCATCAGGGCCTACTTGTGCAGACGTCGGGAGAGTGGGCATTTGCTGGTGCTGCTGGTGCTGGTGCTGGTGCTGCTGCGGAGGGAACAACGCGGCGAGAGGGTTTTGTGCTGCTGCTTGAGTGGTTTGCGATTGAGCGCCGTTGTTCATACCGCCAAATAGTGCAGCCAAGGGGTTACTATTCTGCGTTTGACCTTGATTTACAGGTGTAGTCGACTGCGGTGTGGCACTTTGTATCCCGAGCAGAGCATTCAAGTTATTCGAAGCAGCTGACGGGGCAGAAGGAGCAGCTGGAGCATTACTCGTCTGCTTAGCTGCCATAGCCTTCAGAGCTTCTAGAATGGAAGATGGGTTTTGCTGAGGAGCAGCTGCAGGTGCTGGAGTACTGTTAGGAAGAGCTTGCCCAAGAGGTACAAAGCCTGGAGCTGGAGAATTTATCGGAGTGGTCGACTCGGCGTCTGTTGGGTTGTTAGTGCAGCTTCCAGGGTATCTTGAGACGTAGCTTACTATTCGAGGGCGCCGCATCAAGCTGGCTCTTTATGGAGGACAGCATCGGACCAGGAAACGTGCTGGATCGTTCCCAGATTTCCACAAGCTTCTTAATCTTGGGCTACAGAATGTCTTTGTCAGTTGATGTGCACATAAATTGCGCGCCGTGTACAGGACCTGCACAGCTCATGCAGTATGCCGCGCATGGAGGTGGCCATACCTTCTGGTCATCAGGTGCCGAGTTGATGATGTCGGTCAGCAATGACGGGAGCAACTCAGTGACTCTATTGACGCCGGCTGCAAAGGTGCCATCAGTGGCACCTGGGCCGACTTGCTGGCCGGATTTTCTGGCTTGATCTACCCATTGACGAGTTATCGAGTCTACAACATAGAGTACTCCAAGTTTATGTGTTCCCGGCGCTTTCTTGAAATGTGTATAGATCTTTCCGACGAGGACGGACTCGGACTATAGCCATGTTAGATTTACGTCATTTGCGAGCAGACTTGCCGAACGTACTTGTATGTTGGCTGTGCAGAGCGAGGTCAAGGCGTTGATCTTTGAGCCTGAAACACCAGGTGACTTCAGATGCAGCATAGACTGCAGGACATTGTCCAGCTCTGCTACTGCTGAGGACATGTTGAGGACTACCGCACCCAGCTACAGCACGGTCTCTCTGATACGTCTCTGATACTGGAAGAAGAACCTCTCTGATACTTGTACTCGAGTAGACGAGCGACGTGGCAAGAATGTACGCGGTAGTAGTATGGTTTTGGACTTTGTACAGCAAAGAGCGATCGTTCTTTTCAATGTGTGAACACTCTAAGTCTTTTCCAGTGACATGCGCACATTCACTTGTGCTTGCTAGCCAGCTCCCAATGTCCAACGCGAGCGGTTGGCTCTACAACGCAGTGCAGTATCGCACAGTGCAGACAGCGGATGACGTGACGTGATCGAGGTCGTTCTATGAGCCACCACAAAGCGAGCTTGGTTTGTCGCGTGGATGACACGAGATGACTATGATCGATTACACAAGTAGGGGAGAATGGTAAGAAGTGGTGCTGTGATGGTTGCGATGAAGTTTGTAGATGAAAGACGATGGGGAGAGTGCGGCGCTGTTGAAGAACTCTGATCGGCTAAAATGCGCGCAACCACCACGGCAGTCACGACTCAATGCACACCGAGTTCATGCTAAGCACATTGAGACTAGCCACTAACGTGACTTACGGCCACTCAATCACGGGCAGCGATCAGAGCCCGGAGCTCACTTCAGATTCCACTCAGCCAAAATTACTGACGTCGCGTTCGCATGCTGAGAATTGAAGCTGTGACAGCACTCCGTAGGACTCCACCTGCGTCTCCCCCAAAGCTTTCAAGTTGCTGTTGCGAAAAAGATCCGCGATACATGCCCTTGGAGTTTATCAGATTCCATCTTCTCTATTCAACTCGAGCTCCTGCTTCTGCATCATATCTCTTGCCTGAAAGTCCTTGATTGCATTGTATCTGACAATGGCTTCGTCAATGAGACTTGGAAGCTCCCTGCTTCGATCATCTGGAGCGCTCTCCCGACCAATCGTCCAACAAGCTGCGTACTCTGGTGTGCGCTGTGCCAGCTCCAAGGTAAGAGAGCAAGAGCACTTACGGTGAGCTCCACTGCTGACACTGACGCAGTCCTTGAAAGACACATTCGCGGACAAGCTACCAGGAGAGCTTGAGAAGGTCAAGAAGCTAAGGAAAGAGTATGGCAACAAGGTGATCGGTGAGGTCACCCTTGACCAGGTCTACGGTGGTGCTCGAGGCATCAAGTCTCTTGTCTGGGAAGGTTCCGTCCTTGATTCAGAGGAGGGCATCAGGTTCAGAGGAAAAACTATCCCAGAATGCCAGGAACTACTACCTAAGGCACCTGGTGGAGAGGAGCCTCTTCCTGAAGGTCTCTTCTGGCTTCTCCTGACTGGCGAAGTCCCATCCGAACAGCAGGTCCGAGACCTCTCTGCCGACTGGGCTGCCCGATCAGAACTGCCAAAATTCGTCGAAGAACTCATCGACCGTTGTCCCAACGACCTGCACCCAATGGCACAATTCTCCATTGCAGTCGTCGCTCTCGAACAGACCTCCGAGTTCGCCAAAGCATACGCTAAGGGCGTGAACAAGAAGGAGTACTGGGGCCACACTTTCGAGGATTCGATGAACCTGATCGCCAAGCTACCAACCATCGCATCCAAGATCTACCGAAACATCTACAAGGACGGCAAGGTCGCATCGATCCAGAAAGACAAGGACTTCTCCTACAACTTGGCCAATGGTATGGGCTTTGCCGACAACAAGGACTTCGTGGAGCTCATGCGTCTGTACATGACCATTCACTCCGACCACGAGGGTGGCAACGTTTCTGCTCACACTACCCATTTGGTCGGTTCTGCTCTCAGCTCCCCTATGCTGTCCCTCGCTGCGGGCCTGAACGGTCTTGCTGGCCCACTACACGGACTGTAAGTGAAAGATCGAGCTTAAGCGTACCTTACTAACACATCTCTAGGGCTAACCAGGAAGTGCTCAACTGGCTTGTCAAGATGAAGCAAAGCATTGGCGATGATTTGAGCGACCAGAAGATCAAGGACTACCTTTGGGAGACCCTAAACGGTGGCCGTGTTGTTCCAGGTTACGGTCACGCTGTGCTCCGAAAGACCGATCCTCGATACATGTCTCAGCGAGAGTTTGGTCTGCGAAAGATGCCAGATGACCCGATGTTCAAGCTCGTCTCACAGGTGTACAAGATTGCCCCAGGTGTCTTGACTGAGCACGGCAAGACCAAGAACCCATACCCTAACGTTGACGCCGTAAGTACAAAACGCTCTGATGCGCAAACCGTGACTAATACGTCCTAGCACTCTGGTGTTCTCCTACAGTACTATGGCTTGACAGAAGCCAACTACTACACAGTCCTCTTCGGTGTTTCCCGAGCCCTCGGTGTCCTACCACAACTGATCATCGACCGCGCCCTGGGTGCACCCATCGAGCGACCAAAGTCCTTCAGCACTGAGGCATACGCCAAGCTTGTTGGAGCTTCTTTGTAAAGAGGTGACGGATACTAGAGTCTACGTGGGTTAGGCAAGACGATGCACATCGCATGTACAACCCGTTCCAGATTTCATGTAGCGTATATGGATATTAGGGCTTAGGTAGCGGTTGGCTTTGGTTATAGAAGAGCCATAGGTTGTACGAATTTGCACGTTAGCGAAAACGTAGTTGAGATGCTCATACATCGCAAAAGACTACAATTTTCTATAATGTAATGTTCGTACTTCGTATAAATAAACTTGGGGAGTTGGTAATGTGATGTCGATAGCGTCAGCCCTAAAGATGGTGAGCTCTGTTGAAACTGGGGCGCCGGGGCCCTCCCGGAACGCTAAGCTCTGCTACGGGTTCCGTTAGGCATACTGGGCTTGAACGACTGCAAGGCTCTGTAAGCTAGGTGCCATTCAACGAGCTAAAATTAACTGCTTGGGGAGGCCGGATCTCACCAAAAAGTTTCAGGCACATGGACGGACCTTGATTAAGCTGCTGCTGACTGCGGTGGATTCTACGATCGCCATTCTGATTGTTCCTGCCGAACCTGTAAACAGCAAGCCAGCACTAACATCGTTCTTTCCAATTCCTGTCGTCTGTTATCGAGCTTCCCACGTCTTGCACACGCACAGCTTCTCCCTCCTCCCAGAACAAGTTGTGCAGCTCGTCCTTTCGTCGCTAGTATAGTCGTTCTGCTTAGAAGCAGGTACTTCTCGAGCAACTACCACGACCTCTAACTAGCTAGATACAACCCTGTAGGCAACGAAGCCACAATCTTCCCTTGGTCAGGGCAGGCAATATACACACACACCACAACAATGTCCACAACAGTCGAGAAGAAGCCGGTCAAGTTCAGCAATCTGCTCCTTGGTGCCGGTTTGAACCTGTTCGAAGTCACGACCCTAGGTCAGCCCCTAGAAGTGGTTAAGACCACCATGGCTGCAAACAGATCCGATGGTTTCGCTGGTGCTATCTCGCGGATATGGGGGCGTGGTGGCATCATGGGATGTAAGTTACCACTGCCAACTTCCGCCTTGATGTGAAGTGCTGACATGCCGTGCCTAGACTACCAGGGTCTCATCCCGTGGGCCTGGATCGAGGCCTCCACCAAGGGTGCAGTCCTCCTCTTCGTTGCGTCCGAAGCCGAGTATCGCGCCAAAACCTTCGGAGCAGGTAACTTCACTTCGGGTATCGCAGGAGGAATGGTTGGCGGTCTGGCTCAAGCCTACGCAACCATGGGCTTTTGCACATGCATGAAGACTGTGGAAATCACCCAGCACAGGCTGGCCGCGCAGGGCGTGAAGCCACCATCTACATGGGCGACATTTGCCAACATCTACCAGAAGGAAGGCATCAGGGGCATCAACAAGGGTGTAAACGCTGTCGCTATCAGACAGGTTACCAACTGGGGTTCGAGATTTGGGTTGTCGAGACTGGCAGAACAGGGAATCAGAAAAGTCACCAAGAAAGAGCACGGAGAAAGACTGAATGCCCTTGAACGAGTACTTGCTTCTGCTCTCGGTGGTGGTCTGTCTGCATGGAACCAGCCGATCGAAGTCATCCGAGTCGAGATGCAGAGCAAGAAGGACGACCCCAACAGACCTAAAAACTTGACGGTGGGCAAGACATTGAAGTACATCTATGGCCAGAACGGTATGAAGGGTCTTTACCGGGGTGTTGCTCCTCGAATTGGTCTCGGTGTGTGGCAGACAGTGTGCATGGTAAGTCCTCCCAGCATTCCGGGCTAAAGCATCCAACTAACATCAAGTAGGTTGCCCTTGGTGATATTGCTAAGGAGGCTGTCGAGAAATTGACTGGTGAGGCCGTTACTGCGAAGCACTAAAAGCATGGCGTTGGGGAGAGGGTCAGAAAACGACTCTACATCATTTCTTACGAGTTGGGATATAGAAGGACCACTTGGTTATGGTTCTAGAGTCTTCGGATGTGTCTACATGCTCGATAGGCTAGGGGTTATAGGGACACATGTGAAGGACATGCTTGTGGAAGGGTCCGCGAGAGAGAACAATAGCAAAGTGAGCTTGTGTGCTCATCGTGCACCGTTGCACCGTCGAAATGCAAATAATGAGCCAAGACATGGCTTTCCAGCCCAGGGCACAGTATCGATGTTCACGAGTCGGCTCGAAGTGTCAAGTTCGAAAATATAAGCCGTGATTTTTATTCTCTTTGCTACACAAGGGCTGGCCACACCTGCGGCTGCGTTGTGTACCCATCGTCGTGATATTCATGCTAGCCAACAATCTGCCATTCAAGCAAGGCTGTCACCATGTAAGTTGTTGCTCAAGTCTTCAAGATGGACTGAAATACGTCCCGGTGGTTCGGCAGAAGGCAACGCTTCACCGAGCTCCACTCCGACGCGAACGCAAATCTCAATGGATATTTCCAAACTCCGACCACTATGCCGTGGATGATGCTTACAACGCGATCAGGATGTCGTTGGACATCAGAATCCGTGGACTCAACACAAACGCGTCCAACAGAACATGTCAGATGGTAGCGATGTCGAAAATGGCAAGCACCACGACGATGCAGCCACGAAGGGCAACCCCGTCCGGGAAAACAGCCAAACCTCCGACGTGATACGAAACGAGAGCGACCAGCAAGCTACACACGACACTCAAAGGGGGACGAGACGTTTGCTTGGAAAGATCTTCTGGACACCACCATGGTGTTGTTACGATCCAAAGAGCCCGCCAACGTTCTCAATTGCCCAGAATGTCCTGTTTGCCTTTGCCGGCGCCTTTACAGTGGCAAATCTATACTACAACATCGCCATCCTGAACGTGCTTGCCGATGACTTCAACGTCTCCTATTACCAGGTGTCGAAGATCCCGACACTCATGCAGGCTGGCTATGCTGTGGGGCTGCTTTTGATCTGTCCGCTTGGTGATCTCTTCCCACGAAGACCATACACGCTGGTCCTGATCTTCTTCACAGCAACGTTATGGTATGTACGTCTTCGTTTCTCGGCGGGATATCGTCTGACATTGCCATTCTCAGGATCGGCTTGTGCATTACGAAGAGCTTCAACGTCTTCCTCGGCATCAGCTTCATCACCTCAATCACGACCGTCACGCCTCAGATCATGTTACCCCTTGTCGGCGAGTTGGCACCGCCCAAGAAACGCCCACTTGCCTTGTCGATTGTCGTCTCCGGTAACATGCTGGGCATCGTGATCGCCAGAATCCTGTCTGGCGTAGTGGCGCAGTACACCCACTGGCGCAACATTTACTGGATCGCCCTGGCCCTGCAGTACACCATCTTCGCCGCACTCTACCTCTTCATGCCGGCTTACCCATCAACGAACCCGCTCCCGCCCAACAACCAGCTGAAAGCGTTTTGCAAAGCGTATCCTCGACTGTTGTTCAGCATCTTGGGGCTGGCATACAAGCACGCAGTCCTCGTACAAGCCGCGCTCATCTCGTTCTGCACAAGCACCAGCTTTACCTGCTTCTGGACGACTCTGACCTTCCTCCTGTCCTCGCCGCCGTACAGCCTCCCACCCACGCCCATCGGACTCTTCGGTCTGATCGGGGTAGCCGGGATCTTCCTGGGCCCCTTGTACGCGAAATACCTCATCCAACCACTCAAAGTGCCGCTGTACGCCGTTGTCGTCGGCGAATCCGTGAATATAGTGGGCTGCTGTATCGGGACGTACACCGGCACTTTCTTCCTCGGTGGTCCGATCATTCACGCGTTCTGCCTCGACGCCGCGCTGCAGATCACGCAGATCGCGAACAGGTCGGCCATCTACGGTGTGGCGCCTGATGCGCGGAACCGCGTCAATACGGTCTTCATGCTGTTCACGTTCTTCGGCCAGATTGCGGGGACGAGTGCGGGTAACGTGCTGTATGATAGATATGGCGGATGGAGAAGCAGCGGCAGTTTGGGCGTGGCCGCGGTGGCAGCAAGTTTCCTGGTTGTGGCTGCGAGGGGACCGTGGGAGACGGGCTGGATTGGTTGGGGCGGAGGGTGGGGACGTAAGGATGCAAGGGCTGGGTCGCAGGAAAAGGAACAGGACAAGGAGCAGGAAAAGAATGGCGTCGTGAACGGTCAGCCGGCTGATGTTCCTGCTGCGGAAGAGGCGGGGACTGCTCTGGAGACACGAGATGATAGACTTCGTCTTGGGAGAGCTAGGTCGACCACATTGATGAGACAGCTGAGTCATGGAAGTGACTCACATGCTATGTACGGGGAGGATGAACGCGTTTCTGCGATGAGGCGGTTGTAAGTTCATACGAGCACAGCCGTTACCGTGACAGATAGCATTGGTTTCCCAGCGCTCTCTGTTCAAGACCGAGTCAAGAGATGCATCATCTCGGAGCGCTGATGATATTTGACAAGCGAGCTGATGGCTGGAGCACGCATATATCGCTACCTTACTGCACAAAGCAACTTGAGAGGCCGAGGGGGCCACCAGTAGCTCAAGATCGTGTATTTGGAGCCATACTTTTTGAGCGTGCTAGCAGGCGCTATGCCGCTTAGTTGGCTTCGACCAGACCTCTTCCTCCACACATCCATCAGCACTAGATACGTCTCTGCCATGGAAGATCGCTGCCATTACCTAGATATGATGGTAGCATTGTGTGAGATTTCGACATCTGGTGTCATCCTGGCACGCGGCTGTGGATTCATGATCAACAGAGCTCGGCAAGCATTAGTCTTGCGCCGAACCTCGATCCTGTCCAATGGAACGTGGTATTGCTCCGACGTCTCGCCCCAGCCTTACCGGAGCTAGCCGTTTTCGGAACACATCTGTTGTCACCTAAAAATGCCGCAATCTGGTGGAACCGAAACCTGGCTGGCCGACCGCGAGCTGTCTTGATATGCTGACCGAATCTGGCCCCCCTCGAGCAGAATCTTCACATTAAATTGCGCGTACAATATATTGTTTGTAGCTTCATTCTATGCTTCAAATCACCCTCGAAATTTCGAGGTTTGGTGGCCGAGGAGTTAGTGCTCTGATTCCTCCCTGGGAAGGTGGCCGAGTGGTTATGGCGTGTGACTCAAGTATCTTG
>Ga0066648_10000888_pt1 | contig 18091 bp, 4 predicted proteins | sample CryGeyCG12114_NA_FD_59537 | JGI IMG/M metagenome (GOLD analysis project Ga0066648, IMG submission 59537) | Groundwater microbial communities from aquifer - Crystal Geyser CG19_WC_8/21/14_NA | ecosystem: Environmental > Aquatic > Deep subsurface > Groundwater | place: USA: Utah: Grand County... | reverse complement strand
ACTAACTATACTAGTTTCGCAGTTCAGTTGTCTTTTAAAGAAAAAAATATTCTCATCATATGCGTTTTCACTTGCTAGTATATGAGTTAGCTAGCTGCACGTGCTGTGTGCTTCCTTGTAATGCAATATAGTACGTAATAATGTGATCTGAACCTTTTTCATCTTCCTTTCGCCATGGATGGGCCCAAAATAGACTTTTGCCAGTCAACTATCACATGCTATGCACTGTGTGTGCACTCATTGGCTATATACTTTATACTCTTTGCAAATAGACATTATTATTTGCTCCCGTACGGACTGTTGTCGAGAAAACTGCGTCTTATAAAGATACCATTTTCTTATATATTCCTTCATTTGCTTACACATGCTGTGTGTATAGTGTGTATACACAAATGAACGAATGCAATAACGAAACACGGAAAGAGTTAGTTGTTAGTTAGTTTTAGTTAGTGGAAGCATGCAGGGAACCTATATGTGCATACAATAACCCTGTACTCGATGAGCGGGTAGCGGAGTTTTAGATGCGTTTAATGTGACCACCCAGTAATATATTGAAGCATGGAAATGGCGTAAGCGTCGCCGTGTGCCGATAGTGGCGCAAAAACAGCTGAACATTTAAGATGATGATGATCCTCATGTGCAATGGTCCATGTGTAAATCACATAAATAGCATAAAGTGCTTTACATTATGCACACTTGGTGTATGACGAAGTTAATTTGCTCTTTGAGTTCCTTTTTCACCTCCGTGCGATATAGATTGACATTTTTGTACGCTTTGGTTATGTGAGCATATGAATATCAGTATTTGCGCGTTTGTAATGCACATACATATGTTACAAACGCGAGCAAAAGCAAGTTTTTCAATTCCCCCGTGCAATTTTATGGCGTCCTAGTCATGACAGCTTGTGCACGAAGTCTACAACTTTAATAAGCATTTTGTGTCGTGTCATTAATAATGTTGATGGCGCTTTTTTTCTACGCAACTGTTTTACCAATAACTGCTGGAGTATAAATATTGCTCCGCTTAATGAGCGGTTAGGAGTCAGAAATTGTTTTTTTTGCTTCACTAGTTTGGGGGAAATATTGCTCGTTTGGGAAAGAATGTTTTGTACAAATCATGTAGCGAAAATTGTCAATTAAAACGGGCTTTTTCAGCACGGAGGATTTTAATAGGGGTTTCATGCTAGTTTCTGAAGAGGAGCCCAATTCATAGTGTGAACTTTGTGGAACTTTTTAAACAGCAATTTATTATATAGTTTCTGAGTTTTGAGGTTTAAATCAAGTTTGCAAACCAATGTTTAACGCTATGTTTTGAAGAAAGCTTTCTAATGTATTGAAGCACGTTATGCTGAAACTCTGAATGCACTAAACAAACTTTGTATATTTATCAATTTCAGATTCAATCCCGCAACAATATAAGGGACAAGCGATAGCCAATACCACCAAATCCTTATGTACAGTGTACAAAAAGAAGAAATGAGGAGCCGCACACCGGTTTCATCTCAAAACAAAAGTGTCCACCAAAGTCCCTACAACAGATTATTCCCACCAAAAACCAAGCTTGAGACCAACCCTTCATCCATCAATGCGTACTGTATTCTCCATGCCATTCCCAATGGCTTTCAAGGAAAATCAAACTCTCATGTCATTATCAAATTATCAGATATGGGCTAAATACTAATGGTCCACAAATCATTTACTTGTAACTTCCCCAGTTTTCCTCACTGACTATCTATTTATGTGAAAAATCTCCAAATCCTTAAAACCTTTGTGCCAATAAGCCGATAGTGTTCAAATTTCAATCCTCAAACCCTTAGATATTCTCGTATTCATTCACAGAAACGATGAAATAACCTCACAGATCCTATAAGCAACTTACTTCCTAAAAAATAACCTACCTTTCATTCCTCTGTAGTTAATCATTCCCACTGCTCTATAAGCTGTCGGACCAACAAAAAGTTTAGTGCAAGTGATTGACGAAAAGATACTAATGAACACCTAACTTGTCGTGCTGTGAGTTTTGTTATGGTGCTACTATGCACAACACACTAACAATTATGAATGGTGCAACATGTGTGAAAGCAGAAAACTTGCTATGCTATACATCGAAAACAAAAGATATTAAACTTAGCCTTCAAATAGTCTGTGTCCATAATGATGAAGCAAAGATTAAGCCAAAAGAGAAAAGAGATTTAAGTTTCCGAATTGACGAGATTCGCTCCACTCCGTTTGGGAGTGAGTCACTATCCAAGGATGTAGGGATCCACTCTCTCAGATGTGTTGTATATTATTAGCTGAATTCATAAGGTTGCACAATATGCAGTGGATCCTCCGAACTAACTTACTCACCCTGTAAAACTTTTCGCTCATGGATCCAATCGTCATTCGTACATATGGAGATGTGGTACGGAACAAGAAAAAGTGCTATCCCATCCCTGTATCAAACTTGCACACACACACATGGTCTAACCAAGTAACTAACTAGAAGACATGCACAGATATAATGGAGACATGAACTTGTTCCGTGAAACTTGCTTGCTACTCCTGGTAACTAACTAACTAACTGAATCCTAATGCCATGTGCACGCACAAGCAACAGGATGACTAAGTTTTTTACTTGCACTTTTTAGCAGTACTTGATCATCATCAGTTGTTTTCGTTGGTGAGTGGCCCAGAAACTTTGTTCCTCTATTGCTACCAAGTCCAGTTAGTTTCTATACTACAGAAGTGACCCTCAATACTATATAAAAGTTCGTCCCGTATTGCCCCTGTGAACACAGGGTCCCAGTTGAGTTTTTGAATCCCAGTTGTGAATAACGATACCAAAGTTGCCAATATCCAGGTGTTCTATAGCTTTCAAGGGTCCTTTTTGGCCAGTTTTTTTGAGAAAATACTATGCTCTAGTATAACTGTACTTAACAATGTGCAAAAGGATCGCCGTATGACCGCTACTTAAGTACTCGCAATAATAGATAACTTGTACGGTGTGTACTTTCAAATGTACTATATTTGCTCAACTCGCTACCTTGATGCATCATGTTGTTGGGCAAACGGTTCTCCCAAGATTTATATGGTTGTGCTATGTATTGTCTGACGAGGATCTTCCAAATGATGAAATAATTGGTGCCTAAACAAAACAACGCGTATAAATACTTGGAGGAAAATATATTAGTTAGTTAGTTATTGTTCTATTTCAAAATCTACTTGATCCATCCAATTACAAAGCTGGGCAGAGCAGATATTTAATATTGTTATTGTTGTACATTATTGGCGTGCTTCTATAGACAGTAATTTATTTGGGCTGGGAATCTATTATTGTATTTGCATTTGTGCCTCTCTTGTTCTCTGACGAAGATTTGCAACAATGAGAGTGTAAAAGACAGAATAAAACTTTTTTCACTTATCCATCCAAAGAAAAGCAAAACAAGCTTGTATTAAGAAACAGACATTCGTACTATTGGTAATAAGTTAGGGACAGTTACTATATGAATAAGTGATGCGATTAAATTTCAAGTCTTTCATCCACCAGTTTTGCCAAAGTTGAGATTTCTTCTGGACACTTTTTAACTCCCGCGTTACATGTTCAGGTAAGAAGATTTTAGACTGCAATTCTTACTAACTGAGCTAATCAACTCTACTATAAAATGTAATTGCTGTTTTGCTGCTTTAATCAGCATATGCTTGCTTTCACTGCAACAAATGGGATAGAAAAAACCACTAAAAAACCTCTCTACTTTTCCATCTGATTTTCATGATAGTTAGTGACATGATTTTTTACAAAATATCGACAAATCAACGCAATTTACATTTATTGAAGGCCTTTACAAATGAAATAATGAATTCTACGGGAAAATGTAGGCTCTGACTACATGAATAAGTGAGTCGTTAGTGAATTAAAAATGGAAATGAAAAGTTGACAAGCAACAACATGATATGAAAATCATTTGCGTCCTGTGAGCCATGTTGGACCCGTCTGTTTTACATACACTGCTCTAATCCCTTGCTACATTATGCATGCAACTATGTGCGAAAACTTGAATTGTCAACAACAATGTCTCTTAATTTACGGTCCGTTTCCAAATAAATATTCAGGGAACTCGTTAGCTTTTCCTTGTGGTGAGCATATTTTTCTCAAGACCGGTAGCACAACATGACGACGACAGGAGTGGAAAGAGAAATTAGAAGACAAGGGAAAAAACAAGACGAGAGGCACACACCACACAATGAAATATGTCAAGTATACAGTAGTACACATAGTATCACATAGTAAATAGATCTGTGAAAACCTTTAGATTTATATTTATCCATTTCATTCACACAATACACGGACGCATAGTGGTGTTCAAAAGAGTTGGTCCATGTAAAAATAACGTGCTCTAATGTATTGCGCCGCAGTACAGTGTCACAAAATCATCTATACACGTAGTTAGTTAGTTAGCTAGAATATAGAGTTTGCAGAAACGGAAAATGTCAGTTGTTAGATCTAAATCATTCTGTCGGCTTCAACCTTTCGTGCACACACATTATGTACACATGATATAATATATAATGGCTAACTAAAGTGCTATCCTTGTGGAAAAAAACTTACCAGTTAGTTATAGGTGGGTATAGAAATCTTTCTCTGTAGCCTTCTTTTTCCTCATGCTACTATTTTTCTTCGGCCTACAACTATCTTAAGCTAGTCAGTTGGTTTGTGGGATCATCATCATCATGTATGTACACAACTTATGCATACTTGCACCACTTTCCGTCATTTTCTAATCTTGTAATGAGCATATTATTGTACCATACGCGATAGTCAGTCAGCCTATACACCGCATAACATCTCCTTCATGGTCACACTATGGTAGTATAATGTGCAGATGAAATTGCCATTTGTCGCCAACTGAACTAGTTTGTAATTATTCATCGCACTAACTAACTAACTAACTAAATGAGTGCATTACTTTAGTTCCCTTCATTTTTCATCACAGGTTTAATTCATTTTATTAAGAAGCCATAATAGTGAAAGTCTTTTGCGTCTTTTTTCTTTTGCATATATGGTGCATACATAGTTGTAGTTAAAACATTGCATTTAAGACTTCAAAATCTTGGTTGGATTGCATCACATACCCATTGACTGGATATTATACAAGAGAAGAAAATCCCATGCTGTGTGTACACACAAGCTATTTTCAGTGCACCTATCGAGTTACTCTAAGGAATCAAGCTAACTACCTAACTATAGATTTCAACCTGTACATGTGTGTAAGATTGTTGCCGTGCATTTAAACGAACTCTTTGACAGGAAATTTTGACAAGTTAGTCCAAAATTTTTCATATGTTTAGTTAGTTAGTTATTCAAGGCATTGTGAAAAATGGCTGCATAGTTTTGTCAAGTGCATTACAACTTATATACTACGTATGTGGAGCAACAGGCAAAAATTGTACACTTTTCTCCAGCTTTCTTAATACTCTCCTTTTACAAGTTTGTAACACACGCATACTCATAGAGATGATTATTTTTGGTTTTCATTCCTGCAGATTCCTTACACACATGTTACTTTGATTCACAAAGTTTGATAAAATGAGCAGATGCACATGCTATGTAGCCAGACCGTATGAAATTCCATGTGGGATCCTAAAAGGTGTTCAGGCTACAGTATGCTACTACATACAAGTGTGACGTAGTCCCGTGTGCTCACATAAGATATATGGAGCTATTAGACAAGACATATCTAGTTCTTCCTAACTCCACCAATAATACATATGCAGGTTGGTTGGTTCGTTAGTTTAGTTAAGTTGTAAATGCATTGCACGGAACCCGGGCTCCGGCTGCTAGTTGTGCAGTTAGTTTCAACCAACTCCAGTGAAAAAATAAGGTTCCCTTCAAAAATAGCACTTTTATTTTCGTGTTTGTGAGTCAGCGACCCTTTGGGTTCCTCTAGCTTCTGCACGCTCTCCGTATCTGAAGACATGATCATCACATGGTACATGGCTCGGAATATAGTGTGATACAGGCATTTGACTTTACTACTACTTATGCACAAAAATGTAGGCATGAAACAACATGGAGAGAGTGAGAGAGAGAAGAAAAAAATCCGCATAAGATTTGACTCGTTTCAAGCTATATATAAACATTTTTGGTTCCATACATTATATAGTAGCACAATGTCTGTAGCTGTGTGAATTTGGTTTGAAACTGTGTGTCAGTTTAGTTTGTTAGTGCCTAGATTGTTTGATATAGATTATAATAAGCTAAGTTCTGAAGGCCTGAATTAATGTGTAATTTAATTTTGAAGGCATAATACCATAACTACAACCTAGCTAGTTAATTTATAAATGTGTGGTTTCGAGGCCACAGTTTTGTGACAAGGAATATAATAAAAGTACATGGGTTGTGAATCTGTCGTTTCCTCATGAAATGCACCTGCTCGCACCCATTTTATCTATTTCTCGGGTAGATGGGAATGGGAATGCATTTTAATATGCTACGCATTGACTCAATTTATGCACTAAAGTTTCATGCTGAAGAATAGTTTATCAACCAAATGTCGAGTTGTACACAACAAATTGTTTGTAGAAAAATGTGAATGTCACATCTTTGTCCCAATTGAATTGTTTTCATCAATATTGCGTGTACATTTCACTGCAAGGCTATACGAGATATTTATACGGGAAATTATAAATGAGCGGTCGAGTGAGTATAAATTAGCTTTCACATGTAAAATGAACACAGACAATTATTAAAATCCTGACATTAACTTTTAACTACGTAGCGTACAGTATCTGTCTTTACATCTGTACTATGCCATATGAACTACAAGCAATCCATTAATCAAGCCCATAATGAATTAAGTAGCTGTTGATTCATTAACGTCCCTTTAGTTTCATCGAATGTTCACAGTTGAAGCCCTCCCTGACTCTTTCTTCCCAGCACATAAGTAATGAGCATATTTTTAAGGTGTGTCCTACTGTAATCAAACTGTGTAACTAATCTATAATTTCCTATGTGTCGCATTAAAATCATTAAGTTAGTTAGGAACCAAAACACATACTTACGTAGTGCATTACAAAAATTCCCTTGAGGTCAATTTACACTACCTGACGGTGAGCTTTTTAATATTTCCCGAATCCATTAAATAAATACATTTAGGGTTGCATTGCTCACAAGAACTTTTATAATGTAGTCATTACTTGTCATACAACTCACTGTAGGTCCACGAGAACGTGTACAGGTAGGCAACCCCAGCCTTGAACTCTAGCCCATAAAAACAATGGATGGAAATGCGTATATTTTTACAAATAAGTCCTGTACTCATCATTACGTATGCAGTTGTCGTTAATGGCACATCAATCCTCTTGTCTCTCTTGTCCATGAGTTCCCCGCATAATATCAGTTAGTTAGTTACTTACTTACTGTATAATATGGATTATTTATTAAATGGCATCCCATAGGCTAGCAAGATAAAACTCTAACTCACTTACCAACAATTACTCAAAATCTGCCTCTTCCTTGCGTTCCAGCTAACTAACTACGTAATAATCAAGTGAACATATCTTACAAATGCAGTAATCATTTGATGGAATCAAATTTAACGAGATGGCTGCTTGTTTGTTCATCCGTCAGTCACTTATTAAGTTTTACTCTTTTTTCATTGTGTTGCATAGAATGCAACTAACTATGGTAGTCAGTCAGTCACAGTCACACACACACACAAGCCCTATATAGTGTCAACATGCTAATCGTTTCTACAGTGTAGTAGACATTCCCGTAGATGAAACTTGAATTTCTTGACACTTTTTATGTCTTTGTTTTAAGAGTTTTCTCCTAGCCCATAGAACAGAGCACGAAACAACTGATTTTTGCAATATGCATAATATACACGTAAATTTAGTCAAGCTTAAGAATCGCGGACATGACTCCTATATACATAAGTCGCTCGATCAAAGTGGCCATTACAAGCAGTGCAATTACTTGGGCAATTATTTATAACCATTTTGGTTTGATTGGGATTGGGTGGACTCACTCAGTCAGATAGCTGCATAGTGAAAATGTTGCACATGTGTAAGCAATCCACGTCTTGTGTCTCAAATGACCCAAGAGACCAAATAAAGTTGCTTATTATCCCGATCCACTCGCTCAAACTACGCACATAACATAGTAGTTCGTTAGTTAGCCGGTTTCTATATACTGGATGATCAACTGGCTCAGAAAGATTGAGCATTGGGATTGCATGTTATGTTAATCCTACTTGACAGGTGTTGTGTTTTGCATAGCCAATTTCCTAGAGTTCCTCTATTTTTTTATCCATGGACTTTCCGAATGAAACTCTCTTTTTTGTATTCGTCAGTTCGTTAGTTAGGCAAATTCAGTTAGCTAACTACCCAACTAACGATCTTATAACTACTATAGACAGCAACCAGCATGTTTGTACCCCGGAACTAACTAAGCTATTCCAATACTTGTCTAATTAGGACTGGTCAAATATTAAATCCCTTGTTCAGTATTCTTTAATCTTGGTGAATTCATGAGAGTGTTACAGGCCATAGTTTGTGATGATGAGAGACTAATTTTTCTTGGACATTCTTTTCTTATGATTTCCCAGAGAACACTGACTGATGCTCTGTAACGTGGACAAAAAATTTGTACTTTCAAGAGAATTAGTATGTATCGAAAGACAGAGGCAAAAAGACATATCCATTTATCTACATGAACGTCTAATTAATTATAACGAGGGGTCAGTCCATATAGAAGAAACGCATTTTTGAATGCGTAATGTGACATAATATGTTTGAATCCAACCCATTCCTCATCAGTATATGTGTGTGTACGTTTTTTGTGCTGCAACAAACAAGTATATATATTCTGCACTAACTAACTCACTCCATGTATTGCGTACTGATGGAATGAAATGCTCAGATATTTCCTTACCGGTTTACAAGTGTGTTCACTTTTTGTGTCCTTTGGATTTACTCAGCAGATAATCGTTTGAATTTTGTATACTTATGGAATGTTTTTTGTAGAAACGACCCCCTGGATAATGTAATGATGCAAAATCGATTAATATGATTATCGTTTGAAAAAAGACTGGGAATTCAATCAACTCACTAGATTAATGGAATATAGTAAGCAGTTTGATAAACATGAGGTTGTCTTCCAAGTGTATACATGCATAATGGGATTGATTAGCTGGGATAAACGTTTCTATATGGATATTAGCACTGTAAATTGTGGTGGACACATAACGGAACGTATAGTATATACTCATATTGTTAGTTTCTTGTGAGAGTCAAATAATTGAAAATTAATTGGGATTTAGCTCTGTTAGTTCCACCATGGTATCATAAAATACGGTGAGTACACATATAATTCCATCAGATAAAAAATGTGCATTTCTTTATGATGGGTGTCATTTTCATTAAATTGGCAAACATGGTTCACTCACAGATTACCTTTTTTTTGGAAACCAAAGGAAATCACCAAAGCTCATGTTTATCTTTATCTCTAAAGATCATCACAAAGTGTGTGCATTTGGCTTGAATTTCTCGTGCAGAAGGCACTGCCTTAAATAATAGTGATAATCATACGGGAGGTTTCGGAATTCATGGGAAAACCCATTGGCTGTGTTGAAAGAATACGAAAAGTGTAATATAAGTCCTGCTATGCCCACAAGAAATAAAAGTTTACAGTCATTCAGGGATGTTACTCAAACAAAACTTTTAACAACCACCTTATTCTCAACAGTTAATAATATTCTTCTGTTTAGTTCCGCTGCACACTTTATCAATGAGCATTTGTGGTGGGGAAAAATTGAAACTTGAAACTAACTAGAGCCGACTTCCTCTTCTACATATGAAATTAACCGCTGTACACATTTTTTTACAATACTTGTGTGTGGGATTGTTCTAATTGACCGCATTTAGCCCGAGTTGAATGAATGAGAGGGAGCTGTGCGGTTACCATGACGGCACTCGTGGTTCACCTGATTTGACTAATTTCATCATATCGTCATGATCAGATGAGAACCAAGATTTTCAGAACGTTGCCCACATGTACATATAAATATATGAAATATGTATTTCAAGATGCACACCGTTCGGTGTAGCCATGCGTTGGCTTTTTGCTATCAACCTCTGATTTTAATTTATTAATGTACCTGCGAGAGTGGTCCATACAATTTATGCATACTTACTTACCATCTTACACGGTAATAATTTATTTGGACAACATCTACAACTCCGTTTAATATAAATATAGGGAAATCATATAATGTGACTGACCGACCGACTGACTGACGCAACAAACCGGATTCATCCCAGACTTATTGCTTAATCCAAACGTGCATTAATTACAGCGTACAAATTTGCTCAACTATGTCATACACACGGTTTTGAGGAATGCGTGCTTTATTTGAGCAATTTTTTTTTATAAAACTCACTTTTATGATTTCATTAGACGGATGAAAATATTCTAGGCATATAATATATGGTATTGCCACTACCTTTTGAGAGGAGCTTGCAATGGGATGAAAAAACTGTACATTTTTGATGTGCTTAAAAGTTATCTGATCCCAAGTCAGTTGAAAAATCGTATGCCAACACATTTGTGAGTCGGCGCATGTAATTTACACAGTGGAGACTTCCGGTCGGTCCTCCCGTATGATTTTTTCTTAATTAATATGACTAATTATTAGAATTTAACGTTCACTCGTGATGATTTATAAGACCATATTTCATACATGTAAATGGGTAAATTTTTTCACTTAACGCATTTAACCGTGTATATTAAAAGCAAACTGGATCAACCAGTATTACCCTGTGTAGTTTAGTTAGTTAGCTAGTTAAATATGAGTATAGAAAAGTTTTGGTAATTTGCAATCTTAATAATCATAATGATGATAATGGTCCAAAGCTTAGGATTTTCTACAGGATTCAAATGATCATATATACGTTAGTTAGACTATATTGCTTGTCAAGTGGTGGTGGAAGAAGATTGCAATTTTTTCCTCCTCTGAGGTGTTACTTTGCATTTACAGTATCACATTAGAGTGTGTTAAAAGGAATTTTGAGAGAACAACAATTGAAATAAATTACGTAGTCTATTTTTCAAAATGCCTTTTCGCGACGCTCCTGCACACAGACAGTGGAGCTCAAGCTGTTTACACTTTGCTAGTGAACACAGGCCAGAACCATTTAAACCTGTTCTGAGTCTTGAGCAGATAAATCTTGCATATTTATTGCATTCTTTTCATAAATCTAATTTTTCACTATATCATTAGTACCTATGAATGGACAGGGGGAAACAAAAAGGTGACTCTTTTTCCTCTGCATATGGGAATTTGTTCAAAAAACAATTTTTTTTAACCTGAGCAAGGAAGATTCATTGCGATCTAAAAAGATATCAAGACTAGAGGATGGACCAAAAAGTTAAGAAAACAAAATAAAAGACCATAAAGTCGATCTGGTTTGTGCTTACTAAATGAATAAAAAAAGGTTTATATTAAACACTGGTTTTGGTAACCAAACCACAAACATTGGTTAGCAAATAAGTATAAGGATCGGTTGAATGCCATTACATGGTGTTTAACATCTCACGTACAATAATGCGTTTTATGCACATTGCATTTCTAGCTAACTAACTGATAGAATACAATTCTGAATAGTAGTTTTTGAAGCTTCTGGTTTTCTTCAGAACAAAAAATACACACACATCAGGAATTTCAACTGAATGGAGCAATAGGTTGCTAAAAAACTATTTGACATTTACAACCACAGAAGGGAAGAAACGAAATAGACAGTTGTAAATGGGTGATGATTGTAAATAAATGTGAAAAGACCGCTTAGCAATTATTATCTTACGTAATGAATATTTATCTTTTTGATCCGTCTTCGTGTTCTTAACTAGCTTGCAATGGTTTAATTTATTTTCATTGCATTGTAGTCCGGGAAGTCCGAAATTAATTGTCTTGGAGCAAAGTCTTATGTAACAGATTCTTTGCCTCCAGATTTGAACTCTCATGCGAGCATTCACTCTCATGGTCAGTTTTTCTAGCCGGCTAACTAACCATATTAAATGCTACTAGAGTTCTGGATCAAAATACTGCTTTCTCAGTTGATTTTCATTTCACCAATTGTGCATTTGTTTACGGCATCTTTTAGATATAATTTGGCAAGTTGTTAGTAACCTATGATCCGCCACCAATTATTATAGCTATAGAGAACATAATAATTTGCTTGCTCTTTGTGTGATGAGCTTATAGACTGTGTATAATGTGCTCTAACTGGCAATGAATCTTTCATTCGTTAAGTTTTGCCTGGAGTGTTTTGCATTTCTTATTTTTGCTATACGGCCCGTGTGTAGTTAGTTAATAGTTAGTAGTAGTTACTTTGCATTTGCTGTAGTATCCAACTACATCATTGCTTACTAAATTACTTGGGTACACAAATGAATTCAATATCGTTTGGCCCATGTCTTTTCAATTGTTAATCAGGATGAAAAAGCTACTGGTCTTACTAGGAACCAACCCTATCATATAGTAGTTAAGCTTATTCATATTCTGGCCGCAACAAAGAAATTGTGTTGCACTAAGGTGTAAGGTTTGCTCCTACTGGGGCCAAGGCACCCTATAATTTATCAAGTTGTTTGCTATAATTTTTTTAATTTGCAAAATTTTAATTACCACCGTAATTGTAGGGTATGGAAACATTAGAGTGCAAAACACATCTCTTCCCGTATAGAATCTTTTCCTGAACTATCTGTCCGTAATGAATTTGGAAGTTTGTTAGTTATAGTTAGTTAGCTAACCATTAGTCAGGTTTAGTAGTTGGTAAGGTTTATTGAAACTATACATACTACTAAATAACCAGCTAACTATGTTGAACCTGATTAATTTCATAGTTTTGTATTTTTTTATATCTACGAGGCTGAAGACAGTATCATTTGTTTGGTTGACTCCTTATGAAGTTAGTTTGTGGTAAAAAAATGCGCAAAGAGAGTAAAACTGAAACCGAATGTAACTCACTTGGCAGATCATTGTTCTCTGAAATATTATTTATCTGATAAAAAGCCATAAAGGAGGAATGAATACCCAAGGAATTTGCTGAAATATATCCCGTCAGGGATGAAAAAAAAACCTCTCTCTCTCTTAGCTCCCCACATTGTTTGGACATTGTATCATCGTAATAATTTCAAACTACATGTGATTATCATATGTAATGATCATGAGATGTCTGAGCACAGCATTCATGCTGTCTATTTCGCCAAATTATAGCCAGTTTTGTAGTCAGCTTTTGCTCCCAGTTAGTTCCTTCACCTATTGGTTTCTTCTATGTGGGTCCTCCTTTGGACAAATAATGTGATGGGTTATGGAGGGAGCAAAAGCTCATGCACCACACCATTATTTGACGACATTTATTTAATTTACGACTTATTTTTCAATGTGTACACACAATGGGCGAGTCAGTTGGGTCACACTGAATGTCTCTGTTAGCTAATTCAAGAGGAGAAGACTGCAAATCTGATGTTAGCCATGTATGTATGTACGTTCCTTGTGTTAAGTCTTGTCTTTTTTGCTTCACAAGCTTTATGCAGAGAAAATTTAAATGGAGTTCTGTACCATAGTACCAAATGAGTATAGATTTTGAACCGTTTTCTATAAATAGGGATTGTAGTAGCACCAAAGTTAACATCTTCAGTGGTATAGTATAGTATGTAATAGTGTAAATATAAGACATGACAAATACTATAGGCTCTGGCCTCGATTCTTACAGGTCGGCTACTTAGTTCGTTTAGTTAGTTAGTTAGTTAGTTAGTGAGTAATACGATGCCATTTATTGCAATGGAGTCTAGAATTAGGGATCATTAATGGGCAAGAGGATGAAAACATTAAATTGCGGTTAAAATTGCCAGTATTGTCTACAAGTGGGCAAGGTATGGAAATGATTCATAGATGTAAACATTATGGATCGATGATGTAATTCATGGAGAACGTGTACACACGAAAGGAATCTGACAATATGAATGAAAATGTAGTAAAACTCGCAAAGAATTGGCTGAAACACTTGGCTCCAATTTTTTGGCTCCTTGATGAAGTGTATTTTGAAGTCTTGGACTTGATTTTGGTTCGGTTGCATTTATTGGACACTTTTACTTTCTTTAGTTCAACAAACAGATGCAAGCTCCACTCGTGCCATCATCCTAACGTTAGTTTAGTTAGTGCGGAAGGTTACTCGCGCCTCTTTGATCTTGACTGCACTTTTTGAGCAATACTTTTAAGAATTTTTGGCTACATCGTTCACATCTCTTGGCGAACAATTTATTTACAACTATATAATGCATTTATGATGTAACGATTCCACTAAATGGTGCTATTTTTACCAAAATCCACAATACACACTCATCCATATGTGTTTCAACATTTTCACACGGCCGTTAAATCTAATTGCCGACGAAAAGAAAACATGTACACACATTCACTTTACGTTTGATTGACTCTCAGTATTTATGAACTGACACGAAAGGGAAAATGGGCGTTTGACGCCGCACTTAACAATTATTTTTGCCAACTATATTCCTACTATTTACTATTTTACTTTCCATCTATACATACCATGTTCCAATATCCCGGGTAAATTTCTTATCCGGCACATAGATTTCAAAAATTATGTCCCTAATTTTCCCTCTCAAATTCTTTAATCTACTGCAATTGCAAATGTACTTAACTAACTAACTTAACATATCCAGTGCAATATTACCTATGCATATAATAGATATATTGTGCTACCGACTTTAGGCATAGCCTGGCGAGTTTCAACAACGCTCAGACTCAAGCGTCCCGTTACTTACTTTATACATACATACTTTTGCATTTTATCCATGAATTTATCAGAGCCCGAAATAAAAAAAAACCTTTAGCATAAACAGACTTATTCTAACCATGCTACTACTAATACAGACTATGAATGAGAGAGCGGCAGGAGCCAACAGTAGTCAAAATGATTCGCCTCTTGTAGTTTATGGGTTCCGCTTCTAATGAAGTTCATGGTTGGTTGCTGTTTATGATGATTGTTACGCAGAGCAGATGAGATACTATCAGTCAGAATAATAGACTTCTTCTCATCATCTCATATGGAATATGAATGAACTCCTGTTCCTATGGGACCCCTTGTTTCATGGCTAGACAATCCAGGTGTAATTATGGCCGCACTAAAAAAAATCTGTACAAGTCACTGGAATGCTAAAAGTAGGAAGTTTGAGTATGTTTAAGTATACATGGATCAAGTCTGGATTGAGCCGCCGATTTTAGATTCAGGTCCCTCCATTAGCTATGCATAAGGTCATAGGTTAGCTATATAGCAGTCAGATAGTTAGTTTGAGTAAGTAGCTAACTAACTGAGACAAGGTAGCATACTATCATATCCTGGTGTTGTGGATTGAGTGAATGGTTAAAAAAAATTGGATTCTTAAAAAACTACATTGCCGTTTTATTACACGACCACCCATCGAATCAAAAGTTCAAGAAACGACTTGATGAATCCACATAAGCTATTGTAGCGGCTATTAAAATGTGAAGCGACGCAAGTAAAAAGCTTTTTATGTATTCCCATGGCTTTGGCTGCTCCTTGTTGGAATATTTTTGTGTGAAAAATGGGGTTCTGTTGATGAGTTGGAGTTGTAATTAATTCATTTGAATGGATACAGGCTGATGGCTTTGCTCTGACCAGGAGATTTTGCTGTGAATACTGGGGAAATCATTATTGTACACACAAGGAGCCTTTTTTTGAGAAACTTTACGTAGTACTCTCGGCCTTACCGGTTTAGCGTACCTGCAAAACAAACTCTCCTTGGTGGCATCCACAGTGATTAAATAGCTGCTCGAAGGGAGAACACATCATTTTGTTATTGTGGAGGCCTCCCTCATCAGTTTACTTCCAATGGGTTTGGTAAGTTCACGTTGTTGTTACCATTTTTTCTTGGTTATCAATTTCTCCGCATTCGCTTCACTTAATCATTGGATAGTTCCATGGGCGTGATCACATGTGTCAACTTGTCCAACTCATATTTACTGCAAAAATTATGGAAATGAAATAAATATCATCATTGTTTGAATGCTGTGAGAAGAATTTAATGCAGCTATATGTCATCATAAATTAGCTTATTGATCTCATGCATTTTTTATGGAAATACCGCTAACTAACTACTTAAAAATCAACCGCGTTTAACGAATATATTGAAGTAGCAGGAGAGCAGAAAATCAATCTCAAGATATCCATTTGACTAACCATGGTAGTCTAGGCTTGTGTTAAGCAATTTCTTGCTGTTATTTATACATCAATGGTTTTATTTTATGAATAATTCGTTTGATTAGCTCAAGAACATGTACGCAAAATTTCATCCAGATGTGTCATGTTCTTTGAGAGTTATTATCTTTCATATAGCAGATGAGGACAGACAGACAGACAGAAAAACATAAAGTTTTCCTACAATAGTGGATATTTTCTGCTGCTTTAGAAAGAACCAATGTCTTCTCCTATGAAGGGAAAACAGTGGCACAATAATCTTGAAAACATATCGTCCTGCAATTTCTAATAGCTTTAAGGCTCTACTCTCATTTACTTGAATTCTTTTTGGGTTCCATTAGTTTGCAAAAAAATTAGCCAAAAACTTACCCTCCTGCCTTAATAGTAGTTGGAGCTGAGTAAAGAGTCGAACAGATGTAAATTGATTTTCACCTTTCATTAATCATCATGCCGATTCAAGTAGTTGTTTCTGGTTATCTACACTTTCAATCTGAGGTAATCCAACAACACACGACAACATTAAATGCGTCAAGAACCCATTTGTTACCCATTCTGTCCCCAACAGCAGTATTGAAGTGTCAGTAGCCAATTGTTGTCATTATCTTACCAGTTTCCAACACAGTTGCCATCTTCACCATTCTTCAAGGTAATTTGGCTGTGAAAATTTGGTGAAATCTACGAAATCTACGTAGTGTTGTGTACCCACTAACTCATGAAAACACAAACTAAATCACTATAGCTTGCATTTGCTATTCTATTGGCGTGCACTTATAAAATTCATGTTGTTAAAACTGGTTCCCTCAAGCCACTTAATCTTAACATAATTGCTTTACTACCCACATAAAAAAATCTAAGGAATTCAAAACTGACTAAGGATTTAAACATTTTGCAAACACATGGCTCATTGTATTCTAGCCCTGAATGATTATTACCTATACGAATAGATTAAATGCGTGTCACAAAGCGTGTACGTGTTTTTTGTCATGTTCTCAAATATGGGAAACCATGAAGTAGTGAAATATTATTTGCGCAAATGTTATTAGTTCTACTTGTCAATGGTTGAAATGTGCAACTAACAGTAATTAACGAACTATAATAGTATTCGTACTATAGTTGAAGAATTTTTTCAAGATGGCATGCTGATGGATGACTTTTCCGTAACTTGTATCGAAACCTATTAGTGGACATACTTTCATGGATCTATATAGTTAGTCGGTTTTTTAGCATATGAAACTGTTTGGTCTAGAGCTTTAGTTAGTTAGTTATAGCTAGCTAGTTAGCAGAATCTTTCTCTATGAATCTAAATTACGCAGAAGAGAGAAAGATACATAGGCGGAGGCTGGAATCTACTACTTGCTATTTAAAACTCTAGTCATAGACGTTTCATGATGACGATCATGTTGTTTGCTTGCTAAAACTTGATCACACGAGACTTAAAGCAGCTGCTCTGCTTTTTTATATGGACTGCAGGAGTTAATATGAGCTGCAAATGTGGATTCCAAGGTGTTCCAACTTGTTTTCCGATTGTGTTATGAATGAGAGCTAATCTGTATAGTATAGTTTCATACTCTATTTGTGTAGCAACAATGAATAGTATTGTTCGATTTTCGCCCAAAACTGGTCTCTTTAAAATTTAAAAGTCTAATGCTTTTTCAAAGTCCTTTTTAGGGCGGAAAGCCATGGCTACGTCCTATATGCATCGTGCCGAAATCCGATGGTTAACCTTTTCGGTCGCAATTTTAAAGCTACAACTACCAAATTTTGCACACATGTAGATGAGCATGGTGTTCAGAGGTGTATTGATTTTCAT
>Ga0066648_10000884_pt1 | contig 18170 bp, 7 predicted proteins | sample CryGeyCG12114_NA_FD_59537 | JGI IMG/M metagenome (GOLD analysis project Ga0066648, IMG submission 59537) | Groundwater microbial communities from aquifer - Crystal Geyser CG19_WC_8/21/14_NA | ecosystem: Environmental > Aquatic > Deep subsurface > Groundwater | place: USA: Utah: Grand County... | reverse complement strand
TATCCTTTAAAAGGAAAATCCCTGTGTAATCGCAATATAGAGCAAGCAAGCAAACGCTATCTATTTTCAGTGAGCTCCACCACAAACTTGGAGCATTGGAAAACAATAGAGTTAATGGGTACGCAAGCTGTACTGAACATTACTTTCAGATGGGAGCAGACTTCCGCACATTATTTACTTTGGGTTCCTATAGCTTAAATGCCTTTGAATAGAGAAAATGGGATATTTGAAAGGCCGTAAAAAATGAATTCGATTGCTCACGAAAATTGACAAATATTTACAAACACATTTCATTTCGAATTGTTCTGTTCCAAATTTTAAATCCATGTATTAATTTTAGTCACTCACTCAGGATTTCATTTCAGAAACGTCTTATCTACTACCCTGCCTGAAGATTCAGCCTGACCATGAATCAGAGAAAATAATGTATGCTAATTCCGTGTAAATAGCCATCTTGTTGCGTGCGACTGATCATTACTTAGGAATGTATAAGCGCATAATACGGAGGATTCTTGTTCAATTAGTTATTATACAAGTCGTTATAACAGTGTTATCTGAGAAACATTAGGAATAGACGGCGTCAAAGTGAGCATAAATATTGCTTTTCTCTCCCGCTTAGTCAGTCTGTATAGGTTCACGGACGAGCAGTCACGTTCTCATATCTCATTAGTTGCTCTGCATTTTACAGCATTTAGTATGCCCGACGGTATTGTGATTCCTGCCTGTTAAAGCGGTAGACAAACCATGTAAATAGCCGACTTAACAGCAACTAAAAGGACTGCGAACTTAACGTGTAGTATCAATCCCTTTCACTAATCATGTAAACCAAAGTCATTATTGCTATTGTGTACGTGTGAGTCGGAGAGTGAAATAAATGAGTTGACTGCAGTCTAGTAAATCTAAATGACTGTATTCAGGGAATGATATAATACTGACTGAGTGTTTCGTGAGGAGATTGCAGTTTGTACAGCAGATTTAATGGGTTTTTTTGTGCGTAGTAGGACAAAAATGAGAAGAACAGTAGGTTGGCTTTTTGTACAGCCTGCAAATTTTCTTTTTATCGCTGACCAAGTGAAAGTGTCTCGTATTTTCCCAAGAGATGAGTTATGGTGATAATTTGTGATTTTGAGTAAATTAACAATTGTTAGGTGATAGGAAATGTTTTTGGAGGCTGTAGAAGTTTCCAGAGTAGTTTTATTTGATCTTTTGTGTGCTTCATATAGAATATAACATGCAAAGCTTAACTTTTTAATTTCGAAAATAACTGTACTTACCTAATCATCCAACTTGAATATGAAAGGAAGTTGAAAACAAAATGATTTCCATTTAATTTATTCCTGTAGTCTTTCATTTTTCCCCTCTTAGAAAGAGTCAAAGGTAATTTTAAGTGGGCACTAAACACAAAGAAATGAAATCATCTAGGAAATTAACTTTTCGCAAATGTCGTCTCTAACCTTATACACCAGACGCTCCATTACCATAAAATGTGGGAAAACTCTATTATTACTGTAAACTAGCCTCCCACCAATCTAATATATGGGAAATAAAAAACGATATAATTTATCATATGAATGAGATTTCCTTTTCTTACACAAAAGTTTACTAACTACTTAACTTTTTGGGTTGCTTGGTTCATACAACTAGTGAAGCAATTAAGCCGTCTTTGTAGTGCATATCGAATGCATAATTTGAATTTTCTTGAAATATTGCTTCGTGTCACCAAACCTCTTTAATCATTTCATATTCCCTCTGTCATTCTTGTATTAGAATGCATACACGAGGCAGAAAATAAAAGATTTAATTTTTTTGCATCATTTACTCCCTTCCATTGAATGGGGAAAACTCAGTCAGTTCGGTTGCCTTAATGTTTTCATAACTTCACCAAATGGTCTCCATTGCACACGTGCCAGCTAACTAATGACAATAATAAAAAATACTCCCTTTTGTCCATAACCCGTACTAACTACCCACTACCACATACTTATTTCATGGCTACCATGCCCATTCGGGTGTCACATAGGTTCCCTACAGTGACAGCACTAATGACCTGATAATTTCCAAGGTTAATGAGCTTTTAAAATTAGTTGCCACTTCCCATATAGATAAGGAGGTAGGACCCCATCATTCAAGTCTGATTAGTCTAATGAAACTAAAAAGAGATGTGTCGAGAGTTTATGCATATTGACACAATGGAGGGAAAACGACCCTCATGGGCACCACCATACATACATAGTACATGGTAGAGCACACCGTGCCACCTAACTCCATATTCATTTCTTTTTCTTATCTCCCTTAATATGTCCTCTGGTTGCCCAAATTTCCTCCTTTACCCTCATGTGAATACGGAACATACTTTAGCACCCTTTTTTGCATTCACCGAAAACTCTTGTGTAGTTCAGTTAGTTATAGTTAGTTTGGATACTTACTTTCTTGAGACTTTCACCATCATTGTAAATAAACTTGGTCTTCTCAGTCAGTCTGTAAGTTAGAGTTCACTCAAATCCACGGGCATAATCCCTGTTACTTGTGCCCAAATCACACACACATTATGTGATAATCTTGAGCTACCCGTGTGTATAGTGGTATTATTTAAGTAGCCAGAATATGGCAATTAGTGGCTCCCACGACTTAATTATCTGCGGCATATCATAATGGGCATCTATTGGAACCCATTGAGGAAATCAAAAGCTATCAGTAACAGCTCGTATCATTAGGTTAGTTAGTTCGTTAGTTAGTAACTAACTAGGCTCATGTAATACAACTGTACTGGATAAATCCTATTAGAGTGTGGTTCGCATGTATGTATGGAAAGTGTTTATCCCAAGGGAATAGTATAGGATAGTATAAGTGAAAAATGACCGGGAGCAATTTTTACACTTCTTTGATTCTTCCTGAACGGAGCACAATGGGTAAGAGGTATTAACTTGCTCAGCTAAACTTTCTATTCAAGTTTTCCCTAAAGGAGAGAAAAAAGATACAAGGGGCTATGAATCCGCCTTTTTCCCGTTGATTAATCACTAGGATAGATAAATTCCCATCCAGGTGTATCTGATATCACCTTGTTTTTTGTACTGGTATTTATAGGATACCAACTAATCTTTCCTTTTGTGGTTTACAAGATTAACATAGTGATAGGAAAAAACTTAGGTAGGGGATTCACATTTTTTAAGATCGATTTACAGAAACTCGTGTGTTTATATGTGTATCGGTAGTTGATTTGAACGCTAAAGCCTTTTATAGTATTGAGAAAAAAAGTATTGCGGCACATTGATCATTCATTATATCAGGAGTTAGCGCTATTTAGCCAATAACGTTACATAAGGATATGGACTTGGACTTTGATTAAAAGAAATTGTCTCCTGTCTTGTCGAGTCTGTGGATCCAATCTCTTTCTATGGACTTGAGTCAGCGAGTTTCCCTTTCATCCATCTTTAGAAAACAGTTTCCCATTTAAGCTATCGTCGTGCTTGCTGCTTGTTCACAGTTTACTCGTAGGCAATATTTATTCTCTGGAAAGCACAATGGGCGTCCTGTACTAATCTACACTCAAACAACTTTCACCGGCCAACTTTGTTGATTACGTATTGCTTAGCTTGTACTTATTTTCTTGGGTGGTTCCATTGTATCAAACTTGTTTTTCCCAGTCTTGCATTCCATCCCATTAAGAACAATGGGAGCATCAAATATGTTTATATTAACTTTATGGTGGGGCTCAAGCTACTATTCGCTAACATTTATGTGCGATCATAGTTCCTTGTTTACCCTTAACAAAAGTTGGTTGACAAAAGCCAAGCTTTTTCTTTCACTTTACTTATTCGATAAGTATAAAGTCTGACCCAAAATGTATTGTCAACTTGTGAATTATTGTTTACGGTGAAACAAGCATTCCAATTGTGACTTTCCCTTTTGGCAGTTCTAGAAAAAGCAAAGTGGCACAAGACTTGTGCCATGCAATGGGGCATGAAAACTGCACTCGCTTTAATCGGGTATATTACTAATGCTTAGTTAGTTAGTGAGCGACTAACTAAGCTATTTAGTGAGAGTAATTGTGTATGAACTGGAAATAAAATATTTTTTATTAGAGGATTAAATTCTTTGTTTTCTTAATAGCGAGGATAAAGAAGTGTGGCATTCAAGTGTATATATTTATTTGGATATAATATGGCACGTTTTTGTATGCCAACATTGTAGGTTTTCATGATTCCTGGAAGCTGTTGAAGAGGAGCTTAAGACAAAAAAAAGTCTATTTATGTTAGCATTAGAAGAGATTATCACCACATTTAACTCTTAAGTACGTAACAAACAGTCTGACAAGCTTTTTGGATTTCCTTGTGAGCTCATTTCCATGTTCCAAGCCTTGGTTTGAGACTTGGATTACTTGGAAATCGTACCTACTTGGAAATTGTATGGACCAACCCGTTCCTGCTGTGAACTCTGACTTGTCACAAACAATAAGAGCAAGACAGCATGATGCATCTTTAATCAATGAAATAGTATGGAATGAAAAGAACTAAAAAAAAATGAGCGGAGAAAATGAAATGGCTTCTGAGAACATTATAATGAATGTAATGACTATTTTTAGGTGGAGCTTTGGTCCCATTTATTAGTGTATTTTTGGTACTGCACGTTGACTTTGAGAGCATACTGTGTAGATAGGAACTATATGTAATAATTTCAATGAGGAAAAAAACTGTAAAGGAATGAAATGATGAGTAAAACTTGTAGAAGAATAAATAAGGGGAAATCTTTTGTTCTTTGCACAATGCGATTTGTGAATGCGACAGTTGATGAAAGAGTTTTGCAAGATCCCGCATCTAACTTCCTGTCATCAATTGTTCTTTCTGCCTTGCCTTGTGCTCAAGATTCATGAGATCGAGTGAGTTCGTAGACCCAAGGAATAAGAATATAAAAAAAAGAATCCACTAAAAAAAGATAAAGATATTTCCCTCATCTGTTCCATTATGAAATCTTTTTGTAGTATTCAAATAGCTTTGGGACTTGTGTACATTGTGTATAAAAGAAAAATGTGGAAAGAATATTAATTTTTGCACATGATTGAAACGAGTAGTTTTCCCATTGTGTCTTCCCATTCTATGAGGGTTACAGGCCATTGTTCTATATGACAATGATGCATTTTATGTGCTCGGAAACAATTTTTACAGTCTGGGTACTCACATTGTAATTGTGCTACAACAGCGATATTATCTTTAGACATGGAATTTTGGCTCACAATTGATTTGCAATATTTTCTTATGTAGTCCTCTCCATGTCAAAGTTTGCACAGCTTTACTTCCTATGGCATTCGGATGTTTGAAAACAGATTTATTGCATGGTTTTATGTATAATTCATTTCGTACCAAAAAAAATGAATGGATGTGTGCACCAAAAATATTCCTTCTGGTATGGACTCAGAGTTAATGCAATTTTCATTGTGTGAGTAATTGTCATCTCAAACATTTTGAAACCAAATAGATGTAATAAATCAAGTAGCCTCATTAGTTAGCTGGCAATGGATTGTACACAAGTATAATACACATTTGTTATGTACAAACTAGAATTTGATGATTACAATGGGAAACTCTATTTGCATTAGACAGAGTCATCAAGAAGGTACATATTTGGGCAGACTGTCTCTCCCATTTGAACGTAAATGAGAATTGTGAACAAAGAAAAACTGAATGCACAGTGCTATAAACAAACCTGGAGGGTTTCTACGAGCTATAGTAGTTTGCTTTACAGCTGGAGCAACGCAGAAAAAAAGAAGAAAAAAACCTCATCTAAAGTTGGAGAAAAGAGTTAGTAGTCATCATAGTTAAAGTTGTTGACTTGTGGGAGAGAAAGGTAAGAAATCACGAATTTCCTGTCAGCATTTGTTATACCTGGAAAAAGTATAAATTCCTTGATGAGAGAATTTCATACGATAATGATCTTGTGCCCCAGTGTGGCACATGATTTATAGGTGAGTTTGAAGACAGGAGTGGTAATAGGGACACTGCTCGCCAACTTTTCTATTAAAAAGAATAGCTGATGATATGGGATAAAAGTCTTATGAGTATGAGCGCTATATGAGACCTTTTTTAAAAAAAAAAACTTTTTTTCGCCAAGTATAAAAGGATGAGAAAAAATACATAGTCAGTGACGCTTGACGGGAAATGTTGCATAAAAAGCATATAGCCATGTGGATGCTTTTTCTTTTTATTCATTTTATAGAGCTTTCTCTCTTGATACAAAGAAAGAGCCACATCAATGGAAAGTCATAACTTTTACTTCAGTTTTATTCACAAAATTCCTTCTGGATTACTTAGGCCTACAACACGGGTTTCTATTAGTGGTATCCTGTAGCACTTTCACTGTGGTTCAAATTTTTTCTTCTCAATTTGTGTATATTTGTGTAAATCATGTGCACAAGGTCCTACATTTTAGGACATGGAACATTCTACCAGATTTAGTTGTAGAATATAAATATCATCATGAGTTGGATATTCTTTTACCAGTGTGTACGTATGTATGGCTTTTTAAAATATTTTTGGTCGTTTACTGTATGATCGTGGGATTTTGTGCTCAAGTTTAGTAATATTATATGATCAGCATGATGATGACCTTTATAAATCTTGTGGTTTTAGATTTTTAAAACAGTCGTATAAAAAAACTCTTTTTATGAACGTAAACTGACAGATGAAGGAAAAGTCTTTTGAATCCTTCTTTGCAAACTTGGATTTATGCTAAATGCTAGGTTTGATGGTGAAAGTCATTACACTGGAAAATAATATAAGCAAAAAATGTTGCTTCATCTTTTTACTTTATATTCAACTTGGTCATTTTTTGGGCAGGGCTAAAGTTCATATAATGAGATTTGCAAATATATAGTATAAGTAGTGGGACAGAAAAGGAATTAAAAACTGTCAGCTTCGGTAGTTAGTAAGGCAATGAAGGGTAACATAAATTGAAATCCATTTACTATGTAAGCAAAGAAGACGCACTTGAAAATTAACTTGTAGACAATGTGCGCTGTCCGCCTAGAAAAAGGCGATGTCTACTTTAACACGAGCTTTGTATAATCAAGATTCAAAATAAATTGCTTTCTTTTCATCATACTCATCAGAAAATTACACAATAGAAAGGCTTTTGCTAAAACGTATAACGTGGCTGTATAATGAAAGTTTGCATCCTGTACAAACTTGCCTGTACGTACATACGTACTACTACATGCACCATTATATTATGCACTGTGGAAGTGCATACACTTTCACTCACTTGAGTTGGAAACCCATAAAGCTCTCTAAATACTAATCAGTATGTACCTTCCAGCTATCCACAATAGACTAGATGGTAAAATCACTCTGAAAACAGACCAAACACCCTTTCCTTATTTTATCTATATTATCTCACCTATTTGATAGCACTTTCACTTCAGGCAAAGTCAAAACAGCAGACGGTTGTAATGCTAACCAACCAATATAACTAAATATTGGTTTTAAAACCCAAGTATTTAAACTTAGCAATACCTAGTGCAGCTCTTTACTTTGTTTGTCTAATGCGCGACTTTGTTGCAAGTAAATAACAGCGAGTAAGGTGAAATCAAAATACAACTAAATGTGCTATGCTGAAATGGTTTGTTCGTTTAAATTAAATAATAGAATGGAATAAATTGAAGAATCTAAAGACATGGGGAGCTGAAAGTATCCAAACCAACTTCAAAACTCTACTTTTTGAACATATACAAAAGGAGTTCAATGCGGCCACAAATGGCTATTTAATCTAATTTTCCAGAGGGAACTCTGACATAAAAAATTCACGGGAAAAACGAATGAATGGAATGTAAACTCTTGATGCCAAATTGTGCGAAAAGAGTTTGAATAAAATATCGTGAGCTTTCCCGAACGTGTGTGAGCTCAAGTTGCACGCCTCACATGAGCAATTCACAGATTTGAATTGTGAAAGCCGGTATTTATACCATTTCTATAGGAAAAAGCAATGTGAAGCTTCAACTTTTTTTAGTCCTGTCAAGTTCCGGATCATTGTAATTCACATCCTGATAAATAGTACTAGTTATGTGTGCAGAGTTCCTTTGCTTATACATTAAATTTCTCTATTAAAATTTCAACAGCATAGGAATTGGAGTAAGATTTACGGTGTTTGATATCCGATTAAAGCAGCCTTAGTTCCTTGGTAAGAAATAGCCTCTAATAGAATCCGTAGACTTCTCCCGTATCAATTTTACTACACTTGCAAATAGATAGAAGAGCATGAAAAGGTCATTTGGTGGTTCCGTTATCCCTTGGCTATTGGTAGGCGGTATTTTTTACGGTTTTTTATCCCATAAAATAGGAAAACGCATAGAAAGGCGTTTCCTACAATCTGAGCGGAAACATCGAGGCTCATATCTAAACTCATATTTCTCATTTTTGTTACCCAGCAGAACAAAAATGATCATGAAATTTGTTCTTTACACGCTCCGTTCTTCTGGATACCAACAATCCCATCAATGTGATTGATAAAAAATATTTATCGTTTACAAAAAAGGGGAAAATTTTGCACATTCATCTTCACCAATTGTTTTTATCATTCAAAGTGCAAACTATATCCTTTTTATTACACCAGCATTCTTAGACTTTCCATTTCCTTTGAGTGTGCCAAAAATATAGGAATTACTTGAAAAAAACAAGTTCCAATCACATTATATAATCAACTACGCGGCCATAATACATTATATTACAGCAGTATTGCTAATCTCGTTCTCTACAGTGGAAGAGGAGAGAAAGGTTCTATAGAATTTATGATTCTTGGAACTTTGGCATCACTGCTTCCGATAGATATAAGCCATTAAAATTCAAATTAAAAGCTATCAAGGGAGAAAGGGGATGTACTTGTTACATATGCTTTCATATGCTCTCACATGCTTTCTGTACCATTTGAACTGCCAGATTGAACACCTAAATCCAAAACAATAAAGGACGTGCTATATAAGAAGAGAAAGGCATGTACTATGCCTAGAGTCAGTGAGCCACTAATGCTACTTCTAGTATACTATGTTGATATTATTAAAGCCAAAGTAAGGGAATATTTATATGGTGCTAGCTTTTCATTCAAAACTACTGCACGATTTGTTTTATGGATAACTCCATCCGAACAAACTTATTTTCTTCTGCGAAACGAATATTTAAAAATATTTAAACTTTACAACTTTTTTATATAAACTAAAGTTGAGTATCCTTTGGTTTTGTTTCATAAACATAGGGAAGATCCAAACTTTAAGGGTATCCCCTTAATTTTAGCTTTACCCAAACCTTGAAATGCTACTGTATTATACCTTTGGGTATTAGTCCTGGAGTGATATCCTGCCGCAGTGATACAACATTTAAGCAAAGATTGACAAGAGTTGTGTTTATTATTGGAAAATTGTTTAGTTTCTTTACTAACGGCGTTTATATAGTAGGTTTCATTTTCGTACAGTTGGATTGGATAGATAGAAAATGTTTTCATGCCTGGCTAAAGCTCAGTCAAATGCAAAAATGAAAACAAATTTTGGTATAACTTTTAAATCACGGCAATTGAAGATGATTGGTCGTCTAACAGCTTTATTCTCCCTAGTGATTTTTAGGAGCTAAGGTAGTTGAATGCTTTACCTCTATCATATGAAATTACCTCAATCTGACTGCATATGATGGCATGAAACTAACAAGGTTTACAAACCTGTTGGAATTTGGTTGGCTCCAGTAAGATTGGACTCCAATAAACATGTTAAAAGTTATGCCCCATTTTTGTAATGCTTAACTCTCAAGCGTGAGTATTTTGAACCCAACGTCGTGATGCAAGACTCTAGATTAAGTTCATTCATTTTCCTTCCAGCCAAAAGGCAAAACTAACACAGTAACAGTAACACAAATAAAAATGACGAAAAAAGATACAAAAAAAATACATCAGAAGGATGGATTGTAAAAAAACTTACACTCTTCATCAAAATCTTGGACCAAAAATTTTTTAATGCTTGTGAGAAAATGATGCACTACTAGCTAACTATAATGGCCCCTGGAATCTCTCAAAATCTAATGTATAGGAGCAAAAGAAAATGCATCCATGGATTTTCATAGGAGGTTCAGGGAGTTTATAGGTGTCCATTCAAGAAATTATCAGCATGCATGAAAATTTCATGAAAGTTTCAAAAAATCCTGGCCGAGGACAAATTGCTTATTTTAATCATGCAAGGTCTTTTAAAAGTTTTTAACAATTAGAAAACCTAAAAAACTATTTATCAACAGATTTTTGCGCAAAAGTGTTTTTGACACAAACGAGTTTTTTAATTTGAATTTTCGTATTTTATGGTCATTCGGTATGCTACATATTTTTAAAAGTTGTAAATGCTTTGCTACTTTTTGTTGAATTCTCACTGTAATTTCTGTTACCTATCAGTTTGTCGCTGCCAAGTTTTGCAGCCCATAAAACGATTCTGGTTGCATCGGCTTGCTGCAACGAGCAGTTTGTGAGAAGCCTTTGTTAGCTAGGTAGGCAGGCAGACTGGATAGCTTTAGTTCATTTTATAATGAATGATTCTTCCAAGAAGAGACTTGGCAATTAGATAAGACACAATATGAATTGTAACTATTCGTTTCTTGTTAACAAGACAAACAATGAAGATTTGACTATGCTCAAAGACTTTATACATTTCATTGTATTACATATAATCTAGGTGATAACAATGGAATTAGGCATAAAGTGGTAGTAACAATAAAACCCACCGGAAAGGTAGGCAGGAGAATATTGTCGTTCTGGAAACTCCACTAAATAAATGTGAGAAAAAATTGGGTCGTGTCCAAATTTTAAAGAATGCCGAGTCGGCAGTCAACTTGGATGCACTTTTGAAGAGTTTCGTGGGCTATACAATCTCCTAAATGCCGATCTCATTTTTGGCTCCCATCATTTCCCCTTGTGGTGAGTCCAAATGGGCTTGCTTAACTATACAGCTCATAGTTTGTTATCTTTTTGTGTGCGCTGCAAATAACTAACTAAGCACTTTATTAAGGAGAAAATCTGTTTTCGGGTTCCTTTATTGCGTCTTACTTGTCTTACAAATTGTAATGATTTTGTGTGCATTGTAGTTATTCCTCTATTTCTTTTGTGAGAAATATTATAGGATGGATGTAAAAAATGCCCCCGGCTAACCAAACTATAAGTCGCACACAAGGTCTGGATCATGTTGTAATCTTCCTTGTGTGGCCGTTTTGTTCATCACTACTTAAATTATAACTTAATTATGATCGAAACTAAATGGCTTTAAGACCTGTTATATTTGCTTTGGAATGCCAGCAGTAAAACACTGTCAAGAGTCTGCGAATATAATTCTAGAATTTCAAGCGTTCTTCCACAAAGAGACAAAAGTCTGTGCCCCATTCATTGAGCAGAACAATCTAATAGCAAATAACACATCAGTAAACTCCAGAATTCCATTAGAAATGAGCACACGTCACTCAATTTCATTAAACACTCAGGATAATTCATAGCAGTTGAATAAAATATGTTAATCTTGTATCAAAGTTGGGAAAATAAATTCAATTTGTCTGACTGGAAACAAAAATAAATCTCCATCTCCCAATGACGCTAACAACACCACTGTTTGTAACAACAGTAGTCGCTATCTACTTGCTATAACAAAACCAATATAAACATTAAGTAGACAAATAATAAATGTTGCAAAGCACACCATGCAAATAAAAGGAGCACAAGTATTATGCTAAACTACTGACTGACTGACTCGGGTGAAAATTATTCTTGGATGAAACGTAAGCAGGTCATAAATCGTTGGGGAAAACTCAAAGTTTCCCATTCATTGGTTTCTTTACGATCTAAATTGGCAAAAGAATAAGGATATCAGGCCTTGTCAGTTTGTATCCTCAATGGTTCATTGGCTGTGTCTTGAATCGAGCTCAAAGCTTGTTTGCCTACTGGCATATCATTCCATGAATAGAGACAGAATAGAGGACGCATAAGAAGAGCTGAGCTATCAGTTTACTACAGGGAGCGTTATTTTTTTTTTGCCTACACAAGAGCTTGAGCTTTTGTCCCCACTTCTTGGATTCGTTGAAAAGAATGGGCAACATGAATAAGATTCTTTCTCATTCCTGGATTATATGATGAGAGAAAGGATGAAAGTCTCTCTCCTTTCACAACCAGATTCTATGCATACATCTGGAGCACACTTCAGGCATCCTTGCATTCTGACTCTGGGAGACCTACACAGAGTGAAAGGAATGAGGCATTGATGGCTGTTGAGAAACGAGTCGTTGGCACGAAATATTACGTCTTGATTCCACTCCTTGCTTGCTTGGGAAATGTCAGTGTATGTCTACATACGTGTGTTGAGCCCAAAAAAAGGGTTAGAATGGTGGTGAGCCTGACTACCTCTCTGTCTAATAGTGCCATCGTCTAATCGATTAGAGCTGTAGGAGCATAGGTTTTCTCATCGTAGTCTCTTCTCCATTCTCTATGGATTGAAATATTCTTTATCCGAAAACAGGACGTAATTTTTTTGGGTCACCATCGTAAATTATATGCACGTCTGCTCTAGAGTTAGTAATGCGTGGCACTAGCTAACTAGTACGCACATAGATGGCGACCCAAATAATTTCCCTCTTTTAGCGGATAAGCAGTACTTGCTCGTTAAGTTAAAGTGCAATGTTTCATGCTCTTTGCACAGCCAAAGTAAATAGGTCAAGTTTTTCATTTTACTGGATTCCCTCAGTAGGCTGGCTTCATCTGGGTTAGTGATGCAAATCGTGGGAAACTTGGTCCCAGTAAGAAACACAATTTTTTTCATTTTAAAAAAAAGTTTTTTGCCTGGTGGAGAAAATTATTAGGAAGAATAGAAACGTTTTTTTTTTCGTACAGGAGAATCGTAAAGATATTAAAGTTAGCGCTTGAGGATGAGTATTAGATGTGTGCTACGTGCTAGGTGCATATTTGTGAAAGAGTTAAATTGGTTCCCTATTTTCTTGAATAACAAAATTCTATAACGTGAAAGGTTCGGGTAGATAAATTGGATAGGATAAGGGTTGAGTAAATTCTTGTATTGAAATTGCATTGGGCTCATAGTAATGTGGAAAATTGAATTCACCAATGATAATCAGAATTTATGGCGAATTTGAAAACAGTGCATGCACTGCAAGCATAACTTTAGTGAGCTGGGTTTGTTCAAGAGCAACGACAAAGGGAAACTATGTGTATGGTTTTTTGTACATTGTACATGCTAGTTTATTTGACATGTTGGGTTGGGCTTTATTTCCCGTACGTAATGGGAAAGTAGCGCAGACATTAGATGAGGTTCGTGGTCTCAAAAGGTGAGCGTAATTATTAAATGCAATTAATTTGGTGTGCCCAAGTACCGGGAACAACCATGAGGTAGCTTTAAAACTTTGGAGACGTGACAACATTACTAATTAATGCTTTTGATTTCAACGTCATCTTTTAATGAGTCCAATAAGTTCACCAGTCTGGTCTGTGTGGTACGTGAATGGAAAGCAAGTGCATCTTAGATTGTTATATACTTTATTTATTATGCATTCAGTGCGGCATTTAACTTTTTTCTCTCCACTTTGCTTCATTCGTGACACAATTTTATGCTTGACCGCATTAGATTAATTTTTTCTACATTGCTGTAGCCAAGATATTTGATGCCTTTCAATACATTTACGGCGATATAAGTATTAAAAAAGGTTTGTGAATATTTAGTTTGTAACAACTTAAGTTTACGTCTATTTAAATATGAAAAATCGAGCCATGATCATGAATCATGCCTGATTTTTTCATCCGCTTATCCCATTCACGCAAGAAATCAGTGCGGCTCGTTCCCTTCCATACCTATGACTTTCACCTATTCTTATGTCAGGTAGTTAGACAGTTTTTTTCGGAAAGTAAATTCCTACAAGGGCGTATGGGTAATAGAGGAAGTGGGGAAGTAACAATCTTTTAGGGACTTGATGCAAGACATTCTCATTGAAGGACGGGGGCAAGCTGCCAAGTAAATCCATCATTTGTCGCAGCCCTTGTTTCCACTGGCTGAATGAAAAAGTAAGTTACAAAGTTGCTGATCACCCTCATTTTTTATAGACGTGCAGATAACTGATTCCCCCATGAAGTTATCGTTGGTGCAAACGGCTTTTATTGTGTTGATTAACCTCAGGTGTGCCATAATGGTAAAACCAAGGGATAAACTAACTAACTAACTACCAGGAGCAGTGTATAACTAGCAAAGTAACTGGCAGAAACGTTTTTTGGCACAAGCTGAAGTGAATTTGGCTCTCAGGGATTATTTTCCCTCTGCCTGGACCCAAACGTGTGGCCTGGCGTAGAAAACCGTGGCTTCTAGCTAAGCTAACTATAAGAGGACATGAGTGAGTAAGACAGGATTCAGTGGGATGGACCACAGTGAAACTCTTGAAAGCGGCTCAAGAAGACAAGACAAAGTAGACAGATAGAATTAGCCGGCGTTTTTTATATACCAGTTAGTTAGTTCCCTGGAAAGGATACAGGGCTCTGTAGACTTACTTACAAGGATTGGTAAAAAACGACGCAAGTGTGTACGGAAGTGTATATAAAATGTATGATATAAATGTATAGGAGAATGTGATAATACATACTTACTACCTGGCACTGACTGTTTTGTTGAGAGAAAAAAAAAAGATGAACTGGAACTCATATCATCGGTTAACTGTGGACTTGAAAGAGGCGGGGCACTCACCATTGTGTCCCTCACTTGAATCTAACGATCTTCTGGTGCTGACGTTGAGAATTATTGCGTGCGATTCCTCCCTTTGTTTCCATATTATATGGTTTGAGACTTTTAACGCTTTCCATAAATCATCCCAAGATGCATTGTTTCCGTCTACAAAAATTTCATCTCTCTCTGGGTTTCCCTCTATGATAGCATTCGTAGTTGGTTGGCTGTTAGTTAGTTGCTCCGTGGACTACTTAGTGTTTATATGTTACGTAGCTGTACGATTTAGCAAGCTGTAAGTAACTAACTAACTAACTACAGAATTTTCTATAAAATATATGGTTCTAAGCAACACAATCTTTTAGTTACTCGTGTTGGCTACTTTTTCCAAATTAGTTGGATCGAGAGTTGCATCCATATAATGTACACACAACGCATACTGGGAAGGAGAAAAAAAGGGAAAGTCGAGAATGAGGTTTCCGTAAGTTTGAAACTTTCGATTTGTTGTGTGTACACAGTTTAAGATATCTTTCTGAGGAAGTGATATGGTCAAAATATATGGGAAGCTAGGTTTTCCTAGTTTAGTTAGTAAGTAACTATCTAATAAGAAAAAAGATAGGAGAGTATGAAAATTTTAGCTGGCAAACGTTACTTATAGTCTGTTTTTGACAGCCACAGCACATTCTATGATAACAGCTTAGTTAGCTGGTTGGTTTGGATGGTTAGATACAGAATACATAAGTTTATATATAGTATATGCTGTCACCCTAATCTAAAGAGAGATATTATTATTACTTGTAGGGTATGTAAGAGCCAAAGACCTAAGCTTCTTTAATAATAATCATAATACTGACTGGGGGCAGCACTACTTCTATGTACGGCTTGCTTTACCTTTTTCAGAAGTCCCATTATCTATCAGCCTAGGTGGGTAGTATACAACTATGGAGCCTTTCTTTGTTCTATTATATTCTAACAAAACAATGACTTTCTTCTGTAGTTAGTACTTTAACTACGTACCATCTCGTTCAGGTCTATTTCCGAATTCACTCGGCCCCTTTCTGTGCAGATGAAGTTTTCATTCAGGGCTTCGTCTTCTTGTCAGTATCGCTTTTATTGAGTCATCTCTATTAGGCTGGGAATGAAGCAAATTTTAGTAGTCATAGTCCGTAATTCAAAATTCCTTCTCCTTTGACTTTCCCGTTATTTCCAGCAGGTTGAAGCTTGTGATTAGAAATATCAGGCATAGAGAAATAAGGTTTGAAAGAGTACTTTTACACTTTTTGGGTAGTTTCCAGGTAAAATTAAATATGTACTGTGTTTTTCACCCATTCTTCACCCTAAATGTTTAATCTTGAACTCTTCACTTGAATCCCTGGGGAGGGCAAATGCGTTTTTAAGTGTGCTCTATAGCTCTGGTAGTGGTAGCCCACGGCTTGCATAAAAAGTAGGATTGTAGGCCCATTGGCCCATTTTTCTTGATAAGAAGCAATTCATGTTTTATCTTCTAAATAGGAGGTTCTTGTATCTTGTTAAAGGATTTGGTTGGAGTAGTGAAAACAGTTGTATTGTTTCTGTTTTCCTTGTAAAACTATTTTCATGCCGTTTTGATTGTTAAATTCAGCTTAGAAAAATGATTTTATTATTTGGCGTTAAAAAGTTTGAAACTTTAGTGTTTTTACACAGGATATGAAACTACGATAGTTTTGAATGAGTTTGAAGTCGATGTTACAACTCCAGGCTTTGAAGCAGGATCTCCAACATCAATCCCATTGAAGCTGAATTTGATGAATACCGTCTACTTTGCTAAAGTCATTTGGTTGGCTGCATGTGATTGATGAAGATGTAAATTACCCGTGCTTGTAGCGCTATATTGCGTGGAGGTAAATGTGCCCAGTCATTTACACAGGACAGACAGGCTATAAAAATTTGGATTCATCTCCTTTTCTGATTAAATTCGTAACCGCACGAAAAAAGCCTAAATATTTGAATAAAATACATTCTTACACAATGATTACATGGATTTAACTCATACAGAGATCAATAATGTACGACTTCCTTTTGACTGTCCTTGTGTCGTTTTGAACAAGCCAAAACTAGATATAGCACGACATTCGTGCTCTTTTGTTGAAGAAAATTCAATCTATACCCATGGCCATTTCGAGATTGAAAACATTCTAAGCCGTAAATCTCTATGGGAAATATACATATTGATTTTGTGGCCGCTAAGGGTCAAATAGATTCAAGACTTGGCTACCTAATGCAATATGTAAAGGGAGTGTTCTCCACCCACAAATATAAATAATCAGTTATCGCCCACTTTATTCTTTCTTCACGGCAGCCCTTCAGTACTTATAGAGCATTACTTTTTATAACTGAGATTCCAAGCGAATCTGTCCATTCTTGCAGTTAGTAAAGGTGCTTTCCAAGCACATTGATTTTCTTGAATCATTACCCAACTTATGCAGCAAAAAATACGGCTATGTAGAAGTTGTGTCTGTTCCTCCGCACAGAACTGAAGACACAGAGCACTTGATATGCAAAAAGAGACCAGAGTCATTATACGACGAAAGAAGCATCTCTTATTCTGTCCCAACGAGGCCTATGTTAATGCTTTTATCTATTTCAGTCGACTTATTCTATTCATGTCTCTCTTTGACTATTTAGTTTAGCTACGTAACAGTGCAACAGTAGCATACATGTGCCACCAAAAGCGATTAAGGCGTTACCTTTCTATGCATAAGCGAATTCCCTGTTCTGCCCCACGTCAATTTTTGAACTACAATATTGAGCTCTCTGGCAGGTGCGGTATAAAGCATAAATTAGAAACACTTTTTCTTAAATGATGAGAGTGCTTAAAACAAATTTGCACAATTTTCACAAGAATTTGCATGCATAAGCTAGCGAGGTTGGTACTCAGCATATTAAGGGAATTAAATCATGGTTCGTGGAGTACACTGCATTTGATACCACAGTTCCTGAATCACTATCTAATCAGAAAAAGGCATATGCATTGAGTAGTGGCACAGTCTAGTTAGAAGTATTGATGAATAATGAATGGATTACATGCACACTGAAGTATGTGTTGTACATCCCAGGCTCTGTAAATTAATTTTCAGAGACCATAAAGGTCCAAAAAAGTTATTTCATCATACGTGATAAAACAAAGACAACATCACTTTGAATGACATACCTGGCCCTGTAGCTGTCTTTGAAGGCAAGCTATACATTATGGAATTTACACCAACAGAGGCTATGGAATTGTCTCTTAAAGGAGCAAATATGAGCAAAATATGGCATCAGCGACTCTCTGACATTATGATGAGGTACATTAAAAATATGATTGGTGTTGTGTATGTGATAAATGAATAGACTTATTTATACATACAAACTTATAACTTTATAACATGAAAATACAGGAGACCAAATAATATGACTTAAAAGCTAGGCTGTAGAATAGAGAGTG
>Ga0066648_10000882_pt1 | contig 18219 bp, 22 predicted proteins | sample CryGeyCG12114_NA_FD_59537 | JGI IMG/M metagenome (GOLD analysis project Ga0066648, IMG submission 59537) | Groundwater microbial communities from aquifer - Crystal Geyser CG19_WC_8/21/14_NA | ecosystem: Environmental > Aquatic > Deep subsurface > Groundwater | place: USA: Utah: Grand County... | reverse complement strand
CTTAAGTTATTTAGGTTTCTAGTCTGAGGCTTCGTAATTTTAAATTGCTTGGTGACCTGTTATGCTGCTAGGATTTTAAATCAATTACAGCATACAGAGGGTGAAACATTGACTCAAATTATGGTTTTTTCAACGTAATATATACGTGTTCACCTTCGACAATAAGTAATTGTAGCGTGACGATTTCGAGAATTAAGATTGTTGTACAAATATTGTTAAATTCAGCCTCCAATTTGTGTCTTCGAGTGGAGAAAGCTGGTATTATTTATTGTGCAAACTAGTGTACAGCACTCGGTGTTGTAATGTAATTGAAGTTCTTGATTATTTATTTTGGTCGATCTTGTCTATTAAATCATTTTTGTTGTGCTGTGTATACTGTGATGGTAAACAAACCAGTGTGAACAATGAGTTTAGCTGTTTGGAAATCGTCGAAAAAAACTATCAAATTTCTCGTGGACTTCCATTTAGAAGAATTATCATCAGTTCCATTTTTAGCTGGGGTCATATTTGCCAAGCTCCGGTTATTAGGAGGAGGAAGCTTCCATAAAATATCGGATAGGTAATAATAATCTCATTTTCCATAGAATATTGAAAGCTTTCGTCTCTAGTATCTAATTACTACCGATGTTTCCGCAATAGCTGACGTTTTACCTTTTTTACAGGGAAGAAATTGTTGACCACAGAGTCTCGTGGAATAGCCATTTTGAATTTGAATGCAAACTAACTGCCACTCTATCCACAGGAATTTTAGATCCATGTGCTTGCCGTGTTTCTGTCAGAAGGGTGAGTGGAGTAAATGACATTTGTAGCTTGAGTATACGGTGCTACCGTTAAAAAGACTTCACCATGGGTCAGAATTCAGAATAACAGCATTTTGGTGCATGATTTCATTCCTCGTTCAAATTACATCTTTATAATTCGCCTTTTCATCGTATTTTCAGGAGGCTCAAGGGGGTAAAAGTTTTGAGAAATTAGGGTTTGCTGACATTAACTTAGCTGAGTTTGCTGGAGGAGCGCCTCAAAGTCGGTCGTACCTATTAGAAGAATACACATCATCCGCAAGGGCGAATAATGCACTGCTGAGAATAACTATATGCATGAGAGTCAAGGAGGGTGACTTTTGTTTCAAAGTGTAAGTTCTCTCTAAGATTATACTCATATATATACTAATATTATATAAGGAGATATTATTTACCATGAATTTGAATTGAGATTGATGTTTAATAATATTATATGTTCGTCTTTGCACAGTCCTTCGCCGTCTGTTCCTACCTACTTAAATGAAATAATTCCAGGAGTGGATATGAAAGAAGATGCAGAACCAAAAGTGGAAAAGGAAGCTCATCATGGTGAGCACAGTCGACAGAGCTCATCTTCGGATTCCGGCGTAGTCAGGTGGGTTATTGGTCAGACGATTGGTGTCCCACTCTTTGACGACAGTTGATTGCCGTTGTTATCTCAGTAATTAGTCAACTTAATGGGGTAAAGGGACGAACATGAATGAATGATTTTTTCTTTACATTATAGAGAAATTCCTTCTGAGTATGGGAGCTTAGAACGCAATCAAAGTCGCAATTCCGCTCTAAACCCGACTGCTCCACTTATCGATGATCGTGAAAACGTTGCATCTTCCCGTGTGGATGCTACCAGAGTAGATCCTGAGATTCTTATAGACCAACTTCTAAGGGAGTCTGATTTAGAGTCTAGTACACATGAAGGTATTTGTTTTGATAATTTGTAATTTGTATATTTACATTTTTAAATGTATTTGAGAAATTGGCTCAAGTCATGAAATATGTTTTGTGACCTAAAACTATCTGGTTTTTGTTAGGAGGTGGTGGCCTAAGTCTGTTCATAGGAAAAGATGGTTCTGCAGCCGTAGTTGGAGACTGAGAGTGAGTACTTACTTTTACCCAATGGTTTTGATGACAGCAGTTAACTAGTATGGACAACAATGAAATAGGCTTTAGTCAGTTATGTTAGTTGTTGACACTAGACAGTATATGAGTGTAATTATACTCGCATCCTTCTTCATTCGCATTTGCATTTAGAATTAATTTCGCTAACTTTAGTATTCGCGTTTATTTTTGCTTAAATGTATCAAGATGCGTAAATGCATAAAATAATTTTGTGACACTTGTCAATCAAGATTTTTAGCTTTGCTTTTATTTTGTAATAATTCATATACTCTCAATTAGTTTTTGGGACTACATGGCAACATTTGATAAAAGCACATTCACAATTACTGACTTGATGTTAGCAAACTGCTAGAAATCAATATCTGAGATAAAGAAAAAAGCTGATTTAATATTTAATCACAACAGTTAATCAGCTAGACCGACTAGATCAAATGTCAACTATTTAAAATCAATGCAAAACGTAAACAAAAAAGGAAAAATATAATAAAAACTGATAAACAAAAAACCCCATAAAACTTTGATAAGTTACATAATTAATTCATTTTCTATAGGCTCATATCTGTAAAACTCAATTGCATCGTTAATCAATGTCAAATAAATAACATCCAAGAACCCTTATTAAGTACCCTATTGCTGGACAGGCCGGTCCAATGCTGTGGGAAACATGGGAGCTTCTGCACCATCCATTTCAGTCGCCAAATTGTTCCCATCACCTACATAATGGTTCGTACCCCCCACCCGTGCCCCACACTCATTGCAAATTGACTCTTCAGTTGCCCCTCCACACTCAGTAACAACATACACGTGGCCATTTGGGCACTTGAACCATCGACCAGACTCTTGCCCAAATGCTTCAACAATTGTTTTTCTGTCTTCCTCGGATATATTAAGAGTAGTTTGCACAATACTCCTTAACCCCTAAGGTAGGAACATCTTATTGTGAAATGAAGACTTTATGTGTGTTGATGGATGTATTTTTTAAGAACAAAAAAATGTGAACCTTCATAAGCTCCAGGAACTCTTCTTGAGCCGATACATCGTACGGATGAATATCAAGTACTTTGTCAATCGCCTTACGGAATATTGATTGAGCTCGTACACCTTTCCAGATGGCAGCTGAGCGTCTGTTCATTTTTTCAAAAATACTGAATATGATTATTGACAGAGTATCTGCAATTCGTTTCTCCTCTCTCATAAGAGTCATAACCCCAGCAGGTTTCAGAGGCATGTCTTGGGATTGAATCCAATCAAACAACTCAGTGTACTTATGATCCAGTTGGGGAACAATGCTTGGCTCCACCATGGGTACTATAAAAATCAGTTGCTCTGCATTTCGCCAAATTTCAGCTAACCATATCATGCATTTTGCCCGACTTCCACTCATCTGCATATAAAGTTACTACAGTATAAAACCAATAGAATGTTTACAATGGTATCTATTAAATACTTTGCTAAAGATTACCGATTGGAAGGAATTGCTGTCATATTTCTCCGAATACGGCACTAATAAATAACGAGAGCTTTCTTGTTGCAAAAATTTAAGAAAACTTCGATATTTCAATTTGGCCTCAACCAATCCGGATGCCTCAAGATTTATAATTCTTTTCACACGTTTTTGGTATTCCTCGATGCTACCCATATCTCCTTGACATTTTCTTTTCACTTTCGTGATATAGTCACGGGTTTGACAAAGTATTGTGGCGTACCTCGGAATATAGGAAATTATTGCTTTGCATAATGGGCACAATTTGACACGAATTTCTCCTTTCTCTATTTCAACGTTCATCCAAGAATCCATAGTATTTTTATCCAAGATATGACCGCAATCAGGGATCATAATAAACCTATGTACAAACAGATATTCATTCCTACTCAAATTAAACAAACTTCGGGAAATTTAAACCACCTTCCAGTGTCATCAAATTCGACTGCAGTTCCTAAACTCAATGCTGAGTTAAACGCTTCTGGAGAGCAAGTAAAACAAGCTCGTGGACACGGTTCTCCACAGAGACCAATGCATGAATGTCCGCAGTCCAGCTTTTTTGAACAAGGCTTGTCGCATGGAGTTCGGCTGCAAGGCTCCCCACAGGTTTTCATGCACGATGAGTGCTCGCATCTAGAAGTGCATGGAAGCTAAAGAAAGAATATTATGCATTAATGTAAATTTTAGGTATCCATCAAATATTCCATATTATTTTTAGTTAAGTCACATAGACCGTACCGCACACTTTTCACACGGAACCCCACACTCGTACAAGCAAGTTTTATGAGGGCATTTTGTTTCGCAACGTTTACCACATGGGGGACAAATAGCAGAGCACGGTGAATTACATCTAAAGAAAAAGAAAAATTTTAAGCTAACAAATATTATGCATTAAAAAAAATCTAGCCAAGCATAATTTACTACTTACACGTGTCCACAAACTAAAACTTTTCGACATGGCTGAGAACATTTTACATGCAGTCGCATCTGATGGCATTCCCTACAAGTCCCTTCACAGTAGTGTCCGCACCCTCCCTCAACAGGGTCGAAGTATGTATTGCACGGCATTTTGCAAAACTCTAGAAGTTGATCCCGAACGAATTTTCCTTGCAGCCTGCAAGGAATACTCACCTCATGCCCACATGGCGAAAGTTGACTGGCCGTGACCAGCAATTCACACGGTTTTACACTAAAAGGGTGGCATCTAGAAAGCACTGGATGTTTACAAACGGGATGTGGCCGATACCCTAATGTCTGTTTCAAAGTAAAAAAAATGCAAAGATTTTTTCTGGTAAATTCGGAAATCTAGATTACATAACATCAATAAACATGAAATAACACCTCACAAACCCCGCACTCTTCCCAGCAAAGCTTGTCGCAAGGATGCCCACATAACGGGTAGAAACGATTGCAGTCGTCGTAACAAGCAATATCTCCCTCTTCTGGATCATCTTCAGAGCATATTATCTCCACAAGGTGCCCACATGCTATCTTAAAATTCAAAGGTGCAGAACAAGGTGGACATTTCCCAGGTTCGCACTGAGTTGGAGCAGTGCATCGATGCACCTCTCTGGGACAAAGCTCTCGGCACCTTGTGGCATCATTTTCATGTTTGTGTTCAAGACTATATACCGTGAGATCGGTTTTCAGGTCCGGAAAAAACTTTTCCAGAACCTCCAACACTTTTAACGGTGCCACCATCATTGGGATTACTTGCTCTAATCCATCCTGATTTTCATATCTACTTTCATGACCAATTCTACGATCTCCAGAGTCATATATTTTGGTAGTTTCTTCATTATCGCTCCCCATTTTGCCAAACTATAGTTCTGCTTCAGCACTCTGGACACTATCATGCATATGCATAGCATGGAACCAGAAATGAGTCAATTTTTTCTACTTAAACAAGTTTATCCTTAATTAAATTACTTATCCTTAGACGATGCAGATGATGTTATTTTACCTTACGATATGGAAGGATACTTTTGACTGACCTCACCTGTAACGCTGCTTGCCTTCAGACAAGCACTATGAGAGCGGAACAAATTACAAATTGGACATGACTAGTTTTATCACACACGAAAGCAACCCTCAATGATCAATCATCAAAGTTTACACGGATCACTGATAGATAATACTTGCTGATTTTTGGTTTGACGAGTTTGACAGCACAGCACAACAGCACATAAGCAAAGCACACAGCAACTTCACAGTTGCTAGTTGCTACAGTCAAATGTCAACTGTGAATCCGAAGGTGCCATAATGCCAAGCTTTGCTTTCCCATATTCCCATACACAATTCTGGCAAAGAAGGCAGATACTACGGCGTGTAATTTCCGATGCATCAGCATCAAAGCTGGCCACACGGGACCAAACTCTAGCAAATATAAAATACATTCGGGATAATTTTCACCAGTTCGATTAAAAAACGTACGACAAAACTATAAAATAACTTGGCTATTGCAACGCAACAGAAAATGATGGTTCACAATTGTACTAAACTAAAATTATCCCTCTACTCTCTACTGGTCCCCTGATGTTGATGACCGCATGTTTGACGGATCAATAAACGAAGGTAATATCCACGCTTTTGCATGCATATGCAATGCATAATTTTTTTACGAAACAGAAACTGTAAATTGGTTTTATACACTGCCTAAACTTGAGCATTGAATATTAATTATTTTGCATTTTTTGTTTAAACTACTTTATGCAAATAGTCTATGCTTTCGATATGCGTTACAACTCATTTCTCAATCATATAAATACGGTTCTTCCAATCCCATGGTAGATCATGTAAATACAAGAAAACTGAAATATTTGGATCAGGTGCTAAACCATTTTTTATTGAGTTTGTGAAAACATACATCGCATTATCCCGTAAATTCAGTAACAGAGAAATCACTTTCATTCCCATCATTGAAATAATGTAATTTTTAAAGCACACACAACTGTAGTTAATTTTGGCGCTTACTTTGGCAAATAATCGCTTTGTAGGGAGAAAATAGCTATTTATATCTAAATGATTCATGTCTTTAGAATTGGTTGGTAGTAATCAGATGTTTTTATTTTTGATTTTGTCTCAAAGACCATAAGAAGACAAAAGAAAAAATGAATCGCTTAATGCAAATGATATCTTTCACTCATTAATTGGGCTAGATTTGTCATGAATGACGGGAATTTCAATTTTTACACTAGAAGGATTGTCTTGAAATGTTAACGATGGAAAAGAAGGCCAAGATTTTCGATGTTCTTTGTTAATTTCCTTATTCGAGACGATAACTTGCTTTGGGTCAGCAACACCAAACTCATAACCAAAATCATACTTGAAGTAGATCAAGGGGTTGGAGTCTGCCCATCCTTCTCCATTTTCAACATTTTCTGTCCCTTGAGCAAAATAATATAGTTTATTTAATTTATTGAAAAATATACCAATAACTTTTACTTTGTTTAATAACGAGCGAACATATTTATTAAAAATACCTTTGGACAAAGCATCCAATTTTGTATCTACACTTCTATGCAGTTTATTGTACGACAAATCATGGGACAGTTGCGATACGTTTGATTTAAATCTTGCATTCAACTCTTGCATAGACTGATCAACAAGCGAACTGATGGGAGTTTCTTTTCGTGACTTTACATGAGGGTAATAGGCTACTTTTTTGTACTGTGTCCCCGAATCATCGTCTCCTGAAGAGCAACTGGGTTTCCATTTCGGTCGAAAACTTCTATGTCGTCCGGAGAAGTCTTCTTGGTCAGACGACTCATCATGCTCAGAAGTGGAGTCAGGAATACGAGGAATAAATTTGGACGGTCTGATCCGAACTATATGCGACGACCTCACTTGATGTTTCCCATTCCTTATCGCACCATCACTCGGCGTAGACTTCCTTCGGTGCGTCAGATTTGTTCCCACTCCCTTGGTCATCTGTTTTTGGGACATGTATACCTTTGTATACAATTTAAAATTCAAAACTGCCATTTCCAATACTACCAAATATGATTAAGGGTGCAAGTGAAAACACAATGTTACAATATGGAGCTACGGCAGTGGTACCTGTCGTACCAGACCATCAATACGATGTTGAAAAGCGACAAATTTAAACATGCAATAAACTCTTAATGCAAAATACTACGGCGTCACAGAAATGAACAATGCCAGTTGTGCAAGGTGCAAATTAATAATAGAGCGACAGAAAATTATAACATAAGAAGAATGGATATGTGCCAACGTGTGACTACCACCAACTACATTGGTAAAAAACATTGATTTGGACTCATTTCATCCTTTCACGATTTCGCGTTCAACATGATTTGAACTGACATGTATGGTATCAGGTTAAATGGATGTGGACATACACTAGCTTCTTATAACGATATTAATTTATTTTGGGACTAGATTTCCACTATAATTAGTCACAAAAGCATATAACATTCAACAGATATTAAAGCTAAATATCAACATCAATCCAAACACACTGATTTCATAATTACTGGTAATGAGCACATTACTGAACCGATCGCACAACGTGATTTTTGTCCATAAAACAAATCAATAACAACTAGCAAACTCTATCCACAATTTATTGCACCGCATTTTTTAAACACTAAACTTATCACAACTATATATGATTATGACGAAACTCTAAAATAGATGAACATTGCGTACATTATGACATATATTATCCACAGAAGGAGAAATAAAAGAACATTACATTACGTTTAATTGATTAAATATTATGCTGGGTAAGCGCAAAATAAGTTAAACACATTTTCTACAAAATTATGGCTTTATATTTATCTGGCATATTATAAACCTTGGTTATTTCCTACACTAGACAAAATACATAAATAAAAATTCTTCAAGTACAATAGCATGCAATCAGCCAACATTGCACTAATTACAGTAGAAAAGCCAAAGAAATGGTAAAGTGCACCCAGACTCGAAACTTGGCATCATATCATCGTAAGAAGCATATAATCTCCCAATCCACCATAAAGTTGAACTGAACAAATGGTACACATTCACATTTAATTGCACAGCTTTATTTCAGATAATTTGCTATTACTTGTATACCGTAGAGTATGAAGCTCTCCAATTGATTATAACAATGAAAATTTTGAGTCGTGTTAGTTAGCGTGTATGAGGGAAGATGTATAAAACAAAAATAATCGAGTATTTTAAATATTTTAAAAGCGTGCAGTGAAAAGACAGTTTGAATGAGCACATGGAGCTTTACGTTGCCTGCTGCAATACAATCTAAGAAGCAGGTTTTGAAGACGTCGCTGGTGGATACTTGTAAGATACCTGTGAAGTTGAGGACATCTTTGACTCCTGGGTCACAACACCAGGTCCTGAAGCGAACAAGAACTGTGGGGGCTCTTCTGGCGCAAGCATAAAGTTGCCGTCACCCATCGTAAGAGTCTTGCTAGACGTACTACTACTACTACTATACTTCTCCTCCCTAAAAAATGTTTGCTTGGTGAGACTACTTTCACTCATCTTTTGTTGAAAGGATGAGGAGTCGGACGACTTCTCCTCTTTAATACTTTGTTCAAAAAATTGTTTCTTTTCCTTGAATGAGCTTGGTTGTCTTTCTTCTTCCACGGTTTCTGATACCATATGCATTGGTGGCGATGTGGGCGTAGTTTTAGGCGCGGAGACAACAGCTTCATAATAGCGAGCAGGTTCTTCATTGCCAGAAGATTGTTGCTTTGTAATTGTAGAAGATTGCTCCATCGTAAAAGACGGTGATTGAATTGGTATGGTAGTTTCCACCTTGGGAGAAAATTGTTTGCTAAAACCACTTGGTTTTGGCGGAACTAGAGGAGGACAGGGAAACGCAGGCTTGTAAGGAGATGGCGCTCTAACTGTTCCTGCAGTGGGAATTGATTGTCCCATGGGTCTCCAAGTACCTCCAATTGTAGTAGAGGCAGTTGCCATAGTTTGTTGCGGTTTAGGTGGTGGACACGGCTTGAATGCGGGACTTGGTGCTGATGGTACTGATGGTTGGAACTGTTGCTTCGGGGCAGTGGTACATTTGTCATTATCTGGAAAAGTTGGAGGAGGTGCAGACTGTGGAGCCTTCGTACCCATGAAAGAGCTGCCAAGCGATTTCCCCCACAATTTATCCATTTCTAAAGCTTCTTTATTGGGGGTAGGTGAACGAGAACGATGTGCATTAGGATATGGACTTAAAGTCTGTCCTTTGGTTCTGGACCATTCAGATGTCTCTTTACGTGAGAAAGACGACTCTTCCAGAGTATATGCAGTAGAATGTGTTTCATCTCGAATCTCAGGACTGACGGGAGGCCATGTTTTAGCTATTCCCTTAACGCCTATACCCTTACTAGCTCCGGGCATTGGCTTAGGAGGCACTGGTGGTTTAATAGGTACATCCGTAACCGGAGAAAACTGTGCTGGTGCACTTTTCTGAGAAGTAGGAAGTGTGTTCACAGGCACAGACACAAAAGCAGAAGTTATAGGCGTAGAAATAGGAGTAGGCGTCTGGTATGGTGGAGGGATAGGTGAAGATACTGGTTTCCACACTGGTTCAATGCTGCCAAAGTCCTTGTCCGAGTCGGATTCATAGTTGTACCATTTTTCTGCAACAAATTTGCTAGGTTTTATGTATGGCGCATCCGCTTTCTTTTGTATTTCTGGATGCGGACGAGTTATGGGGGATAATTTAGTAGAAGGAGTGGGCGATAATGATGTCTGCAACATAGAGTATTGTTCGGTATCCGAAAAAGAAAGTATTGGGGAAGGCTCCAATAGAGGAAACAATGAACTTGTAGATGGAGCAGCAGCTGGAGACAGAGGAGGAGCAGTTGTTGGTAGCAAAGGGCTAGTGTGAACTACCGGAGCAGGAGTTGGAGTTTGCCTCCCCACTTTCACTGGTATGATTCGAACGCCACCACTAACAGGACTAGCACAGGTTTCAGTATCCACCTGTTGTTCAAACGTCTTAATTTTCTGCATAACTTGATTCTTGGCAGTTGGATGTGTAGGACTTGGCGCAAGTACTATCTCAGGTTCAGGCTCAGGAATCAAACCGGGAGATAACCCCAAGGGGAGCGGGGAAAATGAGCCACTTCTAAAAGAGCGGATTTCTTCCGTTTTCATACTTTCTGTCATGGTTGTGCTTTTTATCACAGTCGTTTGTCCTGGTCCACTGGACATAGTTTTTGTCTCAGAGACAGATTGAACGACACGAGGTTCCGGTGAGCGTGCATACAAGTATCCCTCTTTGGGCTGAAAGTGGTGTTTAATACCGCAATGTATGAAACATATTTTTGTGTTGGATTTTTTTTTTCATCAAAACATAGGAGATAACTTACCAAATTAAAAGTGGGTGAAATACGAGCACTGGCATTGGCATTTAGAATCTCTTTTAATGTTGACCCACTGGGCTTTCCAATTACGTTTACAGTGCAAGTAGATGATGCTTGGCCCGCTTCATTGCGAGCTGTTACTTTATACTCTCCCATATGCTTTTTAGGATGTACTACAAACAAAAAATAAACACGGCTTCATTAGAGAAAAAAGTTTGCATATAATGCACGAATAATGATACTAAAGGAAAAAATGCGCATCTACCGTCAGCTACAATCAAGGAATGTCTAGTCGGAGTGTCCGACCGCAGCGTAATGTCTCGATCATTGGAAGCCGAAATAGTCGTCCCATTCAATTCCCATTGTATTTCTGGAGTTGGTTTAGCAAAAACGTCAATTTCTAAATAAATCCTTTTCCCTTCCTCAACCGTAATAGACTGAAGACGTTTGCTGAACACAGGTGGGAAAGTAGTTTCTAACAAAAAATATTTCAATCAATTCAGTCCCAAAATTCTACCAGAAGCAAAAATTAATATCATTCAAATCATAAATATGACATAATTTACTTTTCACTACAAAATCAGCGAGAGAAGAAGCCACGCCATGTTCATTTTCAGCTGTGCATGTGTAACGTCCTCCATCGGCAATGCTTACATTTTTAATAGTTAGGCACGCTTCACCTGACACTTCGTCGAAGCGGGTAGAAATGTTGGCATCTTTTGCACTCAAAGGTTCCATACTATTATTTTTTGTCCATCTGCACTCCGGACTTGGGTTCGCTATAATATGAATTTTTACAATTTTTGAAAAGCTGCAGGTCAAGAATGTGATGAGAAGCATAAAATCCCTCATACCATCTATAATGCATTTCAACTCCACATTAGAATCCCCTTCATCAGCCATACGGCCTTCCAACGGACGAACAAATTTCGGTGCCTTGGTAGGTAGCTTAGAAATAGAAAGTTTTCTAGGCATTGTTGGAGGAGGACTAGTACATTCCATATTTCTGAACCCTTCCTTTTGCTATGCAAATAAAACATGAATGTTTGATCATACTGATCAATAATATGAATACAATTTGCACCACATGCAAGCTATAAAATAAAGCCAACCTCCATGTTCTCTTTGACAATAAGACAAGCAAAGCATTTCGCCTCCCCGCCATTGTTTACAGCCTTCACCATGTAGTTTCCACGATCCCTTAATTCTACCTCTTTGATTGTGAGCGAGAACAAATTTTTTTTCTGTGATATCTGCCACCACAAGCGAAAAATAATGATTAAATAAGTCGCATAAGCCCATAATCAAATCCATAATCATCAAATCAACGTTATGCTTATATTGATAATTAACCCTGACTAAGAGTTTTAATGAGCGACTACGCATCAAACTACAGAAATAAAAAGCTAACCTGAATTCGTGAATTTGGTTCAATCTTCACGTTATTTTTCCACCAACTGATTTCAGGCAAAAGCTCCGAGTCAGCATCATAAGAAGCCTCAACAGAGAATTCTAAAAGATCTCCAGCCGTAACCATTTGGTCGTCTAAAAGCTTGGTAAACTTCGGAGCATCGGCAGTTCGTTTGATAGAATCACCTTCAAATATTATTAAGTTAAATGCATTTAAATATTTAAGAGCACACGTGGGAGCATTTTACATACTACTTACCACCAAAAGCAAGCTCTTTGTCATGAATAAATACACGACATTGAGAAACGGCCTCTCCGCCATTATTAATAGCAGAAACGGAGTAATTTCCACTATCGCTAGACTCTGTCTTACGAATTATCAATGAGCATTTATCTCCATGAAACAAAAGCTGATGGTTAGTAGATTCTTTTAGTGGAGCAGAGTCTTTATACCAAATGACCTGAAACAAAATGCATTGTTAATTAATGAAATAGTTAAATAGTCTGTCTTCGTCTTCAGAGGATAAATAGAAAAAATCATACCTCTGGTTCAGGATGACCAACTATGACACAATCTAGACGAACATTTTCCCCCACGATTCCATGAGTATCTCTCAGTGCCATTTTTACTGTAGGTTTGATCACTTCCATATCGCTCGCATTTATTTCAGAATCAGATGTTTCAGCCAGAAGAAGTCCCTGAAAGATTCAACCAATTCATTTATCAGACACTGAACTTGATAGTTCTCTTCCATACAATCTAATTTTGAAGAACTTTACATGCATACCGAGACATAAACGTTTTTGGCCTCAAAAACTGCAAACTTATCGAGTTTCAACAAGTAAAAAGACTTACCTTCACATTTACTTGACAGTCCGATTGAGCCTCACCGAATTCGTTTCGCACAATCACAGAGTATTTCCCAGTGTTAAGTGGATATACTTCATTGTATGTCAGTGAAGAGCTGTTAGCTGTGGTATAAATCTGTGCACGGTCAAAAAGTGATTAGCCAACGTTACAAAATATAAATAAAACAAGATTCACTGAAAAAATGAATGCATATACTTCGGCAGATGAGCTGTTCACTGGTATTTGTTTTATATCATCTTTCATCCATGCTATGACAGCTTCACAAGGTGATTTGAACTTGCATTCAAGTTTCAACTTTTGACCAGCTCTGATCATCAAATTTTTAGGCAATGGTTGAGTTATTTTGGGAAGCTTATTTTCTCGCCTGCTTCCACCTGAATTGAGAATTTTCATACATGGCACCAGATCGAGATAAAAAAATGACAGATTTAATGTGAAGCTTTAATGCATTATTAATGATGCTTACTAACCCCCTTCGCCTTGCACAACAAGTTTTACTTGCGTCTCACATTGTCCTACTTTGTTCATTGCAACACATTTGTAAGTTCCCTCGTCCAAACCCTTCACTAGCTCATCAAACTGAACTGCACAGACACCATTGTTAAACGTGATGATATAGTCTGGTGATGTGTCAATGGATTTCCCTTCTTTGAACCATTGTACAGTTGGCAGCGGATTTCCGGTTACTTTCACCTCCATGATGAACGCTTCCCCACCCCTTCCAGTCATCATAGACGCATGTGGCAAGAATTTAGGAGACTGCAGCAAGTTGGTAACTTGTTCTGTAATCCAACAGCAAAATTATCTAGACAAGCTTACACTTGGACACTTCAAAACAACTAAAAGACACTGAATTTACCTCGAACAGTGAGCTTTCCACTGGTTTCTGCAAACTCAGAGTTGTTATTCACAGAAATAGCTCGGCAAGTAAAAATGGCGGAATCTTCATGAAATACTTCATCTATAGTCAGTCTAGCAACATCACTGTTCACAATCTCTGTTTTATAATCTGGGTTGTTATTGATGACCAAATTATCCTTAAGCCAAATTAACTCTTTGATATCTCCAGTCGTCCTAATAACAACATTTTAACAAAATAGATACAACACTCATATTACGGAGGACAAAATAAATAGAATTTCATAGAAATATATACCTGCATTCTAAGACAACACGCTCTCCCTCATTCACAACGAGATCTTTCAATGGGGACACAAAAGACGGAGCTCGATTCACTTTACTTGGCTGTGTTGCTGTTTCAGTAATAACAATTTTTTGGACCAAATCAGTCTGAGTTTCAGTACAACTTCCATGATCCCCATCCATTGTTTGGGTGATCGTATCCCGGTCAAGCTTAGGAGCCTCAGCAGGTTTGTCTTCAACTTCAATTTGAGTTTCTTTTTCAGCCATCATCTTCGACGCAGGGCTTACAGAATTCCTTTCTTTTTCTAATATTACAAGAGTGGATACGCTTTGTTTATCTCTTTCAATTAAAGTGGGCGTTGATATTTGTTGCGGAGTAGCAAAGGTAGCTGTTACTGGGGTAGATGCACTTTTTGCAAGTCTTTCTTTAAGACTAAGTAGATTATTTTCGACGAGAGTAATATCGCGAGAAGTAATGTCTTTCTTTTTTCGTAATGGTTCGTGTGGGCATTTGGTTTCACTGGGTTTATCTTCTAGAATAGAATTATTGTTGTCAAATATAAATAACCCATTGCAGTCGCCATGGAAAACATTATGGTCATCCCTGACTTACCGTACAGTACGCGTGCCAGCTTTTCAATTTCTTCGATTCTGTTTTGCTCTTCTGGCTCACCACCTCTTATTTTCCCAACTTCATTAAGCAGTTGATCTATTTTTTCAACGGTGATATCACCACTTTTAGAATCCAAGGTTATGTTTTGAAGTTCGGAATTAACCTTGGCGTAATGGTCTTTAGACTGAAAAAGTGCAAGAAAACGCACATTAGTATTTGCGAACTATCTTGACCCAAAAAGTGAAGGCTTTCTAAAACAAATATACTAAAAACACCTAGAAATGGACAGTGGAATAATATTAAATGGAAAAGTTTTGTTTTGCATAGAGACATATAAGAAAAACATGGATGTAACCTCTTGAATCAGTCTGAAATAGTCAAAGCTAAGCGTGATGAGCTCCTTGCGTCGTTTCATTTTATCTTCCATGCCATTCAGTTTCTGCAGTAATGTCTGTCCTCTTGCATCGCCTTCAGGAAGGCCTTCAGTTCCCAGCAGACGAGTTAATTTTTCTCGTAAAACCTAAATTTTTACAAAGCGATGTTTTCACAAAACATTGAAACAACTATTTTCTCTACGCATGATGAGCCTGTCATTGTAAGACTAGCATAATATGAGAAAGTGATGTGCATCTAGCGTTTGCTATCTTCAAATAGGAATGAGGCATAAAGATAAAGTATGATGTCAGAAGTATGTCATGTTTATAATGCTATAAGGCTAGAATGGAAAGGCTGGCTATCTATAAACCTCATTACTAACTTCCCACGCAGCCCGAAAATATTTTATGAGAATATGTCACCCGGAATACAAACTGAATTTCAATAGGTGCAATGCAGTGCTGTGAATAGCACACAAGTAAGTGAATGCATACATATGTTATGCATTAATAGCAATGGTTTTGATCACATTCATCCTACACATAACTTCCACAACGTGCACCAAAGCGTAATTTTTAAAATAGGAGAATTTAAAATTCTAATTCACAAGCTGAACTTACTTTCGCAGTATTTGTAAATCTTTCCAAGTCTTCCAAGTATGTTTGAGCATCACTTAAGTTATCACCATATTGATTGGGTTGATCAAGCTCTTTGACCAGGCTATTCAACTGCCTCTGAATAAGCTCCATGTCTGACAACGCCATTGTTTCCTTTAGCTTTTGATTTAGAGAGTCTTGTTTCTTAATAAATTCTTTGTTAAAATCAGTATCCCCAATGCGTTGAGATATATCTTGAAGAACACTTTTGTCAATTTCTCCCGCCTGTTTTGGTTCCTGGAAAGTTACAAATAAAATTAGCCGCTAATCGTATCTACAAATAATAATTTATTAGAACGAATTAAAAAAATGAAAAAATTACCACTTGATCAATTATTTCTAAAACCGAATGTAAGCTTGGAACTACTTCAGAATTGAACTTGTTAGCAAGACTTTCATAAAAAGGCATCAACTCATCCAAACAGTTCTGAATATCTTCAGGAGATTCTGGGCATGGACTTTTCACCGTTTGAACAAACTCGTTCTCAAAATCACTAAGAATTTTCAAATGGTCAATAATTCCCCGACAGACTTTCACATAATTGTCTTTCACGCGATTGAAATGACTTTCGAAATTTCGTTCTTGAACTTGTTCAAATGAAGGTGGAACGTCTTCATGTCTTCTTTCAGCAGAATCCTGTCCCTCACTTTTTCCTAATTCATGCCCAACTTTTGCGATATCTTCAAGTAAAATATTCAAACTTTACTTCATTTTCTCACTGCAGAATACAACCAGACTCCAAATGTGAGACAACTATATATGAATAAGAGCAAAACAAACCTTCATGAAACTGGGCAAATAATGGATGAAATAAAGATGAAAAACTGGAATTCAGCTTTCCTTGGACAAATTCAGAAATTGAGTTCAGAGGTTGCGGCGCTATGTGATGTTCATTCAGTACAGGGAAGTATCTTGTGCCGACAAATGCTTCTTCGTTCTCTCCAAGAAGATTCCGCTCCAATTTACACTGAAACAAATACGATTATCATCAGAAAAAGATACTAATAGTAGTCCCACATCACATACGTAGTACCCACTATTAAGACACTACAACAAATGTGAGTAAAAAATAAATTACATAGTAGATTTCAATAGTATTTTCTTAAAGCTTTCAGGATCAGTGTAAAGGATTCAGTAGCATTAAATGCTTCTGGTCCCGAAAACCGATATGTATACATTGCTCAGCAATGGGGGATTATCAGCATCACCACAAACACCGAAGTAATAAGGGGCTGATCACTATGAACTGTGAAATAGATACGGATGCAAAGCAGCTCGCCTTGCCATGTGTGCATATCTCTTTTTAACATATACTACAAGACATAAGTTCATAATGAGGTTAGTTAAGAAATGAACAAAATCTTCTGCAACATGGAACAGAGGATTTGTGCCCCAGTTTTATGGAACTTGTGAGTTCAATCTGTGTGAGTGAAGAGCACATACGGTCGGGGTATAGTGGAACACGGCAATTACAAACTATATGGAATACATAGCTAATTTTAGCCCGCAAGAATTTATATTATTTAGGCTTTACTGAATAACGTAGGCAGAGCCATAGTAAATGACGCCCGGTTTATTTTTTTGCAACGGGTGAGCACTCCTTAGTCAAAGAGAGGGACATGCTCACTCAGGAGTAAACGCGGATAAAGAGATCCCCTAAAAGAGAACTACGATGAAAAGATTGGAGCGATAAATACGATTTTCTGGGAGAACTGAAACTATTGGCACCACAACATTTTTTAACACGGGTGCAAATGTTACGCTCGTCGCTGAACAACTTAACTGAGAGAATAAGAAAGCTAATGCTGGCCGTGATAAAAACTGTGTTAAAACAGTGAATGTAGAAAAGTAGAAAACCAACACTAACGGGTACTAACCAACGAACTAAAACATATTGTGAATCAATCAAAGAGTTTACACACCTTATAAGCTTTACAAATGTGTGAGATTCGTTCTTTCCCCATGATGTGATCAACTTTGGATTTCATAGCTCCCATTATTTGTTCCATCTTTGCTTCCATATCTGCAGTGCTAAAATTCAAATCTGATCGGTGGCTCTGTGCCGAAAAAAAAGGAAATTACATTGCAATTGTAACTGCAAACGCCCTCGGATATAAAGAGCATTTCTTCCGTTTTCTTCGCCATATTTTATTTTTTATAATTTGACAAGATCCTAAACTTATAAAATGTCAGTCCCCTTTCCTTTCCCGACACTCGATCTTAGATGACTGACATTTACAAAAAAAACTTTCTTAAACACACTTTCCGTAAACTTATTTGAATGCAATAACCGAAAAACTAATTAAGAAAGGAATTTCGGACCATACAACATAATTGAGGCGAAATGTAAATTAAAATTGTCAACAAACAAATACGCAAAACCGACGCCAAGCTTAAGCAGTCGCTTGTCG
>Ga0066648_10000880_pt1 | contig 18230 bp, 11 predicted proteins | sample CryGeyCG12114_NA_FD_59537 | JGI IMG/M metagenome (GOLD analysis project Ga0066648, IMG submission 59537) | Groundwater microbial communities from aquifer - Crystal Geyser CG19_WC_8/21/14_NA | ecosystem: Environmental > Aquatic > Deep subsurface > Groundwater | place: USA: Utah: Grand County... | reverse complement strand
GGCGCCGTTCTGTTAGTAGTTGGGTGGGTGACCACCAGCGAATCCGGAATATCGATTGTTGTTTATATTTTTTTTCGTCCTTGAGGGGGAATTTTGAAGGTTATCTTTGGAAACGATATGGGCCCACTTTGATGCCAAGATCGATAGGCAGTAAGGTATCTCGGGCTAGCGGCCCCATCCGCCGTGCGGAACGGCTAGTAGGCATCGACCAGAATAGAGGGACGTTCGCTGAAAGGGTCGGCTGGCTCTTGGCTTCACTTGTACAAATTATGTGGAATTCCGACCTCGAGCCATACTTCTCAGTCAAGTATCTTACCACATGCTCGTAAAGTACTTGAGACATTCGCCGTCAGCACCAGCCTGCTCCGAGTTTGCGCAGTGAGCCTTCATGGCTTGGGAAACGGAAACCCTTTCTCCCTAAGTTGGGCCTTGGACAATTCGGTCGACATCACCAGCACGCACGAATGCTCGCTCGCATTCAGCCTCACGATCTTGTAACACCCTTCTTGTACCTCTGGTGGATCAGCGCATCTCCAGCCACTGGTACGCAATGACCCGGCACGACATGATGCAACATTCTCTTGATACTTGCATCTACCTCTCACATAATAGCAACAGGTCGGCACTTAGGGACGAGGCAAATAGTTTGCGGCACAGCTATCGCCTTCGAGACCTTCGAGTGGACCTTCCATGGGCTGCCCTTGCGACTGAGCCACGAGTCGGAGCAAGAGGGTACTTGGCCAACTCCTGGTTCTTTGGTGAGTAGGCTTTGCCTCTTCGCTAACGCATCTGGTGGTTATTGGGCAGTCGGAACTTTACGACAAATCAACGCACAATTGGCAAGGTACAAGTTAAGTCCATCTATGGGAGTGGCGAAGTCCGCTCATCAATGAACCAGGGTCTAACCAAGTAGACTCTCGATGACTGGTCTTGAGAGCGACATTATTGTCAAGGCAATGCTATGCTGACACGAAGCAGCGATCTTTATCGTGGCATAAGAGTGTCTGAAACCACATTGCGATGCGGCCATGCTGGCCCTTACCGCAAGGATGTTCCGGTCCGTCTAAATTGACAGAGCATAACCTTCAGTGTGCCCAACAAGTCAAGATGTCAAGTTCATCGAACTTTGTGACTCTCCCAAGAGTCAAGTCCATGGCACACAACTCGACCGTTCGCCTGTATTGCACTCGTTGCTTGAGCATTCGATTATCGAACCGGCTGTATAGCTTCACGTCACCATGGTTGCAATCGAATGGCATTCATTCACGTTCGTGCTCATAAGAAGCGCGACTGCTATCCTTGCCCCATATACAGCATTTTTTTTTTTTGGCTCCAAACCCCTCCAACTTGTATCTCCCAAGCATGAATGGATGCAGAGAAGCTCTCGACAGGCGTATCGGCCACGGGAAAGCCATGGCTTAGTCAGTATTGCCAAAGAGCACGTGAAAAGGTTGCTGACCAACTGTGGTTCTCGGAACGACAGCATGATCACATCCAACTAACAACTCAGTCCAACCGATCTCGAGCAACCGCGCCTAAGAAGTTGTCCGGCGCAACAGGAGTGCAAAGGACACACCCGGGACCTTTCTTCTCTACGGCGCAGAAGAGCCAGCTGATGCCAAAGAAGCTGCAGAGACAGTGATAGCAGGTCACGAAGAGGCAAACAAAGGACTAGCGCAAGTATCGGCTGCTTTTACAAGGCTGCACGAGATGCAATCAAGTTCACCGTCGTCAATAGCTCAAGAAACACCTTATAGCATCGACCTCGAGTAAGCCACAGACTACGTGATCAAGATCTTTGCCAGTTGTAGGCAAGCAAGAACCCAAATATTCGGTAGGAGCGGACATGTTTCGCTACCTAGTCAACAGATCTAAGATGGCACTTTTTGATGTTTCAGATACTAGTAGTAATGCAAAAGTCGTCGACCGCGCTTGCCCAATTCGCTCGTCGAAGGCACAAAGTTCTATACATGGTACATGAGAAGAGATTCCGCGCACAACTGGCTCGTAAGTTATTGCTTGCCGTAATCTTCGCGCAAAGAAATCAGGCCGACCTCTGTTCCATGGGTAGACGCTTTGGGCGTAACTGTCCCTGTCTCTCCAGGGCCGCAGTGGACTCTTTCTTGTGAGGCTGTAGGTGTCTCCTGCGAAGTCGGATTTGTCGCCATCAAACTGGCTATCTTCTCTTTATGATCTCAGCATGCTCGCTCATTCAACACCGTGACCACTTTCCGAGCCAGAATCTTTGCTCTCGCCAAATGAGCCGACGTTTAAGTTCTTGTCGTGCGATACCATCTGGGCGAGAATCTCGAGGACGTTCTTGGGCACGGTGTTGTCGTAGATGCCGATTAGTGACCTTGGTTCAGGGTAGACCTTGAGACCCTTGTAGAAGCACAAAGCTGCGCCGATGGGGTCGGAGCCTGTAGGGAGTGTTAGCGTGTTGCCGACCTGTCGGACAGTCATCACGGTACCATCGTTGGCCATTGCTTCACCCTGCGATATCTGCTGCAGGAAGAAGGCCTCCTTCTCTTCAATGTCGGTTGGGAAGCCTTCGTCCTGGGCTTCCTGCACGGCGGCCTTGATCTCTTCTCGTTGGCGCTTGCCCTGAGCTTCATTCTCCTCTTTGGCTTTGCGAGCTTGCTGTCTGGCCTGGCGCTTCAGGGTTTTGCGGAATTCGACGTTGTGTCTCCTCTGGTAATCGAAGTAGACTGCGTATGCTACGGGCCATCAATATCTCTTCGCATCGCGTGCAAGTAGTCAGGTCGCGTACCAAGCAGACCGGTCACAGCTGTGCCGACTGTTATTGAAACAACGGTTGAAGTCTTCATGTCGTCGTTGCAGGATCAAAGGAGAGGAGGAGGGTTGGAACGAGGCGCAAGGATTAATACAACGGGCGTGTGTTAGAGAAGTACTGTACAACAAGAGCAAGAAGAAAGCGCCTGCCTTGCGAGTTGTGTTGATGTGTTGATGGAATATCAGGAGGATCACGAGCACAGGACTCGACGAGTGTCCCAAGTAATAATGGAATACTAGTGAGCAGAATAGCTCCAACTTTGCCCGGCAAAATTGGCGTCATACTAACTGGGGGATGCCTAGGGCACTCACTATCCACCCTCATGCATACTACTACTAAGTACAGGCATTCGAGCGCACCCGCACGCGTCGACGTCGACGATAGCACTCCTCATCCTTATGTCGTAGTCGCAACACGCCATCATGTCGGAGAGTCGCGGGTTGACCCTGCGCAAGAAGAAGACGCAGAAAAGGCCAGTCATCAGCGCACCGCAGCCCTCACAGCAGCGAATAGGCCCAGCAGCAGCAACAACAACACCAGCACCCGCGCCAGAAGCTACAAGTGCAAAGTCACCAAGCAACGTCCAACTAAGACCTCCTGTCCGAGAACGGCCGAGCCAGTCCGAAACCTCGGATCTCGTCAAGCGACGCTACTCGACCCGTTACAACCAACTGCCCCAGTTTGGCAGCGACATCCCCGACGTCCCTTCGCTGCCAGGCCCCGGCGCCATCAACTTAAAGCGAAGATCTCAGGGTTCCCCCAGCAGGCCTCACTCCTCCTACACCTCCCAGCCTCTCCGCATCGACCAAGCCGCTCTGTCAGACCCCAGCCTGCAGCACGAGAGATATGTCACCCAGCTCCTCTCCAATGCCTCTGAAGAGGATATCCAAGAATACCAGCACAACCTCAACAGGATCAAGAGACGCAATTCCATGGACCTGAAGCAGAGTGTCTTTCAGAACAGATCTCAGTTCATCCGCATCAGCAAGGAGGCCGAAAGTCTCAAGTCAGAGATGAGCAACCTCCGTTCACTCATGGCCGAGCTCACAACTGCCCTCGAACAGTCCAGCGCCGCCGCAGGAAGCAACATCAACGCTCTCGACACCAGCTCTGGCGTCAAGAGACGCAATACCAACAGATCCTCCCTCGCCAACCTCGAAGCCATGTGGAACACTCAACTGCACGCTTTGTGGAAGAACGTCGAAAAGTCGCAGAAGTTCTTACCAGCCGTACCTGGTCGCCACGTTGTCATGGAAAATGGCCAGTGGGTCGAGTTAGACAGCGCTACCTGGAAGCCTAGAAGGCCTGTCCACATGGTACTGCTGAACGACCATCTTCTCATCGCGTCGAAGAAAAGGAAGAAGATGGATCCGAATCTACTCCAGCAGGGTCCCGCTCCAACCAAGCTGGTCGCTGAGGAGTGCTGGCCACTCGGCGAAATCGACGTCATTGACATGGCTACCGACCAGATGCAAGAAGAAAAGGCCATTGCCAGTGCCATCACCATCCGCGCCGCCGGCAAGACATGGACCTACAGGCACGAAAAAAAGGACAACCTCGTCAAGGCCGACGTGCTCACCAATATCCGAAAGGCACAAGACGAGCTCAGAAAGGCAAACTTGCCCAAGACCGATCAGCGGAACTCGAGGTCCGAACTGAACTACTTTGCCAGTCGAGACCCAAGTTCTGCCAAGAATGGAGAAATCATGGATGGTATCAATGCCGCCAAGGAGAAACCAGACATTCTAATCGACGTCGACGGAAAGAAACAAGACTTCAGATGGGTCGAGGGCCAGATCGACGAGCTGGACATCGACATCGCCTTGCAGAATACCGAAGTCGCAGTAGACAAAGTGGAGAAGCTGCGAGACATCGAAAAAGGCCTCAAAAACCACTCTATCGCTCAAGAGCTAGTAGCCGTAAAGGTCGACGAGCGAGCTGCCAACCTGGCCGTCGTGCTCTGTAGAGAACTAACCGACAAGCCATCCTTCCTCGAGTCAACCAAGACTACCACCGCCCTCCTCATCCGCCTCGGCTTCGAAGACCGCGCTAGAGAAGTCTACCTCGCCGTCCGAGGCGATACCCTCACCAAGCGCCAGCGCCAATGCGTCTTCGATGGCGATCTGCACAAGTACATCTTTTCCATCTCTTACGTCTACTTCACCATGATCAAGAACACCGTGCTTATCTTTCAAGCCTCATTCCCTACCTCGGCCATGAGCGCGTGCATCAGCTGGGCCAACGGTCATCTTGAGGTGTTTAACGCCTTGCTTGTTAGGCAGTTGAGTGCCGTTGAGAAAGACGGGAAGGTGTGGAGGGATTGTATGGACGTTGTTTGGACGCACGAAAAGGACATGTTGGGCGAGGTGGGATTGGATTTTAGAGAGGTCATTGGCAGGGGGTTGGAGTGGTCCAGGAGGGACGTGAATGGAAATACGAGAAAGGAGAGATCGAGGAGCCAGAGCAGGAGTAAGTCTAGGACGAGAGGTGCGGCCTGAGACTGGGGTAAGGGTGGTTTGCGAGTCGAAGTGGCAAACAATTACATCGTTAATCCTGTCGTGTCCCACCCACCACCTCAGTTCAGTTGCCTCGATTGCGATGTAGTCGACTACTCCACAGATTACTGTTGCTACAAGTTGTATAAGAAACAGTCAACATCCAGGCTGCATTGCACAGCACAACACTAGAGCAAATTCAGACAAATGGCCGCTGGCGGCTTAAACGTTCGGGGGTGGCTCATGGTGAGTTACGTGGGATTCCAGAGTTAATATTGTAGTCCCAACCTTGTCGAGAAGTGATCGTCTACACGTGCTGCGTCTTCTGGTATACAATGGACGATCCAAGACGGCGGAAATTTTTCTATCGCGCCAAGCAACTTCAGAGTATTGGCAAGCAATGATAAGGCTGAGCTAGTCGAGCCGAGTCCCACCTCCAATGACCGGCATGTTGGTCGTCACTGCAAGCTTAAGAAGTAGTCTCTCCTTCCGCATCCAGTCAACTACCCAGCAGCTTCAATCCTCGATTCATCGCATAAGGTTGCGTCGGCCACGATTCTGACGACGCCTAGAAAAGACGACCATAACTAGATCTTGGCGAAGCAAGAGTCGCTCATCTCATGCAGCACGTGGGTGTTCTCAATGGCGAGAAGCTCGCCTCCGATGCAAGGTACAAGATTTGACTGATATCTGTATTACCTTGGCGCTGCACGGGAGGTTCTCTCACCACCAACGGTTCAGCACAATTGGCTATGGGTTACTGCAGCCAACAACGTTCGAACCAGCGAACGATTAGTTTTCAATGCTGTGTAGTATGAGCCAAATGACTTCATGAGAGCTAGAAGATTGTATATAAAATCAACGTTTACAAAATCCGCAAATCCATGCTTCTACAAGCAGTATTCCATCCATCTGAGCCAACGTAACAAGATGAGATTCTACAGTGCGGCAGCAAGCTCGATTGCCTGCGGTTGCTTTCTTGTCGGACATGCAACAGCTCAAACGTTCCAACGACTCGGTACCTGCCCTGATCTAGGTTGTGTCTTCCCTCCCGACCAGGCCGACTTCCTTCCAGGTCAATACTTTGACATACGTCTCGAGGTGCACGCACCTCTCAATGGTAGCGAGGCCAACAAGGTTCCATACGAAAGCCCCGACGAGAGTTTTACCTTCACTGTCCAAAAGGAGGGTGGGAGTGCTGTTCCAGTCACCGAGTTCTTTTCTCTCGATGAGGTTGGTGTTGAGCGATGGAATTTCACTTATTATGAGACCCTCTACGCCCAGTCGGAGGATTCTCCTACCTTTATCGATGTTGCCGCCAAAGCTTACCGTAAGGTCGCTTTGTACGAGCCCGGAAACTACATCGCGACTCTGAACTACTACGGTGACCGACAGACCGTTGCCAATTGGACCGTGCGGGAGGGCTCCAGCGAGAGGAAGGCCAAGAACACTATCATGTTCATTGGAGTGAATTCATCAGTTCAGGCAGTGCAGAACTTGGCTGACATTAGCAGGATGGTATGGCACAGAGTTTCATCACAGCAGCCCGTCTTATGGCCCACAAGATCGTCAATGGCAAGTACCAGACAACTATGGCGATGGACAAGTTCCCCATCACTGGCTTGCAGGTAAGCCTTAACCAGATATGCCGACATGTATCCTCCAGACTAATCGCTTGCTAGATGACACACTCTATTGATTCCTTCATCACTGACTCTGCCAATTCGGCCACAGCATTGTACTCCGGCCACAAGAGTTCGGTCAACGCTCTAGGTGTCTATGGTGATAGCTCTCCTGACCCATTTGATGACCCCAAGGTTGAGAGCATCGCTGAATTGTTCCACAACCTCATTGGTGGAGGTATTGGCATAGTGTCAACTGCCTATATCGCGGATGCTACACCTGCCGCCCTTAATGCTCACACGCGGGACAGAGGTGAGTACGCCGCCATCGTCGACGGCTTTCTGAACGGCATTCAAAACTACTCCTGGGTAGACTGGAACGGCCCAGATGTTCTTTTTGGGGGCGGAGCTGAGCAGTTCATCCCCGGTGATGGATCCTACGGTGGCAAGGATTACTATGAAGAGTTCCGGAATGCAGGATACAACGTCGTCACCAACCAAACATCGTTGGCGAACACTGACCCTGACTCCAAAACACTTGGTATCTTCACACAGGGCAATCTTGCCAAATGGCTGGATAGAAACATCTACACATCCAACCTCGACGTTCCAGAGACTGACCCGCTCGGCGGGCCAGGCGCAGCCATCGACCAGCCAGGTCTCAAGCAAATGACGCTGAAGGCTATCGAAATTCTTAAAGCTCGACACGACGATGAAGGTTGGTTTATGATGGTTGAAGCAGCCTCGATCGACAAGATGATGCACGTTCTTGACTACGACCGAGCTCTTACAGATACCCTCGAGCTCGACGATACTATTCGTGCTACTATCGAATTTCTACAAGCCTCTGGAGACCTTCAAGACACTCAAATCGTCGTCACCGCAGATCACGGCCACGGTTTTGACGTTATGGGCTCCGTTGACACTGTCTACCTCCAGGCCCAAGAAGATGACCGGGCGAAGCGTGGGGCCGTCGGTATCTATGCCGAGTCGGGCCTATCGCAATACGTTGTACCCAACACTTCTGCACCGGTTGGTTCCGATCAAAACACTGTTTACCCAGAAGGAGAGGTCTTTCCCAACAACTTCGACCCCCGCTACACATTGTACCGGGGTACCACCGCTTTCCCCGACCACAAAGCGAACTACCAGGTCAACAAGCAAGGCCCAAGAGTGCCAGCCGTCGCTCTCGATGATGAAGGAGACAACTACGTTGCGAACCCTGAAGACTCTCCCCAAGGCTTTGTCGTCAACGGCACTCTTCCTGTTGGCGCTCCACAGGGTGTCCACTCCCTCGTTGATGTCTCTGTTTTCGCCAGAGGCCCCTGCCAGATGGATTTTGCTGGTGTCTACAGCAACATCGACGTCTTCTTCAAGATCGCTGACTGCCTTGGTCTCAGTCGGTATGAGGCACCGGGGAGCGGCTCGGGGGACATTTCTGCCAAGAACCAAACGTGGCAGTCTTGGGAAGAGAGCAATGATGATGGCAACGATGATTAGGTCAGTTCTCGGTATATCCAAGAAGATGGAGTTATGATTTGATGACCACCGCAGAGGGATACAAAAAACATGGGATTGTTCACACACATAATTCGATGCTAGATTGACGACAACACATCAGTTGAATATGTTGATGTTTGACGCACGAACGTATCGCTGCGATTCTCCCTCCTCGGTTGAAATATGGCTCGTCATGACCTGATCGAGATACACTGGTAGCGTTTTCCTCGCATTTGATACACTGACACTTCGTAGTACCTACCTGCAGTTATCACCCCTGTCTTTGGGGCCGTCACCACAACCACCAAGACCGTTCTCTTCTGTTCACAAGCCATGGTCGCGGAGACGATATCAGTAGTAATCGCTAATGATAGACCTTTGACGCACGAGACCTGCTTGCCGTCGTCTATGCGTAGACTTGCTTCAGGAGTCAAGAGGCTTTTGGACAGATGCCAGGTTATGGGGGATGTAGCAGGTGAGTAATGGTGTGCATCGTCTACAGGGGAAACGGTGTACAACGAGCCGTTGTCCTACGACGGCTGGGGCTGGCTAAGGTGCTTTGACCGGTGTTTATTGCGGAGACTGCGGAGATGTTCCTCGGTTGTCCTTCTCATCTAATGCTCGCAGGTTATGCAATCTTTGCTGTAACGTTACTGTGTACGGTTTTTGGTTTTCTAGCTGCGAATAGCCGCTTGCGGCCAATGGTTCAATGTTTGTCATATTACTCTTGTCGAGCTCAAGCCCTTGATACATTGCCACGAAATTCCGTGTGTCTCGGGCCTGCGCAATCTCCGCCAATCCACCTTCTTACGGAACGGGGGTGCCGCTTCGTGATCATGGCGTGTATGGCCAAGGGCCCGAGGTAATCCAATATGATATGCACTGTGCTGCCACTGAGCCTTCTCCTTCTCCCACCGCTCTCGGAGTCCTCTTTCCTCGGCGTCTCCAAGCTTGGCGGCTGCATATTCGTAGACTTTGAAGGCCGAAATCGAAAGGCCATGCACGACCTGTTTTGTATCAGAGTCAGTAGTGTCTCTCGTTCGACGGGAACTCCACGGCGTAACTTACCACGCTGAAAACTACCATGAACCACACAACCACCCTCGTTATTCTTCCAAGTCGCAGTGCTTCCGGTGAAGAGCCGCCGAACTCGTCCTCGAGGAAGGTAAGTGTTTCGTAGACGTAAAAGATAGCTGAGACCCCGATTGGCCCAAAGTACCCCATGATTGAAGCGAACTTCAAGTCTTGCACGGGTGCCAAGAATCTGTAGAACAAAATGAGGACCGGGGGACGCCTGCAAAGCAGTATTAACACGCCCAGCGCGACCAGCCTTCCCACACTAATGATGTCCCCACTCTGCGGGAACTCTGCCCAGGGGCATGTTGCTCCAAACCATAAGAAAATAGACTGATTCAGCAGCATGTCCAATGTCGATTGGAATGAATCGTCATCGGTCTGCGATTGGAACCAATCAGTCCACCCCGTAACGTTGCCGGCGACAAAACAGGCTAGGATATCATCGCTTCCGACGAGACCGCATGTCCCGATGAGCGTCAAGACAATGAAGGCCGGGAACGCATGAAAAGACTCTCGGTCGATGTAGCGCAGATTGTCGAAGAACCTCAGTGCTTTCAGCATAACGTAGCCCACTACTGCACCCCAAACAACACTCAAAATGACCACGTAGACCCACGAATCCGCGAACCAATACCCGATGCCAGTAGACGTGGAGAAGTTGGGACCGTGCCTAGCTCGAAACAGCCATAATCCAAGGAAGAGGAAGGGGTACCCTAACCCGTCGTTTGCTCCGCTTTCGGCCGCAATGAGGTGGGTCAGTCCTAGTGGCATGTAGTCATCAGCGAACCGACCTTTGATGATACTGTTGGCGAGGACAGGATCGGTAGGCGCTATGCAAGCGCCGACGATGAGAGCTTCCACAAAGGAGATGTTCTTCACGAAGGCCCACATGAGCAACGATGAGATCAACCACATCAGCCCCAAACACGGGCCTAGAAGGATGAGCAGGGGACGCCATTGTAAGCGGAGATATCTGGCGGGGAGCTGTAAGCCTGTAAGAAAGACCTGGATGCAGAGGACAAGGCGCGTGAAACTGAGGTTGACAAATATGAGCGATTGGGTACCGTCGGCGTACTCTGAAGGGAGGATGAAGCCCGCCCCATAGGCAGAGAATGCGGTTCCTATCATCAGACATATTACTATAACAGGTTAGTGACGTTGAACAAAACGGACTCGTTGCGAGAGACATACAGGCTTCTGATATAAAGAGTCTCTCCTTGACGACGTATGACACGAGACCCAGCAACAGTCCAAAAATGCCGAGTACGCCGCACACCACATGGAAGTCTCGGACATCAAACTCCCAAGCTGGCATCGTGGCGCGGCCGGCACAGAACGTAAAGTGCTCGAGGAACGAGAAGGAAGAAACATTCGAGATATCGCGTTAGATGAAGCTATACGCTCTGTACATGCGAGTATTGAGAAAGCTCACCCGGCGGCATGTGCCAATAGAATCGGCGGACCATTAGCGCGACTCTGTGAGCATGGCCCGTGGTAAGCGGAAGAGTAATTAGTACTGGAAGGATGTCATCTTTGCAAGGGTGGTGTTCCCGGAAGATCCGGACTAAGCTTCATTTCGACCTCTAGGCATGCTGCTTGGGCAGGGAAGAGATCGGAGAATGTCGTATCAGTCTCTGCCCGTTGCCAAGCAGGGGCACGGTCTAGCTGAATGCTTAGCTTATGCTAGTTGTTTATTGAGGTCAGGAATTCCGACTGGCTCGGTAAATAGTTGAAGATGGTACCTGGCAAGCAGTTGATTTGTCGGTGCGCACCACCAGACTGCCTTAGGCGTCAACAATTGGACTTCCCAGCCCGAAGCCTATCATTGGATTCTACCTGGTCAGGTGTCCTTTATGAGTTGCACCTACAATTGATGTGACGAGCTGTCGACTCGTGATTTCCCAGATATACGCGACGGCGACGCTGGTATGTGCTAGACGTGGTTTGACAACGTTCTTCCAGCGCCCACACCCGACGGCCTTCTACCCCCACCGAATGCAGGCACGTTTCCGCATACTTCTGGATGGTCCATGGCTACAAAACATTCACTGGGCTTCGGGTGCAGGCACCTCTATCTATGATGCGTAAACCCGGTTACAAGATTATGATAAACGTGCGCTGTCACTCTATGCCAACATCAGACATGGACACCTAAAGCCTTCAACGGGCTGGCTTGGGATCCTGGTAGGAGGTGTCCTTGACCGAAGCTTTGTCAGCTCGTTCAAAGCACTGCGCTCATGGTTATTGCCTAGATGATGAAGGACAAAGACAGAAGCCATGCATCAAGCGCGTCGTCGAATGACCTAAGCCAAGACTTTGGGTTTGGGATCTGGTCTGAAGAGAGATATTGCCAAAAAGTCTTTCGTCGGATGTCAAGTGATTCAGCACATCCCTGACTGAAGAAGGCTTCGAAAGATGGAAAGAGCCGATCACGTTTTCATCTGGGAAGCAAGACTCGAGCCCTAAGCGCAAGTTGAGGCGGCTAGCCACGCTGAGTTTCTACGCTGTTGGGCAAGTCCAATTCAGCCATCACATAAAGAACCGACTTAGCCTATCTAGAAAAGTTACTAATCTACATACCATGTACCACATACAATAAACATCTTACTACCTATATAAGTACTAGTCGCACAGCGACTGTAGTGAACGGATAATATTAGGTCCATTGTTCTATGTCTTTTTGTTGTTCACGATCGAGACTTGTACTATTAGACATACGCACAATTTAATCCTAACAAGTCTCGCACTTGAAGGCTCTTACCAGAAGCGATAGTACAGTTTCAGAAACATTGCTCACCCATTGAATCAGTTCTTGCGTGTGCGCCGCCGCTGTAGAACTCGAATCTGATGCTAATCACAAGACCTCGGACATATCCGCACAGGATAACTCCTGCTTCTGAAGTATATACAGTAAAACAGTAGACTTTATAACACGTTGTTGCTTACCACGTCGTATAGCGCCCACCACAACAGTAAGGAATACTTTGTAATACTAGTAATACATACTACTTAATAGCTTTATTAGTCAGATAAGCTGTGGGCTAAGGTCAGTACTACGTTCTGCCTTGAGCTTTGCATTTGATTCTTATACGGCGATTAGTATCCTTTGCAAGACTAGTAGGCATAGAATGCCGAGACTCTCTGCACAAATGCAAGATGCACCATTTTCAGACGCTACTGGTAGCCGCCTGTGGGAATTGCTATCAGTGCTTGTATCAAGGCAGTAGGATATCACCCTCGCGTCTGCAACCGAATGGTTCCTTCCATACATGTAGTAGTAGCAGTACGTGCCCGAGCGTCGTAGCCATCGTATAGACATAATCTCGACTGTTAAAGGGAACAGTCGTTCTCGTGTTTCTGATCTGTGCTAGGCCCGGGTACCAAATCGACGGTTGTTCTTGCCTGTATCAGAGCAATCAGTTGCTCGGTGAACGTGAAAGAACTAGCGAAGCCGAGCACGCCAGGAATTCTGTACACAAGCTATATATGCGCGATCAGTTTGTTCAGTTTCGTGGTAGTCCTAGTGTGGAACACCACTGAATCTGAAGTGATGTACTAGTAGTGGAGGAGGCGATGTGTAGGAACCAATATTTGTGGTCGGGCGCCCATTCCTTAGACTTTGTTCTCCTAAATAAGACAGACCCGGATGACATGCTACAAGCAGTTCATTCTTATGTTCAAGTGCTTTTGCTTTCTTTCTATGCGACAATTCCAGGTGGCCTGAGCACCTATCTCCTCTTCGTTTGGTCCGGAAAGATCACAAGCTCACGTTGCCGTGTTATATTACTAGGTGGTATGATTGTACTACCAATACTACTAGCTAGTAGTGCTATAGCGATACTATACTCAAAGAGGTTTTCTCGGTAACACATCACCACCGACTGCCACACGTTCTGACATGGTGCTGAAAGAGCACCGACACGCTGACATATAATCTGTCTTGAGGACATGTCAGCTGTACTAGCACGCTACTGACACAGGGGTTGATATCGTGTTAGTATCACTATACTAGCAGGGCCATATGTTTTTGGATGTGAAATAGCACTGCGATATAACGCATCAGCGTCTAAGTATAGTATTGCGAGTAGAAGAGCTTGTCTCAGTCAATCGGTCCTACGTCCCACTTCACTGGATGTAATAGCGTACTCCTCAGACACATTCTTCCGCCTTTCCTCAACTCATCTTTCGCTCCACCCACGCTCTTCTCCTTATGTCCCATCCACCGTCGCCAGTACTCTCCCGCAAACACGCTATCGTAGTAATAGGTAGTCTCCTTTAGCGCATGGTAGGTCTCCTTTGGTCCGACTCCAAACACGCTATCCTCGAACAACCCTGTCTGACTTCCTGGCCCTCCATTAAATACTTCCTCCGCGTACTTCGCTGGCCAGTCTCGCTCCATGTACACTGGGTGTGGGGCGAAGACGGCTTTCAGACCATGATGCAGACACATGCTTGGTGGGAACATCTCGCTGGCCATGCTATGTCGCTGGATGTAGGTCTCATTGTGCATTACTAGGAGCAGGCGGCGGGAGAAACGAGCCGCGACGATGATCGAGGTGCGACGGGGTGGGATTGGGAGGGACGTGTCGTAGCCGCTGACGTCAAGACGGCGGTTCCAGAGTGTGTTAGTCGGGTCAAAGATGGGGTTGAAGGTGATAAGATCTGCTTCCTCACCGGAACCGGCAGTTTGTTCACGTCCAGGTCCTGAATGGTCGATGTCCTCCGGTATTCTCTGCTTCGTGTCTCGGACGAACGCGTTCCAATCCTTGTAAAGCGCAGGAATGTAGTACCTAGCATTGCGTGCCCACAGATCATCTCTCAGCTGGCTCTTCGCCCACGTTGAGACGCTATCGAACAGCTCGTACCAGTGACCGATATACCTGATATCCATCTCCCAGTTCCAGAAATATTCGTACTCAGGATGCTGGACCATGAACCATTGCAGCGCGAAATGCATACTCCGCATAGCCGGATACATGGAACCGTGAAATTCAAATTGCGGCTCGAATGGCCCTGGATAGATCAGCTTCATCAATTCCTGTGACCACAAGGTCGCCATTGATCTGAACTCTTTAGGAACTAGCTCGGCAAGCACTTCATCGTACGCAGCTTTGGATGTCCATATGGGCTTGTGTCCATCTTTGACTTCGACTAGTAGATGGACGTCGTATTCACCACCGGAATGGAGGGAGAGTTCGTTGACAAGGGAGCGGATATACAATTTTATCCCTGGTGTATATTCTAAGCCGCCCCAAGCGCGTAGTACCACCGCCTTCCTCGAGATAGTGCTGCGGTTGCTATCGTGTGCGGGAGACTGTTGCCAGTCATTATCTGGGAATTCCGCGAGAGATCCAACATGATCATGATAGTCGCTCTGTCGTACTGGTGTGAACCGTGCTTTGTTACGCTGATAGCATTGTCTTTGCGCGGCGCCAAGATCTACTGATCTCCAGTCGATATGGCCAGATGTCTTCCAGATAGGGTCAGTCAAGCTCCGATCTCCGTGAAGCCCCAGGCCACTCCCGCCCGTATCACTTGCGTAACCAAGACCGTATGGCCCGTATCTACCATATCGATCGAAGCAAGCGTCATTGCGCAAGCCTAGTACGCCGTACGAACCAAATAAAGGCTCTGCACTATGCTGGGGTACGCCCTCAAAAGCATATATCCATGGTGCGGGTATCTTATTGTCATTCTTCAAGAAACACTGCTGCACCGGCGAAAGCTTTGCGTTCTCAGCTGGCGGTGTGCTCTTGATATGTGACTGGTAAGGTACAAGCTTGACCCCCGAGCTTTGTTCGCTCGTCGAACCCTGTAGGTCTGCATGGTCGGGGCTCGTAACTTCCGTGCTCGAGCTTCCTTCACCTCCATCATGTGTCGCGTTGAAGTTCTCGGGGAGGAACTGCTCAGGCCTCACCAGTTTGCTGATGCCCTGGTAGTACCCGTTTAGTCTGTAGTCGTATGAGCTCTTCAATTTCCTGACGATAAGTGGTTGTGTGCTCACCGGATAAAGCCTTCCCAGGGCCTTGGCGCATAGTCTTCTATCACGGAGGCCGGCTCGTGTTGGTTCAGAACTAGTATGATGCCAGCGACAAGCCCTAGGAGAAGAGTACCGCACAGGGCTTTTATGTGTACCTTACGCAAAAGGATCTTGATAACACTGTAGTCTGACGCTTGTGTCCGCTTAGCTGTAGCAAGACGCGAAGACTCATTTTCCGCCAGTAGCTCGTATCTCCAGATTGGCTGGGCCCGCTTCAGACTCTTCAGCCAGTGCGATATGTTCAAACTGAGCATCTGAATGTCCCGGGTGAATAGTGATTGCGTCCTCGTCTATATCATCGTGCAGGACACTGTAGGGCAGAAATGGCTAAACATGCGACCCACTTCTGCCTCTCCACTTTAGTCAGCACACACTAAAGCGGTCGGATCAAATTTACAGCGACTCGGAGCCCCGCGTTGTGGAGGACTAGTGATAATGTGGGTGGTATTTGGTATTCCGGTGAGCGGTAGTATACGGTACACGTAGGTAGATTGGCAAGATTGGTGGGTCAGATCGGAAGATATGTAACGATCGAGGTCCTAGCTGCCCAACACCACCTAGCGCTAGGACATATAATTACTTTACCAGATAGTCATTTACGTGATCCGCTATTCCACAGCTTATTCTATTGACGATCGAGGCCTGTGAGATAGAGAAGCAGCCTAGGACTCTTCATGCAGGAAACCAATGACACCCATTGGGGTGTGGGTGAGTCATGTACCATTGCTGTCTAGCGTCATGAAGAAGCTCGGGTACTCAGAGGGTGCTCTCCGAATACACAGTGGGCGTGCTAGATACTAGTAGATGAACCACGGACCGGTAGGTTTTGTACCGTTATGCCTCTGCTACCCGTAAGAACCTCAACCCAATACCAAACCCTCAACCATGGTCCATCCCACCGTCACCAGTCTACCCAGGCCTCGCACACAACACTTTTATTCTGTATCATGTTCTTTGTCTCGCTCCTCAATTTTCTTCAGCTTCTTCGCGCCAATACCATTACGATATCGGCAATGTTCGTCATGCCACGATCGCCCAAACACTTCATATCTCACCACGGGTTCATGTCCCTCTCAACCCACGTAGATGGGTCCTTGCAGAGAGGATGTACTTCGACTTGAGTAAAATGAACCCAGGTTGCGCTTTCCGTTCCTACCGCGACCGTGCCATCGTTTTCCAAGAAATCCTTTGTTGCGACACCAAAATCGAGCGTGAGCTACGTCAGTCCCTCATCGACGTCACGTGGTCCAGCGCCTGGTCCAGCCATACTAATGGTTTCGGCCACGCCGAGTGTTCTGGCATGCTTACTTGCATACTCGGCACGTCCTAGCAAGACTTCGACCTTGAACAGATAGTATGCTCCTGCAACAGTATTGGCGGTTTTGTTTCCGAAGTAGCCCTCGTCGTCACGAGCCCGTAAAGATGATGATGTAAATCGTATGCGGGACATGGGAAGTGATCATGTCGAGTATTTACGCCGGCATTGCGATGGTGGCATTGTCCCTCTTGGGTGTGGTAGCTGTTTCGTCCATGACGGCGACAGAGTGTTCTGGCCTCGTTCTCGAATCGAATCACGACTGTTTTGAAGCTTGTGGTATGGTGCGGAAAGAAGAACTTGCCGGACTATGCCATATCATTGAAGTAATTAAGAGTGATGATCAGGCAGAAAAGTGAGTGACGCCTTGGCAATCGCGAATGTTCCTTCACTCTTACGTTGTTTCATTTTCCAGATTCGTGCCAGCAATAGCGACGCTAGCTGCCAGAGGCAAGACGAACGTGGCTCGAGTAAGGGAAGGCAGACTCAGAATTTGACTCTGCTCAGCGTAGGCTTCCAGTCCAATGGATGCGACTCAGGCGTAGCTTCAGGATCAGGTCTCCAGATCTTGATTGTCTTGTCAGCCTCACCAGTGATCAGTCGCAGCCCCGTACGATCAAATGTAGAGCTCATAATGCCCGCTTCTGCATCCAAACTACCAGGCTGAGCAATCGAATCCACGGCCTGAAAGCGATGGCCAGTCTTCCAGTCCCAGAAAGACATGGTGCCGTCATCTCCACCCGAGAAGAGCACATTCTCTTCGTTGACGGCTAGAGTGTTGATGACTGAATTGTGGCCGTCAAAGTTCTGCATCAGTGCACCTTCGGGACACTTCCACTGTTTGATTGTTTGTGTCGATGCTGAAGCAAAAGTAAATTCATTGGGGTGGATAGCGAGGGCTCGTACGCCTTTCTTGTGATGTGTAAGGACGCCCATTGTTTTGCCTGCTGCGAGATCCCAAAGCCGTACGGTCTTGTCGAGAGAGGAGGTAATGACTTGTGGATCTGCTTCCTGGCACTTCACATCTGTGACTGTCTGCTTGTGACCGGATAGAACGTGAATGTTGGCTCTTGTTCGCATGTCCCATACTCTTGCTACACCATCCCGTCCACCAGTTACTAGCACGTCGAGTGTGGGATGTAAGGAAAGCGTGTAGACTCCAGAGAGATGGCCGTGGTAGTCTCTAATGACTTTGTTCGCTTCCAAATCCCAGCATTTGACTTTCTTGTCCTCGCCGCAGGAGAAGAGATATGGGTGTCGTGGTGAGACAGCGAGGCCACGAACGGTGGAGATGTGACCGGTCAGCGTGAGGCGCAGGTTTCCAGTCGCGAGATCCCAGATCTTGATTGTTCTGTCGCCTGCGCCAGAGACGAAATATTGATTGTCT
>Ga0066648_10000875_pt1 | contig 18328 bp, 14 predicted proteins | sample CryGeyCG12114_NA_FD_59537 | JGI IMG/M metagenome (GOLD analysis project Ga0066648, IMG submission 59537) | Groundwater microbial communities from aquifer - Crystal Geyser CG19_WC_8/21/14_NA | ecosystem: Environmental > Aquatic > Deep subsurface > Groundwater | place: USA: Utah: Grand County... | reverse complement strand
CTTGTCCAAGACCGGTTGACACTGCAGGTCACACAATACCACAGCAGGATATTGTGTCAATCCGGTGTCGAGGACTGAAGCACTGGAAGGCTCCATCGATTGATCCAGGTCAATCGGACGAGCCAGGCACGGTGACTCGTGCTCTATTATCGAGGGAGGTGAAGGTTCGGAGAAGACGGGTTGTGGTGTTTCGTTGGCTTGTTCCGACGAAACGGACAAGTCGACCGATGGGGGAGGTGTGAAGGTGAATTGAATGCCAGCCTTGCGTAGTACTTCCTTCAGCTGTGCATTCTCCGACAGAAGGTCCTTGTTTTGTTGCTCAAGACCAGCTTGCTGAGCCTTCTGTCGCTGTCGAGATTTGTCGGCTGCTCTTCTGTTTCGCAGGATTCTCTCGTTCTTGCGCTGCTCCTTCTCCTCTGCCGTCTTCGCCCGTTTCCGTGGAGGAAGGATCGGCACTATCTCCGGCACAGGCTGGCCCCATGCCTTGCGCTTCTTCTTGGTCGGCTCGTCCTTGAGTGATGTACCTGCGTCAGAGGAATTGCAGGGGGTCGGATAGTCGAAGTCCGGCGAGTCCTGCCTCGAGAAATCGAGCTGGGAGAACTCGCTGGCGTCCAGGTATGCAGTCATTGTGATAGCGTGTCTTCTTGGTTTGTCGTGGCAATTGGGTTGGCCAGAGGACAAAGGGATGAGATGCAACACAATAATTATCGGATTTGGTCTAATGACCACGTATCATCGAGTTGGCCATATCACTCCAGGTGGAGACCAGCAGTCATGAGACCAGTAAACAGATCGAGATTGAGATTGGACTTGTAAAAGACAGAGTGTTGTGTAGGTGGAAGTGATCCTACTGTTCGTGGTCGGGGCAGGCACCATCCATAAATAAGAACACTGTGTTCAATTCAAGGGTGAACCAAGAACCACTTGCATGTGCAGACGCCTGTGAAACGAGGACGTAATACGCTAGGCTGTGCACGGCCCCCTGACGCTACGCCCCATTGGCGATATGCAGGAATGTAAGGGCTAAGGAGACGCACTTTCCTCCAATCACAATTTTACAACACATTCCACGGCTTTCCGCTACGCTTTTGTTCTTTCCGCACAGCTTCAGCTACACCTGCTCCTCGCACGTCAGCCTGAGCACTTCTGCGGGAACCCTGTGCTGTTCAGCTTTCTTTTGGCAGCTTTCCTCCACATTGTAGCTGTGGTTGAGACTCTAGAACATGTTACAGGCTTGAGACAGAGGGCTCAACGTCAAGCCAGGTCCGCAAAAGCAACGTTCAACCAGCGACAGAACTACAGCAGGAGATGCAGTCTGTGTGGCTCCAACAAGCATCAGCGCAGCATCCTATGCAACGAAAGACAGACTCTTTGCAGTTCTTCTTTGCCGAGAATGCAATAACTGACTCTCATACGATCGACCTAGCCTTGTCAGAGTCGCAAGTCCGACAACGGACGCAACCACCCATAGCTTCCCTGCAAAGCACTCACCGCTACAACGAACGCACTGTTGTTCATCAGGTGTCCCGGTATTCAACGGACGTTTCTTTTCACAGGATCTGGGTCAAGAGCTAATCACTGATCCACTCGTTGCCCACGATAACATCGTCGCCGTCGGCATCATTGACGGCGCCCATGATAGTCCTAAAGTCCTGTTGAGTCGTCTGGTCTCTTGCGAGCCATGTGAAATCACATGCGGCACTCTCCAGGTTCACTGTTCAGTGGCTTGCTAAAAGCATCGTCGTGGACGTTCTCATCATCCAACAACCTGAGCTGAAGTAGTACTGCATACCATATGCACCGCATTGAATGTAGTACGGCAAATCTCAGTGTCACCCGCATGGTTCGGGATCTTCCCACTTGGCGCTATTGCGTAGTTGTATATCTAACCGCCTCAACCTGTCAGAAGGTGCATAGTCGGTAACGCTATTCAATTAGATGTTAGTGGTAGTCTTTCAACCCGAGGTGGGCTGATGGATTTCACACTGGTAGAATGACAGCCAAGAAAGAGCTTGGCGGAGGGTTCCGGAAATGTGCATTGCTCTCACAAGCTGCGAGATGTCATTTCAAGCTGTCTTTGATCTCGTGGCTCACAAAGAACAAGATGCGGCATGGTGACAGGGTGAGGCTGAACGACTTCATCACAATTCGTTAGCAGCATACGGAGCGTGCTCGCGGTGCAAACGGCATACTTACCCCAAGGTCGCAGCTCTTGCTCGAACACTTGACATAGCTTGGGGACTGCCAGCTTTACGTGATCCGCTCCAGTCCAGTGGTCTTTCCCCTCCAGATCAACCATCTAAGATCCGCTTTGCCTTTGGCTTGTCACGTTCAAAGCTCCATTTCCTCACCGGAGAAGTCAAACACTGCATCATCATCATCACCACCGCTTTCACCGCTTCAGCATCTCGCTCAACCCTGAACATCAGGGCAGCAGTCGTCGTTACCATGTGACTTGCGCCCGGAGCTTCGCAATCTGCAAGCTCGACAGCCCGACCTGCGTATATGCTCCACGTCCCCACCTCAGCGCTCTGGTTCTTCATCGGCTCATGCTCGATTCCTACTCCTCGTAACCGCCATATCTGGGCTTCGTTCTCTGCGTCGAATCTCGCTTAGTTGAGCAGCTGTTCTGCTTCTTCAGCCTCCCTAAATCGTCGGACGTGACATCTGTTCTCCTGCTCGGACCTGGCTTGGTTGGAAGACTGTTCTCTTTCTTCTTCCTCTTTTCTGAACCGTCGAATATGCGCCTCCACGGTCGCCATGGCCCGCTGGAGAGACTCTTGAAGCTGTTCCGAGGCTTGATTGTGATCTATCGCGCGAACGTCTTCCTGATTCAGGCTCGGTCCCACGGTTGACCAATTCTTGCTCAGGCCGCAGCTCATACAATCCCAACAATCCTCCCCAGCCATCACATTTGTGGATTCGCAGAGCTTACAGAACGGTGCGAGAATCCTTCCGTATGCAACGCTTGGCCCAAACGCCGCGCTCTCCGAAGGCGGCAGTTGTCGTCGGGTGTTATCTCAAACCATACCATCGACATCCCTCACCCTACTAATCCCCTGTTCCCGCTCTCGTACAAGCTGAGTCCAGGGTATCCCAATTGCAGTGCCATCGGCACTCTCTTTCGTGGTCGGACCGCAAAGAGTCACTAGGCCTTGTCCACTTGCAGACCGCTCAACAGTCGCAGCAGGCAGGTTCGGGACCTCTCGACCTTCAGTCTCATGCTGCGGCCAGTCCGTGACCGTGCCACAACCGTTAAATGCACAGTGCCGTCTTCTCGCCAGAGAGCCCTACGAGCCGCAGGGGGCGCAGACAGCGTTGAGCTCGTTCCCAATCATTACTGTACTGTCAGGTTCATACAGGGCTCGCACAAACGGTGGCTCGGACATTGTCACTGGCACATGGTCCCTGGCAGCTGGCCGCGCGCCAAACAGTTTCAAGAGTTTGTTTGGGCGCTCGCGGAGTGGGTGGATAGGTAGGTCAAACATTGCGATTTAGTCGTATCGGTCAATGTATTACAACAAGTCTTGGTATACAGATCTCGACCACAACGGATGTGATACGTGAGTTACACGAATGCTCGAGCCTCCAAACAGGACAATGAGATATTCAGACCGCATGAGAAGTAGCAGGGGCTATGGCTCGAATCCATACCTATAGCAAGTAGTCTATGAAAGTGATCTTGAGTGAGCGCAAGTGCAAGAACATGGGTGTGAAAGTGGCAATGTAGATGTTCACATCGTCAGTCAGATGTATTCTTAGCGTGGAATATGCTCTGCTTTAACCCAGCAGGCTCTAAGACAGTATTGCTGGTGAGACGGCGTTTCTGGAGCGCGATAAAACAACTCGATTTCTACTCTCGTATTTCTGGGTAATCAACCGGTGGAAGCACAGCTTCACACCTGATTACGATAAACCTACCATATCATCGATAGCGCGGATTCCCGCCTACCGGCATCTCGTTCACTTGCGTCCCGATCCATCCGCCGCTCAGAGAAAGTCTGACTAATCACTATCATCGTCATAGAAGTTATTCCTCCTCGGCAGAGGCAAGTCATCCAGCTCCTGTCTCGTTCTGAAGTTTGGTGGCGGACTGCGGGCTCGCGGGTTATAGGCCCAGACAGCTGGTCGGGGTAGCGGGACACGTCCACCGTGGGCTTGAAATCGAGAGTAAGCTTCATACTCAGCTCTCGTGGTTGGGCCTCGGCCTCGTCCGTACCGCGAGTGAATACCGGGCTCATCCGAGTCGGAGTCCTGATTGTCTAATCGGAGATTAGCCAGACCTGCAGCCAGGGATGCATAGCCTGTTGGGTCACGGTATGCTTCTCTGGTGCCGTAGCGTCGGGCGGGTGGAGAAGGCGATCGTGCTCTTCTGTTTCTGCAGTGTCTTGGCCTAGCGGCTGGTGGTGGAGAGCGAGCCCGAGGAGGGGGGAGGGGGATCGTGCACGCCTATGAGTGGTGGACTGACGTCTTCGACATGGTCTAGGCTGGTACGCAGTATGGTGTCGGTTGCCATGGCTTCGGTGAGGTCTGTGGTGAGATATGTGGTGAGATGTGTGGTGCTGTACGCGGTGGTACCTTGGGTGGCCGTGGTCGCTGTCGTCCGACGAGGAATCCTCGTAGTAGATGTAATAAGACGACATGGTGAGCTGCTGATTGTTGTAATATCACGAGAGGATGCTGTGATGTATCGTGGCTGTGATACTGAACAGTGATCTGCACAAATTGCGAGACGCTGATGAGAGTCAGTCAATTGCTTTTACTAACTGGTTTCTTTCGTGTGAGAGGACACTTTCCTGGTAGTCGTCACGGCTAACATCATTTATACCACTCAACAGCTTTGAGCATCCTGCTTGCTCTATATCCCGCTTTGTAAAAGGGGCCAACAATGGTCAGCATTGTCAGCTTACAATAACGATTTCGCCACTATGTCGGCAACACAGTGTTTTTGAACAAACGACAATATCTTCCACGATCCTTTCTTCGTGCTCTTTATTCGACTTCCAGGGTCTCACCCTGGTGTGAATCTGAAGACCTCGAATGATCCGGAGTATTGTTTGCACCCAACCACGTAATGGTAGCTTGGGATTAGGAAAGAATGTCTCCTTCCACGCCAAGGTTGTTGTGAAACGACGTCAAGCGTTCGACGCTAGGAACTGAGGAGTGCATGCATGCCCTCGAGCGGGCTTTGTGTCGAGTGCCGCTCGACCTGGACATAACATCTCATAGTTCGCAGTGACTTTCTTTATATCGGTCTGCGACCGATGCCGGCCAGCTAAGCCGTGGGCATGGCCATACTCGTCGTGATGCTGCCTCTTGATTGGCGTTTCAGCATATGCCCAGTAGACCGGCGAATGTGGCGGCCTTGTCCCTGTGAAGACCTGGCTCCACTCGACTTGAGAGTAAAACGCCGCCTTGGCACCCTCAGCTAATGCCAGGTTTGTACCATACCTGCTTGCGCAAGTGAAGAGTTTGTGTCGGTCTTGAGCTGTCTGAGCGAGCCTCTTGATGCCTGCGAAGCCATCGTCGCATACGGTCAAAGGAGCGGGATCGAGTTTTTCGCGGATGGAAGTAGGGATACCTACTCCTCAATTCGGAAGCATCTGCGAATACAGCACGTCACCAGAAACTGCGAACTTACATGAAGTAACAAGGGTTTCACGAGTATCAGAAGTCCTAAGTCATGAGAATTGAAGCTGTTAAGCAAAAGACAGCCAACGAAACGCACCTGGCGTGCTAAAAAGGGGTATTTAGGTGAACGAGATCTTGTTTAGTGTACTTCACTCTCTGATGTATCGAGTGATCTTTCTCTTCCTATTGTAGCCGGGCTCGCTGATCCTTGAACATCGATGGCATGGGTAGTTTACCTTGAGTCTCTTGGCTGGCTTGTAGATATCGGTACACCGCCGACCCTCGTCGCAACCGAGATCAACTCGACTAGCAGAGGGGCAGCCGCAACTGTATTTGATGTATGCGAGGTAGCACATGATTCGATTATTCTTCTCGACTGGCTGTTTCGTAGTTGATGATTTTGTCTGGTAGTGTTGCTAGTTGAATACTCGAAAGCGTTTTCTCAAATCTGAGGTTGCTCTACCGTGTTCTTCGTGGTATCAGCTTTGTCAGCAACTGAGAAACCCAATCCTCCCTCTCACGTCGTGGCATTTATACTATTGCAATATCTTGTGTTCGTTACTATTTTCTTGTACTGGTCAAAGCCAGCAATGAGAGACAATGAATGCAATCAACCGATCGATGCTCAAAGGTCCGACAGTAAGGGCATTGTGTGGACTCGGCAACAAAGTGACATGGTGAAAGTCTCATCTTTGCCGTACAAATGGACAATGAACTACCAATATCGTCTCTCATTGCTCTCAGACGAGATCTTGCTTGGAATCTAGGATGGACAAGAAGCTCAAGCTGCAGAAACATGACCGCGTCAAGCCTTTTGGCGCAGACAAAGACTTCAGCTGCTTTGTTAGCATGAAGCCACCATTGGCCGACTACACATCAATGAATTGGGTTCTTTGACGGAGGACCCAATTCATTGGTGGGGAATGTCTGTGACTTGCATGGAGATTGGTGCGCTTGCTTTTGTTTGGAAACTCAGCCGAAACATTAGCCGCATTTGGCTAGAGGTGAGGATGCCATGCAAAGTTGAACTTGGACTCTCAACTCGAAATGAGAACATTCATGTCTGACTGATATCACTACCTGACTCGAAAGATGGTGCGCCCGTGTCGTCTTGGTACGTGCAGGGAGCTTTGAAGATCAGGGAACGGTGTTTAAATGTTGCCCGAGCTAGGCTAGGGAGGGCAAGAGCGAGCGCGAGGCTAATACCTTCTCCCGTCGGCATCGATGTTGTCCCGCTCCCGGTATGCCCGCAAAGAGCTAACATTGCGCAGCTTGAAGAAGGCCGTCAGTACATTCAGGAAGTGGAAGCTCGGTAACACAAAGCTCATCGCATAACCCAGTCGTTTCCTCCGACGACCAGTATGTGATTATGCTCCGCACCCTGTTCAGGTCAATGCCAATTACGAACTTTGGCGCACCTGAAGGATCAACACGAGATCGGGCGCCTTAATATGTAGCTCGCTTGTCAGCTTACTGTCACGGTCACTTTGTCCACGTTACGCAGAATCCACAGTTGGATCTGACAGGGATCATCACGTCAGCCTGTCATGCCCCATGGATGTGCTTCATACATAAGCATGAGGGGTTCAGCATCTTCATGACCGTTCACTTGGATAACCCTACGACAAGACGCGGCAATGCAATATTCTTTCCCCCTTCCGCTGTGGGCTTTAGCGGCTTTGTTGATCTATAAGGTAATCTCTATTGTTGCTGAGAAGCGCCGACACGCAGGTAAGCATCCCCCCTCACCTCTGCAGAAGATCTGAGGATACGATGGTCTCGAGGTAATAGGCGAGTATTTGGATCGATGCTGATATAGACTATCGCAAGGGCGACGGAGCTTGGCTGTCAGGATGCGCCCCGATTCCCCAGTGGTTTCCTTGGCCTGGGAAACATCAGACAAATGCAGGAGGCCGACAAGAAGAGACTGTTCCCGGATCTCATGATCGAGCGTGAACAAATCATGAGCAGAATCCACGGTCGTGAATGCTCGACCTTTTACTCCAGTCTTTTGGGACAGAAGATATACTTTACTAGTGATCCGCTGAACATCAAAGCCATGCTAGCAACTCAATTTGAAGACTTCTACTTTGGACCTGCTAGGCGAGGTAACATGATACAGAGTCTCGGTGACGGCATTGTAAGCGGAGTCTGGGTCGATCGACTCGACCCCGATGCTGATAAGCTATAGTTCGTGCAGGATGGCAAGCAATGGGAGCATAGCCGGGCTCTTCTCAGGGTACGTGACAATGTGCTTTGATCTCGAGATTGATACCACTCAGCTAATGCGCACATAGCCCAGCTTCGTCCGCGATCAAATATCAGACCTTGAGTTGGAAGAGCATCATGTCCAGAACCTGCTGAAGGCCATAGGAGCGCTACAAGCTGATGACTGGACAGCCGAGATCGAGATACAGACCTTGTTCTTCCGCCTCACAATCGATTCGGCCACAGAGTTCCTCTTTGGCGAGTCAGTCGATAGTCAGATCGATGAAATCCCCGGTGCTGTCTCGCAGAGAAGCGGTCGTGAGAAATCTTTCGCGCATCACTTCGATTCCGCACAAATTCATATGGCACGGCGCTTTCGCCTGGGAGACCTATACTGGATACATAACCCGCGGGAATATAGGGAGGACAACAAAGTGGTTCACGATTCTGTCGCACATTACGTTGAGCGTGCACTACGTGCCGACCCCAGCGAAAAGAAAATGGAGGACGGTACATGGAAGGACAGATACGTATTCCTTGAAGCCGTGGCACAACAAACCCGTGATCCTTACGAACTACGTTCGCAGATTCTCAATATTCTGCTCGCTGGTCGAGATACCACTGCCAGTTTGCTTAGTTGGCTCTTCCACCAACTCCTTCGCAATCCGGAAGTTTTTACCAAGCTCCGAGGCACTGTCGTCGAGACATTTGGCACGTATGAAGACCCACGAGACATCACCTTCGCGTCGCTCAAAAGCTGCCAGTATCTCCAACATTGTTTGAACGAGACTCTACGTCTCTGGACAGTTGTTCCGGGCAACAGCCGGCGGAGCAACAAGGCAACTATTCTTCCCCGAGGAGGTGGGCCGGACGGTAGATCGCCTGTCTATCTCCCACCCGAAACCGAAGTCAACTACAGCATCCATGTCATGCACCGCGGCAAGGATATATGGGGTGCCGACGCAGAAGAATTCAAGCCCGAGCGCTTCATTGGTCGACGATCAGGTTGGGAGTATTTGCCTTTCAACGGTGGGCCAAGAATATGTATCGGACAGCAGTTTGCACTCGCTGAGGCCTCATATGTTGTTGTTAGGCTACTGCAGAGGTTCGATCAGATCGAGGCAGGAGCACATGAGCTGGAAGGCAGGATCACGAGCAACCTAACGCTGACAAGCAGCCCTGGCAAGCCGGTCACACTGAGACTGCATGCGGCAAAATAGTGAGGGAACGGAAAGAAAGTGTGGGACAAGACATTACGGATGTAAGGCGCTTGTCTCGACATTCACATTACACATAGTGCGAATAAAGAGCATGGTGGCGTTTCATACGTGGCCAGGTTACATGCGGCACAAGGACAATCTGCCATAGAACTCAACTCAAAACATAACATCAACATGGTCGTCTTGTTCTCAGATTCCACCTAGTGTGCTTTTCCAGACTTGTGCAAGGGTAGCCGTCTCAGGCTGGCCGGCACACCTGCCAATTCTGCGAGTTGAATGCGTCCAAGCGGTTTTGTGAGATGATCACGTGTCTCAAACAGAGGCAAAACGTGCCATGTTCTTCATCGAGATATGCACCCTCCAGCGGTGGCATTCCTCCTCATCTATCCTATTTGCTGCGCTGTGCTCAATGTCACGCGGCTGAGAGCTGGTGTGAGCTCGAGAAAAATGCCCGAGCTGCTACCATTTGGGGCAAGGTGGCCATCGTTGGTCTTTAAGCAGCATGAATCTCATGCCTGCAACCTAAATCTTCCGCCATTCTGCCTTTAGCGAGGTACTAGGATGAGATTGACGACAACAGCTGACTACCATGTCAAACACCAGTTTAGCCAAGGAGCACGCTCATGTTGTAGCCAACTGTCGCTGCGCAAGAATTTGTCCTTTGTCTTCCGCATGCGTCGTGGACGTCCTGCAAAAGTGCTCCCACTGGTTTTCAACCAATATAGTTTCGTGGCTGCTCTAACACGCAGTCTGAGGTGTATACGTACCGGCACCGACATGGCGACCACCACCGTCACCAAGACGCAAACACGCACTCACTCCGGCGCAAGAGCATCTACCAGAATCCGAACATGCCTTCAGCGCCGCAAGAGAGAGTCAAAGGTGAAGGATCGGACAGTGGAAGGTATAGCTCATGTTCGAACTCGCGCTCCCACTAGAACGCCTCTTTCCCTTGCGAGGCAGCAGGAACTCGAGTGTAGCCTGGAATCGTCGAATGTCACCATTCCAGCCACACGAGCAACACGTAGTAGCATCGCGAGCCTCGCGTCCGAGCCCAGTACTTCCGGCCCCAGTGGCTCAGGGAGCGGCTCAAAGCACACGAGTACCGAGGCCAGTGATCGCTCACGGAGTAGCAACGATAGCGGCCGCAAATCGTCCGGTTCGTGCCACGAAGTGCAACTGGTGGAGCATGTTATAGATGGGAAATGTAGCTCAGATATACCAGTCCGCAAGGAAGCCAGTGTCAAAAGCAGAGCCAAGGAGACACCTACGAAATTGAGCTTGGAGAAAGTCCAGACAGGACTAGCAAGATACCAAGCAGTGCGAGAGAGTTTCAGTTCTCACCACGCCACGGATTGGGATGCGCACGAGGCAGCGCCAACAGCAACATATGATCTCGTTGAACTACCACAGAACGGATTCGACTTCGCAAGCATCCCACTTACTGAAACACCACTTCCGCCCTTGCGACGTCGAAACGAAGATCGACCTAGTCCCGAAACCTTACGCCAAGCAAGGCTGAAGCAGCTGAGCCGGACAATACACGAGATCGACGACGAACTAAGTGCTCCACCAGTGCCACGAGACCATCACTGCCCACCCCTGTTAAGAGGTCACCACGATGCTCCGAAGACGCCTTACAACGGCCGCGGATCATACTCTAGACCAGCAGCCACAGGCGCGCCTGACAACGGTCGTGAACCACCGAGCCCTGGACGCGTGAATCGAGCTAGGCGGAGAGCAAATGTACAAATTCGACCGGCAAGTCTTGCAATTGACCGCATCGTGAACCTTGCAGACCGGGGCTACGTAGTCGACATCCTCCCGTGGGTCGCAGTCCTCAACCTCCCCCTTGATACTGCGACTCGTCGCGTAGTCAAACGCTACCTCACTCGCGACCGCGGAGCCACGACCACTGGCCTCGGCAGCCGGCAGATGTACCACGGCTCCGGGGCCGGAAGCACATTCGAGCAATGGTGCTACATCTCGCGGCTGAACATGGCAGACATTGGTCTTGACGGACGCAGAAGGTCAAACAATGCCGCAGGACTGGACGAAAGCAAGGACGAAAGACATAATGTTGTGCTTGTACCGATGACTGCAAGTATGGCGGAGGATTTGAGGGACAGACGATATTGCAAAGCGGGTGAAGACGAGACCGTATCAAGGAAGAGAGATTTAGGGGGTAACATCGCATAGTTGTATCCTTTCGCTGCCAATACTATAGATATACCAATGCTCAACCACCAGTTCTGCACGCTTACATGCTCGGGTCCAGCCCTAGAGCGATCAGAAGCAGATCTCTCCTCTCAGCGCTCCTCGCATCCAATCCTCCTTTGAAGATCCTTAACCTCATATTCGCAGTGCTAGGCGTCCTCACAACCACGGGGTCTACAGTATCTTCGGGAGGCCCTCCGAGGTTGAATGAACCCTCATCCATACCCCATTGCGTATCTTGGAGGCTAGGCTCTATCGTCCAACCTTCGGCACTGCACCAGGCTAGTGCATTTCCGAAACCATCGTCAATGATGACTATAATGTTGAGATCAGCGAGAGCCTCAGTGTGCAGGTATGCTGGGAGTAGACTTTGTTCGTTAGGTCTGCGGAGGACGTACCAGGCATCTGAGAGGGGAGTGGCCATTGTCTTGTTGCTTGTGGTATGGGCCGATGTGGTACTTAGTACAGTTTGGTGGTTGCTGATGTCAGTTGTGTCTGAAGGGGCAGGCGTGTCTATCCTTCGGACACCTAGGCCCGGCGTGAGACAAGGTGCGTCTCTGATCTTGTACTCTACTTTCCAAGAGCCTTTCATTGTCCTATAGCATACCGTTGTCCAACAGTGTCTAGGCACAACGAGCGGACCATGTCAGACAAGGCTGCCCATCATGCATTGGCATGTGACAAGGACGGACACCCTAGTCTGCATTGTAGGATAAGAAAAGACAATGGTTCGAACACAATTTCTTGTGTCGTATCTCTTTCTGTTCCCTTGGACAATTCGATGGATCACGAGATCCCTTTGAGAAACCGTGGTGGCTGACCTCGAAGAACTGAGTCGTGCTTTAGAGCCTATCAGACATTTATAGTGCAGCTCGTGATCAAATTACCATGGGCATGAGATATGCCGGTAGTATGAAGGTCGTCATCGAGGTTGTGCTCGACATGGCGTAGATCACCTCTTAGTCACGAGATTCATCTGTCTGTCACGCTACAATAGAGCTTGTCAACTCGTACCAGGCTTGCGATCACGTAGAAATCACGGTCAGATTGTCATTGTCGGTCTCTTGTGTCGGGGCTGTGGCTCTTTGTTGTCTCACCTCATGCACAATAAGCACTACTAGGACTGCAAAACGGAAGGCTGCAAAGGACACTCTTTCTTTGTTTTGTAGGCTGTGACCGCCGCCTTCACAGTGAGACTGTCTCAAGCAGTCCTCGCAACGTACTACAGGAGACAGTGGTATAAGGGCATAGCTGAGCCAACCTGGCAACGTCAATATGCTGCTATCCCACGCTATCAGCCGTGTATTGTTCGAAAAAGGCTTCTTTGAGCAGACCACCTTGTTTTAGCATGAACCTCAAAGACCGATATGATCAAGAAGCAGGGCATATTGGTCTCGTCATCATCTTCAAGACCACGACTGGCAGCCACGAGGTCATAGTTCCTCGGAGACAAGGGCTGTCCCAAGTCCAGGCACCAAGACAGGTCGGTAAGGTGAAAGGCGCGACAGTACGAGTCGAAGTCCAGGAGACAAACGCCAGTTCCTCATACGTGGTGATGAAAGCGGTACCACTCCACGTTATTCTCCATTGTTTTTGCCTACTCGGTTGTGCTTTCCAAATCGTCACAGCCACGCAAATCGTCGATCCGATCGAGAGCATCCTGCTGCCACAGCCGACCTTCTGCGCAAGACGAAGGCTCAACGAGTTGCTCGCTCTTGACGGACCCGATAACAGGCTGAAGTTTGCCTTGATGGCGGTAGCTAGGGAATGTGGGCAAGAAGATGAGCCTCGCGGTATCGCACATCAGGTGCTGCTCTGCTTGATCTAGCTGTGTTTCAGTTTCCTCCTTCTGTGTGGAGGGGCCGTTGAGTGGCTGCACAGAGTACAGTATTTGTACCACGAATATTCAGAGTGTCTCTGACAAAGCTTTCACCTAGCGTGGGTAGCGGCCATAATTGCTCTTACCTAGCTACAGCGTGTGGAATTTTCTAGGGTCTTTGCCTTCCGTTCTCTCGTATACATGGGTGATACTTACCGAGCTGGCCGTTGTCTTTTCTTCACGCGCTTGCATTGTTCTGGACGAGATTGACGACGCAATATAAGTCTTGTGGTCGATGAGCGACGATTGTGACGGCTCCAGACATCGTTCGGAGATATGACATGGGCAAAAACATCGCCGTCGTCGAACCTATTGCCGGCGTATAGATGGATCTTGTATTCCGGTCACAGGAACCAACTTTCGCATCACTCAGACACGATGAATTGCTCTGAAATTCCTATACTATTACCACAGAACAAGGACAGATCGTATACTATTAGTTCGATCATGCAGAAAGCGAGGGTGTCGAACGTTACACAGCGACCGACCAAAGTTACAATGCGCCGGACGTCGGATAAAGAGCAAAAGTTGGAGGGTTTTGGTCAAGATGCAGAATCGTGTTCTGGCAAGCAAATTAGCCAAAAGTACTAGTAAGGTACGGTGGCCAAAGGAAGGTGGAGCATTTGAAGCTCATGAGTGACAAAACCGAGACGATGTTAGAGGAACGAGATTCAGGGGTTCAAGCTTTGCAATACAAGCACAAGCTTTGAAAAGGTACTTGGTCGGATGCTGGAATATTGGGTAGTATGAACCTTAAGTTTCGCATGTGTTTTCATTGTGACGCGATGCTAAATAAGGTTCGTACTACCCAATATTCCAGCATCCGACCAAGTAGAGTACCAGACTAAGCATGACCCAATCATTATTGAATTTTCTAGCACAACCCCCGCTGGAACGATGTGTAAGAAAACAAGGCTCCCGTGCCTAAACGCCTCATGCGTGCTACTCGAACACCACCCATGCATTCGTCAAAACCCCTTTTGTCATAATGATCCTTCCGCAGTATGCGTACGCCTTTCGCCTACTTCTTGCTCCATGTCTTGTTCCATGTCTTGCTCATTGGACATGAGCCCATGCGACATTAGCCTCGTTGCTGGATCTATCGCAGAACTAGCAGAGAATCCCCGTTGCCGTGGACGGATCTGTTTTTCGACCTCGTCACCAGGGGCAACAGGATGGTAGCCTTCGCGTTTGAGGGCGGTTGAGAGCATGCGACCAAGCTGATCACGTCGGCACCAGGCGAAGATCCCCATTGCTACGACCAGTGAGGCTGTCACTAGTCCGACCGCTGCGACTGCAGCTCTGTTGTCTTTCTGCGATCGTCGCCAGTTCTTCTTGAATTTCAGATACTGATGATACAAGGAGCCCGCAGTGTCCACGATGGCCGTCGCCGTGCCAGTCTGAACATTCATCAACGGCGTAACTCCCAGAATTTCATCGTTTTCGCCGAGAGCAATGGCGCAAACGTATGGTCCAGCGCCACCAATGTGCACACCAGTCTCGAAGCCTGTCTTGTCAATTCGTTGTAGCTGGCTGTTCATCTTGAACACTTGCATCGGATCGTGCGAAGCCAAGACTAACCACTTTGTTAACATCGTAGCGCCGTTCCAACTGAAATATGCAGTATCGTTGACGAGGTTTGCGTAGAGACCTTCGTATGTTCCGTTATAGAGCGACACTGGTGTACCATCGAAGGAGGGACCAGGAGCAATCCTTGGACCCCAATATGGAGTTCCAATCCAATCGAGCTTATAAGTACGATAATTGTCTGCGGTCTTGCGGTCCATGTGTTTCATGACTGGCCCAAAGCGGACGTCCCACAGTATGGTGCCATTCGGGTCAAACTCTGTAAAGCCCGGTTCGCTACCATACCCGAGGAGAACGTTACCGTTGTCGAGGTAGTGCATCCCGCCTTTTCGGACAGCAGTGATATTATCTGGTGCCCTATACTCATCGCAGAGGCGGACTGCCATGCTGTCGTAGTCAAGATTGACGATGATACCGCGTGATATTCGGTCTTGTCGGTCTTTGGGCTTAAAATAGCCACAGCTCCTGTCATCAAACAAGGATATGGTCGTTAAAGAGTCATCTATCCATCGAGCATCGTGCTGCCATGCAAAATTTGTCGCACGTCCATCGTCAAGGTCGCGGAAATCGTTGCGAGGGCCACCGAGAGTCCAGACTACGGACCCCTCGGTACCGTCAATATAGTAGAGCGCATTGGTGTGACGAGCGGAGATAAGAAAGTTTCCCCTGTGATCCTTCTGAACACTGTTGATGTGGAAATAATCCCAGCCATGCCAACTTTCATTGCCTTGGCCTTCTTTTTCAGCTGGCCAAAGGGAGTCATGCAGATCGATGTAGTCGGACGCGCGCCACTCGAATAAAAGCTCACTTGTTGCCAGGTCGACTTCCTGGAAATACGAGTCCATCAGCCACGATTCTTCCGTCAGTTCATGGTTGTCAGTTGAAAATTCTCGGAGGTCGAAGATCCGAGACTGGTAAGCGGTGTAGATAACATGGCAGTCTGGGGTGAGGTAGACGTCGTGGGCGTCAACATATTCGAGGCCGATGGAGGAGACGTTCCACACCTGGCGGTACGTCGAATCAACGATGTAGATGAAGCCAGCTGCTCGGCCGTTGATGCTCGTGCCTGCCCACCATACCAGGAAGTCTGTATTGTTGCAAGTCTGCACACTGAATCCGAAGGTGTCCTCATCATACTGAGGCCCTTGGTAGACGACAGAGAGCGTTCGGGTGTCTAATAGCTGCGGTACTGTTGATATGCCATCGCCATGCGGAGCCCATGTGACATATGTTGCTGGAAAAGCACCATCTTGCTGTTCAACGACGACATTGGCCAGAGGCGCTATAACTGCAGGGTCGGAGAAGAAGGTTTGCCTCGGATATGGTCCCAACTCGCCCTGCTGATATGCTTGGTCATTGACGAAGGGAGGAATGTCAGCAAGACTCAAGGAAAACAGGTTAAGCAGCAGAACTAGCAAGAAACGCATATCCATATTAATACATCGAAGCAAATTGTTGAAGTGAGAGATTCAAGAACGCAAAAGTCGACCATCGACTTAAAATCAAAAGTGAAGCCAGCGTTCTAGCCTGTCGTGCACATTGCTGGCTTCGCTTCAGAACGAACGGAGATTCGTGGCTTCCTTGTTATAATGACGCGTTCCAAGCTCCGTTGCGGGCACAGACCTGTCGGGCAACAGCCTATCAGAAATTCAGTGGCGCGAACACGGTTCGGATCCGTGCTCTTGGCACGCGCCTCGTTACACAGCATGCAGTCGGTAGATATATATAAACAGGCAGCATGTGCGGATAAGGTGAACACCGTTATATGTTACATTGACAGGACGAGCAAAGGACTAACCTGGACAAAAGGCAAGTCAGTGAAGAGAGCTCTGATAGCTCAAGCCTTCGGTCGGTGCCGTAACCAAGTACCGTACTTGTATCGTGCTCGGGGATTCCCAAACGCCATGCCGCTCCACACTACTAAGACAGATCGACGTACCCATAAATCGCCTCGCTCGAGCGTCGTCACGTAAGAAGAAACCAGGTTGTTTCAGAGAGGCGCCACTCAAGTATGCGACATCGCCAAACGTACGGTAGCGCACGCACCTGAGTCAGACGTCTCACTTATACGGCGCATTCTCTCCTCAACCGACTTTTCAATGCTTTCGGCTGATTTGTCAGTGCGCGATGTGGACGATCGTATTTCCTTTGCGATATACCCTGTACACGAATCTTGTCAAGTACGCGCACGATTCGGCTTCGGATTGGTGCAGCCGCGAACAGCGTCCTCTTCTGTCTATCATCAAGCACGCACCTCTATGTTTCGTGTATAGCTGAGGTGTTTCTTGTCTGTGGTCGTCCTCACGAAGCGGCAGTGAATGCTCCACGAAGGTGGGTGCGTTGTTGATGTGCTCGACTTCAGCCTGACTCACAGGGGCTAAGATTGCTGCGGAGTGTGGTGCGTGGTTTTTCGAGATAATTTTCAGGCGAACAGAACCAACAGCAGCTTGTCTGTTCTGTCATTGCTCATGTCAAACTCGCTTGCACCGTGGTGTCAGGTTGAAAAGTGCCTGTAGAATTGTGCTATGCCGAGAGCAGCTCGTGCGGCTGCTTGATTGCCGTACGAAGCCTCGCTTTGCAGCTGCAACGCGATCAAGCGGGTGGGAGCAATATCACTTTAGGGAGTGAACCAAGCGCAACCAACGCAAACGGCAGATGTTAGCCAAAAGGTGCAAGTTGAGCAAAGAACCATTTATTCATCATAGCTATACCCTACACAGATTCGATTCGTTGTACAATCATAGCACTCGCAGCTCCTCCGCCGTTACATATCGCTGCACAGCCATACTCACCAGGTTTGAGCTGGTGCAGCAAGGTCGTCAAAATCCTCGAGCCAGAAGATCCAAGAGCATGGCCTAATGAAATAGCGCCACCAAGCATATTGTTTTTGGCATTCTCGAGACCCAGAATCTGTGAATTGGCGAGAATGACCGCGGCGAAAGCCTCATTGAATTCCCAGTAGGCGATGTCGCTTGCCTTCAGGCCCGCTCGTTCGAGTGCGATCGGCACAGCCTTGGCGGGCGCAACCGGAAAGTCAACAGGGTCGATCGCCGCGTCGGCCTGGCTTATGATCTTCGCGAGTACTCGAGAGCCGCTGCCGTACTGTTGGGCGATCTCCTTCGAACCAAGTACGAGTGCGCTGGCACCATCGTTGAAAGTTGACGAGTTCGCAGCAGTGACTGTGCCCGTGCCGTCGAAAACAAAGGCTGGCTTGAGTGTAGCAACTTTGTCCTCTTTCAGGTTCTCGAACCCTTCGTCCTTGCTTATTACAGTCTCTCCCTTCTTGCTCTTGACCGTAACAGGCACGACCTCGTCATCAAACTTTCCTTCTTTCCACGCAGCTTGCGCTCTCTTGAAACTCCTGATGGCATACTCGTCCTGTGCTTGTCGGCTGATGTTGTATTTCTTCGCTGTGTTCTCCGCACATACGCCCATGTGGAACTGGTTATACACGTCCCATAGACCATCCTTTATCAGGCCGTCTTCGATTTTCATGTGACCGAAAGGTGGCTGTTGCGCGGCACGGTTGAGGTAATATGGTACGCGACTCATGCTCTCCATGCCGCCTGCAACTTGTGCTTCCGCA
>Ga0066648_10000869_pt1 | contig 18409 bp, 16 predicted proteins | sample CryGeyCG12114_NA_FD_59537 | JGI IMG/M metagenome (GOLD analysis project Ga0066648, IMG submission 59537) | Groundwater microbial communities from aquifer - Crystal Geyser CG19_WC_8/21/14_NA | ecosystem: Environmental > Aquatic > Deep subsurface > Groundwater | place: USA: Utah: Grand County... | reverse complement strand
AGGATTGCTGGCCTACTATAAGTTTGATGAAGACGCTACAAACCAGACCGTTTATGACGCGTCTCCGAACGCTCAGCCTGGTTCTTTAGGTGCTACAAGCAGCGTAGAAACAAGCGATCCCGTGCGTTCAACAACAAACTATGCCCCATTGACCAATGGATGTCAAATGCCGATACTTAATCGAATGGAAGGTGGGTTAACCCTGATTTCCGAAGAAGAAAGCCACATAGGCATCCAGGTATTTCCAAATCCTGCCAGGGAGACAGTGACAATTACAGTTCGGGCAGCTCGACCGGGCGTATATGGGGTACGACTGACGGATATGAGCGGGCGCTCGGTGTTCCGCAAGGATGTATTTATCACGAGTGAAAATGGAGTGCGCTTGCAGGTTCCATTGCCTAAAACAAGTACAAGTGTCTTGCTCCTACAAGTTCAGGGTAATGGCGAACGCAAAACAGTCAAAATCCTTCAAGCCCGCTACTAAAGGGATGCTTGGTTCCGATTAGTTTTTATAGAAGCAACTTGCTTATGGCTGCTTTTTAAATTAAAGAAAAAGAAGAACAGATTTATAAAAGAACCCAGAAGCCGTTACTTTAATTAAAGCTGCCTGATGGATACTACTACTATTCATTCGGCAGTTTTTTGATTTTCTAATTCAGAACCTCTATAATAGCTGCCTTAGAATATACATTGCGATCCAGATGTGAGCGTACCAGCGAATTGGGGATGCGCAACGTAGGGTAGCCTTTCCGGAAGGCAAAGAAAGTGCGTTTGGGATCAGCCAGAGCCTGGGCCGGGTTGAAATTGTGCTGCATGCCATCCACTTCAATGTTTACGCGTGCTTCGGTTACGGCAATGTCTATGGTTTTATGGCCGTCCCATTTTTCAAGTTCCGCTGGCACTTCCCGGCACCGCAGGGCAATATAGAGTTCCAGGGCATGTTTGGTTGCCTTTTGGCTTTTAACCTTAAAATCTTGCTGGCAGACCACGCAGAGGGGCAGACCGAAGTGGGTGGTGGAATAGTTGTAAACCGCCTGCTGCAAGGGGCTGCTGCAATCCAGGCATTTGGGTTTTTGAAAACTATAGTATTTAATAAGATATAGTTTATATAGGTAAAACAGAATAGGAAAATAAGAATGTCAATCCTCGAGGTATGAGGTTTTGAAAAAGTTCAAGGTAGTGTTGTGTGTTCAGAATACTGATATAGGCATCTGAGACAAGTAGACTTTTTAAAAGCCCTTGATGTACAAAACCGATGTAAGCAGATTTTATTATAATTTGTCGCTACTATTGAAATAGAAATTATTCTTGATTATTGTCACTAACTCACTAACTCCAGAATTATACTTCTCACCAGTATTATAATCTCCTATAATCTCATTCATTGCATACCATTCATATAACTCATCAGACTTGTCTTTGTTTTTTGCAAGGAAGGATTTGTAAGCCTTTACAATCTTCATTGTTCCAACTTTTACGCTTTCCTTATCACTCAAAAGTTTGTTGCTGGACACTTGCATAATTCCAAGCGTGTGGGGTTTATGAGTTGTTCTGAACCTTAAATTTTCGAGTATTCTCGCAGCCTTTGGTCTATTAAAGTCTTCATACATAATAATTGCATAGGTAATCACTTCAAGAATCTCATTTTGTGTCAATTCCTTTATTGTGCTCCCGTATTTGTTCTTAAAATAATAGTATCTAGCTCTAATATAGTTTTCCATCCTTCTTTGCTTTCCTGTTTCAGCAAACTGAATGTTGTTTAAGACCTGATACACAAAAACCAGAATTATTATCCATAATTCATTAGAAATGTCAGAAAAGTTTGGTAATACATTGGCTTTGACTTTTATGATCTTTGCGTATAGGAAGTAGGAAATACTTAAGATGGCTGCCCAATAAATAAATTGCCGAAACCAATTTATCAACAAACGTCGATTAGTTAATAAATTAAATAGCAGCCTAAAAACAATATAGTAAACGTTCACTAGGTAAATGTTCTTTACATACTTATCAAGCCCTAAGTAGTAAAATGCTGATGAAATAATAATTATGTAAACAACAGGAGTTAAAACTCTAATCAAAAAATTTAACGCCGGGGCTTCCTCAGTCTTTGTAAAAAAAGAAACTTCTACATATCCTATAGAATAAGAGTTTTTCCCAATGAAGTTGATTATAAAAAATAGAAGTATTCCAAAAACTATATGAATCAAGAAAACATCCATTGATATTATTATGAATGTATGGCAATATAGCTGGCAACGAGGAAAGGTGTTGAGCAGTATGGATATTTGAAATACTTCAATTTAACCTTTGATGTTTATAATTAAAGATAATGTGTTTGGGCCTTCTTTCAAAAGCCGATATTAAACGAACCCACTTTTAGCGACAGTTACTACCGATATGTTGATTTAGACCTTTTAATTGATATCCCTCTAAGTCCCAAACCAAATAACTGTTTTTCCACTTCTTCTATTGGTTTTTTATTCTTAGGGCCAATAATAATTTCTTTGATTATATGACTGTCTTTGAACTTTATCGGTAATTTGACATACTTAATAATATCTTCATCTTTTCTTCTAGTCAGAACTTGCAAAGGTTTGCTTTGATTAAATTCACTATTGCCTCCAACGTCTCTAAAATACTCATTTTCACCTACCAGTAACCTGATAATTCTAACCTCTTGTTCTTCAAAGAAAGTTGGGTTTTTAAAATACGCCAAATCAATAGCAAAGATTTGAGATGGAATTTGTATTGTTTCAAAGTTCTCTTCCTTTGTTTTCCACATTGCGTGAAGCCCTCGAAGAGTGCTCAAGACTAAATTATATTGTTCTTTGACGTCATATACAACTGAATTAATATTCACACCTAAACCCTCATAAATGGCTCCTGAATCAAAACCGATCGAATATCCCATGCCATCTTCTGCATACGCTCTCCATTGACTTAGCAAATCTCCGTTTTTGGAAAAAGAGGCTATTGCTGGCAACGTGTTGGGGACTGCTGACATCACTGAACAGATAATAAAAAATCGGAAACGTTGGTCGAACTCATTTTTATTGTTCTTTAATACATCAACGAAAAGTTGACGTCCCCATTCAAATTCTGAACTGTCATTCATTGAATAAATATCCGACAACCATAATTCTTGATTCTTACAAATTGATTTCAATACAAACTCAGTGGAGTAGTGATAAATAACAGAGCCATTTTGTGGGTCAAACCGCTGATCGAAAGTTGTTTTAAACTCCATCACGCTAACAATTATTTCAGGTTAATTTTGGGGTTAACTTAATTGCCTTTAGCGAATAGGATATTGTGCAGTTGCGCTTTTGTTCAACAGCCTTAACTCACGATAGCTATGCTGCACAACAATGGACCTAATGCTAAGGCTGCGTTTTGTCTGCCACTGTTGCACAAAGCGCCTGTTAGCAGCAGTATTCTTTTAATTGTTGAATCTTATAAGCGTTAACAACTTCGTTGGGTAAAGTCTCTAGAATAACTTTTATTTTCTCTTCTATAATTGAAACAAATAATTCCTTCATCCATTTAAATGTGATTGCCATTTGTTTTATTTCTTCTTCTGAAATTTGAATGTCGTAATATGTTCTTGGGTGAGTCAACCTGTTCCTGGTACTTTTAGCTCTTAAAAAAGAATTATATGAGTCGGAAGAAAACTCAAATATATCTTTCTTTGAACACCAAGTTTTAGCTGCGATTAAAATGGTCTTTTTTAAATTAACATCTAACGGAACATTCCAAGGTATTTTTCGATTTTCGATTGTTTTTACATCATAAAGAATTTCAGTTTCCTTTTTAGTAAGTGCCTTATCTGTCTTTCCAAGTCTAAAGTCAGCCTTCAATTCAAATTTTAGTATTTGAATTACACCTTCTATGAACGAAAACGTACTTCTCACTACGTTTCGTCTCGACGATTGTAAGTTCTCGTCATTGTGTAGAATTTCAAAACTGTATTGAACATCAGAAATGAGAGAAGTTAAGAGATCATAAGTTTTTACAAGTCCTTCACTATTTGACAAATCATGTGAATTAGGCATTTTGTTAAGCTTTGTATTCGGCGCAGCATTCGAAAAACGTACAGCTCGGAACAGCTGGCCAATTGATAACCTAAAGTACAGAACTTTTCCAAATGCCTATATTAAAGAGCTAACGCGCTGACAATCTTGCTTATAAGCGTACCTGATAATTTGGCAATGACCCCAACAAGGCAGCTACGTACAAATTTTTAAAAGTTCAAGATTATGTTGTGGTAGCTGGAATACCAGCATAATCATATAGTGTAAGAAAACTATTTTTAAACATTATTGCTGATATTGGTATTTAAATTACAACCTATTATTAACTTTCATGCGACACTTAAAAGAGTATGAGGAAATATAGCTTTAATTTAATAGATAGGAAGGTTTTGTACGAGGTTTATCACCGAAAGTGCTTTTACTGTAATGAATTAGTTTATTTTACAGAATTACATATCGATCACATTATACCTGAAAATCTTCTTAGCAAGCCAATTCAATTTGATAGCATTAAGAGAAAATATGAATTAAGCAATGATTTCGATATTAACTCGTATTATAATTGGGTGCCGTGTCATTCCAATTGTAATAAGAGAAAAGGGGGCGAATTGTTTAGCAAAGCAACTACACTCTTCTATTTGGAACTCACTAAGCGAAAAATTCCTATGCTTATTAAACATTAATTAAAAATCAATAAAAGACTGGAACGTGAAAAGCTATTTTCTACAATAGGAATTGCATTACAACAAGGTAAAATTGATGTTCAAGATATAACGTCAATCCTGAAATATAAAAAGAATGATTTAAAGATAAAGTTTGAGATAAAAGAAGAATTTGACTTTGTAAATCGCGTATATAAAAATTGGATTTATCAAAATGATTTTAAAGAACTCATGAATCTTACTGTTAGTGCTGGCCCAATTGGTTTTGAAGGTATATCACTTGTACATCCTGATGACTTACCTCGAGTTGAAGTAAAAACTTGTGAAGAATATTTAAAGTATTCAGATCAAGGATACTTCCCTATGTCCAATTATGATATTAAGATGAGTGCTTTTTTTGAAAAAACATGTGGATTTTTAAAGGCTTTAAAAAATGCCTCAATACCTAGCATTAGTTTTATTTCTGATGCTAACGTTTCGCTAAACAGCCATGAGCTTATTCCTTTTAGTATAATACCAAATTTTATTCCCGAGATCGATAGAAGAATAAAAGACTACAAAAATCTTTCTTTTAAAAATTATATGGATAACTACCGAGTAAAAAAGTTGGAGATATTTGAAAATGGTTTTTCTTTCGAATACTTAGGTCAGGGAGTTATAATGATTGAACTTTTTCGAGCTGATTTAAACAACGATGGCATGGAAGATATATTAGTACACTGTTACAATTATGCTGTTGGCGGATCTTTAGGTTATGGTTACAATTTGACGATTACGAGAAGATCTAACAGTGATAAATTCGAGATAGTTGAAAGTTAAATGACCTTTATTTTGATCTTATATTAACTCCCAATCTTGCAAATAAATCCATGCCTTTCTGCCAGTACTCTATACCTTCGGCAAATAATTGCTTTTCTCTTTCTGTATTCTTTTCGTGAAAAGATTGGATTAGCTTGAGCATGCCTATTCTTGTATACATCAGAGTAAAGTCTTGATCAACCTCTAAGGCTTTATTAAATTCCGCTATTACATCAGGTATTCTATCAAGATAAAGTTCATCGTGTTTCTCAATACCCTTTGGCAAATATTTCAACATTTCGCCCCTAATTATTTCTTTGATGGGACTTACACAGAAATCTTTTTTTAATTCGTTTTCAATATTTTTATTTATATAGTCGGACTGAGCTCTTTTTATGATTTCACCTATGACATTTTCGAAAGTAGCCATGTTTGAAAATTCGAACCTTTCAAATAAGTGGTCGCTGAACGCTAATATTGCTTCTTCAGATCGGTCATCTATAATGCTCGTTCCTTCTACTGCACTCTCTTTATTCACCTGTGCCGTTTGCAAGTTTACTTCTGCAACATACCGTTTGTTATATGCATCTCTATACTGGACATAATTATCATATGGGAAGTAAGGGTGTATTTTTATTGCTTTGAAGAGGTGTCTAATTGCTCCATTGTATTCTCTCTGATTCAAGTAATAAATTGCTCTGTAGCGTTCAAAATTGCTGAGAAATCCATTTTTAAATTCTTCAAAATATATGTGTGACTTTAAATTTATAATCTCAGAAATTCTATTTATTGATTGGATAAAAAGTTGTTCGCAATCATCTATTACTTTATGACCATAATCAAACTTTTCGATGTTAATCAACATATCTAAAACTGATTGACCATGAACAGCTAAATATACCTTAGTGACTTCTAAAATATAGTCATCGTACTGTGTATCGTCTTCAACTGTCCTGTTAAATATTGTTTTGAATGTATTCACAGAAGGTTGAGCATGCTTTAAGTTCTCAGCGAATAAAATTTCAAATTCAATCTTATTATTATCTATATCCCTTGTGATTAAAAGAATTGACAATACCTTTTCCGACTTGATTAGTTTTAAGTATTTATGCTTTAAAGAAGGCAAATCATTAACCAAATAGTAAAGCTTTGGCTTTTGTATTGAAACGCAGTTAAGCAGACCTATACTAAACGGATACTTATTTTTTGATAAAAGTTCATATAATGCCACCTGTCGGGCAGCGATCTTTTGAGAATCAATATTGATATTTATATGATCTTTTTCATAAATTATTATTGGCTCTGAAACTGCAATGTTTATACTATTGGGGTTTGTTCTGACCTTACTTTTCTTCTTAAAAAGTATTATAAAACTTGGTAATGACGAAATAATAAAAAGACCAAGCCATAACCAAGGATTAGCAATTTTAAACGGGGTTACAAATTTGAAGTAGATACAGGCAGCAAGAGAAATGAAAATTAAGGCAGATAAAAACCAATACTTGAAAAATGAGTTCAACGAAAACAACAAGAACTCACTAATAATTTTTAATAGTCTCTTAGATGCGAAAAGATTGAAGAAGTCGTTCATTAAGGAGTTTGGCTTTTCAATATAAAGTTGATGATGCTATAAAATTAGCGTAGTTCCTTAATGATTTGGTTAAAAATAAGGTTTGTTTAAATATTACTGACAATTAATAACTAAAACCAAGGAGCTTCAAATATTTGAACTCAGCATGTTTACTTGTATTCAGTGACCACACCACAAAAATCTAAGTTCGAAGGCCGGAAATCATATAAACCTCATGAGATGCCTTTTACAATGGTTTCTCTGGCATAAAATCTTTTGGTGAGCATTTGAAAAATTTTGCTAATTCATTTATTTGTACTGTTGTATATTTTGCTTTGAAATTTGGGCTTTCAATGTGTCCAATATATCCGGTAGAAACATCAAGATGTAAAGCAACATCTTCTTGCCCTAAGCCTTGTGCCATTCTCATGGCTCTAGCCTGTGTTATAACGTACCAATCAACTTTACTCTTTTGATTTACTTTGGGCATTTCCTACACGCAAGTAGGAGAAACTTTATTTTTACACTTCCTATCTATATATAGGAAAGTTTAGTAAATTGCTACTTGATTTTTGCGAATCTTCATAAACAGATTGAAGCTTTCGCTTGGAGTCTTGTACTGAAACGTAGGAAATTTCAAATGCCACAAGACAATAAGCAAGGGCTCACGTTTAGGCGTGGGCTCCCTTATTCGTGGCATGGGCCTCCTACGGCCTCAGTACGGTAAGCGGAGACCTGCGCCTTCTTTTTCAAAAGCCCATGTGCTCCCGGCTCCAATTCATTTTTAAATGTATGCGGAGCGGTGCTACAACACGGGATTACAGAAGCGGAAGCCTTTAGCGCCTTGCAGGCCGGTGACGAACAGGGCCTCGACCATTTTTTCAACCGCTATTATGCGCCGCTGGTTTATTACGCCCAGTCCCTCACGCACAACCAGGGAGTTGCCGAAGAAATCGCTTCGGAATGCTTTGTGAAACTCTGGAACTACCGCACCAGGCTAACCGATGCTGCCAAGGTAAAAGCACTTCTTTTCCGTATAGCCTACAATGGCGCAATTGATTCTATCCGGGAGCAGCAAACCCGCACGAAGCACGCCACGCTTTTTGCCCGGCAGCCGGCCGTGCCTGCCGAAAACGAGGCCCTGCATAAGCTGGCCGAAACAGGCACCTTTTACAACATTCACCAACTCCTGCACCACCTGCCGCCACGCACCCGGCAAATCTTTGTGCTGTTTTATTTCGGCGACCGCAGCCATCAGGAAATTGCCCGCCAGCTCGGCCTTACCGTCAGCACGGTTCGCGGCCTGAAGCACCGCGCCGTGCAGCTGCTGAAAAAGCACCTGGATGCTTCTATTGTCCTTATTTTCTTTTTTCTCCCTCTTTTTTAGCTAAAACCCCTTCATCTTGCAAACGCTCCGGTACGCGAATCCGTTAAGGATCGTGTATCTTTTTTGCGGCTGTCCAATTGGCCTAATTTAATAGTATGAACCCATCGCCGGATCACGAAGAGAACCTGAAGCGCGCCGAACGCATTGCCTACCTCATCGCGGGCCACCTGCGCGGCACCCTCCTGCCTGCCGAGCAGGACGAGCTGGACGACTGGATCACCGACTCCGATGAAAACCTCGAACTTTTTGAAACCCTCACCGATGAAGACAATATTGAAGCGGCCATGCAGCGCTACGGCGCCATCGAACAAGGCAAAGCGGCAGCGCTGGCCGGTGTCAAGGAAAGTCTAGGCTTGCCTGCTGAAAAGAGACCGGTCAGGCGGCTAAAGCTGTATCTCGTGGCAGCTTCCCTTATCGTTGCCGCCGCCGGTTTCTATCTTTTTACACGCCCTACGCAGCAACCAATTGAAAAACCCATAGCCCAGGCACCTGCCGATGTACCGGCCGGTTCGGACAAAGCCGTCCTCACCCTGTCGGACGGCCGTACCCTTATTTTGGATTCGACCGGCACGGGCGAACTGGCCAGCGAAGGTGCCGTTCAAATAAAGCAACAGGCAGGCCGCTTGGTGTACGATGGGGCTGCCGGCCATACCAGATACAACGTGGTGTCCACACCACGCGGCGGGCGATACGGAGTGGTGCTTTCCGATGGCACCCGCGTGTGGCTTAATGCGGAAAGTTCGTTGCGCTACCCGGCCGCTTTTACCGGCACTTCGCGCCCGGTGGTGCTGCGGGGCGAAGGCTATTTTGAAGTGGCAAAAAATGCATCCAGCCCGTTTATTGTAACCCTGCCGGGTGCCGATGGTGATACAAGCCGCGTGAAGGTATTGGGCACGCATTTCAACATCAACAGCTATGGCGATGAAGGCAGCGTAACCGCTACGCTGCTGGAAGGTTCGGTAGCCGTGCAAAAGGGAAACAGCACCCGCCTGCTGAAGCCGGGTGAGCAAGCCCGTATTGCAACAGGTATAAACGTTGCTGCCGTAAATGCAGCGGAAGCCATAGCTTGGAAGGAAGGGACTTTTTTGTTCCGCGATGCCGGCATCCGCGCCGTTGGGGAGCAAATCAAACGGTGGTATGATGTAGACGTGGTTTACGAGGGCACCATCACGCAGCACTTTAATACCGTAGTGCCGCGCGCGGTGCCTTTGGCGCGGTTGCTGGAAGGGTTGGAAGGTACCGGGCAGGTACACTTTGTGCTCACGGGAAAAAAGCTGGTTATAAAGCCGTAAAAGGGCTTCTGTAATAAAGGGTTGATAAAATAAAGCCGCCCTCATGGGGGTGAGAGCGGCAGACGTTGAGTTAACCCATGTAAAACACTCTTCGCAGAACTGTTATTTAGTAACCCAACTTAAACAAAGCTATGCAAATGATCGTGCGCGGCAAAGCCCAACCTATGCGTTCGCGGAGCGCCACCAGGCAGTTTCTTTTGCTTTTCCTTTTTTACCTGGTTTCTTATGCCGGTTTTTCTCAAAGCATTACGCTGTCTCTGAAAAAGGTCTCGCTGGAAAAGGCGTTTAAGGAGATTGAATCGAAAGTAGCGCAGCGGTTTGTATATACCAGCGAAATGCTGGCTCAAAGCCGGCCGGTCACACTCAGCGTTACGAACGCTCCGCTGCAAGGTACCCTGGACCTGCTTTTTGAAAGCCAGCCGCTTGCCTTTTCACTTGATGAGCGGTTCATAAAGGTCCGCTTCAAGGCGGTGGCTGCAACCCCGCCGGGTATAGAGGTACACGGTAAGGTTACAGACAATAGCGGCCAGCCGCTGCCCGGCGTTTCCATCAGCGCAAAGGCAAGTGGTCTGTCCGCAGCTACCAATGCAGAAGGTGTGTTTGTGTTGCAGAACGTGCCGAAAAACGAGGTATTGACGCTTACCAGTATTGGCTTTGCGGAAAAGCGTGTTCCGGTAAATAACCGGGGAACAATAACGGTCCAGATGGATGTGGCTTACAACTCTCTGGACGAAACAGTGGTCATGGCTTATGGCACCACTACCCGGCGGCTCAACACCGGAAGCATCGTTCGCGTAACGGCGGACGTAATCAGCCGCCAGCCTGTTTCTAATCCAATCGGGGCGCTCTATGGGCGGGTTCCGGGCTTGGTTATTACCCAAAGTAATGGCCTGCCGGGCAGCAAATTCAACCTGGAGTTACGCGGCCGAAATTCCATTGTGCAAGGCTCAGATCCCCTGATCATTATCGACGGCATTCCGCTTGCCTCCGGCAACAACCCCATCAACCTTATTGCCAGTGCGGTAGGCTCCGGAGGTGCAAGCGGCATGAGCGCACTGAATACCATCAATCCATTGGATATTGAAAGTATTGAGGTGTTGAAAGATGCCGATGCCACTGCCATTTATGGCAGCCGTGGCGCAAACAGTGTGATTCTTATTTCCACAAAAAAGGGAAAAGCTGGAGAAACCAGGTGCACAGCCAACTTTTATTCGGGTGGAAGCCGCATCACCCGTACGATGAATATGCTGAATACGGTGCAATACGTGCAAATGCGCTGGGAAGCCCTGGCTAATGAAGGTCTTGATGCAGATATTTCTCTTGCACCGGACCTGGTTGCCTGGGACACCACCCGCTTTTCAGACTTTAAAAAGCTTTTGATTGGAAATACGGCCCACACAAACGATGCCCAGGTAAATATATCAGGAGGCACCGCCACGACACGCTTTCTGCTCGGCGCAGGCTACCATCAGGAGTCAACCGTATTCCCGGGGCATTTTGGCGAACAGAAGATTACCTTCCATTCCAACATCACGCATACGTCGCCCGGTAAAAAGTTTTATACGGCGTTGTCGCTTAATTATGGATCCGATAAAAGCAATCTTATCGGTACGGATCTCACCGCCTATATAAACCTTCCGCCTAATCTGCTACTCTATGATTCTGCGAATGCGTTGACCTGGAAAGAAAATGATATTTCATTTGGTCTGTTAGGATTAACAAACCCGCTCGCCTCTCTTCTGGCCGCTTACAACGGACAGTTTGATAATTTATTAGGGAACCTGCAGATTGGGTACAAGCTATTACCGGGCCTTAACTTTAAAGTTAGCCTTGGGTATAATTCCATTACCGGTGATGAGTTGTCGGTTAACCCTTCCACATCTATTGATCCGGCACGTGGCCTGCTCCCCTATTCCAGTTTTGCAAACAGCATTCAAAAAAGCTGGATTATGGAACCCCAGGCAGAATATACCGGGCAAATAGGAAAAGGTAAACTAAATCTATTGATTGGGTCTACCTGGCAGGAAATGCTGAGCAAGGGTACTTCGGCGTATGCCAATGATTATACCAGCGATCTTTTGCTCGGCTCCATTAGTGCCGCAGGAAACATTACTGCGCTCAATACATACAATCAATACCGGTACAACGCCGGCTTCGGACGGCTAACCTATACCTTAGCGGATAAATATGTTGTAAACATATCCGGCCGGCGTGATGGTTCGAGCCGGTTTGGCCCCAACAACCAGTTTGCAAATTTTGGTGCTGCCGGTGCCGCCTGGATTTTCTCAAAAGAAGCTTTTCTAAGGGACCGGCATTCTTTTTTAAGTTTCGGCAAAATACGGGGCAGTTATGGCACTACGGGTAACGATCAGATAGGCGATTACAAATTTCTGGAAACCTGGACCAATACGCCGCTACCATATCAGGGTACTCCCGGTTTACGCCCTACGAGTTTATATAATCCCGATTATAGCTGGGAAATTAACCGGAAGGTGGAAGCCGGGATTGAATTGGGCTTTTTACAGGACAAAATTTTTCTTAGCGGGGCTTTTTTCAAGAACCGTTGCAGCAATCAACTGGTTAATTATACCCTACCCATTCAAACCGGCTTTCCTTCCGTAACGCAGAATATTGATGCCGTACTTCAAAACTCGGGTATGGAAATACAAGCGTCCTCGAGGATCGGGCTTGGCAATGATTTAAACTGGGTTAGTTCTTTCACGCTTTCCCTCACGCGAAATAAACTGGTGTCGTTTCCCAATCTTGAAAGAACAACCTATGCGCAAAACTATGTTATTGGTCAGCCCCTTTCCACCCGCAAGTCCTACCAGTATCTGGGGGTAGATGCGGCCACAGGCGTATACCTGTTCAACGATGTAAATCATGACAATGGTTATGACTTAGAAGACAGGGTGATGTACATCAACACGGATCCTAAATTTTATGGTGGTTTCACAAACACCTTTGCTTTTCGAAATATCGAATTGCAATTCCTTTTGGAATTCCGGAAACAAAGGGGATTAAATTATTTGTACACCCAATCTCAGTATATTCCCGAGTACTACTATTTCAATCAGCCAGCGGTGGTACTGGAGCGTTGGCAAAAGGCCGGTGATGTAAAACCAATCCAAAAATTCGTGGCTACAGGTGCCAGCGACGCCTTTATTCCTGCCTCGGAATACCTGGCGCAGTCAGAGGCGGTCTATGGTGACGCGTCTTTTATCCGGTTGAAAAACGTTTCTCTATCCTATGAGTTGGCAGCAGGCTTGCTGAAAAAAGCACGCTTGTCCGCAGTTTCACTTTACCTCAATGCCCAAAACCTGTTTACCCTTACACGGTATACCGGTGCGGATCCGGAAAATCAAAACTTATATGTGCTGCCGCCCTTGAAAACAATTACGGCAGGCATTCGGCTTCACTTCTAAAAATTTAGTTATGCCACTACAAACTTTCAATAAACCGAAATGGAGTTTCGTATACGGTGCTGTTTTTCTGATCCATTGTTCTGCTTGTAAAAAATTCCTGCAAGTAGAACCGGCTCCGAACCTTGTTGAATCTGAAGCAGTGTTTGCAAGCGATCAAACAGCCGTTTCTTCAGTAACTGGATTGTTCAGTCAATTGGTTTCCTCTAATTTAAGCATTACGAATGGTGGTTCGAGCGTTTTCCTTGGATTAACAGCAGATGAACTAAACAATAACGCTAATCCCATTTATGATGAATTCCAATTAAATGCTATTTCACGCACCAATTTTTATGTCAACAACCTATGGAGCAATGCCTATAAGAACATATACCAGGTCAATGCCATACTTAAAGGATTAGAAGGAACAACGAAAGTTACAGATTCGGTAAAAACTCGATTAACAGGTGAAGCCAAGTTTGTACGGGCCTTTTACTATTTTTACCTCCTGAATTTCTTTGGCGATGTACCTTTTGTAAGCGGCACTGTTTATACGGAGAATGCGGTAATGCCACGAACCTCAATAGCCGAACTTTATTCCCATATTATAAGCGATCTGGAAGAAGCTAAAAACTTAATGCCTGCGAGTTATTCTAGTAGCGATCGCGTACGGCCCAATAAGTGGACGGCAGCTGCATTGCTCGCGCGCACTTATCTCTATATTAATGATTGGGAAAATGCAGCGGCAAATGCTACAGCAGTCATCAATGCCGGCCCGTATAGCTTGGAAACGGATTTGAACCAGGTTTTTGCCATATCCAGCACGGAAACATTGTGGCAATTGATGCGGGAAAATGCCAACACCGCAGAAGGAACCACTTTTATCCCATTTTCAACGGAAGCCCTTCCGACATTGTCCTTGCAACAAATACTTCTGGATGCCTTTGAAAAAGGTGACCAACGGGAAACCCATTGGGTGAATACTACGATGGTTGATGGGCAGGGTTATTATTATCCTTTCAAATATAAGGCAAGAGGAAGCGGTTCAGTTACGGAATACTTAGTCGTATTGCGTTTGGCAGAACAATACTTAATTCGCTCCGAGGCACAAGGACAGCAAAATGATATTTCCGGTGCCTTAGAGGATTTGAACAGGATAAGGTACCGGGCTGGTCTTGCCGACACACTAATAAACACCAAGGCAACACTCTTGGAGGCCATTGCGCATGAAAGGAGGGTGGAATTGTTTGCCGAATGGGGGCATCGGTGGTTTGACTTGAAACGTACAGGCCAAATTGATGCGGTACTCGGTACAGAAAAATCTCCTAATTGGCAGCCTTCCGACGCTTTGTTTCCACTGCCGCAAGAAGAAATCGAAAGGAATGTTGCTTTGACGCAAAATCCCGGGTATTAAGTCTCACCAGCAGCACCCTTTTTTATACCATTAACATTTGTTATATGAAAAGAAACCTGTTTTCTTTTATAGCTTTTTTTATGCCTTCTCTGGTCCTCGCACAGAAAGATTCCCTCGTCATCGGAGACACCTTGCCAGACATTAGCCTTCCAGGTACCATAAATTACGCAACCTCAGAATTGCAGTTAAAGGATCTTCGGGGTAAAGCTATTATCCTCGACTTCTGGAGCCCCAGTTGTATAAGTTGCATTGAAAAATTTCCGGTAATGGACTCGCTTCAGAGAAAGTTCAAAGATTCAATGCAAATCATCTTGGTAAATACCCAAACCCGGGACTCTACCCTCCGGTTTTTTGCAATGCGAAAAAAGATTCATATGCCTAATGGAATTTTGATCACCGGTGACACGCTACTATCTAAGCTGTTTCCACATTATGGCGAACCTTATCACGTGTGGATCGACCAAAAAGGAGTTGTGCGTCATTTGGCAGATTCGTATAATGCTACCCCAGAAAATGTGGCCACCTTTATATCGGGAAAGAATCAGCAGTTTGTAGCCTACAGGGCGCGGCAGCAGTATGTAAAATCCTTATTTGATCAACAGTGGCAGGATAAGTTAAGGTATTACTCCTACATTTCCAACGCAATCCGAGGTACGCAACCCGGTTCGGATTTAAACGAAGACTATGCGCATCTGAACATAAATAATGCCTCAATAGTAGAGCTATTTATGATTGCTTATGGCAGAGGGGAATATTACAAGTATTCACGGCCGGGCGCCCTTGTCCTGCATGTTGCAGACAGTTTTCAATACGTAAGGCCAAAGGACAATAATCGCTTTGATACCTGGTTTGAAGCATATTGCTTCAATTATGATTTGCAGTTGCCAAAGGGAAAGACACAAAACCAATATCAAATTATGCAGGAAGATTTAAAGCGTTATTTCAATTTTAAGGTAATGGTGCATAAAAAAGAAATGCCTTGTTGGTTCCTGATTCGGACTAGTGCCAAGAATAAAGTATTTTCCAAACGCAATGAAGCAAAAGAAAACTTTAGAAAGGATGACATACGCGAACCGATTCTTGATTCGGTTCGTTATCTGTATCGGCAACCTTTTAAGACATTTGCTTCCCGGCTAGGTGGCTGGATCGAACAGGGTTTAAAGCTACCCTTTATTGATGCGACTGGGTTTAACGAGTTGATCGATATTCAAATTCCTGGTAACGTAATTGATAATATTGACCTTGCGCATCTGAAGCAGCTTCGTGTGGTACTGCAAAACTACGATATGGATCTGGTGAAAAAACCTGGCTTGATCGAAGTTTTGGAACTGGAGGAGCTTAAATAATAACGCAGGTGCATAAGAAAAAGAAGCGGGAAGTAAACATTACTACCCGCTTCTACAAACTTAATTACTGTGTTTTTTTAATGTGGTAATCAGAGCTGGAATTCGTTGCAGGAGCCGGGTTAGCTCCAACAACCTGACGGCTGGAATACCCGCGATCACACTCTACGGCTGTAACATCCTGACAAGGAGTATAGCCTAAAGCGGTCGATTTATCCATTTGGGCTCCGTTATTCAATGCACTGCCCAGGCTGCCATCTGGGTTAATAGCATACCAAAAAAGCGAAGGCGCCTTTTTTGCACCAGCTGTACTATGATCCGGAGCCGGGCTCGTGCTGAAGGCACTGAAACAAATAGCAAGCACGATTGCAGAAAGGCCAGAGATGTACTTTTTCATGTTTGATGTTTTAATTTATATTACTGCTTACTCTTTTTTACAGGATTTTCAGCAATTTTCCTGATTCATGCGCAAGAATTCATTTTATACTGACATTATGGAGTCGATCATTTTTGTTGTTGCTGTAAGCCGGATAGATACCGCGGATAGTGCAATCAAGCAAACATTAAAAACCAAGTGGTGGTGCCAGCTCAGTTGCTTTAGTATTCCTCCACAGGAACAAGGTAAATGCGGTGTGAAGGCAATCATATAAGCAATATAAATTGTGAAAAGGCTCAACAGGACTAGGCTGCACCAGGTTCCCAGCTTTTTAAACCGGGGAATTAATAACAATACCACTATTGCTAATTCGGTCAGAGGTATAAGCCGTGCCACAACGGAAGCTACATCAGATAGCAAGGGGGATTGACGGAGCGTACGTTCAAATTGCATTACAGTCATCAGCTTGCTTAAGCCGGTATAAGCGAAAAGAAAGATCAGTAAAAAAGAAATTAGTTCTGCTACTTTAATTTTTATGCTGCTATTCATAAATGGTTTATTTGTTTGTAATTACCAAAGTCCATTTGTGTATAACAAAGCCTGCTATGCTGATTAAATCCGAGTGTAAAGTTTGGAATAAGCGATGAACCTACCCAAATAAGTTAGTGGCGTAACGGGTTAAAAATAAGGTGAAATGAACCAATTACTATACCTGTCCTTTCTTTAATGCAGTGACGGTATAGCCGAAAAAAGCCTTAAACTCCTTTGGAAAATTTTGCGGCTTCATACCTACTTCCAGGGCTACGGCTTTTAAAGATTCGCCACGCAATAGCATTTCTTTGGCAAAGTCCATCCTGGTTTTCCGAAGGAACTGGAACAGCCCCATTTCATATACTTTACTAAAGGCTTTCTTCAGCCATCCTGCGGAACAATGGAGTTCAGAAGCGATGAATTCCGGGGGATGATGCACCTTAATGTCTGCTAATATAATGTCCCGGGCAGCAGATGCCTTTTCCCGCTCAAACTGCGAAGTTGGCTCTGACACGGATGGCGCATAGCTCTGAGCCAATAACGTGAAAAGGCTGCTTTCAAGCCGCATTTCCGTGTGCTTAACCTGAAGTTCCTGAATGTACCTGTCAAACCAAATAGCATTTATAGCATCATGAACACTATAGCGTGCCACCTTTGGGGGATTATTAAAAAGATAGGGCTTGCGAATTGCTTTTTTTAGATCTTTCTTGAAGTTTGGGAAAAGCGGCAACAAACCCTGGTAGCTTTTGGGAGTATAATATGTATTAACAAGTGAACCGATTTTGCCGCCATATGCTGTAGTATAAAGTTCTTCTGTAGCGGCATGTAGCAGAAGGTATTCTTTCTCTTTCAGAATGACCGGCTTCAACCCTTTTATTTTATGCTCGAAAATCCCCGAGAGGCTCAGGAGTGACTGGAGTTGATGATCATGCTCCCGGACGTAAAATGAAATCGTTTTTTGAAGTGCGAAAAGAAAATGACGTAATAGGAATTTTTCTGTCCGAATTTCCTGTATGCAGATGATACCCCATGGCCCTTTAGCGTGCTGCCCCACTGCATTAGTCAGCAGATATGCAGAAAGGTCGGACGGTATACCGCTAGTTAATGGTAGCGGCCCATAAATATCTAAATGAATATTCAGGTTCATTACAAATGAAAATAACTCAAAAGTTTAGTTGTAGAAAGTCAGAATTTTTACTTCTTTAGGCTAAAACATACTTTTTATTGGTAAGCACACCCGCTGCAATAGTTAAATGGTATATAAAACTCCCTCGTTTTGGGCCAAAACGCCATCAGACGGCCGGAATACTTCTGCTTAAGTCCGCTTAAATTGCGTAGTGTAAGGCAGTAATGGCAGCAAGAATAGACCAATGCACTTTATATTTCATAAGCAGTACAACGAAAATCATATTATAAATGAATGCTGTGATTTGTTGCCCTGATTACGGTATTTTAAGCATCCTGCAATTGTAAAGGAAAACAGTTCCTTTAGATATTAAAAAATGTTATATGAATGAGCTTTTGACATACCTCCATTCCGTTCATGCGCTCAGTCCTGAATTAAGGCAATATCTAACAGAGACTTTAACGTACAAAATACT
>Ga0066648_10000863_pt1 | contig 18464 bp, 22 predicted proteins | sample CryGeyCG12114_NA_FD_59537 | JGI IMG/M metagenome (GOLD analysis project Ga0066648, IMG submission 59537) | Groundwater microbial communities from aquifer - Crystal Geyser CG19_WC_8/21/14_NA | ecosystem: Environmental > Aquatic > Deep subsurface > Groundwater | place: USA: Utah: Grand County... | reverse complement strand
TAGGTCGTAGGTGAATTGCCCGCCCAGCTCGCCGCGCACGCCGCTCGCCAGCTGGAGATCGGCGAATCGAGTGCCGAACCGGGGCGTGAAGCCGGCCGGATAGATGCTGTTGAAGCTGAAGCCGGGGAAGGCCCGGCTGGAGCCGTATACGCTGGCGGTGCCGTCGGGATTGCGCCAATTAAAGTCGGTCACGCCCTCGCCCTGCTGCACCGTTCCGAAGGCGTAGAGCGTGGCTTGGGGAACCAGTTCGTAGTGCATGTTGAGAGCACCTCGAACGCGCTCTTCGTCCGGCTGTCCCCAGCGCTGGACGGGGTTGGGGAGCGCGATGCTCGGATGCGCCGTTTGGAAGGCGGTCGCGTCGGGACGCTGGCGCGTGCGGGACGTCGCCTCAGCATGGTCGAACTGGCCGGTGAACACCATTGCGCCTCGGTCGCCCAGCGCAATGCCGCCGCGCGCGCCGGACTGGTATTCCTTGCCGTCGCCCTTGTAGTACTGGGAGAACTGTCCGAACCCCTCCATGCCCGGCGTGTCGTCCAGGATGATGTTGATCACGCCTGCGATCGCGTCCGAGCCATACTGGGCCGATGCACCGTCACGCAGCACCTCGATCCGCCTGATCGCGAGCGAGGGGATGCTGGCGAGGTCGGGCGACTGCGCGCCGCGCGTGCCGAGCAGAGCCGAGCGGTGGTAGCGCTTGCCGTTGACCAACACGAGCGTCTGGTCGGCCGATAGGCCGCGCAGCGATGCCGGACGAACGAACGCCTGGCCATCCGCGGCTGGCAGGCGCTGGATCGTGAAGGACGGAAGGAGTTGAGCGAGATTGTCGTTGATGTCGCTCGACACGCTGGAGCGCACCAACGCCTCTGGAAGCACGTCCACCGGGGAGAGGGTGTCGTACTTCGTGCGGCCCCTTTCGCGCGTGCCGGTCACGATCACCTCCTGCTGCAAGGCAGCCGGGATGACGGCAGATGACGCGGAGCCTTCTTGCGACGTCGATGATTGCGCCATGGCTACGGGCGCGTTGAGGAGGTGCAGCGCAGCGAGAGCGCAGCTGGTCGCGAACTTCATGGTGTCTCCCCGGCGGCTCATCCGGTCCGCGTCGAGCGGCAGTTAGGAGGGGGGCATGTCAGGATCGTTACATTGGCGCGGCTCGATGATGACGGGCGATGCCCGAACCCTGACGGCACTTCCCGGCGTACGGGAACGGGCGGCTTAGCCAACGCTCCGTTCCGGCGTCGGCGTCTGGAACGAAGGCTTTGTCCGAGCCCCCTCCGCACGACGGATCGGGGTCCAGCCAAGCCATGTCACCCGACGACGGGCCGCCGTCGGGCGGACGGCGTAGGCAGTCGAGAGCATGGCTCGAACCGGCAGCGACGGACCGTCGGCAGGGCTTGATCCGCAGAAGGTGGATGCGCGCTTATGAACAGCGCCGACCGTGGTACGGCGACAGCGCGCATCGGGCGTCGCTCCCGAGAAGCGCGGCGGACGTCGAAGCGACAAGCGCCGCGATCCGCCCGCGTCGGCAGCGGCTCATGGCGCTTTCGCCGGCATCCCTGCACCTAGGATGACTTCGCCCGCGTCGGTTCGTCAGACTTCGTACAGACTTATGATGTACGTGGCCGCAACAGCATGAAAAGGGTGGGGCAAGAGTGCGGCTGTTCGGGTCCTTCAATCTCGTCGCGTTGTTGGGCGGCCTATCGGCCGTGACGTTGATTGCCTGCGTGGTTGTGATGACCGTGCACATGGACAGACGGGAGGCGCTCGCCGAACGAAGTCTCTTGATCACTCGCGTGACGGCCGATCTTCAGGCCAGCCGCGCCAGCCTTGCGGCGTGGGCGCAGAGCGATGAAGCGGTGCGCCGCCTCGATCACGCCCGCGATGCCGCATGGGCGGAATCCACCTTTCCCAGCCTGCCGAAGGCGAGCATCCTCACCTACACCTTCGACCATCACAACCGATTCATTTCCGGTCGGCATGCGCCGACGAAGGCCACCGGAACCCTGGCCGGGCTCGAAGCTGCACTTCCGGATCGCATGAGAGCTATTCGGCGTCACCTTCGCTCGAAGGCAGGTTCTCGCGAAGCAGCCATCGATCAGGTCTGGTCCGACGGCACGCTGTACATGGTGGTCGCCGCTCCGTTCTCACCCGCGACGGCGTCCGTCAGGCTGGCGCACGTCTCTGCACCGCTGCTGGTCGCGGTCACGCCATACAGCAACTTCGTAGCGACCAGCCTGGAGGGCATGGGTCTTAGCGGCCTCGAAATCGTTCGCCGAAAGGCTGCTCCGAACGCCTACCCGATCCGTAACCTACGGAACGAAGCAGTGGGCTGGATTTCGTGGCGGCAGTCGCGTCCGGGGGCAGAGCTCCGCCGGATCGTTCTCTGGCCCACACTTCTGCTCGTGGGAGCCTTCATCATGCTGCTTGCCTACGCGCATGGCCGAGCGCTCGCTACTCAGAGAGCCGTGCTCGAAGGCGAAGCGCGCGCGACTCACCTGGCTCTGCACGATCAACTGACCGAACTAGCGAATCGTCGAGCCCTGATGCAGGCGCTCGAAGGTGCCATCATGAAGGTCGAGCGTGGAGGTGGCAGTCTGGCTCTGCTGCTCGTCGACCTGGACAGGTTCAAGGCGGTGAACGACACCTACGGTCACCAATGCGGGGACGAGTTGATCGTCGAGACCGCGACGCGGCTGCGTTCGGCGTGCCGGGAGGATCACGATCTCTGCGCACGTCTGGGCGGAGACGAATTCGTCATCCTGGCCAGCGACTGTGACCTGCAGCGGGCGGAAGCTCTGGCACTCCGCGTGCTGGAGCGCATTTGCCAACCGGCGCAACTGTCCTCGACCCTGATCCGGACCGGCGGTTCGATCGGCGTGGCCATCTTCCGTCCCGGCCACGATTCCTTCTCGCTTCTCGGAAGGGCGGATCGCGCATTGTATCGGGCCAAGTACAACGGGCGAAGCACCTACGCCATCTATGACGCGGAAACCGACGGCGGCAACATCTCCACTGCACTCGCCGGCGGAGCAGGAAACCAGAGATTGCCGGCGAACGATATGCGTCAGCCAACCACCGCCATCGGATAGACCATCGCCATCAAGCGAGCCTCGTCGGTCGCCATCGCCGATTCCGGTGCCGTGGTCACGGCGCGTCGGCACCGACATTGCGACGTCGTGACGCTGTAACTAGTACCGACTTTCGGACCGGTCAAACCTCTCGAGCGTTTCGGTCCCAGCGACAAGCACGGCGGCGACCATGTCGTCCTTTGCTCGCCCCTTCTGCTTGCGTCAAACTTCTGATCGGGCCGCTTCTGCCGGACACTCGGACGCGGGCGCTGTCGCAAAAAACGGTCGAGCAACGCAGATCACGCCCGCACCTACGCCTACCTCAGAAATGAGCCGAGTGCCTCAGCGACTTGGCCGGGCTGTTCCTCCTCGATCCAGTGACCACAGTTGCGGATGATGGGTCCGTGCAGTTCGTGAGCCAGCTGACTGAACTGCTCGTACGGTCCCATGCCCATCGAGAGATCCCCATCGACTGCCCGCACGGGCATCCTCAGCTTGGCTCGAGTCAGGCGAGATAATGCCGGCAGGTCGTCCGCAAATCTGCGGTAAACTCCGACCGTTCCGCCGATTTCCCCGGGAATGCGAGGTGGCGAGCGTACTCGTCGAGCGCCGAGTCTCCAATCACGTCGATGTTCCCATAAGGTCGGAAGAATTCGGCAAGATACGCGCGCTCGCGCCCGGCAATGAGCAGTTCCGGAAGACGTGGATGCGCGTACAGGTCCAGATGCCAATAATTGGCCAGCACGGGTTCGAGCGTCGCGGAGGGGACGCCTAGGATCGGAGCCTCCATGATCCCGAGGCGTCGAACGTCGTCTTGGTTTCGTCGCATAGACATAGGCGACCATCGCACCAAGATCGTGCCCCACCAGATCCACTGTGCCGAGCTCAAGTTGCCGGACGAGGTGTCGCAGATCCTCCGCCAACTCGAAGGCCGGATCCAGCAATTGGCTTCTCGCTTCCACCATAATCTCGAGGGCCGGGGATAATGAGAGCGCGGTCTTCGGGCAGTAGTTGGACCAGCTTGCGCCAGGATAACCACGACTGCGGCGAACCATGCAGGAGCAGAAGCGGACGCCCGCTCCCGCCCGTTCTCACATGAAAACGGATCCCGTTGACGCCAATGTCTCGCTCGTGGAGCGACGGCCAATCCGTTTTTTTGGATTCTACAGTTTGTGGCTCTTAGGGGAAGAGGGCCATAGGATTCGTTTCAATCTCTGAAGATGTGGTGCGGTCGGGTCGACACGAAGGGCACATCCGACCGGTCGAAGCTCCCGATCGGCAGGCGACCGGATCCGGGACACGTCTACGGATGCGAAGCGCCCGAGCGGGATTGGACCAGCGCTCGGGGCGATTGACTATCCGTCGAGAAGGGCATCCATCCGCGCCCGGGCAGAAACCATTGCAGCCTCGTCCTGCTCAGGTCCGTACGCGACTCCTTCGGCCCGTACGACTTTTACGTCGTCGAGCCCCATGAAACCGAATATCGCGGTAAGGCAGGTCGCGAGGTGCACGAAGGAGGCAAGCGGGCCTTGGGAGTAGACGCCGGCGGAAGAGAGGACAAAGTAGGCCTTGCCCCTAAGAAGACCCTCTACGCCGTTCGACGTATATCGGAACGTCCGCCCCGCGATCGCGACGTGATCGATCCAGGCTTTCAGGGTTGAGGGCACCGTGAAGTTGTACATCGGTGAACCGATGACGACGACATCCGCGCGCTTGAGTTTGTCGACCAGTTCCCTGGACCGCGTCACCGTTCCGGTAAGCGACGCATCCCTGCCGCCTCCGGCGCCCCCGCCTGACGGATGGTCATGTCGACATGGGGAAGGCGATCAGCCGCGACATCGCGATAGCAGACCGTGGCTCCGGGGGTCGCGGCCTTCAGCCGTTCGACCAGCTCAGCCGAGAGCCGGCGGGAGTGGGACGCTGCCGGGTCGCTTGCGCTGGCATCGATGTGCAGGATGTTCATTGGAAGCTTCCTTGCTTGGTATTGTTTCGTTGGCATCCGTGATCCGGGCGCCGGAGATTATGCCGAGAGCTCCTACGTGCCGCTGCGGAGGTGAGGGGCTCCGCCGAATCTCGACGAGCGACACCGGAGGCCGTCAGGGTCAGAACCCGACCGGTCTGAACAAACAACGCGATGCGGTTTAGAAGCATCGTCGAGCCGGGCCGGCACCGTCGTAATGTTGCGAAGGAATGACGCAGACCGCATCGTCATAGACCGGCTGCTACGCGGAGCGGCCACGTCATGACCAGGGAGGAGCGGCACTGGCGCCGGATGCGTTCGACAGAGAAGCAAGCGCATCCGTCCTGAGAGGACCGTAGGTGGACGCGTAGCTCTTCGGCCCAACGAATGGCATCAACGCGCCGCGCACGATGGTGGGCATCCTGGCCGCACGCGACAGCCGATCGGTCATGCGCTGGACATGGTGCACCCGCGGCCGCCGCACCTCCTCGTACACCGACGCGACGTGCTGCCGATCCCGGCCGCTGGCGAGCAGATTCGCGAGCACCAGCGCGTCCTCCAGCGCGAGCGCGGCACCCTGCGCCCAGACCGGCGCCGTGGCATGGGCGGCATCGCCGACGAGGAGCACGCGATCGCGACCCCATCGCTCGGCCCGAACCTCCTCGATCGGCGAATGGTGCAGAGCCGCGCCGCTACCGACCGCCTCTTCCACCGCGGTTCGCACCACGGCCGGAAAGCGCTTGAAGCTGTCCGCGAGCGCCGCCGGGGATCCTGCAGTCGCCGGAACCGTCATCCAGCCGTAGACCACCTCGCCATCCAGTGGGATGAGCAGGATCATGGACTCGGGACCGGCCCAGAGCGTCCAGCAGTCCACCCCGGGGTTGCGCGCCAGGAAGCGCCAGCTGGCATTCGCCAGGAGCGCCGGACGCGGCAACGTCTCCGCGAAGGCCAGGCGGCGCACGGCCGAACGAACGCCGTCCGCGCCGATCAGGAGATCGCCGTCCAGGCGGGCACCTGCGACCGTCTCGACGCTCACGGCATCTACCGCCGTGTGCACTGCTCCGATCTCCATCCCGAAGGACAGCACGTTGGGCGGCAGCCCATCGGCCAACAGGGCCAGCAGATCGGACCGGCGCATCGCGCGGGGTTGCATCTCCTCGCCCCAGAATGCGACCTCGTCGATCGCGAACAGCATCCGACCGCGATCGGTCCGGTATTCCCTTCGTCGCGTCGGACGACCCAATCCGGCGATCTGCTCGCCGATGCCGAGCTGCTCAAGTGCTGTTATCGCGTTGCCGGGCAGATTGATCGCAAGCCCCGCGTCGCCCGGACCGGCCCGGCCTTCGAGCACATGGAAGTCGAGACCGGACTTGTGCAGGGCGCGCGCAAGCGCCAGACCGGCGATGCCGCCGCCCGCGATGAGAATGGGTATTCGATCCGGCACGTTCAAATCCTCCTGCTCGGGGCTCCTTAGTCCACCTCGGGCCGGATGTGTGGCCGACTCCCGCAATACAGCCCTGCGGCAGACGTGCTTGATCGAGCTGGATGTCTGCTCCATTGGCAGTTGTAAAACGCAGCAGGACACCCTGGTCCACTTGGCCCGTCATTCGTGCATATGGCGCAAGACAGTCAGTTGGGGGTTCGTGGTTCCCGCCACGTCCTTGATGCTCCACTCCTCGAGGCATGGGCGCGAGACAGTCAGCACGAGATGGCGTGGCCACTGACTGGCCAGCCATGACCGAAGCGGAAGAGCCTCGGCGACAGCCGGATGCCTGGCGTATGACGGTGTCGGGCATGTGCACGAGCCTCGTCGGCATCGGCCTTGCACGGTTCGCCTTACTTCCCTGCTTCCCGCCCTGATCGAGCAGCATTGGTTCACGGCCGCGAACGTCGCCTTCTTGGGAGCGACGAACCTCGCGGGCTATCTTGTGGGCGTGATCGGCGCCGGCATGCTCGCTCGTCGCATCGAGGCGCGCACGCTTCTGCGTGCATCGATGGTGCTCGCCGCAGCCTCGTTCGTCGCGTCCGCCTGGCGGGCGGGCTTCCCCTGGTTCTTCGCCTGGAGGCTCGTGTCCGGATTTTCGGCGGCATCGCCATGATCCTGGCCGCGCCCACCATCTTGCCGCACGTCCGGCACTCACGTCATGGAGTGGTGGGCGGTGCGATCTTCATGGGCGTGGGGCTGGGCATCGTCGCCTCCGGAACGCTGGTTCCCATGCTCGTCCGGATCGGCCTGGTGCAGGCGTGGCTGGGTCTGGGGGCATTGGCGACTCTATCGACGGCGAGTGGTTGGAGCGGCTGGCCGCAAGACGACGTGAGAGGCGGGGCCACGGGGGTGAAGCGGATGCGGTCGTTGACCAGGTCTTCCACGAGATGGCCTCTGAGTACCTTGGGACCCTCTTCGGCGCGCGAGCTGAAGTCAGAAGCTACGATACGGGACACGTGGTCGGGCGTCGATGGTGGAGGATTGTCGCCGCTGGTTCGAGAGCGTGCGACATGTCGCGAAGGATCGGCCGTGAGAGTGCTTCGGTGGCCATTCGCACGACGGGGACGAAGCCGTCCGGACGGCTTCATCCCGCCAGTCCTTCCAGCATTGGGCCTCGCGTGCCTACAACGCCGCCTCGTTCACGCAGCCATCAGCCCCGTCGACCGCTTCCTTTGCCTCGATGCTCGCACCGGACCCGGAACGTCGATGTTGTCGCGCTTGGCCGGATCGAAGAGGTCGATCCGTGCGGGTCGCCCACATCCGTGTCATGGCATCCTTACATGCATGGTGTGAGTACGAGCGCTCAAGTGGGGTGGACGCCGCTACAGCGGATGCGGCGCGGCAGCTGATCATGGCGACACCGGCGTTGCACAACGGACAGTTGTACGTGAACCTGTTCTGCCACTGCCCCGCGGTCGCGGTCGCGGTCGCGGTCGCGGACACGGCACGCGAGACTGCCTGGACCGATCGCCTAAGAGACTAGTTCGTCACCTTCGATGCGCCGGCGCCGAATCGCGTGAGGGAGATCTACCGCAGCTTCGTGGTCGATGAGGTGATGCCGGAGTTCATCGTCAAATTGAGGCCGAGCGTGGCGAGCTTCCACTTCGGACTGCCTCGGGCGTCCGCGATGGACTGCCTCCGGAAGGCGGGCGCTATCCTGATCGGGTCGGCGGCGAGCCTGACTCAAGCGCGAGCAAGCGCCGACGCCGGGCTGGATGCGGTGATCGCGCAGGGCTGGAAGGGGGGCGGGCACCGCGGCGTCTTCGATTCCGCGCTGCCCGACGCTCAGCTCGGCACGCTGGCGCTGACTGCTCTGCTCGTCCGGAGCTGAGCATGCCCGTCATCGCGGCAGGTGGCATCATGAGCGGAGCGGGCACCGCGGCGGCAATACGTCTAGGCGCCACGGCGGCTCAGCTCGGCACTCCGCCCGAGAACGGGTAGGCCATCAGCATCGGTCCCGCAACCTCGAGCTTTTCAACAGCCTCGAGCGGCTTCGATACCCGTTCATGTGAAACGCTTCAACAGCCAACGGCCCTGCTCAAATGCAGGGTTCAGCTTCCAGGCCTTGACGCCTGCACCCAGCTTGCGCGGAGCGCTCGAGCAGCGTCTCTGGCTTGCTTGACAGGCGTGCGCGGTAACACATGTAGTTAGCCATCGCATCTCATGCTTCGAGATCGTCATCCCGCATCATCTTAAACTATGTTCCTTTCCGGATATAGTCCATGAAGCAACGGTGCGATTATCTAAGTCGGCATAGATGCTAACTTCCCCGCTCAACACGGAGAAGCAACATGCCGACCGGCGAGTACACGACCTTTCGGCGCCATGACGCTGATGGTGTCGCGCAGATTGTGTTCGACAGTCCTCCCTTGAATCTTGTCACGCCGACGATGATTCAGGAACTCACGCATCTTTTAGAGGCGCTAGGTACCGACGATCAGATACGGGTCGTCACGTTCGACAGCGCCAACCCCGACTTCTTCATCGGACATGCAGACCTCAATCTTTTCCTCGGAAGCCGCGCTGTGATTCCCCCAAAGGGCAATACGCTCAATCCGCTGCAAAGCCTGCTGGAGACACTCAGGACACTGCCAAAGGCAACGATCGCCGTCCTGGATGGGCGCGCTGTCGGGATCGGCCCAGAATTCCTTACCTCATGCGACATGGCCTTCGCGTCAGATCGGTCCGTTCTGATGCAGTTCGAGGTCGCGATGGGCGTCCTGCCGGGTGCCACCGGCTCCCAACGACTTCCGCGGCTTCTCGGCCGTATGCGCGCGCTTGAAGTGATCCTGGGGTGCGATGAGCTTACCGCGGATGTGGCCGAGCGTTACGGCCTGATCAATCGCGCCTTGCCGGCGGCGGAGGTGCGGCCTTTCGCGATGCGCCTAGCCAAGCGCATCGCAACCTTCCCGGCAGACGCGATCGCGCTGAACAAGGTCGCCGTCGACGCGGCGGACCATCTGCCAATTGGCCTTGGCCTATTGGAGGAGGCGCACACTCTGAACCAGACGCTTGTGAGCGGCGAAGCGCAGCGCAGGATGAAGGCCTTCCTCGACATGGGTGCACAGACTGTCGAATTCGAAAAGCATGAGTTCGCGGTGTCTCTCGACAAACTCCAAGCTGCCTAACCCCTTTATCAGACGAGATCAGTGATGACCAAATTGACCCCCAAGGAAGTCATGCAGAAGCTGGCAGACGGCATCTCTGCGGACCAGTGGCAGGACCTGCACCTGCTGTACGCACCCGATACGGTTGTTCGCCATCCGATTGCGCGCGATCAAAGCGCGCTGCTCGAAACGCGCGACGGCCTGAAACGCCATTTCGAGCGGTTCTTTGCGACGGGCGTGAAGCTGCGTGCGACGCCGATCGAGTACATCGACACGACCGACCCCGAGGTCGTCATCGGCACCTTCACCTATCATGGCGAAAACGGCTTTGGAATGGATCGCTTCGATCTTGAAGCGTGCTTCATCTGGCGCGTCCGGGACGGACTAATCGCCGATACGACCGATTATCTCGGCCCGCCTGTCACGCCGCGCGACTGAAAACAGGACACAGAACATGGCAAACGACACCGCTCTCGACCAAACAACCGCCGATCGTCGCAAGCGCGGCGAGGAAATCGTCAATCATCTCACCAACGGCGCTCCTCGACCACCCTCGCTCGACGCACTCGAGCGAGACTTCCCGTTTCTTTCCAACGCAGTGGGCGCGTTTGCCGTCGGCGAGATCTTCGACCGTACCGTGCTAGACATCCGGACCCGCCAGTTGGCGCTCTGCGCAGCCTTCGCGGTTCTGGGGCTTACCGACTTTATCAAGATTCACGCCGGCTATGCCCTCAATCACGGGGCGACCGAGGATGAAGTCAAGGAGATCGCCAATTTGACGATCATCCCTGGCGGGTTCCCCAGGGCGATCATGGCCTCGCAAGCAATTGCCGAACTGCTGGCCTCTCGCAAGGGTTGAGCCAGCGGCCTGAAGGTGTTCGAGGCAGCGAGCGGTAACGGCCGCCGCGCCTCTTCGAAAACAAGACCTTGGAGAGGGTTATGAGAGAGAAAGACTTCTCTGGCCAGGTTGTGATCGTCACCGGTGCCGCTGGCGGCATCGGTGCAGCGACAGCCCGATTGTTCGCTGCACAGGGTACGCACGTCGTGGCCGTAGATGTGCACGAACCGCAGGTGAACGGCGCCGAGGGTGCTGTGGCCGGATCAGGCCAGATTCTCGGCGTGGCGGCCGACGTGTGTGCAGACGCTCAGGTCATGCGCGTGATGAACGATGCGCACCGCCGCCCTCAAGGCCGCGTCGCGCAACGTCCACGTCAACTGCATTAACCCGGGCCCCATCGTCAGCCGGATGATGGCCAGAATCGACGCCGAGTCAGGTCGGAAAGAAACGACGGACGCGGCCGCGTTCGTACCGGCCCGGCGCTACGGCATGCCGGAGGAAGTAGCAGGTTGGGTTGCCTTCCTCGGCTCCTCGACGTCCAGCCACTCCACCGGCGGCCTCTACACGGTCGATGGCGCCCTCTCGGCTGCTTGAACGTGACCTATCCCGGGAGTCGACATGAAGATCAACAACGACGTTACTCTGCCTTTCCCCGCTGCCGACGTCTGGCCGCTGTTGCTCGATATTCCGATGGTGGCGAGATGTGTGCCGGGCGCCACTCTGACCGAGGAACTCGATAACAACCGATATCGAGGGAAAGTATCGGTCAAGGTCGGCCCGGTGGCCCTGACCTTTGCAGGTGAACTGGATATCGTTGCGATGGACCAAGCCAGCCGAACCGCGAAGCTGCTTGCGAAGGGCAATGACGCCAAGGGACGCGGCACGGCAATCGCCACGGTCGACATTGCGTTGAAGGAGCAGGAAGCGGGGTCGCTTCTTGCGGTCTCGACGGATCTGCAACTGACCGGCTCGGTCGCTCAATATGGTCGGGCCGAAGGTCTGCTGAAAGCCGTCGCAAACGAGATTGCGGCGCAATTTGTATCAAACCTGCAGAAGGAGGTGGGCCGGCAGGGGACTGACGTGGGGACGGACTTGCCGACGTCAAGTCCGTCGCCTCACCAGGTCGCAAAACCCTTGTCGGCCTTCGGCCTGGCATGGACAATCATTAAGGGCATGTTCGCACGCAGCCACCGGTCGGAGCGCCCTGCGGCTCCGACGAGGAACAGCTAATGCCGCTCGTCGAGGCAGGTCGTTGGACGATAAGTTATGACGACGTGGGGGCTGGGCCCTGCGTCTTGCTGATTCACGGGCTGGCGGGCGATCACCGGGCTTGGAGACCGCAAATCGACTCCCTGTCTACTCTATACCGCGTAATCGCCATCGATAACCCGGGTTGCGGCGCAAGTTCACCCGTCGAACGGGCGACCAGCATGGGGGAAATCGCAGCCTCCGTGACCCTCTTGATGGATAAGCTCGGTATCGCGCGTGCGCATGTGATTGGCCGATCGATGGGCGGCGCAATCGCCCAAGAGATCGCGATCCGCTCGCCTGAGCGCGTCAGCAGCCTGACGCTGGCCGGCTCCTTTGCCCTGCTGGACCCTCTGGGAGTCCGCTTGATCGAGAACATGCGGGATCTGATCAAGGATGGCCTTACCTGGTGGCGCTGGGCGCGGCTGTTCTCGTTCGCCTTCGTCTCACCGGAGTGGTTCAATGCCGATCCCGCGCGGCTGGCGCGTTTGGAAGACGCACTCGGGGACGAGGGGCGCGATCGCGACTCCTACATACATCTCGCCAACGCGACCTTGATGTCGGACACGTCCGAGCGCATCCGCGCCTTCGAGCGCCCGGTGCTGATCCTCGGCGGAAGACACGACCCGATATGCTCCCCCGGCACCATCGACCATCTGGCAAGCTGCGTGGCGCGCCCTGTCCAGGTCTACTTCGAGCACAGCAGCCACTTCTTCCTGATGGAGGAGGCTGAGGCGGTTAACGACCATCTCCTGAGGTGGATTGCCGAGCATGAGAATTCACAGCCATGAAGTCGGCTCCCTTTACCTATCATCGGCCCACGTCGGAGACCGAACTTGGCGAGTTGTTGCTCGCGCATGATGGTGCCAAGCTGCTTGCGGGCGGCCAATCACTGCTGGCCATGATGAACCTGCGCTACGTGCAACCTGATCACGTGATCGACCTTGCAGCGCTGGCCCACCTCAAAGGCGTGATGCTCGTAAATAACCTGGCCGTCGTCGGCGCGATGACGACGCAGGCGCAGTTGATGACCGACACGGTGATCAGCGCCCATTGTCCACTGATGGTCGGTGCCTTGCGCCACGTAGGACACCGGCAAACCCGCAGCCGGGGCACGCTCGGCGGCAGTCTGTGTCACCTCGACCCGGCCGCTGAGCTGCCCGCTGTCGCTCTCTGTCACGATGCCGTTCTCGAGATCGTGAGCGCCTCCGGGCGGCGCGATGTCGGCATCGAGGATTGGTTCATCGCGTATATGACGCCCGCTCTTGGGGAAGGCGAGTATCTGTCGAGGATCAGGCTGGCGTCTAAGCCAAAGGGACATGGGTGGGGGTTCCGGGAGTTTGCACGACGTCAGGGAGACTTCGCCCTGGCCGGGGCGGCGTGTCTCCTGATCGTGGACGACGAGCAGCGGATTAGCGATGCACGCGCCGTGGTATTCGGCGTCGAGACCCGTCCTAGACGGCTCAGCGCAGTCGAAGCGGCGCTAATCGGCTCGGCACCATCTGCGGCCTTGTTTGCTCGGCTCACGAGCGAGACAAGAGCCCTGGAGGCCGTCGACGATGCCTATGCGAGTGGCGCATATCGCCGCCGCCTCGGGGGAGTCATGCTTGGGCAAGCGCTCACCGATGCTGCTCGCCGAGCGACGGGAGGTTTGGCATGAGCGACATTCGTTCCATCCGGCTGAACGTCAACGGCGTCTACCATGAATTCCTGGCTGAAAGCCGGACACATCTCGCCGACGCTTTGCGCAAACATCTCGGGCTTACCGGCACGCACCTCGGCTGCGAACATGGTGTTTGCGGCGCCTGCACGATTTTGGCTGACGGCCAACCGGTACGTGCATGCCTCATTCTAGCAGTGCAGGCCCAGGAGATGAGGATCGTCACGATCGAGGGCTTAGCCGCGACCGACAAAACGCATCCGGTGCAGGATGCGATGGCGGCGTGTGGCGGATTGCAATGCGGCTTTTGCACCCCCGGAGTCGTGGCGAGCTTGGTGGCCCTGCTGGAAGAAGATCCCGTGCGCTCAAGAGAAGATATCCGCGAGGCAGTGTCGGGACATCTTTGCCGCTGTACAGGGTATCAGGGGATGGTTGACGCTGGGGTGAAGGCTGCGGCGATGATGCAGGCCGACCGATGAACTCGCGTCTAGTCGGCACCCGCTCCGAGCGGCGAGAGGACGCGAAACTACTCTCGGGGCGAGGCCGCTACGTCGATGACATCAGCTTGCCCGGTCTGCTTGAGGCCGCGTTCGTCAGGAGCACGGCCGGGCACGGTCGCATCTTGAGTGTCGATGTCGCGGCGGCCCGAACGATGCCGGGCGTCCATGCGGTGCTTACCTACGCCGACCTCGTCGCAGCGGGCGCGGGCAGCCGCATGCCCCTCCCATTTCCACATCCTGCGGCTAGAGAGGGCCTCACCCAATACGCTCTGGCCGCCGACGAAGTCTGTTATGTGGGTGAGCCCATCGCCATCGTCGTGGCCGATGACAGGCAGCTTGCGGAGGACGCCGCCAGTGCGGTGATCGTCGATGTCGATCCGCTGCCGGTTGCGATTGGCTGCGTCGACGCTGCCAAGGACGACGCTCCCAATGTCCACTCTGATCGATCATCGAACGTCGCAGCGCACCTGTCAGTCGGCTTCGGCGATGTGGACGCCGTGTTCGACGCCGCCGCACACGTCTTCAGCGATCGCGTTGCGATGCATCGTGGGGGTTGTCATGCGATGGAATGCCGCGGCGTCGTTGCGGAATACTCCCGTCATGACGATCACCTTACGGTATGGACATCGACCCAATCGCCATATCTCGTACGCAGAATCCTTTGCCAGCATCTGGGACGGGATGAGCACGTAACGCGTGTGCTGGCACCTGATGTTGGCGGTGGGTTTGGTCCGAAGGCCAACGTCTATCCGGAGGAGATAGTCGTTCCGATCGCGGCAATGGCACTGGGCCGTCCGGTCCGTTGGAGCGAAGACAGACGCGAGCACTTCGTTGCTACCTTGCAGCAACGTGATCAGATCTGGGAGGTGGAGGTCGCGGCCGACGAACGTGGACGTATGACAGGGCTGCGTGGCCGAGCTTGGCATGACGCCGGAGCATATCTGCCCTACGGCGTCGTTCTTCCGCTGACCGCCCTTACCGCGCTGCCTGGACCTTACGCGCTCGACGCGGTGAGCGTGACTATGGACGTTGTCCACACCAACGCCGTTCCGACAGCTCCGGTCCGCGGTGCAGGACGTCCTTGCGCAGCCTTTGTCCTTGAGCGGATGGCGGATCGCATCGCGCAGGAACTGGACATTGATCCCGCCGAGGTGCGTAGGCGCAGCTTCGTCACGGCCGAGCAGATGCCGTACGCGACAGGCATGCGCTATCGTGACGGTTCTTCGGTATCCTACGACAGCGGAGATTACGCTCAGTGTCTGGAGGCTGCCGTCGAGCGCTCCGGCTATGCCGGTTTTGAGGATCGCCGGCGCGCCGCTTTGGCCGACGGTCGATATCTGGGGATCGGCATAGCGAGCTATGTTGAGGATACAGGTGTTGGTCCTTTCGAAGGCGCCACGGTCAGAGTGGAGCGCAGCGGCCGGGTGGTTCTGACCACCGGTGCGGCGAACCAGGGACAGGGGCATGCGACCATGCTCTCGCAGATCTGCGCTGACGCCTTGAGCGTCGACCTTAACTCAATCAGGATAGAGAGTGCCGACACAGGGCGTTTCCCGATGGGGATGGGCACCATCGGAAGTAGGATCGCCGTTATGGCAGGATCGTCGGTTCAGCAGGCGGCAACCGAGGTGAGGATGAAGGCCCTTGCTGTTGCGGCGGACGCGTTCGGGGTGGGAACCCAGGCGCTGACCATTGAAGGCGGTTTTATTTCAGTGCTCGGTCAGCCTGATCAATCGATTTCGTTGGGAGAAATCGCGGCTCGACTGTTCCCCACAGTCGGTGGCGTCTTGCCGTCGGACGTGTCGGCTGGGCTCGAAGCTACATCCTTCTTTTCGAACGGTGGCCGGATAGCATATGCGTACGGAACGCACGTCGCCGAGGTCGAGGTGATACTTGATACTGGCGAGGTTCGCCTCCTTCGTTACACGGTCGCACATGACTGTGGTAGGATCATCAACCCTGCAATCGTCGACGGGCAAATCATTGGAGGCGTGGTTCACGGCATCGGCAATGCCCTGTTTGAGCGTATGATGCACGACGACCAAGGACAGCCCGTGAATGCCAATTACGGAGAGTATCTGCTGCCGATGGCGTGCGAGATACCACCGATCGACATCGTCCATATCGAGACGCCCTCGCCCCTCAACCCATTGGGCGCAAAGGGCGCGGGCGAGGGGGGCACCATCCCGGCAGCAGCAGCGATTATCGGCGCAATCGAGCGTGCGTTGCCCGGCACGGCGCGGCTACTGCATCATCCCGTCGGGCCGGAGCAGTTGTACGCTCTCATCAACTTGAACTCACCGCTTACAAGCAAGATCTCGGGGGTCGCGGCGCAATTGCAAAGTCGATGAGGCTGCAGGGAGTGTCTGCCCAGCGGTCAGGATAACCATAGTGTAGGTTTACCGCTTCAAAGCCTTCGGGGGGCCTAGACGATGCCAATGCTTCAGCATTTCAGATGCTGCTCGAGGGCGTTAGACTGCGGAAGAGATCTCGTTCTATGACCGCCGAGCTTGGCACCGTCAGCACGGCCGATCGACCTGCATGCACCACGCTCTCGCCACCCGATGGCTCGCCCTCGCAGGACGGTTTGCTAGCCATCCATAGACTATATCATGACTAATTGATAATCCGCGTCATGCGTACGACGATCCTGAAGGAGTACGAGGCATGTCTGGCCGTAGCTGACGCGGGCAGCTTCGTGGGCGGTGCCAGGAGGCTCGGCATCACCGCCTCAGCGATGAGCCAGATGATTAAGCGCCTGGAAGAACAGGTGGGCACCCAGCTGTTTCACCGGACAACCCGGAGCGTATCGCCAACCGATCAAGGCGAGCGCCTGCTGGTGCGTTTGAAACGAGCTTTCGAAGAGTTCGAGGCAGCGACCCAGGAATTGGCTGAACGCCGGGACTCGCCTGTCGGCACGGTGCGGATGCTAATGCCTCGCGTAGCCTATGGAGATCTGGTCGAGCCCGTGCTCGCTCGCTTCCACGCTGCCTTCCCCGACATTACACTGGATCTCGATCTGAACGATGCATTCACGGACATCGTCGGTGGCGGCTACGATCTCGGACTGCGTCTCGGGGAGTACGTCAATCCCGAGACGGTGGCCTTTGCGGTTGGGCCGACGTTGCGGCAGATCGCTGTGGCCTCACCGAGTTATATCAAATCCTATGGCGTTCCCCACCACCCTCGTGAACTGACCCATCATCGCTGCATCAACTGGCGTCAGGATACCCACGAGGCACCTTATGCATGGGAATTCGGCAAGGGAACCGAGCAGATCAGCGTTACCGTAGACGGACCGCTGGTGTTCAACGATCGTTACGCGGCGGCGCGCGCTGCCGCCGCGGGGCTGGGTATCGCGCTTTGGGTCGAGCACCGCCTTGCGGAATGGATCGCGCGCGGAGAACTCGTACCCCTTTTGGAAGACTGGTCGGAGCCCTATCCAGGATTCTTTCTCTACTACTATCGGGATCGTCACATGAGCGCGGCCACGAAGGCCGTCGTCAAGTTCTTTCGCGAGGAGGCGCGGCAAATCGTGTGACCGCCTGCTCAGGCCTCTGAAAAGGAACGGATACCGAGGAGCGATCAGCTCCTCAAAAGGATCGGGTTTTGGCAGAAGGGGCGCAGCATCCCGAGCCGTTTGGAAGCGTGTTGATACGACCATGCTGCATGGCGATGAGGGCGGCATGACCACCGTTCCGTCTGACCCAATCGTTCCCGAAACAATCCGGCGCCTGCCGGGCTTCGAGTATCATGTCGGCAAAGCTGTCACGCTCGAACCGCTCTCCATCTGGCAAGTCGATGATCTTCGGGAGGCGGGCCAAGCGGCGGACGTGTCCTGGACGTATCTGAAGTACGGCCCGTTCCGGACCAAGGATGACATGGCTGCGCATGTCACGCGGATCAGCAGCCTCGAACAGCTACCCTTTTCGCCGTCATTCCGGCATCCAGCGGCAAAGCCGAAGGATGGGCGTCGTGCTGCGATATTGCGCCCAGCGACGCCGCCATCGAGATCGGGAGCATCTGGCTATCCCCCCCCGGTTGCAACGCACCCGCGCCGCCACGGAAGCCACTTTCCTGATGATGCAGCACGCCTTCGCACTCGGTTATTACCGGGTCGTGTGGCGCTGCAATGCGCTGAACGCAGCGTCTATGCGCGCCGCGCGCCGGTTCGGCTTCACCTATGAAGGGACGTGGCGCGGTGACGGCATCGTGAAGGGACGCCGACGCGATACAGCCTGGTTCTCGATCGTGGAGCCAGAGTGGCCGGCACAACGCGCGACTCGAGGCGTGGCTGGACGACAACAACTTCGACGCTGATGGTGTCGCTCTCAATTCGTTATCGGCGAGCGCCTGAAGGAGACGGGGCTTCTCCTTGGGATGCTATTTTGGGACTGTCCGGATCGGGGGAGACCGGCCTGTCCCCTTAGGGACGGCTGCCAAGGAAAGCGGACACGTTCTTGCCGACTTCCAAGGAGGCCTTATCCGAAGTCAAGTTCGCCACAGCTCCATAGCGTGAGAGGGTGGAGAACGCTTTGATCAGTTCATCAGAAGCGGCTTCGCTCGCCGTTGCCAAGCCCGTCACGACCACGCGCAATGG
>Ga0066648_10000859_pt1 | contig 18538 bp, 8 predicted proteins | sample CryGeyCG12114_NA_FD_59537 | JGI IMG/M metagenome (GOLD analysis project Ga0066648, IMG submission 59537) | Groundwater microbial communities from aquifer - Crystal Geyser CG19_WC_8/21/14_NA | ecosystem: Environmental > Aquatic > Deep subsurface > Groundwater | place: USA: Utah: Grand County... | reverse complement strand
TGAGGAAACCTCGTTCGTCTTTGTCGCCGTATGCGCCCCAGGCGTTGAGCTTCGTGGCTTTATGCGTCTTGGATAAGGGGAGGGACGAGAATGGTACGGGTGGTCCTTGTTGTGACATTTTGATGGTAACTAACTTACTGATGATGGGCCACGCACTCGAAGGTTTGGTGTTAGGGTTTTGTCAGCTATCTTACAAATGTGTGGCTTGTATCTTGGACTTTTGAAGCATTCTTGGGATCTGTCTTGCCTGACCGTGAGGGGATCTGCTTGCTCGGGACATATGTCATGAGGGGGAGTCACTTCGGTCTGTTGCACACCGACCCGAGGTAGAATACACGAGTGCAGCCATGAGCATGAGAAGTGCGCTGCGGTAGGAACAGTAGCGCTGGGCAACTTCTGAGACCGACTTAGATGTCAATATTGTGTATGTATAGCGTCCTCAGAGATGGGTGTTTCGCAATAGGTGCGGTCGACCTCTTTGAGACTCTCCAACGGCGTCTATCGGGCTCTCTACTTGTCCGACACTGCGGTGTGAAGCGTAGGCACTGACCTTGTGCTTCCCCAGTCATTCATCGAAGGTTGCACCTATTCACGCTGATGATGGAGTCCTGCGACTGCACGCCGGTTGGAAGACCATAATCTCGGTAGCGAGGAACAATAACGTCGTTTCTCCTATGTGTTCTCTACAAGTGGGTTTCGGGCAATAGGCATGCATGGGCTGCAGCCGCCAGTAGTTGTAGCCACTATCGGAACGTAGGGTAGATATTGACTTTATTAACTGCTAGGATGAATGATACAATGGCAAATTAACAAACACGAGGAACGCGTTGCGACGCGTTCAAATGTACAAGTACCAAACTACGAGAGATTGCAAGAACTCTTCAGTCGGGCCACTTGTGAAAAAGCGAAAATTAGGCGAGCTACCATTCAGAAAAGTGAAAAGCGTTACCTTAGGTTCCGAGGGGATTGCGCCATGGGTCTGACTGAGATTGCTATTACGGAATTTGGATCCGGCGTCCTACAGCTGCAATGGCGACGGCAACGCGACGGCGATGGCGACGTCGACGGCGACAACGCTTTCTGCTTTCACCTTTGTGCGACATGTCGAGGACGTTTCCAAACAGCCTCTGTGTCGCGGTATCGGACAATTTACAGGCATGCACAAGCCTCGTACAAGCACCGAACAAACATAGGGTACTTCGAAGACATTCTCCGTCATACATAATGTGTGAAACACAAGCGAAATGAAGCCAGGCTGACCTCTTGCCCGACGTGGTCGCAAGCATCATCCCTGCCCTGATTCGGAGCAATCCATATGCCTTGTCGTCACTTGCGATCGATGAACCCAATCGTGCAGAGATGCATCACAGGATTCTCAAGACACGATAAAACGAGCAACAGTCGAGCTACCACCATGTCTCTACAACAAGAACAATTCTGCCATTTCTCCTACGTATTGAACGCTGCCCGCCTACCGACATTTCATCGACATCGACCGTTGAGGAAGCGCGAAGTAGCCGCTATTCTTCGGAAGTGATTCGCCCTCGCACTACGCAGGGGAGGCCGTTGAAAGGATAATTGCATTTAGCGCCGGGTGGATGAGTATCTCCATCCTCTTGGGTCGTCGAATGAGTCTCAAACTAACCTCGGGGGCTCTAGCATGCATCAATCTCCTTTGAATTGCGTTAGGAGTACGGTACGCCGCAGCACTTGCAGGTCAAACCTGCAGTTGAGACACACTTCTTGTGCGGCTAGAGGCAGAGTAACACTAGACCCTGCCCAGTAGTATGGGCTTCCTTCCTCAAGACTTGACATAACGGTCACAAATAGCGAGACCAGGTTGCGTTATCCCCCGACGAGTACGTGTATCATGGGTCCAATGGCCCATGCAAGGGTGTGCACAGGTAGTCGGCTCTTTAAGTCCACTTCAACACCAGCGTCTCGAGTAGTATGTCCGACTCAGCCGTGTGCTTCTAGCGAGCTTTGAACCGAGATTCAAACCTGATTTGTTGAAGAGTGGTCGCGAGATACTTGCGGGCGTCGAGCCGTCTGCCGCGTGTAGTACTAACTCTTAGCCATCTGCTCAGAAACGAGCCAGATAAGCGATGCGACCGCGCAGCGACAGATCACTAAAGAGGAATCACTCGTCACCAGCACTGCAACGGCCTACGGGTAGGTATGCGAGCAATTCTGGTTGATAAAATAGATAGGGGCTAGACAGCGTGAGCTAACAAAGACGATTTGCGCGAGGCTCATGCCAAGAGTTATACAAGCACTGCGGCGGGCACCTCACTCCACAATCTTTTCGTACTCAGTCCTTGATTTCCCTGAGGCTCCCTCAACCACAAATAACAATCGCCGTTTTTGCCTTTTGGCCTGCATGCATCGAGATCTTGCGTCCGCTGTGCATCGATCTCGTCGGGATATGCAAAGCGCGGCCGCTTCCTGGTCGGCGTTCGACATTCCTGTTTCTTGCAGCATCGACAGTTGTTGATTGTATCACCTTGAGACGGCTTCACAGCATTCAGGACCTGCTTCACTGAGCTACAGTGGTCTCACAAGCACCGCCGCCATCACACGGAGACTCTGGCGTATCATCTGGTCAAACCGACTCGAGGAGGAGCCCGTTTGATTAAAGCCGCCCAAATCGAGCTTAGCTTGATTCTTCCCGTCTTAAGCTTCAAACGTGATGGACCCCCTGGATTGCTCCTCAACGTCCATCGCTCCTCCGCCTTGTCAGACGAAGCCAGCTTAAGGAGGTTCACTGCTCGGTCGTCCATGCCGTCGTCCACGATGTATCCACTATGAACGGTGTTCCTGTTCTATCCAGAAGCGGATCCCTGCCTTTGCCGTGTTGACTCGTTCCCGAGAAGTTGCCCACATTCGCTCTCGCTGGCCCTATCCTTGAGAACTTTCAGCTAACAAGTCATGCCTTCTGCTCACCCTACGCCTCGTCGCGCTATTTCTGCATCAGACTTACAGGCTTTACCCTAGTCCAAAGCCATTATACTCCTGTTCTCCTCGAAAGCTTGCCTCTATCCAATTAGCGGCTACTACATGGTGTCCCAGTGGTCTGCTTCTCCGTCTTCTGCTGCTATGAGATAACGGTACCGGCCCAGCCGTCCGTCTTCTAACTCTCCCTCTCTCACGCAGCTTGAGTCTTTTTGAGACAACATACTCGTCGACGACTGTCATTTAGCAATTCATCGCGGCTCTCACCCACGTCACTCATTATTAGCCGATCTTGTCACTCTTTCATTTAATATCAACGAGTTGCAATTGCACATTTCGACACTCGCAGCGCGATTTGGAACATATCTTCAAGAATCTGGCCTTGCGATACGCAAAGGACGATAAGTTGTGCTTATATACGCCGCGTCCCCACGACAATACGCGGTGTCCGAATATATCGGATTCTACAGGCTTAGGTCATCGACGACCACCGTATTGCGCGGGCACCTCGAGCGCTGACCGACATACCATTGCATGGCCGCCTGGAAAACAGGAGAGAAACCCGACCAGTGACCTTCGGCTGAGACTCACACATCCTCATTCGGCCCCTTTGCACGCAGCAGCGGTAATCGCCGAAGATGAACATGTTTAAGAAGAGCCGTAAGGCTAAGGAGCAGGATGATGTGTCAGGCGCCTTGACGGGCTCTGATGCCGCGCCTATGTCTAAGGCTGCACGAGCATTGACCCGCAAGAAAAAGAAGCAGGGGGTCGAGGAAAAGCCTGAGTTAGACTTAGATCTCTCGTCGGCACTGCCCGCTAGCAACGACTTCCGCACAAGCTTGATAATGCCAAACTTATCGGCGCGGTTTAGCATGCTGAGAGAACAGGACGATCCAAACACCAAGGTCGGAAAGGCGAGCGACGATAGTGTCCTGTTCCCAAAGAGAGCGTCGAGGCTTATGCTGTTCAATAACAACGCTTTGAAGGATATCGCGGAGGTCGAATCAGTATACTCCAGTTTCCGACCACCTTTCGCCGAGGACCGATATGGATCGATATCGGACGGTTACGCCAGCGATGACGGTGGAAGCATGATGAATCGCTCGCGGCCCGTCGAAGGCAACAACTTGTTTGGTGGCAGGCAAAAGCTCTATAAGATACCAACCGCCTCTTCCAAGAACTTACCTAGTGAGGGCGCCCTGACAGGCACGAAGCACTCGTATGAACACGACGTCTCACTCTCAGCCTTTCAGCAACTGCGCTTGAGAGAAAACGAGCAAAGAGAACAGCAAAGCGACCTCGACGAGGCGACGGACCGGAGTAGTCTGCCCACAGAAGCAGAGGATCAGGATTCCACACCGTCGCCTGTCAATGCTTTCAGCAGGAATCGGGGTACGCAATCATCAACCAACTCTGGACCTTCCAATCGTCGGATTTCAACCGCCGCTACCTCTCTCGTGTCAGACTCGCCTCGTTCTCAGCAGAACAATCATGCCGTCACTAAGCTCAGAGAGCAGGAAGCCAACTCTTCTGCTGAAAGCATCGGCTTTGCTACATCACCTAGTCTACGAAAGGTTCGAGAGGAGAGTAACAATGCTCCCCAACCAAGCAACCCGCCTCGGAATGCTGTGAACATGCGCGATAATCATTCGAAGGAGTCCCCAGTCCCTCCGCCACAAGCTTTCCGTAGCATGAGCCCACTTCCAAATGCTGCTTCTCCGCCGCTTGACTTTGGCCTTAGAGAAAACACCAAATCACCTCCCCCGTCCAGATTTCAGGCCACCTCACCCATGTCCCAGTTCGACTTTGAACAAGACGATGCCTTAGCAGGCAGCTTGCTGCCAAATGACCGCGGCAAGGCTACAGCTCTCGGTCTATTCAACAAGCCCGCGCGACATTATGACGACGCGCAATTCCAACAGAGACAGGTGCAGATGCACGAAGGCCGCAAATCTCCCGCGTCGACTAGCTCCCGAGCTGCAAGCCGAGCATCACCTGAGCCATTTCGATCTGCACGCCCAAGCTATGCATCGACAAGCAGCCCACGGCCCTCGGAGGATAGTTCTACGCCTCAAGTTCCTCGTATACCTGACTATCCGCCATCACCTGCATCAAACGGCAGATCCTCAACCAACTCTGGCGGTCGCAGACAAAATTCGCGGCCTCGGACAAAGTCGTCAGCGTCCACCAAAGAAGCCATCGTCCAGGCGAGAGTACAGTCTCTAATCAAAGAACAGAATGCCCAACTGGCGGCCCTGGAGGCAACGCAACTAGAATCCTCGCAAGCCGAAGCTGAGAGTGAGAATATTGTTTCACCAGCTCAGACACACAATCATGGTACTTTCTTCGACGTCGGCGATGATAGTGATAGCGAGGAGCAAGAGCGAGAGCAGCAGCAACCCGCACCTAGCATGCCAAGCATACGGCCACCGTCGCCTCCATCCTCAGACATACATCCTGCTCTTCGTGATGCCATGCAGGACTTTGATTTCGGCACCGAAACTCAGCAACTGCCACGTATCCAGACCTCTAATGGCTCGACACAGTCAAAGACGCGTTCATCGACAAACGAACGCGAACAGTCTGAGCCGGAACCTGTTGTAGATGTAGAGGACCTTGACTCCCCAACTGTCCCTACCACAGGACTTGGTCTAAGCGGCCTGATCCGCACACATCTGCGACACGACAGTGACAGATCGTGCATGTTTCCTGAGTCTTCTCCTGCGCTTTTGGGTTCAGGTGGTTTACGAGATTCAGCATGCTCCACGACTCGAACTGCGACAGAGAGCGTTAAGAGCGACCCTTTCGAGTACGACAGTGACAGATTGAGTGTTCAACAGCTCGCACCATCACCTGAAGCGCCATTGACGCCGACGACGTTGATGTCTATGAGAGCACAACAAATGCTAGGAACCGCCATGGCTCTGCGGGATGCACAAGCTAAAGCTGATGCCACACCGAAAGTTGGCACTTCTGATGAGGTTGAGCATCACAATGATCACCATGAGACGCAACCTGATACGCCCGGTCACCAGCGCAACGAAAGCACGGAGACGCAGAAGGAAATGCAGCGATTTGACGAGGAACTTGCTTCGCGTCGCAAGAAGATTGAAGAAAGCTTGAATACCGTTCAAGAACGTTCTCAAAGCCCTGTAGCCGAGCGGTCAGGAGGCTATGCAGGTCACGGCTTCTCTCTACCTCGCTTCCCAGGCAGACACAATACAGGGGACCGTGCCGAGCCACAAGTGCAAAGTAAGGCAATGAAGATGCTTGGTATAGCGCCAGCTTCGAGAGACCAGATGTCCCCACGACCTCCTCCAGAGCATTTCGATGGCGCTCGAGCATGGGACATGTCTTCTCGTCAGGCCTACCGGCCATCGACTGCTCAGGGTCAGACTCGACCATCTGTCAGGCACAACCCTAACTCCGGTCGGTCCGGGAGGCCAGGTACCGCACATGGTCACGAAAGACCGCCTCCGCCTAGGTCTACGACACCCTCAAGCCGACCCGGGATACGTAACCGAAGCAACTCCATAGCAGTTGATCGGTCTGTCAGTAGGAACAAACATGTTCCTGACTTTGATCGACCCGTGATGCCAGGTGCTTTCCCAAATTCTCCCTTTCCGAGTGCTTCGCCTCAAGAAAACTTTCACTCGAGACCGGATAGTCCAGCTAACCGGACCTACGAAAGATCCGGATCGAGCGCAGCCGGACACTATGCAGACAGGACAGGCTACTTCGCGACCAAACCACTTGCACCACCTGACATGGATGACGGCTTTACGCCTCGACCATCTCCTCGACCCTCGCCAAATCCAAATGCCGGTTCTTACGAGAGACCAACAGGAACTCCTATGTCCCCTCCTCCACCAGGCATGCCGTCCCCAAACCCTGCCATGCAGAACGGTCGTACGACTCCCACATTCGCGAAAGGCCGCTCGACGTCGTCTGGTCCTCGCAAGCGTTCCGTAACCAAAGACATGATCTCAGAACCAACATTCGTGTCTAGCACGTCGACGGTGCCATTAGTCCATCTCCCGCGGAATGGCGGCCCAGGTGTCGATCCCGCCATGGCACCTCCAGTCCCAGTTATGAACCCGCGAAGGCGCGGCGACACAGCAGACCAAGCAAACACAAACCCGGGCTTCAACCCGCATCCAGCCGTCCGAGTAGCAGCGTCGCCATTGCCGCTAATGCCCGAGTCACCGGACCGAGACCACAACAGCTCAAACCAGCCCCAAGCACAGCCATCACACTACCGCCCACGGAACAAGCTGCGGAAATCGAGCAGCGAAGGCGGCAACATGGCCGCTCACGCCAGACAGCAGGCGCAGATAGTCGAGGTTGCAAGGGAGAAAGTCCACAGCCCAACCGCCGCGGTCTTCCCGAACAAAAGCACCACGTCGCTGTCCACGCACAATGGGCCGATGTTCTGATTCTTCAGTGCCAAGATCCACGCTTTCTTTCACGTTATAGTCTACTTCAAAGAAAAGTAAACTCCCGTCGCGAGTCGATGGCTCGTTCACCCTTTTGCTATATTACAATGTGTCGTGTCGAACGGACATGTCACGTTACTACTACTGTTATCAAAACTACTGTTTTTTTTTGTTTATGTGTTTGTTGTTTGCTACGGCCAATTCCGATTTGATACCATGTACACGCAGCGGGGAAGGTTGTCGGTCATGTTCTGCTGGCTTGCGATGCGGCTGAGCTCTGGGGAAATGGGGGATGGGACATATCAGGTTGGGGTGGCGGATACATCAAGGTCTGTCTAGACAAACAAGTGTACGGAGTAACATAACAAATGTACCAATTTTGGCCTGTCACCTGAGTGTGCTCTCCTTCCTGATGCAAGATCGTGCAGTGTGTAGTACAGGCAGGCAATGGACATGGACCTGTATGAACTCTCGCCGGCCATAACGCAGTCAGTGTCCGACACATGTGTCCGGTCACAGAGCAATGTAAACGCTCTTCAACTCAGTCCAGTGATCGGTAGCATGCATCGACAACTCCCGCCCATCTCCCGAACCCTTCCAACCGCCAAACGGCTATTCCATCACTCGTCAGCAATGTATCCAGCACCACAGCACCAGAGATCAACCAGGGGGCAGAGAGTGTAAAAGCAAAAGTCAACTAACTCACCATATCAAAGGCCATCGTTGGGCTCGTCGTGTTAACACCAACACTGCCCGCCTCCAGCTTCTTCGCAATGCGCAGCGCCCTCGAGATATCCCGCGTGAACACCGACGCGTACAAGCCGTACTCGGTGTCGTTGGCGCGGCGCAGGACCTCTTCTTCGTCCGTGAACGTGTTGATGCACACGACGGGCCCGAAGATCTCCTCGCGCATGACGCGCGAGTCCTCGGGTGCGTTGGAGATGATCGTCGGCGCGATGTAGAAGCCCGTGTCGCGCTCGCGGTCGCCGCCCGTGAGCATCTCGAGGTTGTTCGCCTTGGCGTAGGCGAGGAAGTCCATGACGCGGTTAAACTGCAGTCTGTCGACTTGGGGCCCGCGCATCGCGGTTGTGGAGGTTAGTGGGTCGCCGGATTGGCCCATGTCTTCCACTGCGTTCTTCATGGCCTCGGTGAATTGGGACGCGATGTCCGCGTGGACGTAGACTCTGCTTGAAGCGACGCAGACTTGGCCGCTGTTCAAGAGGATGGACATGGCGGCGGCGGGGACAGCTTTGGCTAGATCGGCGTCCGGGAAGATGATGAGGGGTGACTTTCCGCCGAGTTCGAGGCTGACTTTCTTGAGATTCGATTCGGCGGCGGCCTTTTTTATGGCGCGGCCGGTGAGGCCAGAGCCTGTGAAGGAGATTTTGCGGACGTCCATGTGTTTTGCGAGCGCTTCGCCTGTGGGGCGTCCGAAGCCACTGATCAGATTGAAGACACCCTTGGGTAGGCCGATTTCTTGGCAGCATTTGGCGACGATAATTGGGGCGAGTGGTGCTTTCTCGGAGGTCTTGATAACGATGGTGTTACCTGTCACCAGGGCGGGCGCCAGCTTGAAGAGGACCATAGCGACTGGGACGTTCCAGGGCGTGATCCCGGCTGTGACTCCAAAGGGTTGACGAAAGGTGACATTGACGAAGCCAGGAGTATTGAGGGAAGAATCACCGTGGGTGTCCCATGCTCGGCCTGCGAAGTAGCGGAGCGCTGTCAAGGCTACTTGGTTAAACACTTCGAGTTGTTAGTTACGGTGACCCGAGGGGGGCATAGTCGCTTACTACTAGTGTGAGCTGGCGCGCCCATAGAGATGGCATCGAGATAAGCCATTTCGTCCATGCGTTTCTCAAGGGCATCGGCAAGCTTCATGAGAAAGCCGCCTCTGTCATCAGCTGAGAGCTCGGACCATGCTGGGAACGCGGCCTTCGCAGCTGCCACCGCGGCATCGACATCCTCTACTCCTGCTTCGAAGACTGAGGCGGACTTCTTCTCGGTAGCGGGGTTAACGACGTCAAACGTTTTGCCTGCTTTCGACTCGACGAACTCACCGTTGATAAAGAGACGGCCCTCGATGGGCTTTTTCTCGAACTTGTCGAACCTATCTCCAGAAGCTGCGACTGATGCCATCTTGCGTGTAATAGTACTTTGACAGGAATGTGCTATTTGGATCTTAGTGGAATGACGGTAACTTTTTGATGCACTGGTCGTGCCGTATCGTAGTGAAGACTATGAAGCTAAGTCTTGGAGTGGAAAGCCTCCTTCAATTATATCTTAGGACCATCTTGCGCGGCCTTCGTAAGTCTTGTCAGCTGCTTGGAATATCACTCTCCTGTTCCGACTGTTGTCATCCTGGACGCCTTAAAAACGAGAAGCCGAAGGTGACGGTCATCAAGTGGTGGAGGTCGAATAGCGGAGCTGAGGAATAGCTGCGACCCTGCAGACGCAAGCTTGAGAACATATCCTTCATTGGCTCAAAGCATTGCGTTGTTGGCCTGATGCTGCAAAGGTATGGAACGTCTGCCCTCTCCTTGATTCGTGGTGAGCTGTTCGTGCTAACCCTTGGACCGCTATGCACGAGCAGGGATGACTGCATGGGCGGCCTGAACAAGTGACACCACGCGGCGGTGCGGGACAGCCACTTGACAAGTGTTGTACTCCTGCGTGTAGCTCGGTACCTAACATCAGCTAAAGATTTTGAATTGTGCCAAAAAAGTATGTTTGGAAACGGAGACGGTAGCTTGGATTGAACACAATCGTATCTAGTGAACTTGTTACACAGAAAATTAATCAGCACTGATGACATGAGCTAGTAACGGCACTTGTACTTGGCCTGCGGATATTATGCTCTGGACGTTAGTGGCATGCCGGGAGCGCTGTAGTGAGGGGCAGGAATAATGCAGAGTACACCGGACCTTCACCCGGAACATGGCCAATGTTTTAGATTGGCTAGAATCGCTTGCTCGATGCGTCGACGCTACGGATGACAAAGCTGCTTCTGCAGCGCTCGCGTCTTAGCTCTTGCCTGTATGTCAACCCTTGTAACACAAAAGGACGACACATGCTCGTATCTTCACGTCTTCGCGTGCGCCTCAATATTGTGTTCATCTTATGAGTCTGAGAGGATCTGATTTTGATATCTCCGTACGTCCATTAACACCATTCGAGGCCACCAGTCCTACTCCACCGTGAAACAGCATCGCGTGCTCCACGGAGAGGGCTCATGGCTTGTAGCGGCAACATACTGCTGCAATTGCATTGATAAAAAGCGGTCAAACTACTTGACGTACGCCATTGAACTCTCTGCGTCGCGAAAAGGCAGGCCGGCAGCAGGCTGGCCACGCCTCGATCGGTAAGCAGTTTGAACAGTTCGCAACTCGAGAAGGCTCAACGTTCGACATGATTCTGTGAGCTGACAAAAAAGCCTTCTGTGGAGTCATGGGAAAAGGGTATAGTAAGAGATTTCGAGGAAGGATTCTGTCGGATGCATGTTTCGATGTACACTTCGTTTCAGTACTAGGCATTTTGTCCACCAGAGTCGCCAACATCCCGCCGACTTACATGATAACAGGCCTGATGCACAATACGAGTCTGATCAAGGTCACTAGCCTGATACAATATTGAAGTGGTTGCTCTCCCGAAGTGCGCCGGGTAGTAGTATGCGCTCTGTTGACGACCGCCGACCTGCGCCGGCATGTGAGCTTCGGTAGCCATCTAATCTGGACATCGTCGTTGAGTGCACGCCGCCATGGGAAACAGCCGCGAGTGCGCGATTAGTGTATCAATATGTGCCGTTTTCGGAGCCTTTATGCCAACCCATGTGCGGTGTTTCTGGTTTGCCAGGATCAAGCAAGAGACAGTCCAGAACAGGATTACAGGCCATTTGTCAGTGTCCTCTTGTGCCACAAGCATCGAGCCAGAGAGAGTGGCCATGCAGTAGTCATTTTGCCACGAGAGCGTGATGAAAGGGTGCTGGCGTGGCTCTGAAACCTCACAACACCACTGCTCAACACGCTGTCTCGATTGGGAAAGAGCGTTCCAGTGTTGGCCGTGGTGCCTACTTCAGCCACTTTCCGTAGGCCCAGTGGAGCCTCTCGACAGCCTTCAACTGTCGATCAACGCCTTGGCCGGTGTTCATGAGGTCGCTTACATCCTCTAAGAAATCTCTCAAAACGTTTCCAGGGAGGAGTCTTGCGGCTGTTTGGCGCAGTACGTGGATGTCGCAGAGCAAGAGGCCATTGTCCTTGTAAGTCAGCATCCCCTCCGGACTCAGTGTTGCATTGGTGAGAGTTCGATTAATGTTTCTCAACAATCGTACAGTATCCCCCTGCTCTTGTGCTGACCTGAGGCTTTTCCTGCCTCCCAAGGACGAGCTCAGCCAGCGGAAGGCCAGATATGATACTACCATGCCAGGGGCGATGCCAACCATACCGAACAGCAGTTCCTGGCTTTTCAGGATAGAATCGATGCCGTTCATGGCGACCTCAACGTCGACCTTTGTCTTTTGAATCTGGATCAAGAGTGCTCGAATCAGGTTGCCTGCAATGGCATTCTTGACCGGACTCTGCATCTCTTTCTCGTAGGCTTTGAGGACGGTGCTGAGGTCACCCTCCCTGACTTTGCTTCTGAGAGCGGCGATCTGAGTGTCGGTATATGGGGTGCCATTCTCGGGGTGCTGAACGGCAAAGTCAATGACCATCCTTTCCAGGCTATCTCGGTCTGACTTCAGACTGTCCTTGCTCATAATGGCCAATTCGCTGTTCTCGTCATGTCGGATGGTGCCGATGAGGCGCTTAACGGGGTCGACTACCCAGTTGTACCAGAAATCGATGGTAGTTGTGCCAAGCTCCTTGACCCACGTCAGAATCTCCTCTCTCCTGTTGGCGAATATACGCAGCAATGTGCTACCTGACAAGAACAAGGCGAGGCCAGGGATCCAATAGCGGACCCACCTGGATGGCTTGCCATGTTCCTCCGCCATGGATCGTGATTCTCGCTCTTGATCCGGCAAGTGCACGTCAATGATGTGCAGAAGCTTCTGTACGAGTTGCGCCGGGCTTTCTTCCACCGTATTCTGGTCGACCAGATCAAAGACGTCTTGCTCCAACATGGTCCAAGATGGTCGGATAGATTGAGTGTGTTTCATGATTGCCTCGAGCAGAGTGACGCTTTTCACGACGGCAGCTCTCCATGCAGCGATGGGATCTGCAGCGTCGTCAGGGTAGGGGAAAGCCTCTTCAACCAGCAAGCCAATAGCAGTAGCACTCTGCTCCCTCATCCTCTTTACATTCTCTTGCTTGCGGCGAGCTTCGGTGCGACATAGTGCGAAGGGAGACAGAATTCGAGTTCGGGCATGGGCCAGTGAACGGTCGTCGATGCTCTTTTGCACCAGGTCGTAGAACTCATTCCAACCCTGCGACAGAGTGTGGGTAGACTGCTGAGCTGCCTGTCGCACGCCCATATTGGCCTGATACCGTGCCTTGGCATCAGTGTAGATCTCCTTGGACGAATGCCAGAAGCGAAAGGGGGAGGTTTGGATGGTGTAGAGGCCAGTGTATGCGTATGAGCCCAGCACATCGTCCCAGTACCATATCGACTCGCTCAGCGGTATGGTCTGGTCTAGTAAAGTATTGAGCAGAGTGCCATAGAGCTGGATGGTTCCTTTTCCAACAGCCAGCCATTCGAGGTCTTTCTCGTCGCCGGACTGCGCTGTAGCATCATTGCTCTTGATTTGTGCTATTGTGGACCGAAGTCTCTTCAAGCTGATCAGCGGGCGGGGACCTGCTGTTGTCGACAAGCTACGGATGACGGATTTGAGGGTGGCAGCATGAGTCGAATCCGAGGCCGACGCCGCAGTCGGCACATTCTCTTCATCCTCTGCTGTCTCTTCGGCGGGCGGAGGTTGCAGCTGGATTCGATCGAGGGTCGCATCGAGACGACGAACCCGGTCGTCCACGATGGACATGTCGACTGGTGCTTGAGTTTTGCTCTGCTGATGTCAAGAATACGCCAGGCGACAGGGTAAGGAAACAGCCGTGTTTACCTGCAGCTGAGGAAACTGCGACGCGACACTCCTGCTTTACGTCATGTTGTTCATTCGCGGTGATGGAAAGAGCCAGCCTGTAAGTGGTTAGCCCAACGCTTACGTACTGCTAGCTGCAAGTATTCGGCCCTCAGGCCACAAGGCACGATCGTACGTCAACCGGTACTTGTGGCGGCCCAGCGGTTGGGTGATCTGCAAGAATCAGAACACTCGGGATGCTGAGGTTAGCCCTAAAGTCAATGCAGTCAGGGACCAGGTCTAGACTGGTGCAGAGCTTGCCGACCAATCAACAGATACTTCGGTTGGGTATGGCCGCTAAAGACGAAGCGATGAGCAGATCGGATGAGCGAGGCCCCGATCTGAGCATGCGGTGGTATCACTCGGTGCACTCTGGACAAAAAAGTCCCTGGATGGACCCCCTGGCACGAGTGCTTTCACGCCACCATACCCATTGGCCGCTCGCATCCACTCGACTCTTTTAAACATCTGCACCACACCTACAATTTACAGACTGCACTTTCTTCTCGATCACCCAAAGCAGCTCACGCTCAAGTTCTGTGAACCATCTGCGCAGACTCGCGGACCGAGATGTAGGCATTTCGCAGCAGGACTCGCGGCTGGTGTGCTAACAAAGCCTAGGAACTCAACCTTTGCTACGACTGGAATGCCGGTCAGCTACACCGACCATTTCCACGAGATCGCTCAGTACAACGTCCACCTCAATGTGTTCGAGAAGGCATGGGCCGCGTGGTACGCCTACATGCAGAATGATGTGCTTGCCACGGGCATCATGTCCTTCGTTATGCACGAGTTGGTCTACTTCGGCCGCGCTCTGCCCTTCATGATCATGGACAAGATCCCATACTTCCAGAAGTACAAGATCCAAGCAGTAAGCACTGCCCTGACTGGCATCTTGCGCCCGTGCAGCGACTGACTCGTTGCAGCATAAAATGCCTACCTTGGCCGAACAGTGGCAGTGCGCCAAACTGGTCCTCCTCTCCCACTTCACCGTCGAGCTCCCTCAGATCTGGCTGTTCCACCCAACCGCCCAGTACTTCGGCATGTCCACGAGCGTTCCTTTTCCGTCCTGGCAGACCATGGCATACCAGATCGCCATCTTCTTCGTCCTAGAAGACACATGGCATTACTGGTTCCACCGAGCTCTGCACACACCGATGCTGTACAAGAAGATCCACAAGCTGCACCACCAGTACAGTGCGCCTTTTGGTCTAGCTGCGGAATACGCCTCCCCGATCGAGACGATGATTCTGGCCTTCGGCGCCGTCGGTATTCCCATCGTCTGGGCTGCCGTGACCAAGAACCTCCACATCCTGACCATGTACACCTGGATCATTCTCAGACTCTTCCAAGCCATCGATGCCCACTCTGGCTATGAGTTTCCCTGGAGCTTGCACCACGTTCTGCCATTCTGGGCCGGCGCCGATCACCACGATGTCCACCACGAGAAGTTCCTCGGCAACTATTCCAGCTCTTTCAGGTGGTGGGACTCGGTTCTCGGGACCGAGGTCGGGTCGGCTAGTGACAAGGCAGCCAAGGACAAGAAGGCAGCCATGGCGAAGGCGAAGGCGAAGGCGCAGTAATCGAGGCTGAAGGAGAAATCGAAAGCCGTGTGGCTTCCCCTCGTTATATACATCTCTTCTGGGTCAACCCGACATTCCAATTTGTGGTTTAGCGATGCATCCTAGGCGTTTAGTAGCGAACTTGTTGAGAATGACATATCTTGTCCATAACCATGTTCTGCCTTATTCAGTGACTTGGAGTCAACGTCTGGTAGATGTTCATGGCGGTCGCCCAAATCATTATCGTGCAGCAAGTCGAATGCGAGACTGTTCACAGACGTCCAGAAGATGCCGATGCAAGTTTTGGCTTTTAAGAGCATCTACCGGCAGCATATCCTTGCGCAACCTTGGCGGCATCGTGGTATCAGCACCTTCCAAGCTGCTCGAGTGCCATCAAGCCACTACCAACAAACCCCGACCACAAAAGTTGTTGCGATAAGTTTAGTCTCGACAGCGGCTAGCGGGTCTCACAGCTAAGGGCACCTTATCTGCCCTAAGTGGCGTGTCTGGGGGTCTCCCTATATCTGATTTCTTACTTGCAGTCAGGGTCTTTTTTGGTACTGGCTTGCCATCTCTCCGCTGCAGATCCCTTTCGCTTGGCGTCTTCTCTGCGAACTTCTTGCCCAATCGACCTTGTTTTCCTTAGACCTCAACCTTTGAAACTCGATTTCGTGTTTCATCGTGTCTAAGCGCTTGGCCCGTCGCAGAAATGACAAGCGACGATATCGTCTTTTCGATGCTTCGTCTCGAGCCTCATAGGCGCGAGCACTGCTAATCTCATCGTGGATGGTTTCTGAAGCTCAGCGACCAGAAGTTACCTTGCCTCACAACGCTATGAGACACGAATTCCAATTCGTCAATCTGAAATTCCATTTTTGGCGGCTTCTTATCCTGTGACATAGAAGGGTGCCTGGAAGAGTGCTAACAATGAGGTAGGTAGGCTGGGTGTGTCGCAATGTACTGCATAAACACCGCCAGCTGATATGTAATGGACACCCCGCACCCATCGACCGAATAACAGTCTTTCATACACTCCCTGCTCAAGAGCCTGTCGCATTGAATGCGCCGGCCCTGCCTTGAAGGCATCCCTCTCATTCCTTGTTGTCTTTTGCTTGATCCTTCTATTCCTATCGCGGGCGACATTCTTCACATTCAGCAACATCACTCTTTTCAACAATTAATCTTCGCACGCTGGAGCCAGACTCGGCTTTCTGCCCGCTGAACTTGTATGGTTCTAGCAAAGCATGTCCTTCCTTCTTGATCCTATCGAAAGCGGAATCAACGACCTTCTCGACCCCTTAACCGCTGTGCTCGCCCCACCGAAGGCATCCAGTGCCGAAACAGCACAGTCAGCTGAGATAATGAGCAATTCCCAGAGCACCACTGCTGGTCAGGATACGCCTACAGAGACGGCCGTATCTGTCAACACGCCTGCGACAACTGTTGCTTCATCCACGACATCAACTGCTCAGGACTCGTCAACTTCCGGAGCAGAGAGCACAACGAGCGGACCCACACGTATCTCTTCCAGCATATCTGAAGACAGCACAACTGCCTCAACGACATCGAGCTTCACGCAGACGACCATTTCCACTTCCACAACAAGCAAATCATTCTTGTCCATCTCCTCGTCCGCCATCTCGACTACGTCCTCAACCCCAGCCGCGCCGTCAGCAATTCCCCCCTTATCACCAGCTCAGTCCAGCTCCCATGGCAGCACAGCTCACTCTGAACCAGGCATCTCAACAGCAGGCATCGTAATCGCCATAGTTTTCGCCGTAGCCCTCCTCGTCTCCATCACTTGGCTCATCTTCCGCTTCTGCCCACCTGTCCGGCGCAGAATCGACGCCTGGTCCACAAAAGGCCGCGAGAAGAGAAGCTACCGTGAAGCCATCGATGGTCCACCACCACCCGAAAAGGACGATGCCAACAGCTTCTCGAGCCTCGAGTCACAACAGAGGAAAGGCGTGTCAGCCCAGGCAGCAGAGAAAATCGGCGTCGCCAAACGACCTTTCTCATTCTTTGGTATCGGCACTAATCCAGACATCGAGCAGAAGAGCGGGTACTCGTGGAGAGTCGAGAGCGCATCTGGGCCCGTCCACCAGCAGTACCTGAGCCCCAACAGCGCCAATACACCGCAGGGTGATGGCCTGGGACTAGGCAGGGTATCTCTCCTGCGCAACCACTCCCTACTACGGAAGGCGGGATATACTGCTCCACTTAAACATGGGCCAAATGTCACACAGACTCAGGCTCAAACTGCAGGCGTCGGACAAGCACAGGAACCGAAGCTGATCCCGCTCCAACTGCGGCAAAGCCAGCATCAACAAGACGCAAGGCACAAGCCGCTGCCCGCGCCTCTACCCGTTGCCGTCGTAAACAGCTCTCCTAGCGCACGATCGTTCTCGTATGAGAACGTCAGCGCCGCAGCGCCACAACTCCAACCCCAACCCCAACCAAGACAGGCCGCAGTCATCACACACACCGGCGACCCGAGAACCAAGAACAAAAACAGCCCTCTGCCTCGCCTACAGCTCGAGATCCCACCGACACCAGTAGAGAGGAGGTCGCAGATAGGCCTCGCAGTGACGAGTTCTACACCGCCGGCGCACCGCGCGGCAAAGGCGGCAACGTAATGCCTAGAAGACCGTCCATAGAATTTAAGCCACGAGATGCCAGTCACTTATCGTCTGCTTGTTTGTGTCCAAAGTCGTTCTGTTCTGTTCTGTTCTGTTCTGCAACCAAAAGTTCATCCGCATCTGTGCATCGCTGTTTCATCGGACCATCCTTGGCCCTCTCTGAGCCTAGAGTCTCAGTCACTCGGAGATCGATCTGCTAGTATGTAGGTGGGCAAGGCAAGTGATGGTCGTTTCATTCAATAACCGAGCCTGTCTAGTTCTCCTTGTACTGTCTGATGAGCATGATTCGCAGTGCAAGCTTCACCACCGATTCGTGGCCGGATAGCTATCTAGTCACGTCGCATGACCAGGTAGAGCTCGCGAAGGTGTAGTTGAGTTCTTAGGCTGTTAAGGGTGATGTGGAGTTACGGGAGAATGCACCAATTTCTAGGCAGATTTAGAAAGCTTCGGTGGACATTCATCTACAAGGTCACCAGATTCGAAGATTCATAGTATTCGTAAGAATGGTTTCCAGGTCGAGAAGCGGATGATGCGCTTAGATGATGAACGTTGACCTACCCCGGTATCTTCCACTTGTTTCATTTGGTCTTCTTTTCGCCCTCGGCCTCCATCATGTCGATCAGTCTCAGTCCTACAGACTCACTCACTTGCCAACCTCGTTGCCTATTCCAGAACCTGCTAGTAGGGTTACTGCCCTGCAGACTATCTTTTCTGGCCTCCTCCTCGAGCGACCGCCTGTCCAAGCCACTAGAAGCTTGATGCATTGTCTTCAACGCAGTGTCAGTGGGAGAAGCCAAGGGCTTCACAGCGTCACCAAGGCCGGCGTCCTGTAGAAACTTGCGTCTGACCATGAACCGCTCTGAACGCTCCTTGCGCATG
>Ga0066648_10000856_pt1 | contig 18572 bp, 9 predicted proteins | sample CryGeyCG12114_NA_FD_59537 | JGI IMG/M metagenome (GOLD analysis project Ga0066648, IMG submission 59537) | Groundwater microbial communities from aquifer - Crystal Geyser CG19_WC_8/21/14_NA | ecosystem: Environmental > Aquatic > Deep subsurface > Groundwater | place: USA: Utah: Grand County... | reverse complement strand
AACCCGAACCTCGCCTTCGTCCTCGCGGATGCCGCCGACGCGGTGGCCGAGCTCCGAGCCGAGAGCAAGCAGGTGCTGATCCACTGCTTCGAGGGCGTGAGTCGTACCCCCTCCGTCGGCGCGGCCTACTCGGTCCGGCACCTAGGAGTTCCGGCCGGGAAGGCTCTGGACGAGGTTGCGAGGGCCCTTCCTCACGGCCACCCGGCTCCCTTCCTCCGGGCAGCGGTGCAGCAACTCACGGTAGGGGGCGACGACGACGAACAGGTGGACGCGCAGTACCACCGGCACAACAAGCCAATCGTCTACATCGACCTCGACAACACCCTCGTCGACTTCGGAACCCGTCTCGCCGGGATCGATCCCGCCATCGCCCAGCAGTACGCGGGACGCGCGGACGAGATCCCGGGCATCTTCGCTCTCATGCCCCCGATGCCGGGTGCGATCGAGGCGTACCGGACGCTCGCGGAGCACTTCGAGGTGTTCATCCTGTCGACGGCTCCGTGGCTGAACCCGTCCGCCTGGCAGCACAAGGTGGAGTGGGTGCAACTGCACCTCGGCCTGGAGGAGGAAACGCCGGCTTACAAGCGCCTCATCCTCAGCCACCACAAGGAGCTCAATCGCGGCGACTACCTGATCGACGATCGTCCGCACAACGGGGCGCGGGAGTTTGGAGAGGTGAGCGGACAGTCCTGGATTCGCTTCGGTTTCGCAGGCTTTTCCGACTGGCCGTCCATTACCAAGCACATGCTGAATCAGCTGACAGACGCTCAGGCACCGAACCCGCTAAAGAGGACGTAACTATGGAACCGTCGAGCCGATTGCAGGGGGCTGTCCACTTGTTCAGCCTGTACAGGACCCGGGGCAGCAATCTCGGCAAGACGATTGCGGAGGCGCTAGGCGACGTGGTGCCGTAGGGCCTTGCACTCGGCGCTGGCTGGCACCGGAGTCCGCTCTCGCCGGCCTTCAGACGACGTCGCCCACTGCGTCCGTGGATCGGCCTGAGCGGAATCGGGGCGGGGCGCGACCCGGCACCGGTCACGCTCCTCAGGGATAGGTAGCCGGTCAAGCATCCTCCGGGTGGACAGGCCCAAAGACGCTCCGCCATGGCCAGGTCAGTAGCGAGTAATCAGCGCGTGCGAGCTCTCCGTTGTTAAGCAACAGATCCCGGAGCAACAGTGCCTGGGCGGCGCACTGGGCCGAGAAAAGAAAGCTGTAGCCAACTCGAAGGAGTGGCTCGTTAGCTGGAACCGAGGAGCGCGCCTGCGCGAACCAGAGCGGGCTCGTGACGCTCGGCCCTGTCTGTTGAACGACGATTTGCCATGCCACGGTCCTGCCAACGAAGGCCGCGAGCTGGGAAGCTCGCTCCTGCGCCTCCGCCCGCCGGTGCGCCGTGGCTTTGATGGCGTCCGAGCTGAACAGTTGCGCCTCAGAGATGGTGGTCCTCCACAACCGTTTGAAGAACGCTTCGAAGAAGTGGGCTTGGGGGCCGTACACCGCGTCTACCTCGGGGGATGGTGCTGCCAGCACGTCCGCGAGCGAGACTTCGCCGGCCTCCAATGCGGCGACGGTTACGCGTCGCCGGTTCTCGGGAAGAAGGCCCCTAGTGTCCGGAGCTTCCACGCTGCGAGCCTTAGCGGCCAGGGCGGCGGGCTTGTCGTCCTGCCCCTCGGACAGCCCGCCGCGGACCACCCCACCTAGGACCGATTGAATCTTTTCCGCAACAAGGAGGAGATCGTCGCCTGTTAGATCGAACGCTTGGCTGAGGACCCGCACAACCCACCCGTCGTCAGACACCGTCACGTAGTCGTCGAACCAGGGGAAATACTGGTTGAGCCAGGCCGGGGTGTGCTCACCCCAATGCTCGTCGAGGAGGACGTGCAACCCGACGCACACCATTTCCCCGGGGCGGCCGAAATAGGTGAGCTCGACCGGCGCGAAGGTGCCGTCCTCTACCGACTCGACGATGTAGTCGTCCGGCTCCCCGCCATCGGCGAGGTCCGACAGTTCGCACCTGCTGACGAGGAGGCCTGCTCCTTCGAGTTCTGCAAGCAGTTCCTCTGCTGCCTGGAAGCGCATGTCGAACCAGTGGGGAGCGGGGATGGGCCGCTTCCACAGCACCTCGCCCTCGCCAAGCGCGCTGAGCAGTTCCTGGTCGATGGTGCGAGGGATTGCGGCATCGGGCGGGCCTTGCCTGAGGAGCAGCGCCCACCTCGTACTCGCGACACAAACGAGGCAGGTTTCGTCGGCGAAATGTTGGGCCACGAGGCGGTCTTGCACGACCAGGGTGTCGAGTTCGTCCTGCCACACCTCAATATCGATCACGTACATGTCTATGTCGTCATCGGAGTATGGCGAGCTGTCGTAGCGCTTGCCCTGCGTCTTCATGTCGTCCGCAGACGAGGGTTCGCCCTGTGCCTCTAGCAGACCCGCGCGGTACAGCACGTCGTAGATGCGCTGGGCTGTCCAGTACTGGGTCATCGGCCACCTCCGTGTTTGCAACAGCGGGTCGATGCGCAGTTCGCACCCCACCAGAGATAGCTTGCTCAGAGGAATGAGAAAACGCCACGGTGCTGGACGTTGGCGGGTCACGACATAGTCGAACGCGCTGACGGAACATGGGTCCGATGTTGCGACGAGAGTTTGGCCGGGGATTTCGTCGAAGCGGACGACCGGGGGAGGAGGCGAACAATGACGATCGCTCTGCTAGATGTCGCCTTTGGCGCAGTGGCCTTTGGCGCAGTGGGCTATGACGCTCTCGCCGAAGTCGAACCGGCGTGCCTAACCGGCGCTCGCAGTTTTGCGGATCGAGGCCAGCGGCGGGCCCCTCAGCAGTGTCGTCGGCCGACCATAGACTGGTCGACTCCCCTAGCCGAGGAGCGTGCACGACGAGAGGAGACAGCGATCGCGAGCGACACTTCAGCCCGCTACAAGTTGTCTTTCAGCGTGGGTGGCCTTTACCTCCGCAGCGCACCGGTCGCCGCCTCGCTCTATGCCGAGCTGGGCGACTGGTCCAAAGTCCGTGCTGGCCTCGACGCTGGCAACCTGCTCCAAGCGCGGACCGTTTCCAGCGCGAAGCGGATTAGCAGGGAGCTGGTCCAGCGTCTCCGAGAGTTCACCGACGCAGAGCTATCCCTGCTCATCGAAGCCAGCTCCCCTGAGCGGGCCCAACTGCTGTGGGCGGCGACTTGCCGCCGGTACACGCTTATCGCGGAGTTTGCCGAAGAGGTGCTCCGCGAACGCTTCCTGCTCATGGCCCAGGACCTGCGGCCGGAACATTTCGAGGCGTTCATCCGTGGAAAGACGCTCTGGCACCCCGAACTGGGGGAGCTGGAACAGTCGACGGTGCGGAAGCTTCGCACCACCCTATTTCTGATGTTGCGCGAAGGAGATTTCATCACGGCCAACGGTCTTATCGTCCCCACCGTCCTGTCCGAGCGGGTCCGGCGTGAGCTCTCTAAGCACAGGCCGAGCGACGTGCGGCTCTTTGCGACTCGGGAGGTTGCGTGACGACACAGCAGGTCTTGGAGCAAGAGCAGAACCTTGTCTCTGTTCTCAGCAGCCGCCGTTTCCTGGAGATGGAGGGCCTTGGCAACGAGGTGCCGTTCTTCATCTACCCCTACGATCCTGAAGACTCCCTCGCCGTCGCCGTCGCAAAAAAGCGCATCAAAAACAAGCTCAAGGTCGACCACGGAGTCACGGTGCTGGAGATCAATCTCTACGATCTGACCGTCGAGATGCTTCAAAAGCGGGGAGTTTGGGATCGCCTCCTCAAGCTTGAGGTTGAGCAGGGCAAGGACGCCTTCTTGAAACCACTGCAGAACATGCTTGATCCCGGGTCCAAGCTGATTCCGGCGATTAAGTCGCTTATTGATCAGGCGACCCACGATCTCCTTTTCGTGACCGGCATCGGCGAGGTCTTCCCCTACATTCGCTCGCACAACGTACTGAACAACCTGCAGTCGGTCGCCACCAGCAAGCCGATGCTCATGTTCTTCCCCGGCGACTACAGACAGTCGGGAACCGCTGGGTCTTCGCTCGTGCTCTTTGGGCGACTCAAAGACGACAACTACTACCGGGCATTTGACATCCGGGACCGAGAGGCCTGACCAATGAAGCTCCGTGACATCTTTGAGAAGGACATCACCCGCCCGATCGAGGGCGTAATCAAGGCCGACGATACAGCGAACCTGGGTATCGAGGTGGACGAATACGTCCTCACGAACGAGGCGGAGAAGGCGCTTTCAAATCTGCTCGAGGAGTATACGAACTACACGAACGCAAACGGGGTGTGGATCTCCGGCTTCTTCGGCTCCGGTAAATCGCACCTACTGAAGATGCTCGCGCATCTCCTCGGGGATGTTGACAGTCAGGACTTCCCCCGGTCGCAAGTGTCGGAAAGCTTCAGAGCGAAGACGACCGACAACTTCCTCAAGGCGTCACTCAAGAAGGCGGAGGGCATCCCTGCCCACAGCCTCCTCTTCAACATCGACCAGCTGGCCGACGCGCAGGGCGGCGACAAGACCGACGCCATTCTCAAAGTCTTCATCAAGGTCTTCAACAACAGCCGCGGCTACTACGGCATGCAGCCACATGTGGCCGCTTTCGAGCGCGACCTGGACTCGCGGGGACTCCTCGCACAGTTCACCGAAACATACGAGCGAATCGCGGGCCTCCCATGGAGGGAGGGTCGTGAGCTTGATGTCCTAGAAGAGCAGAACGTGGCAGCCGCCTACGCCGCGATCACGGGAACGACGAGCGGCGCACCGGAGAACATTCTCGAGAAGTATCGAGACTCCTACCGGGTTGACATCGCTGGGTTCGCGAACGAGGTTCACGCTTGGCTCGACAAGCAGGAGGCCGGCACCCGGCTCAACTTTTTTGTCGACGAGGTAGGCCAGTTCATCGGCGCGGACGGGAAGATGAAGCTGCAACTTCAGTCCATCGTCGAGTCGCTGAGTACGAAGACCAACGGCCGGGCTTGGGTTTTTGTCACCAGTCAAGAGGCGATAGACCGGATCGTCGGGGACCAGTCAAAGCAGCAGGCATACGATTTCTCTAAGATTCAGGGGCGCTTCAAGACGCGCGTCAGCCTCTCGAGCGCGGACGTCGAGGAGGTGATCCGCAAGCGCCTTCTCGAGAAGAACGCGGCCGGCACTGCCGAGCTGAAAGCCATCCACGCGAGGGAGTCCGGGAACTTCAAGACCCTCTTCGACTTCGTCGGCGGACGCACCTACCCCAACTATCCCGACGAGTCACGATTTGTATCCACTTACCCGTTTGTGAACTACCAGTTCCCGCTCTTTAGCGCGGCGCTTGTGGGCCTTTCGGAGCAGAACGCCTTCACCGGACGTCACGCGTCGGTCGGTGAGCGGTCAATGCTGGGCGTTGTGCAGCAGGTCGCCAAGGAGCTCGACGGTGCAGAGGTTGGCCAGATCGCCGCCTTTGATACCTTCTACGCAGGCATCCGCGACACGGTTCAGGCGGCGACGAAGAAGTCAATCGACGTGGCCGAAAAAAATCTCCCCGACCAAAACTCGGACGTTACGGAGCTTGCCGTCAGGATCCTCAAGGCGCTTTTCCTTGTCAAGTACGTGGAAGGATTCCGAGCGACTGCGCGAAATCTTGCCGTCCTTGTCTACGACCGTTTCGGACAGAACCCCCAGGAACTCACGAAGAAGGTCGAGGACGCGCTCGCCCTACTCGATTCTCAGACCTACGTGCAGCGCATCGGCGACCTCTACGAGTACCTGACCAATGAAGAGCAGGAGATTGAGAACGAAATCAAGGCCGTCGACCTCGACGGTTCGGAGGTGGGCAAGCGCCTCTTCGAGATGCTTGCGCAGGACGTGGTCAAGTCGCCGAAGTATCGGCACAAAACCGGCCAGGACTACTCGTTCGGTTACAAGATCGACGACGTCAGCTACGGGCCCCAGCATCCCCTGACTGTCCACTTCTTCACGCCGGGATATCCGCACGATGTCCAGACGATCCGCGCGCACAGCACCGGTCTCGACGAGACGCGGATTGTGCTCGATGCTGACGCCGGGCTTTTCGCTGATTTGCGGCTCCTCCTGAAGACGGAGAAGTACGTCAAGCAGAAGCAGAACGGATCGCTCACGGCCGTGCAGCAGCGCATCCTCGGTGCCAAAGCCCAGCAGAACCTGGAGCGAAGGAAGGAACTGCTGGAGCGCCTCCGCCGGGCGATCGGCAAGGCGACGCTCATGGTTTACACCGTGGACGTCGACTCGAGTAGTGAGCTCGCGGACGCGCGCGTCTTCGACGGGCTCGGCGTTCTAGTGACGAAGGCGTATCCGCAACTGTCACTCCTCACCGGCAGGATCTACACCGACGCGGACATCCTGAAGTTCGTCCAAGCGGCGGCCGACGGTCTGGTGACTGTCGACACAGCGCTCACCGACGCGGCGAACGAGCTCTACTCGGTCGGCATCCAACAGAAGGTCAACATCGGCCAACAGGTGACCGTGAAGTCGCTGGTAGAGCAGTTCACGGGGAAGCCCTACGGCTGGGACCAGACCTCTACGCTCGTCGTCATCGCGTACCTCTTTGGCTCCTCACGCGTCACGATTGAGCACAACGGGAATGTGCTGAAGCGCACGGAGGTGCCGCCGCTGCTTCGGAACAGCCAGCAGCTCGCCGCGCTCAAGGTGGGCGTGCAGAAGACGTTCGATGGCAAGAAGGTCACTGCCTTCCGCAAGTTCGTCACCGACTTCTTCGACGAGGGCGTGACGCCAAAGGACGCGTTGGAGCTCGCGCACGTCGGCTCGGAGAAGCTGAAGGACCAGGTCGCCCGGCTTAAGGAGGCGCGCGCAGCCTACGATTACCCGTTTATCGCGCAGCTCGACTCCGCCATCAATCTGCTGCAGGAGGTCATAGGAAAAACGGACGAGTGGTACCTCACCGAGTTCGACAAGGCTGATGAACTTCTCGAGGCGAAAGAGAGCGTGCTCGACCCGATCCGTGCCTTCCTGCGGGACAACCGCAAGTCGATCTACGACGAGGTCCGGAAGTTCCTCCTCGACGCTGGCGACAACCTGAGCTACCTGCCGAAGGCTGCCGCCGATTCCGTACGCCAGCTGCTCGACGACCTGGCGGTGTTTCGGGGAAACAAGATCATCCGTCTCCAGAACGAGGCCGTAACGCTTCGAGAGTTGATCGGCGAGCGAGTTAAGGAGGAGCAGGAAAAGGCGGCGGACTCGATGGAGCAGCGTCGCATCCAGCTCCAGCACACCACGGAGTACACCGAAGCTCCGGAGACCGCCCGAGCGCAGGCGCTTGAGAGGGTGGACCTCGCTCTTGACAAAACCTGGAGCGAGACGAGCATCTCGAAGATCAAACTCGCCGCCTCGGAGTTCGCCACGTCGACCTTTCCCTCCCTTGTCGCGGAGCTAGCTGCCGCGCGCCCCGTAACGCAGCCGTCGCCCGGTGACCCCGGCATCGCGCCGGGTCACGCGACAAAGACTCGACCAGTGCCGGCCGCCACACCGCAGCCGAAGCCCGCAGTGCACATCTGGCACGTTGAGGTCTCCGGTGGCAAATACGTGCTGGCGACCGCCGCGGACGTCGACGAGTACGTTGATGCATTCCGTGCGGCATTGCAGTTGACGATCGCCGAGGGAAAGCGGATCACGCGCTGATGGAGACGGCAACACTGAAGTCGTTTGCGACGAGGGCGCGCACGGATCTGTTGAAGGAGGTGAGCGCGCGGGTTGCTGTGGTTCTTGCCGAGAACTCCCTTGCCCGCGTGGAGTCGGCTGGAGCGGTGCATGACTTGGAGCAGGCAATCGCGAGGGACGGTCAGGAGCAGCTAATAGACCGGGTTGCGTACACGTGGTTCAACCGCATCGTCGCGCTGCGGTTCATGGACGCGAACGGGTACACGCTCTCCGGTGTCGTTTCACCAAGTGCCGGCCAGTCCACGGGGCAGCCGGAGGTGCTCGCCGAGGCGAAGGCGGGCGTGTTTGACAGCGCGGTGGTGCCGGTGAAGATCCAGGAGACGATCACGGCGCTGTTCAACGGCACCCGGCAGAGTCAGGACCGAGATGGCGAGGCGTATGGCTTGCTGTTGGAGGCGTACTGCCGGAGCTGGCACAAGGCGATGCCGTTCATGTTCGAACGGGAGGGCGACTACACCGAGCTGCTGATCCCCGCGGCGCTTCTCGCTCAGGACTCGGTGCGCGATAGGGCGGTCAAGACCCTTACGGAGGAGGTCTGCCGCGACGTCGAGGTGATCGGCTGGCTCTACCAGTTCTACATCTCGGAGCGGAAAGCCGAGGTATTCGAGGGGTTCAAGAAGAACACGAAGGCCGGCGCCGCTGAGATTCCCGCGGCGACGCAGCTCTTCACTCCGCACTGGATCGTTCGATACCTAGTCGAAAACTCGCTCGGCCGGCTGTGGCTGCTGAACAATCCGCAGTCTCGTCTGGGCGAGCAGATGGAGTACTACATCGGCCCGGTCGACGAAGAACCCGACTTCCTTCGGATCACCACCCCGGAAGAGCTCAAGATTATCGACCCGGCTGTCGGCTCGGGTCACATGCTTACCTACGCGTTCGACCTGCTCCACGCCATCTACACCGAGAAGGGCTACGACCCGGCGGAGATCCCCGGGCTCATCCTCGAGCACAACCTCTACGGCACCGAGATCGACCTTAGAGCTGGCGCACTCGCAGCCTTCGCACTCAGCATGAAAGCCGCCGCCAGGCGGAAACTGTTCCTCAAGAACCCGATCCAGCCGAACATCTGCGTCCTTCAGAACGTTTTCTTCGCTCCTGACGAGCTCGACTACCTCTGGTCGCTCAGTAAAGACTGCGGCTTCGCCCGCGGCGACGCCGACGAGTTCTGGAACGCCTTCCAGCACGCCGACACTCTCGGCTCACTCATCCAACCGAAAGAGCACCTGCTCACTCGGCTGAAGGCCGCGACCCATGGAGTGGAAGACGGTGGCGACCTCCTGCACAGTCCAACGCTTCATAAGGCTGCACTGGCGATCAAGCAAACCGAGTATCTCTCGGAGCGATATCTGGTGGCGATCGCGAATCCGCCGTATATGGGAACTGGCAACACGGCACCTCTGCTCGCACGATTCGCTGCTGCGAACTATCCTGCGTCGAAGTCGGACCTTTTCGCCATGTTTATCGAGCGTTGCGGCAACCTTGCGAGCGAAGCTGGCTTCGTCGCGATGATCACGATGCAGTCGTGGATGTTCTTGGGCTCTTTTGAAGGTCTTCGTGGGTCGCTTCTTCGAGTCCGCCCCATCAAGACCCTCGCTCACCTAGGTTCCGGAGCTTTCGATTCCATCGCCGGTGACGTCGTAGCTACGTGTGCGTTCGTCTTAGGATCCGCCAGAACCGCTGCCGGTGATGGGATTTTTCTGAGGCTGACAGCCGGGCGTTCCGAGGAAGAGAAGTCCAACCGGCTTCGCTTGCTAGCTCAGAGCCCCGGCTCAGGCATCGACTCATTCAGGGTCGCCTCCGCGGACTTCCGGCGCATCGACGGGGCGCCAATCGCCTACTGGCTCAGCCCTGGACAACTCCATGCGCTCCTGAACGCCGACAAAGTCGGCCATCACGCCACGCTCCGCAAGGGACTAGTGACTCTGAATGATGGCAGGTTCACCAGGCGCTGGTTCGAGGTCGGCCGCAACCAGTTTTGCTCCCCCGACCAGTTTGCCGCTGTGGGGAAGAGCCGAAAGTGGTATCCGCTGAACAAGGGAGGAGGCTCTCGACGCTGGTATGGCTTCAATGAAGTAGTAATCAACTGGGAGAACCATGGCAAAGAATTAAAAGACTTCATCGTTTCCCGCTACGGCGGCGGTTCGTACAGCAAAGAGCTCCGTAGCGAGGATTACTACTTCCAGGAGAACGTGACCTGGGGAGCGGTCTCAAGCGGCACACCCACCTTCCGGTACACACCCCCAGGCTACATTTTCAGTTCGGGTGGTTCATCCCTTTTCATGACAAGCGGACTGCTGAGCGCTCTTGCAGTCCTGAATTCGGAGTCGGTGTCCTCGCTCCTGAAGCAACTTACTCCGACGATGAACTTCGTTTCCGGCGATGTGGGCCGAATGCCGTTCGTACATCTGCCGGAACTGGATCGATACGTGCTTCAAGCAATCGACATCGCCAGAGATGACTGGGACAGCCGGGAACTCTCTTGGGACTTCAGGATGAATCCGCTTGTCGCCCCTCACAGCAAGGTTGAGGACCGACTCTCCCAAATGGTGGCAGGCGATGACGAGGCCACTCGCCAATTGCTAGAGGTGCAGAATCACATCGACGACGCGGTCGCCGCACGTCTTGGACTCGATGATACTCCCGACGCCGCGCGGCAGCCCATCGCCCTGTTTTCGAATGTTGAGTACGAATTCGGTGCTGCAAAGTCGGACGGTGAGCGCTCGCTGTTGAAGCGCAAGCGCCTGGTGTCGGACCTCGTCTCCTATGCGGTTGGCTGCATGTTGGGCAGGTACAGCCTCGATGAGCCTGGATTGATCCTCGCGGACCAGGGGAGCACGCTTGAGGGGTATCGAGCAAAAGTGCCGACCCCGTCATTCATGCCGGATCAGGACAACGTGATCCCGATCGTGGACGGCGATTGGTTCGAGGATGACATCGTTGCTAGGTTCCGCACCTTCCTGCGAGCGTCCTTCGGTGAGGAGCACTTCGAGGAGAACCTGCGCTTCGTCACCGACTCGCTCGGGGTCAAGGACGTCCGCGACTACTTCGTCAAGTCGTTCTACGACGACCACGTCAAGCGGTATAGGAAGCGTCCGATCTACTGGCTGTTCCGCAGCCCGAAGGGTTCCTTCAGCGCGCTCATCTATCTGCACCGCTACACACCTTCTACGGCGTCGACGGTGCTGACGGGCTATCTGCGCGAGTTCATCGGCAAGCTGGAGGCGAACCTGGAGCACCAGGGCCGCGTCGCTGCTGGCATGGGTGGCGCCTCCGCCCGCGACATAGCCGCGGCGCAGAAGGAAGCCGACCGCATCCGCAAGGTCCTCGTCGAGCTCCGCGACTACGAGCACGACGTGCTCTTCCCGCTCGCTGGGCAACAGATTGCCCTCGACCTCGACGACGGTGTGCTTGTCAATTACCAGAAGCTTGGCGCCGCTCTGAAGGACATCGGCCTAAAAAAGGGCGGCGGCGATGAATAGGCGATCCGAGGGGCGGCGGTCGCGATGATCAAATTTGAGGACAGGAACAGCCAGGTGATCCTCGCCTACACCCCAGAGCGAAGCTCGGTTGACTGGCTCGACGGGAAGTTGGACGCAGAGGGGCATCATCGGCTCGCATGGACGTTCACGCTCCGGAAGAAGGACGTCATCCCGCCTGAGGACGAATGGGAAGCTGAATTCCGCCGCGACTTCGTGATCGGCGTGGTCGAAAAAACGTATCGTCGGGTCCGCGCCGACGTATTGGGGACGAAGCATGACCTCCTGATCGACAAGGGGCTTCGACTCAACCGGAAATTGTTCGTCGCTCCGCGCAATATTTCAATCTTCGGGCGCATCGATGAGTTGGCCAGCGAGCCGATCGTCATCGGGGGCGATCGCGAAGGCGCGATTCCGACCGAGGAGTTCGGGCGTCTCCTTCGTGAGTTTCCGAACGCCGGAGAGATGAGGCTGTATTCACACGTGCGGGTCGCGCGGGTCCTTCGGGAGTACATGGACACCATGGCTGACGCAGAAGCGAAGCTTGCGGAACACATGAATCGACGCCAGCGACCGTTCCCGAACGCCTCGAGCGTCGCGGCAGAGCGACTTCCGGCGGCCAACGAGCTCGAGATCGAAAAGTTCACTTTCGTCCGGAACCGCATCGCCGAGATGTTGCGGACGGCAGAGTCATACTCCGAGGCGAGCTGGCAGCGCACGGTCGCCGACCTCTTCCTTCTGATCTTCCCACAGTACATTGCAGTGCTCCAGAAGGTTCGAGTGAAGGAGTATTACTCGAAGAGGCCGAACGCAACTCACCGCGAGCTCGATCTTGTCCTTGTCGCCGCGAACGGAACAATCGACATCCTCGAGATCAAGAAGCCGTTCAGCAATGGCCTCATGTCTGTGGGTAAATACCGCGATAACCACGTTCCGGTCCGCGAGCTCGCCGGTACCGTAATGCAGGTGGAGAAGTATCTGTTCTACCTAAGCAAGTCCGGGCCCGATGGCGAGAAATCGATCGCCGAAAAGCATAAGTCAGAACTTCCCAGCGGAATGGGGATCAAGATAACCAACCCCAAGGCGTTCGTGCTTTCCGGTCGCGATGCCAATCTCACCGATCCGCAAGCGGCGGACTTTGAGTTCGCGCGGCGGAAGTATTCCAACGTGGTTGACATCATCACCTACGACGACCTGCTACGGCGCCTCGACAACATCCTGCTTGCGCTGAACAAGAGGACTGTGGCGGCACATGATGAGTGACCTTGGCGTCCTGAAGCGCGGGCTCGAAGAGCGGTTTGCCAATGGGCGCAAGGCCGGAGGCCGGCACATCGCTTTCTGGCACGACGTGGACGGCGAGTACGAAACAGACCTCGACCAGCTCGAAGCCGAACTTGACGGCATTAAGGTCATTCGGGTGGACGCTGACGAGTACGCCGTCAAGTATCGGCTGCTCAAGGAAGAACCCGATCAGGCTTTCATTGTCTACCGCAAAGGCGGCGTCCCGGACGGCACCGCAAACTGGCTGTGGGACCTCGAGCTCGCCTACGGCGTCTTCACCGCCGATCGTGCCTCGATGGATGCGCAAGACGTTGGCCTTCCACCCATACTGCAGCCGATCGTGGCTCAGCATCAAAGGTTCTTCAACAGCGCCGAACGAAAGGCGAAGCTGAAAGCGCTACTCGCGGCCGATGATGACCGCACCAAACTCCGCGCCAAGATGAGCGCGGTCGCGCTTGGGATCAAGGAGCACACGTACGGCGAGCTGACTCGCGCACTGCTTATCGAGAACGCGGCTGCATCCTCGACGGGGTACGAAGCGCTCGTGGCTTACGAGCTCGCTAACTTCTTCTGGGAGGGCGCCTGGTCGATCTACGGCTATGAGTCGGAGGCTCCCAAGGTGGGGGACTTAGTCGAGTGGGTCTTCAAGCAGGCGCACAGCGACTTTGGCGCCGCCAGAGTAGGGCTGCGGCACGATTACAGCGCGTGGCGGAACGACGTCCGCAGTCGTGAGGCGATGGCGGTTCTCGCGCGACGGGTCGAGACGGACCTGGACGTTGCGACCCAGATCGCCCCGGGCGATTACGTCGGGCTGCTCCAGCTGGATGCATACGAAGCGGTCGACTGGAAGATCATCGGGGACCTGGCGGTCGGTGTCAGCGATCAGAGCCTCACCGTGCGTGATGTGCAGGACGCGGAGCAGGCGCGCCAGACCACCTTCTGGTACACGCTGGATCCTTCGGTCCGAGCCCTCTACACCGCGATTCGGTCCGCCGCGGAGCTGCTTCACGACATCAGCACCTCAAGCTTCGCCATCGCTGCCTTCGACGACGGACTCACGAAGTACGCAGAACGATGGTTCCGAATCGACCAGCGGTACCGGCAGTTCCTTGTCGCCGTTCACTCCACTGATCATGCTGACGCACTAGCACCTCTCCTAGAACAGGTTGAGCTGTTCTACACGAACAAGTACGTCTTCCCTCTCGCGACCGAGTGGCAGAAACAGGTCGATGCCCTCGAAAGATGGAAGTCGGACGCGCACCGCTCGCAGCTGTCGTTCTACCAGTGGTACGTCGAGCCGGTTATCTCCCAAGGGCGCCGGATCGTCATCGTGGTCTCCGACGCGCTTCGTTACGAGGTTGCGGACGAGCTCGCCTCGAAGCTTCGGAGCGACACGAAGGTCGCCTACGACGCGAAGGTAGACGCGATCCTCGGCGTCTTACCGAGTTACACGCAGCTCGGTATGGCTGCCTCGCTCCCGCATTCGACGATCGGCTTCGCCGGAAAGAACGGCGACGTGCTCGTCGACGGAAAGCCCGCCGGCGGTCTTGCGAATCGCTCGAAGATCCTGCAAGCCGTAGGGGGCACCGCAGTCGGCGCCGAAGAGGTACTTGCCAAGAAAATCAAGGACGAACTACGGCCTTACCTCCAGCAGCACAAGGTCGTGTACGTCTACCACGACACCATCGACAAGCGCAGCCACAAGCTCGGTGCCGAATCCGGCACCCCCGAGGCCGCACGAGACGCCGTCGCTGCGCTCGCCAAGCTGATCGGCAACCTGACCTCCGCGGATGCGAACGTCCTGGTCACAGCCGATCATGGTTTCCTCTTCCAAGAGTCAAAAATTGACGAGGGGAGCAAGTTGGGGGAGGAGCCCCACGGCGACATCCACTATCGCGATCGCCGCTTCCTCCTCGGCGAGGACTTCAAGGAGACGTCGTCGTTCAACACCTTCACCTCGGCCCAGCTCGGCCTCACGGGCGGCTGGCAAGTCCACATCCCGAAGTCCATCTACCGGCTCACCCAGAAGTTGCAAGGCGCTGCTGACCGCTTCGTCCACGGCGGTGCGATGCTCCAGGAGATTGTGGTCCCCGTCGTCACGGTCAGTCGCAAGGGCAAGAGCACGGCCAAGCCCGTCGAGGTGCAGATCAAGCCGAAGAGCGACGTGCTCACGAACTCGATCGTGCGAATCAGCCTGCTCCAGGCTGAGCCGATCAGCGAGCAGGCGCACGCACGCCAGCTTCGCGCGGCCTTCCACTACAACGGTTCACTGATTTCGGACCAAGTCCCCGTCGTATTCAACTCCCTCGGGGACGAGCGGGACCGGTTGCAGGAGGTCAAGCTGCAGATCCGTCCCGATGCCGAAGTGCCGCTAGGCGCCCACATTGAGTTCCGGCTGGAGCAACCCAGCACGAACAGCAACTCGTGGCAGACGCCGTACAAGCACATGTTTACGAATCGCATCACCGCTACGCCGGACTTCTAGGAAGAAGCACACATGACGAACCTTGATGAGGCGCTCAGCGGGCTCAGCGCGGGTGCCGAAGACGATTACGTCCCCACCTTCGACGAGGAGAAATCCGACCTCGACCGTAAGATCAATGACCACTTCGCGGGCTCTGTCGTTCGTAAAGACCTCGTGAAGGCAGTCCGTGGCAACGCGGTTGTACCTGGCTACGTCCTCGAGTACCTTCTCGGCCAGTACGCCGCGTCCGACGATGAGGACACCATCCAGGACGGCATCGACATGGTCCGGAACATCCTCGCCGAGCACTACGTCAACCGGAACGAAAAGGTGCTCGTCCAGTCGATCATTCGGGAGAAGGGCAAGCACCGCGTTATCGACCGGGTCACTGTCGACCTCAACACGAAACAAGACTTCTATGAAGCAGCGTTCGAGAACCTCGACATCAAGGGCGTTCCGATTGACGCCCAGACCGTTACCCGGAATCAGAAGCTGCTTGTCGGCGGCGTTTGGTGCATCTGTGACTTGGAATACCAGCCGAGCGACGGCCCCACCGAGCCGTGGGTGCTCGGAAGCCTGAAGCCGATTCAAATTGCCGGTGTCGACTTCCAGCAGTACTACGCCGCACGGGAGTCATTTACGACCGAGGAGTGGGTCGACCTCCTGATGCAGTCGATTGGACTCGATCCTGAGCAGTTCAGTAGGCGTGGAAAGCTCATTGCCCTGACCAGGCTGATCCCGTTCGTCGAGCGAAACTACAACCTCGTCGAACTTGGACCAAAGGGCACCGGTAAGTCGCACACCTTCAGCGAGCTGTCGCCTAACGGGGCGCTCATTTCCGGCGGCGAAGTGACCGTCGCAAAGCTGTTCGTCAACAATGCCAACGGCAAGCTCGGCCTCGTCGGGTACTGGGACGTGGTCGCGTTCGACGAATTCGCGGCGAACCGCCGTACCGACCAGAACCTGGTCAACATCATGAAGAACTACATGGCGAACAAGCAGTTCAATCGCGGGAACCAACCTCTCGGTGCCGAGGCGTCCATGGTCTTCATCGGCAACACTTCGCACACCGTGCCATACATGCTCCAGCATTCTGACCTCTTCGACGAGTTGCCTGACTCGTACCGCGATGCCGCCTGGCTCGACCGCATCCACCACTACATTCCGGGCTGGGAAGTGTCGCCGATTCGTTCTGCGATGTTCTCCGACGGCTACGGGTTCGTCGTTGACTACCTCGCAGAGATTCTCCACTCGAAGCGCGCCGAAGATTTCTCCGACAAGTACCAGCCTCACTTCAGCCTCGGCGCCGACATATCCGCCCGTGACCGTGACGGGATCAACAAAACCTTCTCGGGTCTGATGAAGCTCATTCACCCAACCGGCACGGCGACTACGGAGGAGATGGAGGAGCTCCTCGTGTACGCGATCGAGGGGCGTAAGCGAGTGAAGGACCAGATCCTTCGCATCGACCCCACCATGCGCGAGAACCCGCCCCGCTTCGGCTATCAAGACTCGACTGCCACTTGGCACGACGTCGTGACCGTCGAGGAGAACCAGTATCCGCAGCTCTACCGACGCGACTGGGACTCGGACGGCGTCAGCGCGGACCCATCAGGAAGCCCCTTGCCCGCCTACTCGCCCCCGGCGCCCATACCCGGGTCGCGAAGCGTCGTCTCTATCGCGCCCGCGCTCCCGATCGTGCCGCAGGGAAGCACCGAGCCTGTGGTCCCCGACGAGACGACGCCGCTGTTCGAGGGAATCCGGGACTTCAAGGCTGGGCAGACTGGCGTCTCCTACGAGAACGTGCTCCTGCCATACCTGATCGGCGCCACCAAAATCACCATCGTCGACCCCTATCTCCGCATGCCTCATCAGATACGCAACGCCGGAGACTTGCTCGGCCTCATCGCGCTCGCGAAGAGCCCGGCAAGTGAAGTGCTGATCGAGCTCGTCACGACGCAGACCGATAAAGACCAATTCAAGCAGGACCAGCTCGAGCGCCTCGTTGCGCTGCGTGAGGCCGCGCAGAGCTTCGGTGTCGAACTGAATGTTCGGCTGGACAGTGGGATTCATGACCGCTCAGTCAAGACTGATCACGGGTGGCGCATCCTGCTTGGCAAGGGGCTCGACATATGGGAACCACCGACCAACCCAATGGCTGAGGCTCGCCAGGAGTTCCGCCGCATCAAGTCCGACACGACCTTTACCTACGTTCGATCGCCGACCGAGGGTGGGTGATCGTGGCTTCGCTTCACCCCGCGCAAGCCGCGCTACAGGAGGTCATCCGCTCGCGCCAGGTGGGGAACTGGGACCTCACTGAGCCCCTCGGCCGCGGTGGTCAGGGAACGACATGGCGCGCCATTTGGAAGAGTGACGACCATTCGCTCACGCGAGTCGCTGTGGCCGGGGGGCGACTCCAGCGTGCCGTCATCAAGCTCATGCTGCCGCCCGCGCCTGACGAGATCCCGATCCCTCGGGCGAGGTTCGACGCCTGGCTGACGACCGAGGCGAAGGCATTCCTCATTGAGGCAAGGGTGCTCAGTAGCATCGACAGCCAATACATCCCCGGCGTCTTCGAAGCGGCTGTGCAAGAGACCCGCGCAGGCTGGAATGTGCCCTGGTTCGCGACCGAGCTGATCAGCGGACGGAGCCTCGCCGAGCAGGTCGGCACCGCCGGACCGATGGACCAAAACCAGTTACTCGACCTTGCACACGACATACTCTCGGCGCTTGTCGCCATTCACCATGTCGGCCTGGTGCACCTGGACCTCAAGCCGGACAACGTCATGCTCGAACCGGGCAGAGCCCGCCTCATCGACTTTGGCCTGGTGTCGCGCGCGAATCAGGTTGGCCGGTTCGGTGGGACACCCGGATTCATGTCGCCCGAGCAGCTTGATGATGTCATCGAGGAGCGCGACTTCGCCCCGGCGATCGACATCTTCAAGCTGGGGGTAACTCTTGCAATCGCTGGCGGCGCTCGCATTGCCGATCTCTGGGGCATCGACCCATACGGCGACAACCACACGGTGCGTCGCGCGATGGAGAGAGGCGCCCAACTCAGCTCGCTGAAGCCCGTTGTGCGCGACGTGGTCGCGCCCATGCTCGCCTTCGAACCTCGCCGACGTCCGACCGCTGCGGCGGCGCTGGAGCAGGTGCGAGACCTCCTCCCGGCGGGGAATTCAAAAGGCTCCGGCAAGGGCGCCGCCGGTGGAGCGGCAGCTCGGCCCGCCCAGCCCCGGCCGCCACAGCCAGCGGCGCGGTCGGCACTCGCCGCTGTCGATGGTCGGCAGCCGCCCCGGGTTGCACCAGCCGCGGGCAACGGCAACGCGAATGTTGGCGCGAAGGTCGTCGTCGTCGACCGCCTCGGCCTGGATTGGACGGGCGTCGTCGTCGGCGTCGACACCAAGCGCCCCGGCAACATCCTCGTCAGACATGAGTCCACGCGAGGCAACGAGAATGTGCGCTCTTACCCGCTCGGTCAGGTCGTGCGGGGGGCGCCCCTGAAGTAGCTCGCAGCGGCAGCACGGGCAGGAACGAGCCTCGCATCTTGCCACCCGATGACCGGCCGCGGTTGCGGCGTGTTGTTTGCGAGGCCGGAGTACCCGCCCCGAGCCGGAGGCACCAGCGGCCGCGGCACGTAGCAGTCAACGGTGAGGC
>Ga0066648_10000854_pt1 | contig 18603 bp, 10 predicted proteins | sample CryGeyCG12114_NA_FD_59537 | JGI IMG/M metagenome (GOLD analysis project Ga0066648, IMG submission 59537) | Groundwater microbial communities from aquifer - Crystal Geyser CG19_WC_8/21/14_NA | ecosystem: Environmental > Aquatic > Deep subsurface > Groundwater | place: USA: Utah: Grand County... | reverse complement strand
TGATGCCGCCTTCTTGGCCATGGGCGCAAACTTGCCAATGCTCAGGGTCACCCGGTCGTCAAAGCGGGCACCAAGCGCAATGATCAAGTCTGCTTCTTGCATGGCCATGTTGGCGTAGGCTGAGCCATGCATGCCCAGCATGTGGAGAGACTTGGGGTCGAGTTCATCGAAAGAGCCAAGACCATGAAGAGTGGTTGTTACAGGAATGTTGGCCTTTTCGGAAAGCTCCTTGAGCAGAGCCGGGCCATTGGGGCTACCCATTATGCCCTGACCAGCATAGATAACGGGTTTCTTTGCCATGTTGATCAACTTGGCAGCACGGCCGATGGTGGCCTGCAGCTGGTGCTTTGAGAGCTCTCGGGCTGCCACTGAAGCGGCCGAGGGGTGAGCTGGCAGGGTGGATTGCATGGGTATGGGCCGTCTCAGAATACCGGCTGTGACGTCTTTCGGGAGATCGACAAGGACTGGACCGGGTCGGCCAGAGGTGGCGATCTCGAAGGCTTCTTTTATCCTTCGTGGCAGCTCAGCAACGTTCTTGACCATGACGTTCCACTTTGTGCATGCTCTTGAGATTCCCACGACGTCAGCTTCTTGGAAGGCGTCTGTTCCGATGGCGTTGGTTACCACTTGGCCAGTGAAGACGACCATGGGGGTACCGTCGCTGAGGGCGTCTTGCATAGGTGTGATAACGTTGGTGGCACCTGGACCCGAAGTCACGAGGACAACACCTGGTTTTCCTGTTACTCTTGCATAGCCTTCGGCCATGTGGCCGGCGCCCTGCTCGTGCTTGGGGAGGATGAAGTCGAAATGTTTGGAGTTGTAGATGGCGTCGAAGACTGGGAGGATTGCACCACCTGGGTAGCCAAAGACGTGCTTGACGCCCAGGCGTAACATCATCTCGTGGAAGATTTCACCTCCGCTGAGACCCACGAAGCTGTGCGTCTGTTAGCCATGTGCCTCTGAAAGTGTAAGCCAGACTCGGCTCGGCAGACTACTCACGAGTCATCCAGCTCGGGCATTTGCCTGTTGACGAGCGGCGAGGGCTCATTTCTTCGGAAGTCGTTGTTGAAAGCTGGACTGGGGATTGGCCTTGCTTCTGGGGCTGGAGCAGCAGCCGTGGTCGCTGGCCGTTTCGACTGTCCGACCTTGGACTTCTGTGGTGTGGATGTTCTCGCGCTGTGCGGTGAGACGGCAGCTGCGGGGGCAGTCGTCGAGAACGGTTGCGCTACGGATGGTCGCCTTCTTGATATTGACCTCAAGGCACTGGAGCCTGGCCGTATTGCTGCCTTCATCGCCATGGTGTGTTGTGTGTGGGATGAGAGACAGGATGTTGAACCAAGTTGACAATCAGTACTATGAGAAGGTTGGTTAGTGAGTCAGTAAATCGAACACGAGACACAGAACAGCTTTTTTGCCAAACTCAAGATTTACATCGCACCGCCTCTGCTCTCAGACTTCTGGAGGCGAAAAATGGCCGGAGCTGGTTGGTCGATGACCCGCTCCGATGGGCCGAAGTCGGCCAGACGCATCCACTGTCTAGACAATCTGCCAATCATGAGCTATGTAAAACGCTATCTCCATATTTTAGAAGTGCTTGCCATCGCCTCCGCACCATCGGTTTCCTTGTCAACTCCAAGTCCAGACAGCTCTACACTAGCCGAGACCGTGAAAAATGCCCTCAAGCCACCGTCCACTTGAGCGTTGGTTCGCGGGTGTGTTACCCATGAAGTATTACAAGTACTGAACGAGTAGCTTCAGTCCGTGCCACAGAAGTAATAACGGCGCCTACGTCAACAGCGCAAGACGCTCGCACGCAGGGTGCCTGGGAGGTGGTTCCGATTGAACTTTCATGGAGCTCGGAAGCAGTCCGAGCACGACATACTAGTAGAGCAACATGTGTGATGGTGGCGTCCATGTACTTTTTAACGTCTATACTAGGTGCTGGTGTAGCCGACGTGACACCACCTTGACCAGCTTCTCCATGTAATGACATCTATTAGCAAATGTGGATTTGGGAACGGCCCGCCAGACATAGTCAATCCGCTCAATAAAGGCCAAGTCTTTGACATCCACGCTGCAAGTAGTACTGCGTAGTCAATACGCTATCTAAACCGGCTACGAATCGTCCCTCCTCGTGTAGCAAGCCTGTCGTACACACACCTACAGTTTCCAACAGACAAGATAACCGGCATCCTCCGCGGTTTCAGAATTTGACGGTTGGGATACACATACCGATCCAGCGCAATATAACGTTCCGGCGCAATGCTATGCGACGTTGGTGACGGACGAATCTGACGGCATAGGCGAAACCTTGCTTTAAAGACTCCAAGAAACCAGCTGCATCTCTCGTGATCCTCTGCCAGTCTCCTTGCCTCAAAAGCTGAGAATACCTAGACAGCAATATCTCCGCCGAAAGCATCTTTCTCCTCAATCAAGACATCGGCTTGCTGTCCTTTGGTGCCTGACAACTCGGCGTCTAAATTGCGGAACTGTTCAATCTCTCGCATCTTCTCTGTTCTGGGGTCAGCGGATGGTAAAGCGCAGGCACATACACAAAGTCTTACCTGGGCTCACCGGACTTGTTCTGAAGATAACCTTCTCCCTCTCGCCTAGACTTGGATATACGCCCGCCGAATACAGAATGTCCTCTGCATCGTCCCTCCTGGCTATGCCATCCGGACTCTTCTGTGCCAGCTCGTCTCTTGCTCTCACCAAGCACTCGTGATAGTATTTACTGTGGTTGAGGTTGCACACCTTCTCGAATTGTACAGCCTTATGAACCGGGCAGAAGGGCCGAGCACATAGAAGGCATTGTTCGAGATATTTCGTGGTCGGCGAAAAGTCGCCTGGATTCTGCTCGTCGCAAAGATAGCAAGACTTCTCGGGCCCTCTAGAGGGAAAAGGGGTGGTGTTGATTTTTGGTGTAAGTGGTCGACCCGCGTTGCTATTGACTGCGGTCGGGACCGTTCTGCTGGCGGCGCCCGCTTGGTGGACAACGATAGATGGAGCGAGAGCTGCCATGTTGCGCCGGTGGAGATATGTGAGAGCTGCTGTATGGGACTCTGGGAGATTACTACAATCGCAGTACAGTCAAGGTGTAGTATGGATTAGCACGAGACAGTGTGTGATAACTGATTGCCTTGAAAAACTTTCCAGATGGCTTGGTTATACTCCTCACCGCGTAGCACGTATGTCACGGAACGGCCTGCACCTCATTTGGACCAAGTGAACATGGTGGCCGAAGACATGACTGGCTACTGATGTCGGCGTCCCTGTTTAGAGCGCCGACATGTGGAGCGAGGGCGGGCCTTTCGAGACCCTAGGCCACATGGGAGGGTGCATGAGGGGTCTGTCATGATGGAAGAGGATTGGTTTGACGCGATGAAGGGGACGGGGCCTGGCTAAGTAGGCGCATCGGGCACCGAATGAAACTAATAAGCACTGTAACCAGGCTTAGCCTGGTGCAAGCCAGGCGTAGCTATGCTCCATCGAGAAAAGCACAAGACCAATGCATGTAAGACTGGACGCCTCTCCAAACATTGTATGGAGGGACAAGAAAGGGCCTGATGTGACAACATTTGGAAATGCCAGGCGCGGGCGGCAATAAGATGCCAAGCATCGGCGGTTGGAGGTAGAAACCACCGACATTACGCAGACTGGTCGCCTCTCGATGCACTGGCAGAACTTTGACTTCAGACTAACGGATGATTTGCATCGTACCTTACGGACATGTAGATCGACGACTGGCCGGTTCCTTACCGAGGTGGCTAAGAACGCGTAGCTTTCACCAATAGTTATGCATGACGATAACAGGCAAACATGTCGAGCCAGGAGATGAGTGCCACAACCAGGGACCCCGTGCAAAGGGGACTGTGATCAGGACACGAGCATAAGACGATGCATGTCCTATCATCTACACATTCAGTGCTTCCCCCACGATGAGCGAGCTCCCCTGGCCAGGCTTGCTGATGACAAGCGCGTCTCTCATCTTATCAGCAGAAAGGTCCGGGAACCTCTTATTGTAGTACTCCTCCTTCAACGCTTTGGTGACGTTTTCGACCTTGTTCTGAGGCACTAGATGTACTGTGCAACCACCCCATCCTGCGCCTGTGAGCCGGGATCCCATTGCACCGTTCTTCCTGGCAATCGCACACATGTCATCAATCTCGGGACATGAGCATTCGTACACATCTCTGCACGAGTCTTGTGTCTTGTTCATGAGGTCGCCAAGGTAACTGAGTTGATCTTGGTTTAGCTTGTTGTCCGCATTTGTCGACAACGCATCTTTGAAAGCAACCACACGTCGAGCCTCCTCCACAACGTGCAGCGCGCGCTGTTGAAGCTTGAACGTGTCACCCTCGACATCGAACTTGGAGAAGTAGGCCTTCTCGAGGGCCGATACGTCGATCTCCAGTATGCGAGCTACGTCTGCTCTGCTGTATGACTGTTGTGTGAGCTTTTCCTGAACCACATTGATCATCATGTCAAGCTGTTTATCCTCGGCGAGGTCTCTTTTACCATGCTTCTTCATCAGCTCTTCCTGGAAGTTGCGGATGCTGAAGCCCAGCGATGACGAATCAGGGTCGAGTGTAATGTCGAAGAACTTGGCTAATGTAACAGCCGCGAGTGTTACCTCCACGACTCGCAGATTGTAGTGTCTGGCGGCTGTGACAGCTTTGTCGGAAGTGATGAAAGATTGCGCGATCAGGAAGGTGATCTCTGGGTCGGCCGATGGTACCGGCACGTGCTCAGCGGAGAAGTTGGGGAAGAAGCGACAGTATAACAGATAACCTTTCTCACTGAATATGCTCGCGGCTTGATCCATGCCACCAGAGTAAACACCTACAGACCGCTCAGACACGATGCAGAGGTCAAGCAAGTCTTGCTTCGACACCTCGTGGCCGTTGGCTGCCATTACAGCTAGGGCTGAAGCGCACACGAAGGCTGCGCTGCTCGACAACCCCCCACCGGCAGGGACATTGCCATCTACCATAACATCCATGCTCTTTGGATGGAAGCTGTGTCCACGATCTTTTCTCAAAACCTGAACGGAGCCTCTGAGTCCGGCCTTGAAATAATTCGACCAATCATGCTCGCCCATGTGCACCTCCCCTTCTCGAGGTACATGGAATTGTGCTGTAGGGTACTTTGTATCATTTGTGTTCGCGACCTTGATGGTCGTTTCTGACGAAGACTCGTGAACCTTGACAGCTACTAGCACATCATTGAGCACTGCTGTAGGTAACACGTTGTACAAAGAATAGTCGATGTGCTCTCCAATGATGTTGACTCTACCGGGGCTTCTGGCTATGAAGTCCGGATCGCTACCGTGTGTATTCCTGAACGAGTCGACAAGATTCTTGATTCGACTTTTCTGTTCTGGTAAGACTCCAGGTGTCGCATTTGAATATATGTCGTCTAGGGACGTAACCCTTGACACCCCGTTCGTCATATTGTAGGGGTCCCGACCTGGTATTGGGACCTCTGGTCACGAGTCGTGTGTAGAAGACGAGAAGTCAAGGTTTCCGTTGGAGCAATGTAGTTTGTCGAGCCTGGTGTTGAGGACAACTTCAGGCTGAGGATTCGGGCCTTCTGAGTTGGGTTGCGCTCTCTGGCAGTCGCGGCTAAGACGTCTCACGCTTGAGCTTTCCAAGGGTTAAGTCAGCTCAAAGTCACGCAGCTTACCGTCTACTACAAGCACTATACGGTGACACTTGGGATTTTCATGGAGCTCATCACTTTGAAGCGGGCTCAAGGCGGGAAACTCAGCAGCCATGATCCACTTTGTTGCGGGATTGCAACGTACGAGGTCGGGGTAGGGATGAGCCAATGATACCGTTTCGACAATTTGCTCTGTTTGCTTGCAAGGGCGGCCGATCTGCGGCTTCAGGCTTGGGGCTCGGGTATTCGTCATTGTTGACTCCATTGGCTTTGGTGCGCTGCGTGCTGCCCGTCGCATGCTTGCTGTCAAGCACTAGCAATCGCTGGCCCGTCACGACACGACGAACATCGTGTTAACAGACAACGCTCACCCATCTACCTGTGTTTCAATAGCAGGCAGCGGTCGAGCTGTCTCCTGTCCTTGGATCCCCCGCCACACTACCGCCAAATATGGCCTCCTCCTCTCCGACAGGGTCGGAGTCTGAACCTGAGCTCGTCAATCACTCAACGGCAGACATCGCAGATCAGCCTGAACGGCCTCCAACATTGACGAGACAATCTACCTCTGCTCTCGAGAAGTGCTGGATATGCCTCGCAACCAAAGATGAAGATCCTCCCTCGCCTCCGAACCCTCCTACCGCCTGGCGCTCGCCCTGCTCCTGCAGCCTCCAAGCCCATGAAGCATGTTTACTAGACTGGGTAGCCGACCAAGAATCCCCACGATCTCGTTCAGGCGGTGGACGCTCAGGCCCGACTCCTGACAAGATAACGTGTCCCCAATGCCGTTCGGAGATCAGGCTCCAGCGGCCAGTCGACCCCATAGTTCAGTTGTGCAGAAGGCTAGACAGACAATACGCAAGGATGGTCCTGCCGGGTCTGGGTGTATCCCTCCTCGGCACCATCCTATCTGGCTGCTGGGCTCACGGCCGTTTGGCGACATATCTCGTTTTCGGCCGCGAGCACGACCAACACATCTTCACTTGGGCCGTCCACTCAAGATACGGTCATGTCTACTCATACGCTCTCGTCCCACTCAGTCTCATATTCTCCCGCACCCGCTGGGCCGACTTTGTTGTCCCAGTGGGTAGTATCACCTTATTGTTCTCGCAACTACCGCCCGACTTCAAAGGCTCCATTGTCGACTGGAACGCCCCTTACTGGCCGCCATCGCCAAGCACATTCTTCATCCTGCTACCCACTCTCAAGACAGTTTACGATTGGAGCTACGACAAGTGCTTCGGTGAGTTGAATCGGAAATGGTTAGAAGAAGTCATGCCGCGGCGGGAAGAAGGCTACGAAGGGCAAGAAGGGAACATCGCCGACATCCTTAACGAGCAAGAAGCAGAATTGGCCGAACAAGACGAAGACGGCGGGGCCGGTGGCATGGTCCTTGAGCTTGAAGTGAACATGAACGCAGCAGTCGAAGACGACAACGACAACGACGCACAAGGTGCAGGCAATCAAGAAGACAACAACCAGCAAAACGACCCCGCACAGCAAGCCGCTGCCAATGACAACGCAGAACCCAACAACCCCCGAGAACGTGGACGCGTCCACCAACTCCTGGGCGACAACGAGCTAATGGACGACACCTCCAGTATCGGCCAATTGGTAATCGGTTCCCTCCTACTCCCCGCCGTCGCCTCCGCAGCCGGCGAGCTCCTCAAACTTGCACTCCCACTCTCCTGGATTTCGCCGAGGTGGAACTACCACGCTCCCAGTCGCCGCGTGGGCTTCTTCGCCACAAAATGGGGCCGTAGTGTGGCCGGTGGATTGGCGTTCTGTGTCCTGAAGGACATGCTGGTCACGTACTGTCGGTGGCGACTCGCCGAGGCACACAAGAAGAGACACATCATGAACTACGATAAGAGCAGGAAGCGGTACGTGCCTGTGGAATAGGATCGCAGCAGCAAGTTTGTACGAAGAGTGATCTTTCTCCGAGGTTCAGGCTTTGAATACCAAGCGTGACACGATCAGATCAGATCAAGCAACATAGACGAAAGCGCTTATTCATGACGAAGCGAGAGCGTAATAAATGATACCCCTTTCCGTTTCCCTCTCGACTTTTTCTATTAAAGACCTAGGCTTCCCTGAATGGTTGATTGTGGCTTGTGAAGACTCTATATCGTCGGGCGCAGCTACCAGGCCAACAAACCCCCTGTGAATTCGAGCGATGCCAGCAGAGCGTTGCCTCGCCTCAGTCCAGCCTACAGCCCTCAACGTCGATGTACGCGGGGGCTTATCATACCAACCAGATCCATCGCAACACGTCGCTAAATACTCGGCGGAAAGCAATCGAAGCACAGTGTCCTTTCCTACTCCCTTCCGTTCACTTCACATTGATTGCTAACTAGCGATGGCGCATACGGAGTCTCAGCAGTGATGAGACCTGCGCGCCAACGCCAAGAATCCGACTGGCTGGATGGCCGGCTGATGTGAAAAAGTGATTCAACTCCTAGGGTGTCATGAATCACGACCAATTGCCTTCAGCTTTGGCTTCACGGCTGCGCTCTACAGCCATATTTGGAGATCTCTCCTTCTCAGGCATTAGCCTTCGGGATACAGCCCCAGTGTCGCTCTCACTTGAATCATTCAGGACGTTCCGAACATCTGGATTCTTGCTTCGTAAAGATTCTGCAGCGATCGGCCAGAACATGGCAAGGAAGCAGGAGTGGGTGTGGATATGAAAGTAGGGGTTTGGGTCAAAAAGTGGAAGCGTGGTGACCCAGCAGTATTACCGAGATCGGAGGTCTTAGGTAGAGCAGGGATGTGCTGCGCCTTCCCTGCTGCGATGACCTGTTGAGGATGCCGGGCCTGGGTCGGGTCAGAGTGCGCGCAGTGGGCTCGGGCCTTGCTCGTCCTCTTCCGTGGAAGTCACTCGAGAGCACTCGAAGGCTTTGAATCGTCGGTCTTCGCGGTATTTGCGCTGCTCGCGGTCAGTGTTGTCCGACCATGGCATCGTGGAACATGTTACATCATGAATGCAATGGTTCCCATTCGTTGTAATTCTGCTCGATCAGGGATCTCCATGCACTGTTGCTCAAGGAGTCGGCTAATTCGCCGACAGTAAGGATATTGTGTGCTGCTGGCTGCTTCACTTGGTTGACGGCGCAGGCCTCTCTTGGTGGCAATAAGTCCTATTCCTGCTCGAGTATGTGCTTAATCTTGTGCTCAGATTTATGGATGAGAGTGTCCTCTAGCGGTGGAAACTGCAGTTTTCAAGTTCCTGTGAGATCTCCTGAGTCTGTGGACGGAACGAAATCGTCTTGGTCTTTAACGGTGTTGGCGAAAGCATTCGTCAGCGGAGACAAAGGTGTGTGCTTGATCCACTTCTAGGTCTTCTGAGCCTGAGGTTTCGCAAGCATGTATCTGACGGCTTCCGCCACAGGCTCGCTGCCCCAGACGCCATCTTTACCACCTCTTGCAAACTCTGGGCCACTACCATCTTCACCACCACCTCGACCAGCTTCGCCCAAAATGACTTCGAGATCTCGTCTCTGGCTCTTCACCCACTTGTTCATGAAGCCCGCTGGATCTTTGGCCATGGACTTGTAGAAGGTGTGACGTGCTTTTGAATGCTGCAAAGCCTGCACGATGACAGCGAGTTGATCATCGAGCTGTGCGATCTGTCGCAAACCAGCTTGAAGCTCGGGGTTTTGGGTCATGGCGACAACCTTTGCTCTTAGAGGGTCATCAACAAGGACTCGGACATCGTAGACTGTGGGCTGTGGGTTGTTCAAGAATACCTGGTCGACGCGTACCGTGTATTGGAGCTTCACAGGTGGCAGCAGATGGAGGTGAGACATGATGCGATCGGGGATCTGAGGAAAGTAGATCTGCTCGACGCCAAATATCTAGTAATGTTAGTGTGGCTAGGGAAGAATGGGCGCACCATCGTGCTCACCTGTCGCAGTTGCTCATCACAGCGTACTGAGCGCTTGTCTTCATCTTCCTGTAGATTGAAGAGCTGTATGTACTCCCAGAGGGCCATGACTACTTCGGCACGATCACCCTCCTCCATATCCAAAGTCGAAGCTAAGACCGAGCTCAAGCGGTATCTCTCGGGCTGCTCGTCGCGGGTAAGGTTTATGCTAATGTTGATATTCTCGTCACATTTCCGCTGGAACTGAAGGACGTCCAGCTCGGTAGCATTCGGTTGTTTCTTCCATTCGACCTGCCAGCCTGGATCGGGGACGTTGTTTCTGTTCTTGTCAAACTCGACCGTCATGCTCTTGAAGAAATGCGACATCTTCTTCGGAGCCATCTTTCTGGCAGCCTTCTTCAGCTCAGCGTCGTCGTCTTCGGCTTCGTCATCGCTGACCATAACGTCATCATCAGGGCCATCAAGCAGTCTGCCCTCGACCTTGACCCGGGCAGTGGATTCTCCGGTGCTTTGGAAGTCAAAGGCGTTCTCCTCGAGGGCACCTCGTTGCCAAGGCTGGTTGCTAGCAGTGTTGGAGATCCAGATACGCAAGGTCTTTTGTCGCTTGTTGTTGCGGCTGAAGGTCTCCTGGAGGTCGAGTCTCTTCCTCATGATGGTGTAGTCTAATCTGCGCTCCTGCTCTCGCAAGTCCTTGTATTGTTGCACACCGTCTCCTATGACCATGTCTTCGACGCCCTCAGGCATGTTCCGGTCGGTGGGCTTCTTCGCGCGACGCTGGGCTAGCTGATGCTCGAGGACGGCGTTCTGCTGCTGCTGGCGTTGCTGCTGCAACTGTGCTTGTTGGGCAGCATACTGCTGGGAATTAGGCGGGAGCTGACCTGGATCAACATGTAAGTAAGGGTACGTAGTGTATCTTTCTGGTAGATATTGCGGAGTGACAGCATGCATCTGGATTGGGGGTTGATAGGAGACGTGCTGTGGTGCATGGAGGTAGGTGTGCGCATAAGCCGGGTCATGAATGCCGTGTGCCCTGTAAGGCATAGCAGAATGCGCATATTGGTGGGTAGTGGCCAGTCGAGAGTGATGGCTGGGGCCCGGGTGGGTAGGAGGCAGTCCCCAGTTGCTGAAGTTGAATGCAGCCATGTCTTGACTCATGTAGTGGGCTCGTGTCGCATCCAGGGGGTTGCCGGTACTATATACTCTTCTATGGGGAATGCTTGTGCTTGTCCTCGCGTCGGACTCACCTGGTCTGCGGCTGGCCGGTTGACCTCTTTGCGCCTGCGGGTACTGGCGATACGCCTGCATCTGTTGGGGGTTCATCCTTGTGAAATGCTGGCCGCTCGGACACGACGAAGTTGTGTATAGCTATGCGCTACTCTATGCCGCCGTATCGGTGCAAGCAGCCTGTGTCGCGATGCTTCGAATGCGATGCGATCGTGGACTCGAAGGAGATGACCCACAAGATTTACTCCCCTTCCAAGTTGTGAGTTAACTAAGAACGCGTTCAAGCCTGAGCACTTGCAACCCGCTACTGACGCGCTAAGGCAGCAACCTTCTGTGGCGCTCCACACTCTAAACCACATCGGGAGGGGCATCCCGGCGGACACCTGCCCAAGCAATCCATGATATCAAGGGCACCGGCATGCTTGCTGCTAGCTAGAAGAACCTGATCGTGGTGACCTGTTTGTGCTCTTATACATATAGCTCTTTACCATTCGGGCAGAGTCTTACGTTGTCTTTGATCCAGTGCAACGCTGCCAAGTGTAGTATTATTCGCAAAGACGATAGCTAGCCTCGGTCAAGTGTCGAATCAAACCACTCGGGTGTGAGAAGTAAGAATACTCAGCTGTTAGGACTCGGACTGGCCGGGAACCACTCTAGCTAATTCAAGATGGGCAAACCACGTCTCATCATCATCATTAGGCATGCACAATCAGAGGGTAACAGAGACAAAACCATCCATCAGAATACACCCGACCACAAAGTGGGCCTGACCCCCGAAGGCCAAGAGCAAGCGAGACAGGCAGGTGAGAAGCTACGCTCGCTTCTGCGTCAGGACGATTCGCTACACTTCTTCATCTCGCCATACAAACGGACCAGACAGACGACCGAAGGCATCTTGACCACTCTATGCTCGAACGATCCTGATCCTTCGCCCTTTCAAAGACATCACATTAAAGTCTACGAGGAGCCAAGGATTAGAGAGCAAGATTTCGGCAATTTCCAACCCGGCGGCGATGAGGTCGAGAGACTGTGGCGCGAAAGGGCATCCTACGGTCATTTCTTCTACCGAATACCTAATGGTGAAAGCGGTGCTGATGTTTACGACCGCGTGTCATCCTTCAATGGCTCATTATGGAGAAGGTTCAGCGAAGATCAAATGGCAAGCGTTGCCGTGCTCGTCACTCACGGCCTCTGCAGTAGAGTCTTTCTGATGGCGTGGTATCACTACAGTGTCGAGTTCTTCGAAGACCTACGCAACATCAATCACTGTGAGTTTCTGGTTATGAAGCTAGCAAAGAATGGGAAATACATTCTTCAGAATCAACTGCGGCGCTGGTCTGATCTCAAGCGCGAGCGAGCCGCCCATCGCCGGAGTATATCAGCACAGTCGCCACCCCACATCCCTGTCCACAGATGGGCTGCTGCTCACAAAGCACCCGATGCGATGCAGGAACCACCGAAGTTGGTGTTGCCTCAAAGGCGGAACACGGCAGATCTCTTCAAAGACGAGGAAGACGGATCTGAGCAGTCGGGGTCTCTGCCCCACTCATCTCTGAGGAACGAAAGTCAGCAAGCACCAAACGTGCCGCCCAACGAGCACGCGCGCCGCGAGTCCGAACATGAGGTCAACTCGAGAACTGAGAGTTCATTGACAGCAAGTCTTCAGCGGCTGGCCACTTCTCCTTCGAAGCCGCGTAAGAGCACCAAAGCATATCTAGGACGAGACGGTGGTGGATCCAGGTCCGGCGCCGCATCACCTTTCGAGATGTCAGACGAAGAGTCCTTAGAGGACGGTGGCACTCCTGCGACGGCCGTGGAGATGACTGACGAGAAATCTGTCGCCATTGACGTTCCACGCTCTCAGCCGTCGTCCTTGGCCAAAGCTTTCCGTGGAGAGCTCGGAGACGATCCCGGTCGGGTGATGGCGGACGCACTAGGAGATCACAGTGAGGCTGAAGTAGAGCAAGCAGATGAGGAGGTAGGCACGAGAGATCGAGAACGTCGGGAGATGGCGCGCATCGTGGCGGACGAGGTTAGAGAGAGAACGCACCGTGGAGACGTGTACTAGTGCTATCTTAGGTAGACGTAGCACAAACAAGCAAGAATATATCAGCATCACTACGGTATCGTTAAGGTGTGCTGTAGGCAAACCAGTAGTATGCGAGCGGACTCTTAGCCAGGTGCTAAAGAAGGCCGTGGTCGGTCTTCCTGCTTGCTTAGTCATTTTAGCCTGCCCTTTGCAGATCACTGGCAGCGCGTGGGCGAGTCATGGCGGGGAACTTTGTCGAACAATTTGAGTGTTAGAAACTTTTGGCCGGTCGCCATCCGAGTCACGCTACAACACATATCTGACCCACGAAAGTGCTTCGAGGTCGATATTGGTAGCGCAATCATGGCTGTCAATTTTCCTGGCGAGGAGGCCGTCACACTGAAGCACTGGCGAGAAATCGATGCATTCCAGACTCAGCTGAAACTGTCGGAGGGCAAGAAACCGTATACTTTCTACGATGGACCGCCGTTTGCGACAGGACTGCCTCACTATGGCCATCTGTTGGCCTCGACAATCAAAGATATCATACCTAGATACTGGTCGATGAAGGGTCACTATGTCCAGAGAAGATTTGGCTGGGACACCCACGGCTTGCCCATCGAATACGAGATTGACAAGAAATACGGTACATCTGCGCAGGACTATGTGAAAGAGCACGGGATTGAGAAGTACAATGCTGAGTGCAAGGCTATTGTCATGACATATGCTCAAGAATGGAGGGAGACCATTGACCGGCTGGGTAGGTGGATTGACTTCGACAATGACTACAAGACGATGAACGCGACCTTCATGGAGTCGGTGTGGTGGGTGTTCAAGCAGTTGTTTGACAAAGGTCTGGTCTATCGAAGCTACCGAGTAGTGCCTTTCTCAACTGCGCTGGGCACCCCTCTAAGCCAGCACGAGGCCTCGCAGAACTACAAAGAGACACAAGATCCTGCTGTCGTTGTATCATTCCCCCTGCTAGACGATAAATCGACTAGTCTGCTGGCATGGACGACAACGCCTTGGACTCTGCCCTCGAACACGGCCTTGGCTGTGCACCCAGACTTCGACTACATCAAGATCAAAGACGAGGCTTCCGGCAATCAGTACATTCTGCAGGCAGACCTCTTGAAGACACTTTACAAAGATCCGAAGAAAGCCAAGTTCCAGACTCTGCAGAAGCTCAAGGGTAAGGACATGGAAGGCTGGAAATACGAGCCACTTTTCTCCTACTTCTACGACACATTCAAGGATCGTGCCTTCAAAGTGCTACTGGCCACCTACGTCACAAAAGATGACGGTGTGGGTATCGTCCACCAAGCTCCCTCGTTCGGTGAGGACGATTTCAACGTTGGCAAGAAGTACGGAACATTCACCACCGAGATACCTCCCCCAAACCCTGTCGATAGCCAAGGAAAGTTCACTAGTGAAGTCTCGGATTTCGTTGGTATGCACGTCAAGGAGGCAGACAAGCACATCATCAAGCATCTGAAGGGAACAGGCAGGTTGGTCAAGGACGGTCAGATCACTCACAACTACCCCTTCTGTTGGCGGTCAGATACACCCTTGATCTACAGAGGAATTCCTGCTTGGTACATCAACATCACCGGTAACGAAAAGAATGAGAGCATCATCCCTCTCATGCTCGATGGTATTGAGAAATCACACTGGGTACCTGAGTTCGTCAAAACCAAACGTTTCGCGGACTGGATCAAGAATGCACGAGACTGGAACGTGTCACGCAATCGATATTGGGGTACGCCGATGCCCCTTTGGTGCAGCGAAGACTTCAGTGAGATCGTGGCCATCGGCAGCATCGAGGAACTCAAGAAATTGAGTGGCTATGAAGGTGAAATCAACGATCTGCACCGTGACAAGATCGATGATCTCACAATACCGGGCAAGGACGGCAAGCCTCTCAGACGTATAGAGGAAGTCTTCGATTGCTGGTTTGAGTCTGGTAGCATGCCATATGCCTCGAGTCATTACCCGTTCGAGAACAAAGAGTATTTCGAGACCACATTTCCAGGTGATTTCATCGCTGAAGGTCTTGACCAAACAAGAGGTTGGTTCTACACCTTGGTTGTCCTGGGCGTGCATCTGAAGGGTATTCTACCGATGAAGAACGTCATTGTCAACGGTATAGTACAAGCAGCTGACGGCAAGAAGATGTCCAAGCGTCTGAAGAACTACCCTGACCCGGTCGAGGTTATTGACAAGTATGGTGCTGACGCTCTGCGCTTATACATGATCAACTCTCCTGTTGTCAAGGGCGAAGAGCTTCGCTTCAAGGAAGCTGGTGTGAAGGAGATCGTGTCAAAAGTGCTCTTGCCACTATACAACAGCTACAACTTCTTCAAAGACCAGGTCAATCTACTCCAGAAATTCGAAAACGTTGAGTACACCTTCGACCCAAAATCGGAGACTACAAACTCGAACGTGATGGACAGGTGGATATTGGCATCGACGCAGACACTCCTTGAGTACGTCAACACAGAGATGGCAGCATACAGACTATACACCGTCGTACCGGGTCTGCTGGAACTGCTCGAGGATACCACGAATTGGTACATCAAATTCAACCGGAAGCGTTTCAAGGGCGAATTAGGCAAGGACGATACCATTCATGCTCTCAACACTCTGTTCGAAGTACTGTTCACACTCGTCCGAGCATTAGCGCCATTTACGCCCTTCATCACAGATATGATCTACCAAAAGTTATTACCTTTCATCCCACAATCACTACATGGTGAAGACATGAGGAGTGTGCATTTCCTGCCTTTCCCAGAAGTCCGATCGGAGCTGAAAGATCCGGTCGTCGAACGAAGAATTGCACGCATGCGAAGCGTCATTGAGCTCGTGAGACAGAGTAGAGAACGCAGGACAGTCTCTTTACGTACGCCGCTCAAGGCACTAGTGGTTATACACAACGACCAGCAGTATCTCGACGACATCAAGTCCCTGGAAGGCTACATCACAGAAGAACTCAACATCCGAGACTTGGTTCTGAGCAGCGACGAAAGCAAATACAATGTGCAGTACAGCGTGGCACTGAACTTCCAGAAAGTCGGCAAAAAGCTTAGAGGCGACGCGAAAAAGGTCCAGACAGCTTTGAAAGGGCTCGGCTCTTCAGACTGCAAAGGCTACCTCAGCACAGGCAAGATCGAGGTCGCTGGTGTGTTGCTCGAGGAAGGGGATCTGATTGTGAAAAGAGGACTGCCGGAGGACAAAGCTGCAGAGACACAAGAGACAAACAGCGATAACGAGGTGCTGACCATCTTGGACGTTGCCGTATACCCGGAGCTAGCTCAAGAAGGTCTGGCCAGAGAGATCATCGCCAGAGTGCAGCAGCTGCGAAAGAAGGCAGGATTGAAGACAACGGACGATGTGAAGATGGAATATCGAGTCAAGGCTGATCCGCAAAATGTTGGGCTAGAATCGTGCTTTGAGCAGCAGAGCGCTTTCATCGAGAAGGCACTGAGGCGGCCGGTTGACAAGCACGTCGTGACCGAGGTCGAGCCTGTCCAGAATGGAGTGAAGGAAGATGTCATCGTGGAAGAAGACCAAGAAGTGCAAGATGCGACTTTCTTACTTAGACTTGTAAGGCTGTGAGCTAGATGTTCCGAGGACGATAGACACGATTGCATGACAAAGAGACGATACCCAAAAGCAAGAGATGGCGGGAAGAGATGGCAAGGCGCACGCAGAGACATATCACATCGACTTGCGTTTGATGCTGTAGTGATATTGACATCTATGTTGACAAGGACAAAAAGTCTATTTCTTCTTCGCGGCTTTCTAGATCAAAGGGTCAGCACCCCGATGCAGGAAGGAATGGACCGGTAAGCACGAACCAGATAGCAATCTTTCAACGCCATGAATTCTCTCTTGCACATGTCTTGATGCACCGACTGGTAGTCGGCCACTATGCATTTACCATAATTCGCCGCCTGCCGTGGCTCTTAGCTACCAGCACCCGACCAACAAACGGGGCCAACGTCTTAGTACTTACCTCGGGACCACATTTCGCAGTAGCCTCCGCGAACTTCTCGATAGGGCGCGCACGACCTGCTAGTGTAGGCATTCTTTTGCGCTGTTGTGACCTCTAGCTTGACATGTCTGAGCAGAGCAGGATAGAGCAGAGCGATACGCGTGTGTTCTCAATTTGTTTTTTGCCGCTTCTGTCTTGATACCAGCACCACTTCGTCCATGGTAATGGGGTACAGGCTCTATGATTCGTGCATTAGGTGCTAGTCGTCAAACGAACAAACAAAGCAAACGGATCGACGACTGGTGTCGAGGACTTTGCGGATGACGTCATTGGTGCTTGACATCATCACGACTTTGGGTGTGTTTTTAATTGTGAAGACGCGCATGGCATGGTACATAAGCCTAATAATAAGGCGAGGAAGTAGGTTGCTTGTTCGACTTGGCTTGCAGAAAGTTTAGTCGATAGCCGCTCTATAGCCTCCTTCACGACCACGCTACGTACTTGCACAGCTCCCCTCGAAAAGTCGTACATACTCTGGCGTCTTGCAACCTCCGTCGACCTACATACATACTTACCTACCTACTTCTCAAGCAACCACAATCACACAAACCCCCATAATGTCCTCCTCCAAACACTCCACCTCCATCCTCAACACGTCCATCTCGCAATCGGCGCCCGTCGAAACCACACCGCAAGGCTCGACGTCACGCGTCACCTCAGACGGCAGCATCGTGCGCTCGGACGACCCTAGCACGCACCCGGACGCCAGTCTCGGCTCCAAGCTCAAAGGCGACATCGCGGGCGCCGCCAGCGGCACCCTCGGCAGCCTGCAGGCCGCGGCCGGCGCGACGCTGCGCAACGAGGCAATGCAGAACAAAGGGCTGGAGAAGATGCAGAGTGAGGATGAGCGGCTGGGCGCCAAGAGGGGCGTGATGCCAGTGGGCACGGGGCAGAGGGAGACGAAGACTGAGGCTGAGACGGGGCCGGCGGCGGAAGGTTCTTCGCTATGATATTGTGGACGGAATTGGTTGATTGGGTTAGCGCGTTAGCATTGGGAGGGGACTGTCGGAGTTGTGTTCGTGCTCACAGACGAAGCGAGGCCATGGTCTTGTTCTTGCACTTGTTCTTCGCTGGAGAGTAGAGTACGCGTAGGTATGCTTTAGTTGCTTTAGCCTTGGAAACATAGGGGGTGCTGCTCTGCCAGCGGACCGTAATTCGAGTCATGGATACCATACAGACAGACACACCGATATGATGTTTGGCAAGGACATCAAACACCACACTATGAATGAAACCATCGTATTTTGTGCATCTCGCAAGTTGGGTGGTACATAATATGGTACAAAGTTCTTCGACGCTCGACTGCTTGCTTGCTCCTACCGTCCCCTGCCTCGTATGAAGCTCATACTCATGCTGACTATTTCCTAGCCACCGAAGGCCCTCAAAAACAGCCACAGCCCCGCGCTACTGACGAGCGGTATCGTCAGGTTATCGTCCCAACCAAACAGATCTACAAACTCGCTGAAGCTAGCGATCAAGCCGGTGGTGACGCTCATGACAGCCATGGCCGAGTGTCCTGTGATGGTGCTCGCTCTTTCACTCACGCCCAGCAGGTCGCGTGCGGCCTTGGGCAGCGACAGAACGCCCTTGAAGGCGAAGCCGGCAATTGGGTCGTCTGGGAAGGGACCGGTGCGCGGGGCAAGCCAGCCCCAGAAGTACAAGGCGGTCAGGATACCGGTGCACATTGCGGCAAGGGAGCCAGCGAGCGACTTTCCCCGGCGCAGGCGGATCGTGTAGCGTCCGTATAGGCGG
>Ga0066648_10000853_pt1 | contig 18625 bp, 27 predicted proteins | sample CryGeyCG12114_NA_FD_59537 | JGI IMG/M metagenome (GOLD analysis project Ga0066648, IMG submission 59537) | Groundwater microbial communities from aquifer - Crystal Geyser CG19_WC_8/21/14_NA | ecosystem: Environmental > Aquatic > Deep subsurface > Groundwater | place: USA: Utah: Grand County... | reverse complement strand
TCGGCCAGTTCGTCAGCTTGCTCCTGCGTCAGTGTAGCGAAGTACACCCACGTTTTACGGAGTTTGGCTACGATCTGGTCGGGAGTCAGGGTTGCGTGCTTGTTCAGTTTCTCCAAAAGCTTCACGACCCAACCTTTCAAGATATGATTTGCGGAAGCCCTTGCCCTTAGTCAGAGCCTGTTGATGGAGAGCATTCAGCCATCGTTGGTATGGTGTCATTGGTGCCCCCTAGACGATTTGAACGTCTATTTCAATCCTGAGAGGGATTGTGTCCTAAGCCGTTAGACGAAGGGGGCTTAAGGTTTAACGACCGATCTCGTAGATTACACGAGCCTTGGCCAGAAGCTTGGCCCGTTCGTTGTCTTCTAGCATACACCAGAAGGCAGCGTCAGGCAAAAGCTCATAGGCAATCCGCTGAACATGATACTTGCGGAAGTATCGGGCTACGGCCCAATCAACAATCCGCAAGAACCATATTCCGATGACGAAGCCAATCATCCGAACAATCCTTCGAAATAGTGGGCCACGTCCTCGGAGTTGAGCGTGGAGTCGATGCCCTGCATCGTGTGGATAGCGGGACGCTTGAAATCATTGCGCCATAGCACCTTGATCGCATCGGCCACGGTCGGGCTGGTGGTCTGGTACAGGCGGGCGACCTTAGCGGTGTCGTAGTTGACCAGATCGTAGCTCAGCGAATGGTTGCTGGTCCCATCGGGGTTACGATAGGCCACAGCCGAAGTCCCGTCCTGATCCGTGGTCACGAGGAAGAGCATGTCCCTCTTGTGGTCACGGCTATTGAACACGCCGACGACCTTGATGGTGCTGATGCCTATGTTGTCACGGGTACGGACGGGCTTGTTGAGGTCGAGAGACATCAAATGTTCCTTAAGTTTTAAGACATTGCTAAAAAGGACAGCGAGTCCCGATTCGAACGGGATTGACAGAAGCAGAGCAATACCATGGTGGCCACCAGTTTGCATCGCTGTCCATTTTAACAATGTTGGGGCGAACCATCACGCGGTCCAGAGTCCCTCACCCAGCGCCTTAGTGGGCTGGTCCTAATTGGGTCTGGTAACGGATCAGGTTCGCGCCCCGTAGTGTTTGGTTGTCAACCATCGATGCCCGGAGGCTTATGGTGCTGCGATGTATCGCGGTCCTGACTTGGGGTGTCAGATTACCCTCGCCGCGCCGGGTGCAGTCCTAACGCATTGTTCGTCTCCTAATGCCGTCGAACGGTCAGCGCGCCGCTTTGATGGCGTCTTCGAGCAGGTCCAGAACCGCGTCGATGCCGAGCTTGTCGTTCACGTCCTCGGGATACATGCCGAGGTGGTTGTACGAGAAGTCACGCAAGAACACGTTCGAGGGAAGGGCGTAAATGCCCTGACGCGGGTTGAAATCCGGGTCTGAGGCGACGACCGCTGCCAGAATGCAGTGCGGTCCCGGCTCACCGATGCGCTTGCCGCGATCCGTGAAGCTGTGCTGCTTCAGGCCGTGGGTCAGGATCAGGTTCATTGCGTCGGCGTACACCTGCTGTCGCGGGTTCAGCGGCTTGGATCGCGTCTTGAGGTAGATGCCGATTGGCACAGCGAGGGCGGCAGCGAGAACGAGGCACATGATGATGGTGGTCATTGTTTTTTCTCCAGTTAAAATTTAATCAGAAGACACTGGGTGGGGTCCGAACCCACACCTTTAGTGAAATAATTTCACGTCCACGGGTCCGAGCCGTGCGCTCTACCAATGAGCTAAGCCTGAGCTTCGCTTCCGAGCTACCAGTGTCTTCTGATTAAACAATAGGCGGGGGAGATTGCCTCAACGGTTACATGATAGCCTCCTGCGTTGTCGGACCAGAACCAGAGCCGTATTTAACCTCGTAAGGTGGGAGTCGCTGGGGGGACGCCGCTTCTGGGTATCATTCTGGGCCGATACCAGATTGCTCGAACTGGGAGCGATCTGGAATTGGTCCAAAGTCAGTTTCACATATAATGCAATTTTCTTTACCTTTCATTGTTATACCTATATTCCTTATCCTTTGAATGGCTACATACTTATTAAGAAAAAATAGTATATAGGTATAGTATAACAAGGAAATGAAGGAAATTTTAACAGATATGGCAAAGTGACTTCAGGCTCCCGGAATGAGAGCCTGAAACCAAGATGGCATGGCGGAGCTTGAGAGAAGGGGGTATTTGCGGATGAGGCTGATCCCCGCTTGCGTCAAACGGTACACCCGAGCGGCTTCACGCCATGTCATGCCATTGTGGATGTCTTCCACGATCTGGATTTTAACCCGGATCGGCTTGACGCCCCGAAACTGGGCCAGCCGAATGCAATCATCACGAGTGATGGATTCATAATTTTCGATTGCTTGAGGGATCAGGCTTTCGGAGATTGCCTTGCGGTAGTTTCGTACGCCGTCCTCTTCACGCATCAATGCTCGTGACCACCAAGCGGAGGTGAAGCCGGGGGTCAGCATGGCGATGTTGAGATCGTGGCGAACCCAGTCGGGAAGGCTTGGCCATTCTTGAGACTTGATGCGTTCAAGAGTTGGTGACAAGCCTTCCGTCAGAATACCAGCGTGGTAGAGCATCAGTCTTCCGGTTCCTGATACTCTTCGGCTTCGATCAGGTAGAATGTGACTGTTCCGCCTTCCGGGATCAGGCCGTCGTCGCTGATCGGTGCACCCCGGTAGTGGAGCAGGATGGCCGACTTGAACGAGTCGTGAGCCGGAGCCATGTCCGCAAAGCGGGTGGATCGAATTTCGGAACCAAAGAACTTGCGAGCCAAGTTCTCGTGGGATGGCCGAGTGGCCACGATCTGCGTGTTGGGACCGACCAGACCCTGAACGAGGCCGAGGTTCTCGATTTTCATCTGATGAACCGAGGCCATGTCACCGAACATGGTCGCACTGTACGTCGTCAGGACGTAATCAACGGGGAGAGTTCGCATCGGTTTCCTTAATTTTTAAGTGCTGTTTCATTGTTATGCACGAATAACAGGCAGGATGCAAGCATCCCGGCCCGTTATTTAGCTCGTAAAATGGGGGCGTACCGCTAAACACCCCCTGAGGCTTATTTTAAGCGGCACCAGAGCCCGTTATCGAGCTTGACCACCTCCCGGTCCCTAGACAGCGAGAAAACCTCTGAGAGACGCTCTGAGACGGCCTGACACCGATTCAGGTCCGGGCTCTGGTCCACATACTCAGTGCCAACCAAGAACCCGAGGGCGAAACCGAACGCAATCAGGGATGCGATCACAACCACAACCCGGATCACTTGCCCATCACCAGATTGCGGGCCTGCATCAGGCGATTGCACCGACGCCGAGCTTCGGCAGCGCGGTCCAGAAGCACAGCCTTGGCGTGTTCGTGTTCCTGCTCCATACGGCGAACCCGAGCCTGAGCCTGATGGCGGCTCTCGGGCAGCTTGCCCCACAGATCGAAGCCCTCAATCGTGGGTGCTTCCTTGGGTCGGCCGAACTCGTCGAAGCTCGTGCGCTGCATGGGATCAACCGCGTCGTGCTGTTCACGAATGCGGAAAGGTTCGTAAGTTCCGGCGATGTCCATTTTGAAAGTTCCTTGGACTTAATTTTTAAGCGGCTTTCTGCTTTTCTTCGCAGGCACGACGGTACGCCTCCTCGGCCTCACGCTCTTCGCGTCGGGCGAGTCGTTCCTCGTTCGTCATCATGTCACAGTTCTCCGTCCGAACCAGAACCCAGCCCTGATTTAGGTCTAGGCTCTGGTTCGGGGGGTGGCAAGAGCCACCCCACCGGGATCATTGATCCGCTTAAGTTTTAAGCGGCCTTGGACTTGGCGATGGTCGCCGCCTTGAACGCCTCCACCTTGCCGATGAGATCGAGCATGGCGGCGATCTCGCCCGGAGTCAGGGTCGCCGCATCGGCGTCGGCATCGAACATGGCGGCGACTTCACCAATCATGGCCGACCGATCCTGCTCCACGACCGGAGCGGGAGCCGCCTCGCGGGGATCGGGCACCTTGGAGGTGGCTTCCGAATTGGCGTCCGTCGCCGCGCTGTCCGCTTCCGCCTTGTCGGCGGCCTTCTCCGCATCCTTGATCGTGGTGGCGAGCGTGGAGGCGAGCAATTCGCCCTTGATGAACGTCGCCTTCACGTCATCAGCCAGCGTGGGCCATGCGAGGACAATCGTCTTGCACATGGTGCCGAACACGTTGACTTGGTTCTGCTCCGGCTTTTCGAGCGTGGCGAACTTCATCGCCTTCTTGACCGCCGCCCACTGATCGGTCCAGCCGAACCCTTCGACGCCGACGCTGAGGATGAGATTGTAAGCGAGCTTGCGCTTGTTGTCGCGCAGGGTGCGGAAGTTCGTGCCCACCGTCTTTGCGAGCGAGAGGGTCAGGTCGTGAGCGGCGCAATTCGTGAGAGTCGACATTGTGTGTTCCTTTGTTTGAGAAGTTTAAATTTAAGTGGGTTGGAAGCAGGCACAGTTCCTCGTGGCTGGGTGGACCCCGCTACCAGGTAGCCATGCGATACCATGGGCTAAAAGCCCCCTTCCTTCCCTTCCTTCGCCTACCGGGTGGCCCCGTGCCCCCCTGACCATTTTGTTATAGGGGGGGTGGGGGGTAGGATAAAGGGCTTTGATGCAGTGTCTGGTTCAGGTTCGGAGAAGGGTAACACGTTGTTTTTGCACGCTTTTTTTCTATAGGGGGGGGTTATGACCCCCTGTTTCTACTCCAGAAAATTTTTCGATTTTTACGATTTCTAAAAATTCCCACTTGACTCCGACCCAGAGCCTGTGCCAGAGGACGGCTCTCATTTGGAGGCACCCTATGAGACTGACACCGACTGAGTTCCGGGCACTGTTCGAAGCAGCTCGAACCGAAGAACACCTCTACAATAAGACCGCGTGGCGACACAAGGCTAGTGGAGCAATCTATCGGATTGATGGACTGGCTTATGACAGTGATCGGGAAGAGATCGTTGTCCAGTATGTTGCGTATGAACTTGGTGAGTATAACGAATACTCTGCCATGTTCAGCCATCTGAAATCCCGGTTCCTTGATAGCTTTGAGCGTGTGGAACAGGTACAGGTATGGCAACCCGTAGTTGTTGAATAAGGAGGTACATCGTGAAAGCATTTCTCATTCGTTACTTCGCCAAGGACATCACCTCGCTCTTGGCTCTGTTCAAGACCCTGATGGTGGAACTGGATACCTTCGTGGAGAAGGAGCAGGTTCGTGTCACTGAATTGGAGGACCGCATCGTGGCCCTTCAGGCTGAACAGACCGATGCCGTCCAGAATGCGGCCCTTGCTACCAAGCTCAAGGCCAATCTGGGGACGACAGTAGCGTGATCGCCCTGATTGACGGCCAGTTGTACGAGATGTCCCCGCTGACTAGGGTCGGCGGGGATTTCTCTTTGCGTCTGGACAAAGAAGGCGATATGGAGGCGTATATCGGGGAAACACGTATAGAATACGGCGTTTTCTTCCGATCCTTCAACAAATGCCTTGAAATTCACCCGATTACGGGAAAAATCACCGTAAATTACCCCGGAGTTGCAACAATTCGAGGGATTTTCAACAATACTCACGTCGATATGAAGGTTAGGGGGAACGCCTCCCCCCCTAAGGAGAAGGCCCCGGCATAATTCCGGGGCCTTTTTTCACGTCTTAAACCAAGCACCATGTCGTGTGGGGGTATCAGTCTTGGCACTGATGCCTCGTTCGAACGGCAAGACAAGCTGAGCCGTCCCATCGTGATTGACTACGAAGTCGTTAGCCTCCGCTAGAGTGGCGAATGAGACGACAAACACGTCGTCATTGAAGACCCGATACTGAAAACTCTCCGGGTTATCGAGGTCGAGTTCGATCAATTCAATCCGCAAACCCATCTTCATACTCCTTCAACTTCTGATTGAGGAACGGGATCAGGCCATCAACCTTCTCCTTGGTCCATGCTCGATTACCAACCCAGTCAATTCGACCAGTAATGGTGAATGTTGAGTGGTAGTCGGACTGGGGGTACTTGTAGAAAGGTGTTCCCCTGCCATCGTAAAGGTAGTTTGCTTCCTCATGGACCAAATCGATGGTCAGGTTCTGAACCTGCCAAGTGATCTTACTTGCCACTGGTCTTTTCCTTCTTCTTGAGGCCAAGCACCCACCATTCCGATGTGCCTGTCATGTCGATCCGCTTGTCGGTCACGAGGTCCACGTCATCCAGCATCTGGACGAAGCGTTCGAACGATACTGGCATACCACGACCCACGTCCTTCATGTGGAAGGAGTAGTCGTCGTACACGTCACGACACAGCATTTCACCGTCATCAACCCGAACGACCGTGTTCGAGTTGTCGAGGAAGGCATAGACCGAGTTATTGATCCGACGCATCTGCTCCACCCGCATGTGGTGGGATGCTGGGAAGGTGAAACCTCCCTGATCGATAACCCGACGCAGACCCTCAAGCACCCAAGCAGCAATGGCTTCCCGCTCTTCGGCCAGAATGATCTTGCCCAGTTCCTTGACCTGCTTGTCCTCTGGTACAACGTGGCTGAAATCCAAGATGCCCCAGCGACGGATGAACCCACGAGACGAGTCTCGGCTCATCGGCAGGAAGTTCGACGCAAACCAGTGGGCACACATCGGAATGAAGGTGAACCCGTCCTTGTTCTTGTACGAGGTGCGGATGGGCGAGCCTTCCACGATTTCCTTGAACGTGTTACCGGCAATGACACCGCTCTCGGGCAACTCTCCACAGATGTTAGCAGCCTTGCCCACTAGATCGGTAGGAGAGAACTGCTCGGCCCAGTGCTGCGGACCCAGAGCGGCAATAGCCGAAGGGGGCAGCAGACCACGCATCACATCGAGAATAACCGTCTTACCCGTACCTGCCCGCCCATAGAGCAGGAAGGCACGCTGATAGCGAGGGGCAATCTTGAACATCGTCACCGCCATGATCTCTTGCAAGAACATGATACGCTGAACGATGTCTGGTTCCCCGCTCCAACACGACTCCAGAAACTCTAGCCAAGCATTACACTTGGTTGCTGCATCAGGAGTGTAATTGAATGGCAGCGTGAACGTGGCTCCGTACTTGGGATCATGCTCAAGCACTCGCAGGTCTTCACCTACGAAACCGTTGGCAAAATTCAGACCATTCTCTGATACCTCGATAAGCTCGCCCTTCGCAATCCGCTTCATCACGTCAGTCACCGACTTGTAGTCGTTGTGACGCTTGAGCAATTGCGATCCCTTTACCGTCGTTGCGACTTGCAGATAGACTGCATCATCGTCAAGCGCATCGAAACAAGCTCCACCCCACTGCCAGAACTGGCCGTTGGAAAACCGGATTTCTCCGTTCCGCTGCATTTCTTCAAGGACAACCCGTGCAAGCGTCTCATGGTCTTCCCAAGTATCCTCACCATTGGCTCCCTTCTTCGCCTGCTTGTACGACTGCATTAGATCGGACTTCTTCAGGCCCAGACCCTTTGCCAAGTTCATAATGTGAGGCACAAGGCTCCGCATCTGGAACTCACTGAAATTCTCATCTGCGGCTACTTTGCCGAGTAGCTCTTCAACACGAGCAGTACACCAGTCGTCATCCGACTGGTTCTCGGCAATCTTGCCACCCAACCATTCCTTTGCCTTATTGACCGTCCAACGCTGGGAAGCGTTCTTCTCGACCAGCATCTTGATGGTCGGGTGTTCACGCTGTTCTTCAGTCAGGTCCGCATCCCAGCCTTCCGGCATGGTGCGTCCCTTCTCCAAATCCTTCAGCAGGAACTCAAGGACTTTAGCCACGCCCTTATCCGGGTCCATTTCGTCACCGACGATGCGGGCGGTGAAGTCTGTGACCCATGTGTGCATCTGGGCGATGGCAGCAGCGAGGGAAAAGTTCGCTGACTTATCAATCCCCAAAACGACGCGGGCAAGGTAACCTGCGTGCCGCACCATTTGCACGTCGCGCTCACCAGCCGGAATGATGTCGAGTGGCGCAGAACGCCCTCCCGCACCAATTCGAAAACCGGCTTTTCCGAGCAGGCCACGCAATTGGTCTTCAATGTCATCGTTCAGTTCCTCGATCTGACCCAGAACCTCCCACAGATTGGTGTTCGAGATATAGGGCTTCTGCGTATCCGGGTGGATCGAGGGTGGCATGACCATCTGGTTGCCCAGACCAAGGAACTCGCAGATCATGCCTCCGTCTTCACCACGGAGCTTGAAGTTCTTCTGACCTGACCACCTGTAGATCAGTCCCATGCCCTTCTTACCGACACGCACCCAAGGCGTTTCAGGCAGAATTTCAAGGAGCTTCTCGCACAATGGACGAGACTCAGGATCATTCTCAGGATCAAGATCGATGTCGATGGCGCACAACCCGGAAGCTGGCCCGAACGGCAGACCGATGTTGCCATTAGGAAACGAAGCCAGCCAGTGTTTTTGCAGCGCCTCGCTCGGCATTTCGGACCCGTAGGTGGACCACGAGTTGATGTCAGGCATCTTGTTGCGCTGACGGAGCGGAATGACAGGTAGTCCTGCCCCCCAGTATAGGGGAGCATACTCAGCGAAAATACCCAAGGTTAGTCTCCGACGAAAACGGGGGGCGTCTTAGCGCACGAATAATCGACACGAAATCGATTGTTAAAATTTAAGGACGTGTAGCGCATCCAGATATGTTCAAGCCAGACCCACTTCTCTTCATAGGTCTTGAGCGGAAACCAAGCAAAGATGCGATACCACTTGTTAGCTTCGATTTTGGGGGCGGGGTTCCATTGCATTATTCTGCGTCCGAAAAAGGCTGAAGCCGTTTCATGAACTGTTGACGCATATCCTCTGGCATCAAGTCATCGAGGATACCCATGATCGTGGACATGAACAGGGACAGGCGTTTGATGTTGGTGTTGCGCTCTTCCATTGTAATGAGCTTTTCGAGAAGGCTCGATTGAACCTTCATGATGTCGATCTTGTCCTTCGGTTGAAGGGTCTTGGCATTGAGCTTCAGGGTCCGAAGGTCCGAAAGCGTCTCTGCCAGTTCCTTTCCGATAACCTCGGCATTCTGGGCACCTCCACCCTTCAGCTTTGGTCCTCGTTGTCCGCCTCCTTCGGAAGCCGCAGCGGCTACCTCTACCTTGCGTTCAACGATCTTCTCGACCTCGACAATCTTCTCTACCTCCACCATCTTAGGGGCTAGGAGGGTTTTTAGATCGGCTTTGGTCTGATCGTCATACGGACAATCCTCTCGGTCGAGGTAGCCAGCGTCTAGATCAAGCTGCTGCTTGATCGTCGTCAAAGCCATCACTGGCCCTGAAGTGAGTTGGGGGTAAAAGCTCTGCATGGCGTTTCACTGCTCCAAGTTACTAATCGACGCAAGCGATTTTTCTGTACCTTTCCTTGTTATGGATAGTCCTTGACCCGTTCATAGTATTCGCATACAGGACGGCTCGATGTATAGTGAATTGCTGACTGCTTGCCTTGAACGATACGGGTCGTCTGACTCTTCTGTGGCGCTTGACCAATGGATTTGTGAGAATACCACCCTCAACAAGAAGCCATTCAACTTCAAGCAGTACCCCTTCCAGCAGGCCATTGCTGCTGATCCTCATCCCAATCTGGCATGTGAAAAGTGTTCACAGGTTGGTCTGACTGAGGTTCAAATCCGTAAGTTCTTTGCGATGCTCCGTCGAACCAGCGGACTGTCAGGCATCTTCACGTTGCCAAACGAGAAGATGTTCAAGCGTATTTATAATGGGCGTATGAAGCCCATTCTCGATTCAGACTCCATTTTTAATCCGCCAATGGCTATTCAGCCTGTCCGTCGTATGGACATGGTGCAGATTTTTGACAGCTTTGGATACATCACCGGCTGTACTGAGGGAGACGCTACGTCGATCTCGGCTGACTTCCTGTTTCATGATGAGCTTGACCTGTCTCCGAAGGATATGATCGGTCTGTTTCAGAGCCGATTGCAGAACTCGGATATGAAGGTGACACAGGCGTTTTCCACCCCAAGCTTCGTGGATTACGGTATCAATCAGTCATATTCGCACGGTGACCAGCGTGAATATATGATGCGCTGTGCGTCCTGTAACCATTTCCAAATTCCGTATTTTGATATGCGGTTTATTCATATTCCTGATTTTAAGCTGGATATTGCCAAGCTGACAGACCTGACCCCGGAGCAAATTGCTGAGCTTCCGTTGAGTGAGTCTTACGTTAAGTGCGAACGCTGTCATCGTCGCATGGATTTGAATGCTGCCGAACAACGAGAGTGGGTGGCTACCTATCCGACACGGGTTAACTTCCGTAGCTACAAGGTTCGTCCATTCTCCACTGGCCGTATTGAGCCGGGGTATATCTTCACGCAGATGTCCAAGTACCAGCAGCAGGACTACATGCGGGGGTTCTACAACACCGTGTTGGGTGAGCCTTTCACTGAGTCCTCCGCTCAGCTTCAGCGTGAAGAAATTGAACGAGCAATGTCAAAGGGGACGAACAAGACCCCGGATGTAAGCAAGGACACGCCTGTATTTCTGGGCCTCGACTTTGGTACGATCTGCCACTTGGTTCTGGGACGTGAACTTGATGGAGGCCAGTTTGAGTTCTTTCATTTTGAACAAATCCCGCTACCATCACTGTATGAGCGTATTACAGAAATTAAACGAGACTACGCCATCGTCCAAGGGTGTATCGACCGTCAGCCATTCATTCCAACCGCCAACGCTTTGCGAGACGAAAGTGCTGGTACGCTCATGCCCGTCTTTTATGCGGGCAATGCGCCAATCTCTCCTGCGCTCGATGAAACCGGAGCAGTCGATTACTATCGTGTGAACCGTACACAGGCACTGGACCGCGTTCGTACTATCATCGTAAATAATGGGGCGGTTATTTCTGGTTATGGTGCAAATAAGGAGACAGTGATCACTCATTTGCGCGACATGGTGCGTGATGAGATGCCTGAAGTCGAAGCTGTTTGGAAGAAGCTGAACGGAAACGATCACTTTTTCCATGCGATGGGATACTGTATGCTGGCTCGTCGGGTCTGTGACCACATCTATTCCCGCCAGTCGTCGGGCTTGATGTCTAATGTGATCCTGACGGGTATGGCAATCCCCGGTTCACAGGTTAGTCTTTCTCCCCGTACAATGAGCGCGGGTAAAATTGGTCGTCTGGGAGGTTTGTACTAATGGCTGGTCTTCAGGGTATTCAGCTAATTCTGCCAAAGAAGAAGGCTAAGGCAGGAGGTACCACTTCTACTCCTACCTTTCGTACCGGTCAGCCGATCCTTACGATGCCACGGTATCGTAACCATTTGGATGACATTTTTGCGACCCGAACATCGAACGATGCTCGTACTCTGATTTCGGACCTGTCGCGTCACGATAGCGATGTGTCGGCTTCGTTCTTTGCCTATCAGTCAATTTCGGGATCGGCAGATTATGTAGTCAAGGCATACGACCTGAATGGTGAGCTTTCAACAGACGGTGTACGACTGGCAAACCAGATCATTGAAAAGATGACGACGGTCACAGATTACAGTCTTGGTTTCACATCGAAGGCTGGGCTTGCTGAGTTGAATGACGATATGCGTTTCTGGACGCTGCTTCGTGGTTCTCCTGCGGCTGAGCTTGTTCTGGATAAGAAGTTTGAACCAGATAGTTTGCGTCTAATCGATATGGCGACTATTACGTGGAATGAGAAGCAAGCTGGTCAATATAAGCCAGTTCAGAAACCAACTGGTTCTAATACAGAAATCAGTCTTGATATTCCAACATTCTTCGTTGCTCGCTTTCAGCAGAACCCGACTGACGTGTACACGTACAGTCCTTTTGTTGCTGCCATCAATACGATTGCTGCTCGTCAGCAGGTTATCAATGATCTTTATCGTATTAGTCAGGTCATTGGTTATCCTCGTATGGATGTGACCGTGATGGAAGAGATTCTGTTGAAGTCGGCTCCTGCTCTTCTACGGTCGGATGCTGCCAAGACTCGTGATTTCATTGAACAGCAGATGGCTATTATCACTTCTGCTTATTCAAATCTGCGTCCTGATCAGGCCCTAGTCCACACTGATGCTGTGGAAGTAGGCATGGTCAATGATAGCAAGCCCGCTGTAACACTTCCCATCCAGAACGTGATGGATGTTTTTGATGCCCAGAATACTGCGGCCTTGAAGACCATGCCATCGGTGGTGGGTAAGAGTACCAATGGACAGGTAGCTTCGACTGAGGCTCGTTTGTTTGCCATGAACTGTGACGCCCTCAACCGGGTGGTTGCTGGAGTATGGTCGCAGGTCTTGACATTGGCCTGTCGTCTTGCTGGCTTCCAAGGAAGCATCGAGTTCCTGTTTGAGCCGGTTGAGCTTCGTCCTCAGCTTGAGCTTGAACCACAGAAGACCATGAAGTTCTCACGTTATGAGCAGGCTCTGAGCCGTGGTTATGTTACGGATGATGAGTTTCATTTGGCTATCTTTGCTCGTCCTCGTCCTGATAGTGCGCCTGAACTTTCGGGTACGGGTTTCATGGACCCCGTTAATGTTGCTTCTGTGGATGCTACGGATCAGTCTCCGAATGGTGATCCACTAGGACGGGGCATGGCTCCTGAGGGTGGAACCAAGGTAGCCAAATCAAAGTCGGTTAAGAGTGGTTCAGGTCAGCAGGCTAGTAAGTAAATTCTAAATCTGCAACTTGACCCCCTAAATCAGAGGAATAAATGCTGTGAGTCGCACCATTGGATACGAAAGTGGTAATCAGCCTACGATCCCCGTAGCTATTGCTATTGGTGATCCCAATGAAGATGCACAGTTCATCGATCAGGATAAGCCTCTTCCGGTGAAGCTGCGTAGCGAGACTACGTTGGCTGACTCCAACTACGCTATTCAGGCCAGCACAACGTATTCGAAGTTCAGTGATGGCTTCAATATGACTGGATCGACAACCTTTGATCCGGCTCGTTGGGATACGTTGCGTCAGACAGGTATCACTCTGCTTGCATCGAATGGAGCTATGGTAGCTACGGTTCCCGCTACAGCCGGAGCCGAGCTTCTGGTCGTGGGTAAGGTTGGCGCAACTATTCCATCGAACCTGATGGCGACTCTGATGGCTTCGGTTCGTAACAACACTACGCTTGTTCGTATTGGATATGTAGCTGTTGATGCGACAACTGGCGTACCAATTGTTCACGCTACGGTGCCAACCGATTTTGCTCATCGTGCTAACGTATTGTATAATGGTACAGCGGCTACATCGGTTGTGCTTGAAACAATCTCTAGCAGTTCGGCTGCTAAGCAGGTTAGTATTGGATCACAGGTAACAAGCGCAACCGCCCAAGAGATGAGCTTGGAAGCTCGTGCCGAAGATGTTACTCTTGCTACTGCTACACCTGATAGCATTGCTGCTCGTGCTGCTGGTGGTCGTGTTTCTTCGCAGGTTCCAAATCCTAATTTGGTCTATCGTCCGTTCATTTGGATTGTAAATACCAGTAACTCTGCTGCTGCTACATGGACTTTCTATCGTATCGTTTCGATGGATATTCAGGAGCTTCAGGCTGAAGTAGGGGGGGGTCGTGGCAATTCGGCGGCAAGTCAGGCTATTCCTGTAGCTGGCACCGTGACGGTAGCTAGTGGTACGGTAAGTATTGGTAATACACTTAGCTTGAACCGACAGGTTACATGGAATGAATTGGGTACTGCTCTACCTGCATCCCAAACAATTACTACGACTGCCCGTGCCCTTGGTTCAACTACATCGGGGGCTCCGGGTCAGTATTCGATTCAACGTGTTCGACTTATCGTTGATCAGGCATGTACACTGTATTTTGAACAAAGTTGGGATGGTACTACATGGTACACCGCAGCACTTCCAGCTACAGTTACACCCTCTACCTTGGGTGTTGGACAGGCGTTTGATTTTAAGACTCCGGTCATGATGACTAATGCGCGTGTTCGTGTTGTAAATGGTGCAACCGCTCAAACCATTACTCAGCTTATGACCGGTGGATCGGAGAACTAATCGTGCCAGAGAATTTTCGACCCGATATTGCTTATCTTACTCATGAGGATGGTACCATTTTTCAGGTACTGAATGAGGACGGTACGGATTGGGATGAAGCTGCTACCTTTGCAGCATTCTTCGCTTATCATCCAGAGAAGTAAATCATGAAGCGCCTAGCCCTTACTCCAGAACTTACTCAGCGCATTAAGAATGCTGTTGGTGAGGACGTTGATCCTAGTGGCTTTGCTGTGTTCGAGGCAATTGCGATCAATACTTATCCTCTTCCGGGTAAGGATGGTACGATCTTTGAGAAGGCTCAGATTTCTAGCCTGACCATTCGTCAGATGGCAGATGCTATCAATGGTGGAAATCATCTTCCTCTGATTGCCAATCACGACAAGGAAGATATTCCCAAGGGTCGTGTCTTCTACGCTGAAGTACATCTAGATGCGAGTGGGCAGGATGAGCTTCGTGTCTTGTTTTATGTGGATGCAACGGAAGCACTGACCGCTGAAAAGCTAGATGCTGGCTCGCTTGACGAGGTTTCGGTTTCATTCCTTGCAAGTCAGATTCTTTGTTCGGAATGTGACTTTGATTATCGAGGGGATGAAGCAACCTTCACTAACCTCTACGAACGTACCTGTAATAATGGTCACGAGATCGGTACAGATGGTATCCATGCTCGTCTTGTAGGCTTGGCTGTTTTCACAGAACTTAGTCTGGTTAGTCGTGGTGCGGCAAAATCAGCTAAAATTGTTGGTAAAAGTCAGTCAAAGCTCGCTGCGCCATTGCAGCAGCTTGCTGCACGAGGATTCGAAGTAGATCGCCTTTTCTTGCAGGCATCTAAAGGAGAAGAAGACGTGAACACTGATGTTCTTATGACTCAGCTTACCGATACCAAGGCGGACCTAAAGGTTTCGCTGAAGGATATTGAGACGCTGACTGCATCCAATACGACCCTGCAAGGTACAGTTACAGAGCTTACTACTCAGGTAGCGACTCTGACTGCGGACCTTGAAGCAGCAAAGGCTGATTCCAAGGTTGCCGAGCTTGAAACAGCTACGACATCGTTGACAGAAGCAAAGGCTGTCATGGTCGAAATGTACACCAAGCTGGCAACTGCTGCTGGTGAGACAAGCATTACACCGCCTGAGTCGGTCGCTGACCTGAAGGCCGGTATCGAAAAGTATCAGTCGAAGCTGACTGCAATCCTGCCTGTTGGCGGAGTTGCAAATCTCTCGAATGGTGCTGCCCCTGAGAAGGGTGCTAAGTTCCGTGGAGCTACCGGCTTCAAGGTTGGTCGATAAGAAGGAGTAACAGGTCGTGCCATACACACCTAATGCAGTCGTAACGTATCAGTTCAGTTTCGAGGACTTCACCTTCACCTACAATCTCGCAGCCACGATGACTGCGGCGGACGTGGGTAAGGCAGTTACTCAGGATACAACCAAGACAAATGCTGTTCGTCTCGCCGTTGCCGGTGAAGCGATCTTCGGTCGTCTTGAGACGTTTGAGCAGCGTACCCAGCAGGGTGGAATGTTGACGGGTGCGGTTTCCCGCAAGTTCCGTTCGAAGCTTCCAACAACTGGAACGGTCGCTGTCGGTGATGCTCTGGTCGGCTCGGCAACGCCCGGTGTCGCTCAGACTGGTGCTGCACCAACCGGTGCCCATAACAATGTTGTCGAAGTCGGCACTGGTTATGCAATTGTTGAAAAGCTGTAAGGAGTAAATGCAAGTGGCTACGCCTACCAACCTCGTTGAACTGCTGAAGACAGCCGCGCCTGCCGAGGTTGCGCTTGCCAAGCTGACTTCGGACAATCGTGCTGAGAGCCTTCAGGCTGGTCAGGAGCTTGTTGCTACGTCGAAGACGTTGGGCATCTCGGCTCGTGACTACCTTCGCCTTGGGGTCGATCCGACCAAGGGTGAGTTCGCTAACTCGGAGCTTGACGGCTACGAGACGGCTCTGATGGCTCTGAACCTGCCGGTTCAGGACAATTTCTCCAAGGGAATTGTGCTTCAGGCTGCGGCTGAGACGTTCCAGACCTTCCCCGGTGTGCGTGCGCTCTTCCCAGAAGTGATCGATGACATCGTTCATTGGAAGTATCGTCAGTCTCCGTTCGAGTCCACTGATGGTATCGTGTCTCAGACACGTAACGTCAACGGTGTCGAAATGCTGACAACCGTTATTGATGATAACGCTGAGGCGTATCAGCAGTATGGTTCGATTGCCGAGGGTGCCCGCATCCCCGTGCGTTCGATCCGTGGAAGCCAGTATTCGGTGAAGTTCTTCAAGTTTGGTGGTGGTTACGAGTGGACTTACGAGTTCGCACGTCGTGCCAGCCTTGACATCATGGCTCCGTATGCTCAGCGTCTTGAGCGTGAAATCGAGATCGGTAAGGTGGCTGTTGCTACCAACATGCTGATCAACGGTGACGCGATCTATGGTGCGGCTCCGGTGACCAGTGGTAAGGACCTCTCGGCACTGAACGGTGGTACCTACAAGCAGGGTGCAATCGATTGGGAAGTATTCCTTCGCTGGCTGGTACAGCGCGCTCAGGCTGGTACTCCTGTGGATACCATCCTTGGTAACTGGGACATGCACTTTGAGTGGCACCGTATGTTTGCGAAGCCTTCCATTCAGGCAGGTACTCCGCAGGCTGAGGTTCTCCGTCAGGCGGGCGTGAACGTGGCTGATGCCAACCCACGCTTCAACTTCAATGTGAACTTCCAAGTGTCCTCGACTGCTCCTTCGCAGAAGCTGATCGGCTTCTCCAAGGCTGACACGATGGAGGAACTGGTTGAGACTGGTTCGGACATCGAAGAGTCGCAGCAGGCCATCGAGAACCAGAAGGTGAAGTACGTCAAGACAAAGAACAACGGTTACCGTCTCATCTTCGGTGACACTCGTTCGATCCTTGACCTTTCGCAGACTGCGTAATAGGGAGAAGGCCCCCAGTCGGGGGCCTTCTTTTTTAGGAGATAGATTGTGGACAGCACTACAAGCGTACCAAAGATCAAGGTTGAGACTGTTGGTGATTTCATGCTTCAGGACCCGGCTACCCTTGAGGTAGTTGAGGCTTTTGGAGTCAGTGAGGTCAGCAAGACGCAGTTCATTGAGTCGGCTATCGAGAGTGGCCGTCTTAAGGAAGCAGGCGGTGACGCGGCTGAGAAGCCGGATACGGCCCCTACGGATGGTTCTGAACAAGCTGTGAGTGATGAGCCTCGTCGTGTAGAAAGCGATGTTCCGAACTCACTGAATACTCGTTCCAAGAAGAACTAAGCTGTGCTTGAGGGTTCGCCCTTCGCCCACGAAGTTGATTTCAGCACCGGTCTTCCGACCGGTGCTGTTGTCTATTCGGTGCTAGGCAATGATAATAAGCCCATCGCTGGATATGAGGGACGTACTGTCACGCCTACCGCTGGCGCTATGAGTATTACCCTGTTGGTTCCTAGTAGTGTGAACATCTGTAACAAGCCTCTGTTTGAGGTTCGCACTCTTACATGGACCTATGTTACTGCGTCTGGGGTAGTCACAGGTCGCACCCGTTATCGCATTGAGAAGCTCATTCCTTTTCCTGTAACAGAAGAGGGTGTTCGAGCTAAGCTTGGTGTTGAGGAACATGAGGTAGAAGACAACGCTATTGACCTGTTGATGGCCTATGCCTCCCTCACTGATCAATTTGATCTTTCTCCTTATGAGAACCAAGGCAGCTACAGCAGCTTGATTGTTCTCAATGCAATTGAGGCACAGGCGGCGCTTGATGTTCTGCCTTCGCTACAGCTTGCGGTTGCAAAATCTGAAGATAGTGGTACGAACAAGTATCAGCGGTTTACAACCGTAGATTGGTCGGGTTTGGCAGATAGCCTTAGCCAGTCCGTATCTCGTCTTCGTATCCTAGCTGGGGTTGCAGACGATGTATCGGTAGCTCCGATCTTTCTTACGATTGGAAAAACTACTGACGCTCTAACCGGAAATGACTACGCAAGCTAATGTTCGATCTTGAAAGCCTGTATAAGTCTCTGATCCGTAATGTTCAGGAGACAATTGAGGTCGTCAAGGCGGCTGGTATCAGTACGACGCTTGAGTATTACGCATGGGACTCTCGTGGTGAAGCCGCAGAAGCGGACCATGCTGACCTGATTGGTCTAGCTGGATGGAGTTTCAAAGAAAATGGTGGACTGTGGGAGGTTCGTTCTGGACTTACCTTGTCCACTTATAATGATATTAACCTCTTTCGTGAGATCAAAATTCTGAACGTGATCCATGATAAATGGGGTGAAGGTTGCAAGGTACCGATGGTTGATAAGGAAACCGGTATCGAATTTACCGAGATGGTTGTATCAGATTTTGATATGCTCCCCGGTGGCGGTGGTGCGGAACAACGTAACTATCGCCCTATCGGTATTGAGCTTCTGCGCACGAGCAGCTAATGGCTCGGACACCCTATACCATTAACTTCCGATTTGTTGGTAATGCTCAGTCGCAAACGGCTCGACGTTCTGTAAATTACCAAAACAGTCGTGATAGTCGTGGACGTTTTCAAAAACTCCAAACGATGTTCAATACGATCATCGAGGATGTGGCACTGAATACGGCTGATCGCACTTATAAGAATGCGAAGGCATCCCTTGAAGCAGGCGTAGAAGCAGAAATCCAGAAGGAGCT
>Ga0066648_10000850_pt1 | contig 18648 bp, 17 predicted proteins | sample CryGeyCG12114_NA_FD_59537 | JGI IMG/M metagenome (GOLD analysis project Ga0066648, IMG submission 59537) | Groundwater microbial communities from aquifer - Crystal Geyser CG19_WC_8/21/14_NA | ecosystem: Environmental > Aquatic > Deep subsurface > Groundwater | place: USA: Utah: Grand County... | reverse complement strand
ATATGCGCCCATTTTTGGCGGGTCGTTGTAGAGCTTGAAGAACTGATGATAGTTGCCAAGGGCGAGCGCCGATCTGACGGCGAGCGCATGTTTCACTTCTTCTGATTGTTTGTCTGTCGGGGTTAGTTCGGAAAGCATATCGTTCATATCAGTCCTGTTGCAAGTATAGATATAATAGAGTATCCGGTATGCCTTGAACTCGTGAGGGTGACCTCCCAGGTTCTGCTTGTACAAAGCTCGCAGCTGCGATTGACACTGGTTATACTCACCCAGGTCACCCTTCTCAAGTGCTATACGAGCATGGATTTCATAGACATCGGTGGTAAAACTATTCTTGATGTGCTGCACGGTTAGGTCCTGCCGCAGAGACTTGAACTGATCACATATGTAGCCGTAATTGTTGTCTTTGCGCCACTTCTGTTTCAACAACTCCAGTGTTTGACGCAGGACTGGCAGGGGGCGCACATCATCAGGGTTAGGGGCCGACGTCAGACGAAAATAGTTCTTTTCGAGTTTTTGTGAGCGACCAACGACTGGACCAAGCGGCTCCGTTGGAGGGGGAGAGGGGCCATTTTTGCGAGGCGAGCTCGAGCCCGAACCACCGTTGTCGAATCTTCGTTTCCGTTGTTCCAGGCTGACATTTGACTTACTAGGCATGGGGACAGCGTCGAACTTTTGTCGTTTGTCCGGAGCAGACATACGGTCCTCCAGCGAGCCGCCCTTTTTCGATCTCCACGGAGGCTGAAAAGTATCACCCTCTGCGTTCATTTCAGAAGACTTCCTCTTCCTCAGCACTGCCGAGCCTGAGCCCGCAGAATGTGGTGCGGTAGAACCAGGAACGAATGGCAATGCAACTGGTGGCGGTGGAGGAGGGACAAAATTTGGAGGAAGAGATTGCAGGCCAAGAGTGGCTCTTTTTCGATCTTCTGCGATCATCTGTTGGGGAAGGGGCATGTTCGCCCAATTGTATGAATTTAACATGTTACTTTGTGCGGCATTCGTAATGACTTCTCGCAACTTTATTTCCATCTCGGACCTCTCGATGCCAGGGATCTGGTACTCAACGGCAAAACATCGATTGACATATGCACGCACGGCCGGCGACCACTCGGTCTTTTTCTTCGACTCAGCCGATGGCGTGGGAGATGCGACAGTTGCAGACGGTGGAGGTGCAGGTGAAGAGTGGTTGAGGGGCTGTGGGATGTAGGTTGGTGGAGGCGGTAGCGATGAAGCGTATGGATTGCGAGTTGGGACTGGGATGTAAGCAGGATGCCCACTCGGCTGGCCGTAGCCACCGTTGGACTGCCACGGCGCCGCGCCTCTGACAGAGTACATTGTGGGTGTTTGGACGATCAACGAATCAGGGAAGATGCTCGCGTAATCAGATGAATGCTGCAAGTGTTCTTGAACAGCCGCGTAGTGAATTGATCGCGTTCGCGTGGAGGACAGTAAGGAATTGTACAAGCGCGAGGATGAAGGAAGTGCAGGAAGGGATGCGGTGACGGGGCAAGAGGTTGAAGTCGGTACGCGTGACTATGCTACAAGCAGCTAGTCGAGCTTGGCGCGCAGGCCGTGACTCGTAGCATCGTCATCCAGTCACGAAGACAACCTCGGACGCTGCCTACCAACTTGGAACTGCCAAGCCTGTCAGCCATTATTGATATGAGGTTGTAGATTCTTGTTAATATGCTGCCGGAAAGTGACTCGATGACGATTGATGTTCTTCAAAAAGCCAGAACTGACCTCTGGCTCTCGGCCGATTCTCCAGCAGGATGAGACCCTGCTATTCGTCCAAAATGCTGTTGGCCTTTACGAAGGGTAGGTGCGAATCCACCCATGCAAACGATTTATGCTGATTCGAGCAGCAAATACAAGATAGCAGACTGTCAGAATGGTCATGCGTATCTGACTTCACATCGAGCTTGCTACGTTGACGATCAGAATCCAAAACAGAATTCTCTTGCCATTGACCTCAAAGATGTGGAGCGATACGAGTTCACAGCTGGCTTTCTGCGTTCGTCGGCTAAGGTGACCATCCATCCGAAACCGCCCAGACGAGGACCAGGATCATTGCGGCCGAGTACACCGCTTTCACAAGGCGTGCAAAGACTGCAACTATCATCGTCATCGCCCGGGTCGCGGTCGGCTAGCCCTCGGCCGAGCCAGGTGCCTCAGATACCGTCAACAGCCAGTTCCGCCAGCTGGATCTGCCCGATATGCACCTTCACTAACCCTGTGCCATCGAACTTCGACCCGACTGTGGCTTCGGAGTCGTTTCCAATCCCACCTTGCCTAACATGTGGCATCAAACCCCCCTTGGCGGTTATACTAAAGGCTGCCATCAGTGCTGGTGCATCAAGGCCTTCGGATGGTGCAGCACAAACAAACGATCCCTCCATGAGCGATGCCGAGCTCCGACAGCAAAGCAGTCCTTCAGAGCCTTCAACGTTAGTGTGTCCACGATGCACCTTTCATAATCATCCCTCGCTGCGCATGTGTGAGATTTGTGGGGCCGCTCTACTTGCTACAAAGCCAAATGGTCTTGTCGAAAAGCCCGAATCTGGACGGTCTGCTTCGCCGGCGCCGGAGATAAGCCACGCGAGTGATTCTGACGAGCCAGTGAGCATGAAATTCTCGTTCCGCGCCGGAGGGGATAAAGTATTCTTTGAGCGTCTAAAAAGTGCGATGGTGCAACGTAAGTGGCTGGCAGCCAGTGCGCCACCAGCGCCGAAGCCCCTTGACAACGTTCGGCGAAGTGAGCCAAGCTCACCCACTACTGCTGGCTTCGAAGGCAGGGGCTCGCCGAGGTCGAACCGAGTCGGGATTGCCGGACTGGAACAGCTCGGCAAACAGAGTGCGAAGGACAACGAAACAGTCATTGGGGCGGCGTTCGAGGATCTCGAATCGTTGATGGCGCTCGACAAAGAGGTGTCTGCTCTGGCGCAGAAAATTGCTCGAGAATATGGCGACAACGCAAACAAGACCGACTTTGATGCCGATTTCAATGACTCTTTGGCGCCCGGTATGATAGCGACAAGAGACATGCTGAGCAACACCTCCGAAAAGTTGTACATCTCGGAACTTGCTCGGAATCTGGCAGAGTATGTCACGGATGAGCGGAGAGGGCTTCTCCGGAAACGAGGCGGCACCATGAGCCTGGTTGATCTGTGGGCGACATTCAACCGCAGCCGTGACGGAGTCGAGCTAGTCAGCCCGTCTGACTTCCATAAAGCCGCAACCATGTGGGCAAGCTTACAGCTACCAGTGAGACTCAGACAATTCAAGAGCGGCCTGCTAGCTGTACAATATGCTTACACGAGTGATGAAAGGACGATTGAACAATTAAAGAAGTGGTTAGAGTCATTACGCACTTCCCCAGCGGAGCCTGCTTCAAGGGACTGGATGCCTTATGGACGCGGTGTCACTGCACAAGACGCCACGAAGAAGTTTGGCTGGAGTTTGGGAATAGCGAATGAGGAACTAGAAATGGCAGAAGAGAGGGGTGCATTGGTACGAGAGGACAGCATAGAAGGACTAAAGTTTTGGTTGAATTTTTTTGAGATACAAGACGAGAAGGACGAGGAGGTTGGTGTGGACGACGCCCATCCAAAGAAAGACGGGATACAGATTAGCATCGTATGATACGTACACACTTTGGCTCTTGCTCTTCTCATGGTTGATGTACTTGCCCAGCATGAGCAAATCTAAGGCGTTGTACCTGTAAGGGTGCAGCTCAGATCCCTGCTAGCCCGCCCCTGAGCTGTCTTTGCCGACCAGTGCGGCTTCGGCAGACCTGCCTGTTACGACTGTCCTCGACTCTCGTTGCGGAAAGAACATGCCCATGTAAACGAGGACCCCAAACAGGGCAGTACTGGGTAGTAGAATGTGCACGAACCTGACCATAGCCGCTCCTTCCAATACGAATTCACGATGGCGAGACTCGGCAGAGGAGGCTTCCTCGTCCTTGCGGTAGTCTTCCATCTGGTGTACATCCTGTCCATCTTCGACATTTACTTCGTCAGCCCTATTGTCCATGGCATGCGATCATGGGGCAGTGAAGGCCACGCTGCGCCCGCGAAGCGCCTAGTCCTGTTTGTGGGCGATGGCTTGCGCGCAGACAAAGCCTTCCAGTCCTTTCCCGATCCCACACCAGAGAACTCGACCGCAGAAGACCTTGTACCACGACCGCTCGCACCTTTCCTACGCTCCCGAGTCCTCGAGCATGGCACGTTCGGTGTCTCGCATACTCGAGTACCCACCGAGTCGCGCCCTGGTCACGTTGCACTCATAGCGGGGCTCTACGAAGATGTCTCGGCTGTGGCTACCGGCTGGAAGATCAACCCCGTCGGCTTCGACAGCGTCTTCAACAAGAGCAGACATACCTGGAGCTGGGGGAGCCCAGATATCTTGCCCATGTTCTCGATGGGTGCAGTGCCAGGAAGAGTGGACGCAGACTATTATGACGCAGAGTTTGAGGACTATACGAAAGATGCTGTCTACCTTGATACCTGGGTCTTTGACAAGGTCAAGGCTATGTTTGACGAAGCCAAGACAAATGCTACACTGAACGACATGCTGAGGCAGGACAAGCTAGTCTTCTTCTTACATCTGCTGGGTCTCGACACGACTGGCCATGCATTCAGACCCTACTCAAAAGAGTATCTGCACAATATCAAAATCGTTGACCAGGGCGTTAAAGAGATTTATGAGCTTATCCAGGCATTCTACCAAGATGATGATACGGCTTACGTCTTTACAGCCGATCACGGCATGAGTGACTGGGGCAGCCATGGTGATGGTCATCCTGACAATACAAGAACACCTCTAATCACCTGGGGTTCTGGCATCGCCAAGCCAATCACCACCCCAGGCCAGATTGCCCCAGGCCATGCTGATGGCTACTCTTCCGATTGGGGTCTGCAACACGTTCAGCGGCACGACGTCGACCAAGCAGATGTGGCAGCCCTTATGGCCCACCTCGCTGGTCTAGACTTTCCTGTCAACTCAGTGGGAGAGCTTCCACTATCCTACCTAGATGCTCCTATTGAGCAGAAATCTCAGGCTGCTTTGACAAATGCACGAGGAGTGCTGGAGATGTATGGCGTCAAGGAGGCTGACAAGCAGCGTACCGAGCTGCGATATCAGCCTTTCAACGCGTTTGCTGGCGACGGCAACTCGGTGGCTGACCGGCTTCGGCAAATCGAACTTGCTATCTCAAGACAAGAATATCAGCAATCAATCGAGATGTCTAAGCATCTACTGCAAGATGGCCTACAAGGCCTACGATACCTACAAACCTACGACTGGTTCTTTCTACGAGTCCTCGTTACACTCGGCTATCTCGGATGGGTAGCTTACGCATTTACCACTGTCATCGACGTACATGTTTTGCACGGCGGTTCACCTACCGACCGGTCGGCTGTCTCGCTGGCAGTCTTCTCTTCAATACTTGTGTTACTGTACGCCTCCTTTGTTATCAGCGAGTCACCCATCACATACTATGCATATGCATTCTTCCCGGTCTACTTTTGGGAAGAAGTATATGCAAAGCGTAATGGCTTAGCGTCTGGCCTGAAAGCGCTCTTCGGCGGCATTGTGGGTGCGGAGTCGTTCGCGTTCGCTTTGCAGGCTTTCATCTTTGTCGCTGCCCTGGAGGGCATCGTGCAGTCATATTTTCATCGTATCATCTTCACCGTCTGTTATATTGTTGGGGCTTTTTGGCCGACGGTGTACGGGATGGAGTTCATCTCCACGAACAGATCGATAATCCTTCCTTGGGCCGCAGGTTGTCTGACACTCAGCACATTCACGCTATTGCCAGTGATCAAAACTGAAAACGCCAATACTGTCAGCTCGGGTGGATTGCTCATGCTTGCAGCTGGCATTCTATATCTCGCGTTCGAGCAAAGAATCACCTCAAAGTCTCGCTCCGGACAATCAAAGTCTCAGGTCACCCCACTGTCTCAGGCCATCATGGGTTGCCAGATCGGCGTCGTGGCCTTGACTACCCTAGTAACTCGATCAAGCATTTTCTCGATTCAAGCCAAGCAAGGCCTTCCTCTGGGCAACCAGGTCGTGGGCTGGCTTTGCCTCATTTCCTCGCTGGTTCTGCCTTTCGTCCATCGACTGGCACCAAACAACCACTATCTTCACCGATTGATGGTGATCTTCCTCGCCTTCTCGCCATCGTTCATTCTGCTCTCAATTTCCTACGAGGGGCTCTTCTATTTCACCTTCTGCTCGACACTACTCATGTGGATCCGTCTGGAGCACGCCATTCACATGCATACCACTTCAAAAACCTCCAATGATGGCACGATATCCCAACCTCCATCCCGTGCAAGCACTGTCACAACCACATCGCCGGACAACACCGACCTCATTCCGCCATCACCGTCTCTCGATAAACAGAATCTTGTCAAAGGCCGCACCACACGCACCCTCACCACTTCCGACTTTCGTACCTCCCTCATCTTCCTCTTTCTTCTTCAGTCGGCCTTCTTCAGTACCGGTAACATCGCTTCGGTCTCCTCGTTCTCTTTAGACTCTGTCTACCGCCTTATTCCTATCTTCGATCCTTTCTCTCAGGGCGCTCTCCTTATACTGAAGCTTCTAATTCCGTTCGCGCTGATCAGTGCAGCCCTGGGCATACTGAACCGCAGATTGGGCTTGAAGAGCTCAGCATTGACAATGGTCGTAATGGGTGTCGGCGACTACATGGTCACCCGCTTTTTCTGGATGGTCAAAGATGAGGGAAGTTGGTTGGATATCGGCACGACCATCTCGCACTTCGTCATTGGAAGTGTGCTGAGCGTGTTTGTGGCCGGTCTAGAGGGCCTTTCAGAGCTGCTGATTGCTGGTGTTGATGTGAGTGAGACGGTCGTGGATAATGACAGGAGAAAAGTTGTGGACACAAGGAAGACCAGCAACGGAAGTACCAGGAGCACGGACACAATCAAGGCAGACAAGCAGGTCGAGAGACCCGTGATAGACTAATAATGCTCACTTCCGGTACAAGACGGATGATCGAGCATTGCTACGGCAAACATGTACACTACCTACAAAATGCAATTGAAATGCAAACATGGCCGTGACGGCTATGAACACTCTAAATGTCTACCTTCCCCGGCTCTCAGGAGCCTCACGCAATGATCTACCCGGCTAGTGAAATTGCCAACCAACCTCAATGCCAACCAACAGTCCACACAGGCTGGGCTTTGCTCCATGAGTCAGTGATTGTATCTTCCCTCAACACGGCTACAAGTAAGTTCTCTCCTTCTTCACATCGATGGCACCGTCCTTTTCTCATGTCTTACCTCCCGCCACACCGTGGATCGCACTTGCCTTGCCCCCCCGCGTTCCAGTGTCGCTCGCGCCTTCCTTCCTTCTCTACTTGGCCGCTCCTTCCGCTCGATAGCACATCAGTCGCGCCTCCCTTTCGGATGTCAGTCGCACCTACCCCGGAACCAGTGTTGCATCGAGTCTGGGGTCGCGCTTTCCTTCTGGCTGGGTTCTGTCTTCCGTTGTGTTCTGCGAACGATGTACCTGCCCGTCGTGGGTGTGTGGATCAGCTGGATCGTAGGTGCATGAGAACAGAGCCTTGAGAATACCGTGTGTGGCTGAGGACGGGGTAGAAGTCAAGGGTGATGATTGGGGTGGTAGATGCAAACAAGGGGTGATCACCAACTTGGTCAGTTTGTATGATGGGCCTGGCGGAATAATAGGTTTAGGGAATCACGATGGGAAGCGGACACGATGCGAAGAGATGAGGGCATCGAGGGATGGTTAACGTGCCATGCTATCAGCTTCAATATGGCGATAAATAGCTCTAGAGGCCTCTATATCAGACCATGCCTGCTCTAACTGATCACACGTTGCCAGATGTCTCTTGACATAGTGACATACATACGCCTTAGCCGCTCTTGTTTACGACATCGTCGACCATCTTCCTGAACTCCCTCTGTCGTTCACACTGCTCAAGGAACACCTTGTACTTCACCTCTAGCAGATCCTTCACACCCTTAGTCTTTGTGGGCAGGACGGTCTTTCCTGGTTTACTCATTCTGTCCATGATCGACCAGAGATCCTCAGTCTTGCCGTTGCCATCAGCAGACGCAGCCTTGGCGCCCAGCATAGCGGCACCGTGACATACAGCGGCGTGCACATAACGTGGGATCAGCACTGGCATATCGCATGCTGTACTGACCAGGGACATAAGGACCTCGTTCTGGCATTGTGAGCCCGACATGAAGATCGATGTAATTTCGTGACCAGATTTGTTCATTGCCGTGATGATCTGGAGCGTTTGCAGCGCGATGAACTCCATGCAGCCGTAATAGTACAGTGCCAAGCCATCCATAGACTTGTCTGATGACAGACCGACGACACTGCCGGACATGGTTGGGTCGGCAATTGGCGATCTGTTTCCGAACAGGTCTCCGTAGAAGAAGAAGTGCTTGCCGAGATGTGCTAGGGAGGGCGCATTCTTTGATTCTTTCATATCGGAAAGATGCTGGTTCAAAAAGTCGTAGATGTTGGTGTTGAATGATTCGGCATGGGAGCTGGCTTGCTGGTATGCTGGATGTGTCTCGAGAACGTGCTTCAACAACTCACCTGTGGCGGATTGACCGCCCTCCGACATCCAGTAGTTAGGTATAATGCTGTCTCGGTATGGGCCCCAGACACCATTGACGAACACAGGATCCTTGGACATGACCAAATGGCAGGTAGATGTACCTGCTACCGCTGCAAGTCGGTGGAATGCCTGTGCCTGATCGTTCTTTGGGAGGTCGGTATCGATATGATCGTCCGATAGCTTGACCTTTGCGCCGACTGTTCCAATCCAGCCTGCGTAGGCATCGATGACACCAGAACCGACTGCGATACCTGCAGGGAGGCCAAGCTCTTGTGCGGCTTTCTGGCAGAGGGTGCCTGCGAGCTCGCCGGCAGAGAGATATTCTCCGTTCTGCGATTGTTAGCAGTCGTCAATATAATTCGGAAATCAGGCTTACTACTCCGTCGACACCTCCCAGACGCTTGAAGTTGTCTTCACACAGATCTTCGAGGCCAATGTCTTTGAGGAAATCTTCTTGCCAACCCTTTACACTGCCGTCTACACCGACTGGGACGTAACCCTGCTTGCAGACTACACTGCAATAGCTTCTTTTCTCGTTGCCTGTAGCCAGGTGCTCAAGGGCATCCGTCAAGTCATAGAACTTGCAGCGGTCGAAAAGCTCCTTTGGCATGTTGTTTTTCAACCATAACACCTTGGGGATTTCCATCTCTATGCTCATTGTACCACCGACATATCTTAGCAAGTTGTGCTTAGTGTTGTTGATCTTCTTCGTCTCTTCAACGGGCCTGTGATCGAGCCATAGCACGACGTTGTGGTCATTCCCGGACTCGTTGAACTTGGGTCCGGTGACTGAAACCGGCTCATCGGTATCGTGGGTGAAAACGGCTAGGGAGCAAGTGGCATCGAAGCCAATGCCCCTAATGGAATTGGGATCGATGTTGCTTTGTGTGACTGCCTGTTTTACACTGTCGCAGATACATCTCCAGATGTCCGTCGTGGATTGTTCCTGTTCTTTGGTCAGCCCTGCATCTTCACAAGCGTGTTCTGGGTTTTACATAGTATCCTGTCTCGGGTTGCCAGAGGCCGATGTTCTTAGATGCTAGCCCCACAATGTCTCCTTTGTCATTGATGATACACGCTCTTGCACTTCCTGTGCCTACATCGATACCGATGTAATGATCCATCTGCACGAACACATCGTTTCGAGGATCGAGTGAGTCTTGTCGGCTCTCTCGTCGAAAGCCATGAACTGAGGAATGGGGGATGTTGCTAGCCATGGTGATTGTGATTCTAAGAGGTCAATGGTAGAAAATGTCAAGTCTTTTGGTATGGGTAGAGGACTAAAACCAACAACGGAAGAAGCGTAATCCAGGAGATATCAGAGTCTTCTGTGTCTGGTAGCAGGGCACGAAATTTCTATTCTCAGTGTATCTCGACGCTACCTTTCGAAATCATCAGAAGCGTTGAGTGTCCCGATCTGCGGTACATTAGCCATACACAATGTCTACCACGAGCTTCATGGATCTTTGAGCTGCAGGGACGCCCGATGGTTGGAGCACATGCTTTCAACATGCCCACGGCACGAGGGGCTCCTGCTGGAGGAAACATTTTGTGACGAAGTGACGTAGCCAGAAAGGTGTAGGAGATGCAGGAGAGGCTCCAGCTACCCGTAAAATGCGGGATGTGCTGCCTGCCAGAAAGGGCAAGTTGGCCGCTCGGGGTAGACTGCTTTTGTCCCCCGATGCCTCATTGCCGTTAGATCCTATGAAAGAGGCGTGATGATGCTGAGGAGCGCGCATCAGTGGGTCACCTTTCAGCTTGAGGACAATAAACGAGGAAAGGACCGGATAATCCGATGAAGTATTCGATGTAACCGAGTGTGCGTGAGAATGGTAGAGATGCACCAGAAGAACTTGATTGTATGAGAGGAGGAATGATCGAGTCAGCTTCTCGTATTAGGCGGGCTTTGCGGAGAGGCGAATGTGCTCTACCTATCTACTCCCCCGACTCTAACACTATTCAGAGCCTTGATGATGGATAGTGCAATGGTCTTACGGTTCGTATGTATGTAAGGACAGCACGACTAAAGACATGTTCCATCATTCTCACCAGCACACACTATGGTCAAGGGTCGAAGCTCAAGTGTTGTTATCTTGTAGAAGCAGTAAGTGCTCCTGTACTCCCTCCTTTCAGTTGTGCGAGCAGGGCCGTAGGAGAGCCGCATTCTCCCTGTGCCATGAATTCAGTCGAGAAAGGTTGGACATAAGATAAAGCTGAGGTGAACGCTCAATGCCGTCGTAGGAAAGTAATAAACAACTGATATGCACGCTTGAATTGCGGTAATGAGTCCCTGATATCATGTGCAGTATGAGATGCTCCTTATGGAGCATGCTGACTCCAAAGAGAGTTCCCGAGGGATAAAGTATCGTTTCCTTGCCAGACATCGCACCATGTTCTCGGCCATTTTGATACCTTCGTCTTTCAGGCTCTCCAAATACAGCCCCCTTTCGTGTAGCTGGAGAGAATGAGAGACAGAGTCTCCCAATTTCGATGACAGGACTCAGGTCGAACAACCAAAGAGCAAGTTGCAAAAGGAGCGCAGCGGTACGGAACTTCCATCACATCTCGACAAACTCCAACCCCAATGAAGTTATGCCATACTGTCTGAGAAGACTCAAGTCGAAGCATGTGCTACTCCAATTACTCTAGAAAATTGGCTGAAGCTTCATAATCCATGCTCGTCAAGGCAAACTCTTGTAGGTGTCCCATAATGATGTGTTCCGTATGATAATATCTAGAGTACTATGGACTCTAGGAGGGGCGTATATGTGGCGGCTAGATCAGCAAAGGAAGCAAAGTGGGCAGCGCAGCGGCAGTTCTGATAGTAGCCGACAGCGAAGTGCCTTGGAGTTCCTAACCGCGAAAGTTCCACTTCAATGACAGCAGCTTACTGGTCATCCAGCAGCGGAGCTCGTTCGCGGTCCTCATCGACGATACTCTGCGTCGGCCGGGTATTCCTCCCTTGTCCAAGCAGACCTGGTATGGCGACCGCAAGCGTCCCGACCATAAGAAGGCCCGCTATGACAAAGGCAAAGACCCATTGGACAGCGATGGTGTGTGTCGTTATTTGGCCGAATGCAAGAGCTGTAGAACGTCAATATTTGTTCTTTGGCCAGGGTTGGAAGGATCTTACCGAGAGACAGCATTGCGAGCTCAAAGCCCATTGTGTAGTCCTTGAAGATCAGGAGGTAGAAAGCACCAACAGCCAAGATGCCCCAGATGAAAACGTTGGCAATGATTCTGGCGGCCAAGCCTCGAGCATTGACGGCAGCTGCTCCGTCCCAAAGAATGGCGACATACGTCCAAGCTAAGGGTGCCGAGACAATAGGAATGTGAATCAGTCGCGGGTAGTTCGAGTGTCGGAAATACAACATGACCAGGTTGGCCAGGTTAAGGATAAGCAGCACCTCTCCGATCCAGAATCTGCCTCTAACCCACAACATGATAAAGCCGAACGTTAGGAGGTTGTGCTATCATCACCAGTTAGCTCTGTTCACGTTCTGATCTTGTCTCGACCTACGAAGATGAAGTGGCTGCCGACGTTGGCTGCACTTGTCTTATAGCTTGTGTCCGACTCGTAGAGATACTTGATGTAATGTGCTTGCAAGATCAGCACGACGACCCAGTACATGCTCGTGACAACCGAGTTGAGGGCAAAAGGCGTAGGGCGGTGGTCGTTCTGGCCCCATATTGAATGGCATCTGTGCTTGTGTTTGCAGTCTGGAGGAGCATTGAAGGTGTAGTATGCTCCCGTAATCACGACGAGGAGCCATGTAACGATGGTGAGGACCTTGTAGGCAATGAGGTTGCTGCGGCCGAACTCCTCGCGTTTGGCGAACGGGTTGTCTGCTCTACGGTCAGTAGTGGCTCGACCAATGTGCCGTTGTTGCTCACAGTCTTGTATAGGCATCTTTAATGTCTTGCTCGGATCTCCTTCCTTCGTGCTAGATGCTGAATGTACTGGGTGTATACAAACGTGCTATACAGGTTCCGTGGTCAGAGTTGGAGGGGATGCCAGTAGGTAGGCCGAAGCAACATGCACGCCAAGGTCACGAGTAGGTGTCCTGTGACCAGCCAAACCAAGGGGCTCGACTTTGGGTGCAGGTAGGGAACAGGCGACCTCAAAGTGGTGTGTGGGGAGAGCTCGAAGCTGCAACAGCATTTGCTGCACTTCACTGCAGGCAAGGCGCCATCCGATGCACACCCTGGCCGTGACCTGCACCAAGTACGAACAGTGGGAAGCTCTGACGTCATGCTCGGAGCTTCAAGCAGGACAACAGGTAAGGCACTTTGGGAAGACGCGTCAACTTGCTGTTATTATAACCAGCTTTATGGCATGGTGCCATGGTCAGACTGGACGAAGCTGAGCTACTCATTTGTACCATGGTACCATGGCGTGCGAGCTTGTAACAGCTGATCAAGATCGGCCCAGGCATCCGGAGGCTTGTCATGTCAGTAATATAGCACATGTAATTATCGCTCACTAGCGCAATCTCACTCGATGGAGGATGGCAAACGCCAGTCTGGAACGTGAAGGTTTGCATTACATGGCAAAAGATGATGAGACTGAGTCATCACTGCTGCTTACACTGATGCCCACAATGGTCTCGGTAGCTCAAACTCCCTGCCTGACTCCCAACCCGAGCCCATCCACCCTCTGACTCTGGCGTCGACACCGACATATGCCTGCCTCACCTTCTGATCTCCTAGGTTCTGCGCGACCTGGCCCAAGCCGGCGTCGGACGGAGAAGTGGTAGTAATACTCCAGGTCCTAAGCCCGTAATAGCTTCCTATGCAGTGAGCGAGCCAGCGACCAAAAGCGGCACCTTTGTCATCTTCCAATCCCTCAAACACCAGCTTCTCACTCAGCAGGTTCTCCTCCGCCTCTCTTCGCTTACGACTCGGGCTGTCGGATGTGACTGTGCCGGCACGGCCCACAAAAACGATCTCTTCGTCTTCTTCCTCTGCCTCTGTGTCTGTCAGAATCGCCGTGTCATCGTCTCGTGCTTTGGGCTTCGGGCGAACTGGAAGAGACAGAGCGAGTGGTGCGTCGTGCAAACCTTCCTCTCTCAATCTCCTCTCCCGCTCACTCCACTTCACCAAAAACTTGCGCACGTCCTCTTCAAGATCTTGTAGCAGTCCCTTTGCGGATCGAGCGTGCTTCAGACGTCCTCTTACTTCACGAGAGATGTTGATCGCATCTTCCTCGAACGGACTGACACCTGGCGTGCGATGCTTCTTTTTGCTCGACCGTGTGTTTCGACGGCCTTTCTGATGGGACTCTACCGCACGCTGAAACTCTGCTGCATCCCACAGTGGAGCAAGGTAGTAAGGGACACGGCGGACGGGATATGTCGGACGGACTTCCCAATCCTGAGGTAGGGGAGGCTCCGCATATGGGTTGTTCAACAAGCGATCTATGGATAATCGTTAGCCAGAGACCCGATGGTGTAGGTACGAGCGTGGAAACTCACCATTTTCCCATCTTCGTCTCTGCCTTGATCCCTCCTTGCCTTTAAGCAGGGCTTCACGTCGATCTAGACTGTCTCGGCGAAGGATCTTCCGGGTAGTGGTGACGGTCTGCTTGGTGTCTAGCGGAACAGAGAGTCGGACGCTAGTACCTCGTACGGGTTCAGGGGCGCGAGCGGGAGTGGTCGGAGCGATGTTAGCAACGGCCAGCGGACTTGTAGGACCAGCTCCCTCGAGCGGAACAGATGTAGCAGCTGGCGCTTGCTCCATAATAGGAACAATATGCGATGCCATGTCTCCCTGGCTGAGACTGTACGATGGGGGAAGAGAAGTGGCGATGGTGGTTGTATGGAGAGTTTATAACGAAAGGACAGAGGTCTGTGAAGGTGAGAGTGTCGATTCTTGATCGCATACGCCACCGACGAACTGTATGGTAAAACACAAAGAGCACACAAAGCGAAGAGGAGGCAGAGCTACAAGTGTACCACACAAGCAGTTGGGGTTCGTAAGGATGGGGACCGTGGCAAGCATGATACCGATGATAAGCCCAGTTCGCCCTGCCAATCAGGCGAAGCGAACCACCCATGCTCGTCTCCGATTGGAGAAGAGCGGTTCGGCCATGACTCTTCGTGAGGATGCCACAGTCACTCCTGACTGTGAACATGAATACACCGTGTCGATGTTACACGGAGATGGGATATGTCAAAGCGTGTCAGTCAGCTTTGAACGACCTAGATAATGAAGGTGTCCTGGCTCGCGAAGCTGCAACATCCGCGAGCTTCTAAGACTGTTCATTGATCGTCGATATCGATGTCACGACTATGGAGAGGCGCGTTTCGCGGCTGCCTCGCGAACCTCGGCGCCTGCCACATGATTTTCTCGCATGTAGTGATCTATTCCAGCACAGTGTAGAGTAAGGTAGATAGGACTTATCACCTCGCCAGCTAGAAAGCAGTCATCTCACATCCTCCAGTCTATTGTTGGCCTACCATGAAATACATCACGTCGTTACTCACCGCTGCAACGGCTGTATCTGCACTCTCGGCTGCAGTGGTGCAAGATCCGTCACAGCAACAGAATGTACTGGCTCCATCCGAGCCAGAGCAATACCTCCTTGAGATAGAGCCGGGAAACACGAAATGGGCGACAGAAGATGAGAAATGGGAGTTGCGAAGAGTACAGAGCCCCCTCACACTAAGCCGTAGCTGTGCTAACCTGCTCTATAGAACGGCGTCAATTTCATGGACGTTACGGAACAGCAGCATCTCTGGGGCCATGTGATGAAGGCGCAATCGATCATCAAATACCCGTCCCACCTCTCCCATAACCAAACCGTCAAGAAGCTCGCCAAAGACCTGCAGAAGAAGAACATGCACGCCCACCTGGAACACTTCACCTCCTTCCACACCCGCTACTACAAGTCCGACTACGGCGTACAGTCGGCAACATGGCTCTACGGCCAAGTCAACGACACAATCGCCGCCTCGGGCGCCGCTAAGCACGGCGCAACAGTCGAGATGTTTCCACACTCCTGGGGCCAATTCAGCATCATCGCCAGAATTCCGGGCAAGAGCAATCAAACTGTGGTGGTAGGTGCACACCAGGACAGCATCAACCTCTTTCTTCCTTCGCTTCTAGCCGCACCGGGCGCAGATGACGACGGCAGCGGCACAGTGACCATCCTCGAAGCTCTGAGAGTACTTCTACAGGACGAAGACATCGTGGAAGGCAAAGCAACAAACACCATTGAGTTCCACTGGTACTCAGCCGAAGAAGGCGGCCTCCTCGGCAGCCAAGCCATCTTCTCCTCCTACCATGATGAGGGCCGCGATATCAAGGCCATGCTCCAACAAGACATGACCGGCTATGTCCACAAGACCATCGAAGCTGGCGAGCCAGAGAGCGTCGGCGTCATCACAGACTTTGTGGACCCTGGCTTGACCGATTTCATCAAGCGCGCAGTAGATGAATACTGCGACATTCCATACGTCGAGACCAAATGCGGCTACGCGTGCTCCGACCATGCAAGCGCCAGCAAGTACGGCTACCCGAGTGCCTTTGTCATCGAGTCGGACTTCAAGTATAGTGACAGCAAGATCCACACCACAGAGGATAAGATAGAGTACCTCAGCTTCGACCACATGCTGCAGCACGCGAAGATGACCCTTGGATATGCTTATGAGTTGGCTATGGCGGATCTGTAGGGCAAGGACTTCATGTTCAGTGATAGGCGCAAGATTGGATAGACCCTGTGTCAGGACGTCAGTTCGTCAAGTGGTTATTTGTCATCTGCAGCTTACTGTCCCTTGAATCTCTCGAAACCGCATTGACTAGTAGATCTTGTTGGTACGCTCGCCGAATATGAAAGATGGTCTTGTCGTCTGAAATGGCCACCGGATGCGTGTTAGCACTCGCAACGTCTAACACGACGATCCTGCGTCGTCTGCCGTCAGCACGTCAAACCTCCCAGGTCCTTGCCACGGTACAGCAAGACCGCACGCAACCTACATCCCCACAAAAGCCTGTCTGTAGGGCAGTGCCTCGAAGTGCTTCCACGGTGAACAGCTCAGTCGCGGACGGCCCATTCCGTCGTGCACTGCATTCGAACAAAGTATGGCTTTGCAGAGGAAGCGGCAGTGCTACGCACAGCGCGCATTTGACGCGAGCGGCCAATGGACGATATTGGCTCATTGGTAAGTAAGGAAGACTCTGCCGTTGTGTTGTCACGATCGATCGGGTAGCATAAGGTACCCCCCAGATCCGCCACTACTCTGCTGTGCAACAGGCGAAGAAGCCGGTATAGGAATGTCTTGGAACGGTAAACAAGCTGAAGTATCCCGAATGCGGGGGTTGCGCCATGGGCACCATAGCGCAAATGGACCGGAAAGTTAGGACAAGTACAGGTGACAAGGAACAATTTCAACTATCAACTTTTGGTCTCTCATCTCATTCTGCTTTCGCCATCTATAATGGGGAGTTTATGAGCAGAGCTGTCTGCAAATCGGAACTCCTTCTAGCATGTGGCTTGCGCCCTCCCGAGCTGATAGTGCGACACGTTGTGTTGGTCTGCTCTAACAGCTGGTTACTTCTGCTCTCGTCTCTGCATTCAACAAAGGCTCGTCGTTCATACTGAACCACGTAGCCTTCCTGTGCTGAGCCTCATGTCCGTTTCTCCCTATTCCTCAACCTATCTCGTTCCTGCCTACTTTTCTCCATGTCGGGGCAGATTCGAACAAGGATGTAAGGATGATGCTGACACGGATGATCCTTGTTTGACAGTCTATGGTTATACGGTGAGTCTGGTCAGAGAAAAGTCGCAACCACATGCCGTACATCGAGCAGATGCTCAAAGAGCAGAGAAGACGAAAAGCTGTATCCATGTTAGTAAACGATCACAAATTGTGGTTCTGTGTTGGTGGACATACGTTGTTAGTAGCGGCAATAGCGATACTGTCCTCAAAGGGGTGCCAGCTCATATGCAATATCTTCTTGTTGAAATCGATTTGATCTGCATCCGTCTCCTTCCGCATTCGGGCCCCTTGTCCAGCAGCCGGAGAACCAGCTCTACTGGAGCTCTTCTTTGTGCCGTTCGGACTCGTGCTGTTGATCGGTGTCGGCACCCCGACCTTCTTCGCTTTGAAGGCGCTCTTGTCCGCTTGCAATACAACCTCTGTCTCTTGCTCGGGGTCGGATGGGTAGATCATGAAGTTGTTGTTGTAGGAACCTGTCATGACGTTTGAGCCGTTGCCGCTGAAAACGACCTCGAATTTGTCGAAGATGCTGTCATTCTCGTAGGTGTCGCAGAGGCGAGGGCGGAGATGCTCATGGATGGGGATTGTCTTTACTGGCTGCTTGTCCATGTTGACATCCCAGATCTTGACAGTCAGGTAGTCGCGAGACAAGATGTACCGGCCATCGTTGGAGAAGCGGACGTCAGAGATGGAGGAGATGATTTCAGAGAAGAAGGATCGGGAGGAGGGGTCCTCCTCCTGTTCAAATTCTGCACGATGTTAGCAGTAGAATAGCATCACAAGAAGAACCGTACGTTTAGCATGCGTATCACAGAGAGCGCTCTCACGCATATCTGCCAGCTTGATTGTGCCTTTGCTGCTAGCATACATAAACATGTTGCAGCTTTGCGGGTGGAACTCTGCAGCGGTAATGACCTCGGTTAGCTCTTCCATGTTCGCTGGCTTGATGTCGACAATATTGAAGCTTTGGTCTTGGATGTTGAGATTCCAGAGATTGATCCTGAGGTCATCGGAGGAGATGAATGTCTCCCCATCACTGTTCACGGATATGCTGTTGATGTGGTAGGCATGAGCGTTAGCATATGTTCGTCGAGGTACAGCGGCCACGACAGTATCGTGGTGCGTCATCCGTGGAAGTTTAAGCTCAGAGGCATTCTTGAAGACGGGGTGATTTCGTTGTGGTGCCCCTCCACCGCCAACGCCGCCGGGGGTCAGTTCATGCGAGAGGTTGTTCTCGGCAACGACCTTTAACGATTTCTCGAAGACCTTCCATAGCTTGATCGTCTTGTCGTT
>Ga0066648_10000845_pt1 | contig 18712 bp, 15 predicted proteins | sample CryGeyCG12114_NA_FD_59537 | JGI IMG/M metagenome (GOLD analysis project Ga0066648, IMG submission 59537) | Groundwater microbial communities from aquifer - Crystal Geyser CG19_WC_8/21/14_NA | ecosystem: Environmental > Aquatic > Deep subsurface > Groundwater | place: USA: Utah: Grand County... | reverse complement strand
GAAGAAGAAGAAGAAGAAGAAGAAGAAGAAGAAGAAGAAGAAGAAGAAGAAGAAGAAGGACGGTAACAAGCTATTACCCGTGGTGGAATGGAGGTGTCGTAGCATGAGACTTGTGGGTGGGCACGTTCAGTCTCTTGAGGTACCAGACAACCGAGCACGGTGGGCGAAGGAGCGATACGATCGTCATGGGCAACCCTCCCACATTACGGTGTCGTTGAGTAACAGTAACATGCACAAGGCCCAAGATTCCAGGAACCGTGCATTAAGATACTCCCGTCCGCATAAAGATATTACTCGGCACTTCCCTCCCCTTGAACTCCTCATCAACCTCGAACTCAATTTCACCTCCCTCCTGTTTGAACCCAAGCTTAGCATACACGTGCCTACCCATACTACTCGCTTCCGTCGTGCACTCCAGCCCACCGCGCCGCTGTGCCTCATCAAGGCCCCACTGCACGAGTCCCCCAGCGATTCCTCTTCGCTGAAAATCCGGATGAACCACGCACAAGTCCAGCACCATGATCGCAGGAGGCGAAGCCGTAGCCTTCTCCCTCACAACCTCACCTCGACGTCTGTGCAGCGAAGCATCAAGCTGACAAGCATAGCGCTGCTCGGCTGTATTCCCCGGGTACAGCGCCTCCAGGTCCGTGGTCGTGCTGAGATCCGCCGGCGCATCGCCGTGCCCCTCTACCACAGACGCTTGGACCCAGATCGCGAACCCAACGACCTGTTCTGTGTCCGGCGCCACCGCCTTGAGAAAGACCGTGTTCGGGTCGCCGTTCCTGTCCTTTGTGGTAGAGCGCCACCGCTCGACGAAACGTTGCGTCCCCGCTGAGTGTCCTGCGGTGGTATCCCAGCCCGGGTGCAGGGCGAAGAATATGCCGTCGTGGGTTTGCTGCCCGAAACAGGCGCATACGACGTCGAATGCTTGCTCGAGGTCCTTGGGTGAGTCGATGACGGCGACGCGCCACGCGCTGCTGTTGTCTCTGTTAGCGAGAGACATTGTCAATATTCAGTAAGTTGTAGATGAATTTTTGTCGGTTTGTTAGTAGATCGGTTGAGGTCTCGGCGTTGCGATTGATTATGAAGACTGGGGAAATCGTGAAGACAACTTGAGCCGGCTATGCGTACGGCTGGTCACGTCGACCAGTCGTGCACGGGGCCGAGGATCGGGTTTGACCTGCCTGTCTGCCTAGTTAGGTACTTCGGTTCTTGACCTGTTCCACTCCGATTTTCTGTGTTCCAGCTTGCGGACCTTGAACTTCTTCTTTGTATCCAAACTCGTGGCGGAGGCTTTGCCTTGCCAACATGCTCATGACCAGCAGAGAGCCTGCCGCCATCGGCATCGTCTTGTCAAACGCGCCTTCATTATTCCAGGTCTATAGACGGATCTTGAGCTGCAGCACTACTTCGAGCCTCCACCAGACCTCTGCTGTAGCACTGCTGTTATGATGCGTCAGATGAGCGGTTAGTGGTCACGAGACTCAAGCCATTATGGGAGTTTGTATTCGAATATCGCGTTGTTCGTTTGATTCGATGGTTGCGGTTGGCCGACACGAGTTGGCTCTTAGGTAAGTTCGAGTAGTAGTACTACTGCATTGAGGGCCCAAAGCAAGACTTGTTCTTAAGGACTTGAGGAGTTTGGTCACTTTTGTAGAGGACAGGTGTATGACCAAGGGGAGCGACCCCCCTTTCCAGTACTTGTCGTTCCGGCTGAACCGTAGCTCAACCTACGCATTTCCATCATCGCAGAGACTGATGTCATGATGAGCATCGACGGATATATCACGATGACAAGCTGATATACAAAGCATTCAACCCTACCTAGCACCAGTCCTTGTTCAACGCTTATTACCAAAGAGTACCACAAAAGACTTGATCGGCAATTTCTGCTTCACACCCACCAGCCGAGATCTAATAGACAACATGGCACCCCGCGAGCACCCCCCGTCGATAATGACGACCAAGCAAACGGAAGAAGAAGAGGTAAGGTCCCCCCACCACTCCCACCAGACTAACCCACCCCCTTACAAACCATCTAACACCACACCACACTGCAGAACAATATCGCCCTCTGCAAAGAATACATGGCCATCGCCTACTCGCCGACCGAAAACACCGGCGGCTCCAGCGTGTCGCACCTCTGCCACTCCGACGCCTGGTTCTGGGGCCCCGCCACTTTCCCCGGCGCCGAAACCCCCATGGACTACGCGCAGTCGCACAGCGTCGTCATGGCGAGCGTCGCGGACCTGCACATCGTGCGCTTCGACCAGGCCTGGGCCAAAGACGGCCACGTGCTGCTGCGGTACACGGCCGAGGGCAGCCACTGCGGAGAGCCGTACAAGGGGATCCAGCGGTCGGGCAGGCATGCGCGGTGGGCGGCCGCGGCGATTTTCGAGGTTGAGGAGGGCAAGATTAGGAGTTTTACGAAGGATTGGGATCAGAAGACTATGCAGGTGAGTGCTTGAGTAGTTGGTGCTTTGTTTGGTTTGCTTTGGCTTGACTTGGTTCGGCCGCGCGGGTGAGGCATGATGTGCTTTTTCGCGTCGGGTTTTTTTTGGGGTGCAGTGGACAACTGGCTGACTGGTGCGGACGTGTAGATCCAATTGGGTTGGGCGCCGGTCAACGAGAGTGATGATCCGAGATGGAACGCGGAGGCGCTGGCGCATCCCGAGGAGGCGAGGAAGAAGAAGTGAACTGACGCAAAAGATCGGGCAGCAATAGCATGTGCGTGCGTGCATGCAGAGCTTGGAGCGCCTGAGGTGAGGAAAGAACAGACTCGGAAACATGGTAAGTGTTCTCGACTGGAGAAAGTCGTTCGAGGCCCCTCTTTGGTCGGAGAAGAAAAGCTTGTGCACAGCAGAAGAAGGGCGTTCTGGAGAAGGACTGTTCGCTTTCCTGGCCATGAGACGGGCTTGCGTATATATGCTCACCCGCCTATTCTGATTGTGCTTACGCTAGACTCATCGTCCGAAGGGCTCGTATCAGGTCGCTCATCTATCTACTAGCGTCGTGGATCATGTACCGAGCCGAATGACATAGTAGGACTGTTGGCACAAAATGATCTGCTCGTTGGTCGAGTTCAATTTCTAGCCGTGCATGAGCCGCATGCCGCCGCGAAAGAACAAAGGCTGCATGTCAGATATACGAGCATACGTAATGTTCACTTCCAAAACACAATGGGATCGCTGCATTCCGTGTCTGTCTGCCGCTATCCTAACCCTAACACCTGCTTGTAAAAATATGCACCTTCTTATCCCAGAAGCCCTCACGCGACATGGTGGCCGTTTACCCCGTTGACACCATTGGTACCACAGCACGACTCCTCGTTCGCCAATCGACTCGCCTGATTCTTGTTCGTCGGCAGATCAATGCCCGGGTTCTCATGCCAGAAATCCGCGGGCCGGATCTTCAACTCGTGGATCTCAACCGGCATGACCGGCCAGTCCTCGACGCGCGGGTTGTGCGTCAGGCCGAACGTCGCCCACACGACGATGTCTTCGTCCTCGGTGTTGTCGTTGCGCGCCACCATGTCTGCTAGACCGCCCTCCTCGCGCGTCGACTGCAGGGTGTAGCGGCCCGCGGCGTACAGCTCGCCGTCTTGGTGCTTGGTGACCCAGACGTGGTGTTGGGCGAACAGCGCGCGTTGAGCTTGGACCGAGTTCTTGTCGGCCAGGAGGAGTTGGGTGGCCATTGGCGCGAACTTGTAGCCTACTGGGCGGCCGGAGATGGGGTTTGTTTTGGACGGGTTTTGGATCTTGACGACGCGGTTGCTGGCGACGTCTGCGTCGAGCCAGCTGCTGGTTTTGATTGGGGTCTTGCGGACTTCGTAGTAGTTTCCGCGCGGGTTTGTTTCCTCGTTCATAGCGACGGGGTGGGACTCTTCGACAACGGCGGTGTTGTTGTGACCGTCGATTGCGGGGTCCATTCGTATGCAGAAGATGTGCTGGTGGTTCTGTGCTAGGGCCCCTTCGGAGACGACGGTTCCGTAATCTGACTGCTTGCCTGCGTCGATGTTGACGACACTGACAATGCCAGTAGCGCGAGTCTCGACGTTGATGCCACCCATTGTGTCAAGCTTGTAGGCGAAGACGTATTCGTAGTTCGCCAAAGTGATGATGAACTGCACCACAAGCTCTCGGTTCCTCGCTACCACAGCTCGGCCGGTTCGCCAGTTGGTGTGCTTCCATGCTATGCCATTATCCTGCTCGTGCAAGCAGACGACATTCGGCGCGATCTCTGGCTTGCCTTCTGCATCTGTGACAACGCTGTCAAAATATTTGATGACACCGAGGCAATCGCAACCTAGCGAAAGGTTGTTTGCACAGGTACCAGCACCACCGTCACCGAAGTCGAAAGCCTGCTTCCGCGCGAACGGGTATCGTGCATCCGCGTATGGCACTGTCATCTCTGAGAAGGACAATCGGTACATCACGGACCGACCATTGAAGTGGAGGTCGTGTAAGACTGCGCCTTCACGGGGATTGAAAGAGACCCTGAAGCGCCATCCTTGCCATTCAACCAAACTGTCGTTGCTGATCTTGAACGAAGGTCCCTCCGGCTGCACTACATCAAGAGGCTTGAGATCTTTTCTTGGACCATTGGGTAGTAGTTCTGGGACATATTCGGAGGGCGTACAGTGGCCGACCGGGTCCTTTGGATGAGATTTGGGCTCCATTGGGTCGCCCTTACCTCCTGTAGCGAGGCGATCGACCCGTACTATCTCTTGTGTACTCGCGTCCATCACGGGAATGAATGGGAGAGGGAAGCTGTAAAAGTTCGAGTCGGGGTTCTTCGATCTCGTATCTTGAGCGAAGCACAGACCTTGGAAATAGCGGTGGTTTTCTTCGCCAGGCAAAAGACCTCCATACGGCCATGGTTCCACGACAAGCTCATAACCTTCGGGAAGCTCGTATTCTTCGAGGCATTTCTTGAACATGTCTGATTTCTCCACGGCTTGCACCAATTGGCGGAACTCTGGTACTGTGAGTGAGGCATGGAACTCCTTGCCGACAACTTTGTGATCGAGTCTCTTGCCAGATGTGACATCAACCACAGACTCGTTGTAGACCGGAACTTTGTCAGAGTCAATCACATCGTATAGAACCATTGCCCGACGGTTGAGTGGTTCTGGGTTCTTGCCCGCATGTTCAGCTTCTAGGTATTTCTTGACCTCTGCTTTCGGAGCTTCTTCCAGGAAGATGTACCTGAAGAATATGGCTGTATCAGGATGAAGCTTGAGTATGAGATCACGTGCTTTCTGTGTCTCCTCGAGGGAAAGCTGATCAAAAGGATGCGGAGCCATGGTGCGAGAAAACAGGGTCTAAGGTGGTGAAACAGAAAGTAGAGGAGATTCACAAGATATTATGGACATATATACGTCGCTCGTCGTCCCTCACTTCAGATTCGTCGATGAGTTGATGGTATCGGACACATACTTTGACGCACCAATCACAAGTGTCACGCATGTACATCCCGTTTTTGGCCTTAGCGCAGACGAGGAACATCTACCGCTTCCGAGGTAGTAGGTAAGAACTCTGTGCAGTGGGGCGAGTCGATCAACATATATGAGGGGCGTATTTCCTGTTCATTCGCTGGTATTAAAAGGTTCTTACGACTCAGTAGTGTCGAAAGCGAGACAGATCACCCTCTGACGGTCGATGCGTGCTGTTCGCTGCTTCTTGAAATGACGGGGCGATTAAGGTCGATCCATGCCAAGATGACCGTCTGACGCAAACGTGCCGACATTGGCAGTACTATCCGTCTCGGTCCATGCTTCGTAGCATGAAGGCCCAAAATGTGCGGGTGTGCTGCTTCACTATCGTTCCACGGGCAACACGTACTGCTTTAAGAACATTGGGTTCAGAGCAAGATGCACCCTGTGCATGACGGAAAGGAAGAGATTCCCACCATACCAGTCGAATGGCGACTAGCGGTATCGTTCCGCGCATATGTTAATATGGAGCGGCACCACCTCCTTGTGTCTGCGGCATGTCTCTGAACCCAAAATACAAGGTCGTGCAAATCGAACGAACCGTGTCGCAGTTGGTCGTGCGCCATGACTTGATATCGGTTGAGAAATTCGTGAAGAGTTCTGTTCTTTCAGTGGAGCACTCGTTCCAAAATCTTGCCTAACACGCCGCGTACATTGTGGTGTTTCTTCTGTACAGCACTCATCACAATCGCGACGCTGGTAGCGAACACGATCTGCTCCCTCCGTTGGTACCTTTTATCGTAAACTCTAGGTAAGAGCGTTGCAAGCGCTCTTGGGGCCACGAAAAAGGCTATGTCTTGCCGTCGGCTTGCCCTCTCAAGCAATATTGACCAGCCGCAAGCGAGACAGCCCGCCAGTACACAAAGCCCAGAATCCCACATCTGAGGCGTAACTGTCTTCCTCGAAAAGATTCGCGGGCCAAGTCGCGTCCGAGCAAGGCAGACGGCGTAGTAAAAAAGCGATACAAATGTTGCGAGGAAAGATGAGGATCTGACTGCAGATGCAGCAACATTCAACATACGCTTGTAGTCGAAGCGAGGCCGTCGGAGAAGGCTGATAGATTGCAGTGGTAGATAGAGGCGCATGGCGCTACTGAAACTCTTCCAAAATCTCTTGCCCGCGTGAACCTCGCAGCTCTTCCCAGCGCCGCAGTGATAAAGCTCACATGGTATTGGGACAATGACCGCGGGATTGCCCCACTCCTGTGGAAGATCAAGCTCTTTGCAGAGACTGGGTAAATCTGCGTCCTCGGTGGTACTACTTCCATAGACCAAGTCACCCTGCCTACATAACCGGAGGGCTTGGACCAGTCGGCTGTCAATTTCTGCTATCTTTGATATCCATTGGTTGTATGACTTTGGGAGCCTCTCTGGGGCAAAGAACCAAGACCACATGATTACTGCTGAAGAGGTTGAGAACACCCAAGGATCTGCCAGCGTTTTTAATAGACCAGTAAGCTGAGGTGCTACCCGCACCGGGTGGAATGATGAGCCTCTGCAAGAGATCCATGCTGAAATGGCAACCACGTCGATTGCCCTGCAGAAGGCGAAAAGGGTGAAGTCGATCGTTTTACCAGCGTATTGCACATGATAGTCTGGTGGCGGAAGATGATGCTGGTTAGGAGAATCGAAAGTTGGTCGCACCTGCCCTGTGGGCGAATTGGCTCGTCGTCGTGCCCATCCTTCATCCCTGTTGAGAAGTTTGAACGCCACCCACGCTGATGCGAAAGCACTGACTAGAGTAGCTTCTCTGATAATCACGCTGAGCAGGCGAACGATCAGGTACAAGGGAGCACGTTGTCGCAACCACAAGAGAAGACTCCTGAGCAGACGAGGAAGAAGTGTACTGCCGCCTACAATCAAGGCACAAGAAGTCGGAAAGCGGTTGATGCTAAGTGAGCTTGTAAGGACCGACGTAAGAAGTTCAAGCTTCTGTTGTATGGGTAGGTCTGATGCCAGGAGGGTTTTGATTGCTGCCGGTAGTCGTGGTAAGGTCGAGGTTACGTAGCCGAAGCCGAATGCTTTGACGATGGGCGTCAACACATCCCGCTGGGACCTCCTTGATGGCCATCGGCTCTTTCCTGCCCATGTGGCCATGACGAGTAAGGCTCTCACGCTCGATACTGCAGTGCAGCTACCGACCACAGACAAGGACCTGCAAGACACTATCGGCTATGCCGTAGCCGAGGTTATGGCCTTGGCAGCATCATGTGAAGAAGGCGTGGCCGTTACTCGTATAACAACAGCGCCGAAGCTGCTGCGTGCTCAGTTCTGTGAGCTGGTGTAGTGAGTAGCTCTTACTTGTTGACCTCGAACAGATGTAAGTGGGTTATGTCTGGACCATTGCTAGTACAGGGTGGAATTTGAAGCACTCTTCATGCCCACTCGACGCGTCGGCTATTTACGCGTCGTGGAGCGTGGGGAACATCCTGCACACACATTGATGGCTTGAGGATGATCTGCCAGGCTGGCACCAACCATGTCACACCAGATACGAGGCTCGCAGCAGCGATCATTGACACTAACCGAGGAGCTCGAACGCCTTGAGCAATCTATCACGCTGACTCTGCAAGAGATCGACCACAATTTCAGTCGGGCGCATCGCATCGTTACCTCCAGCATCTTACCCATCGTCGAGCAATATGCGAACCATTCTCGCGATGTATGGGAGGGATCCAAGTTCTGGAAACAGTTTTTCGAAGCCAGCGCAAATGTGTCTCTGTCGGGGTACGAGGAGCAACAGTCGATGCAGGACGAGAAAGAGCAGACAGCTACCGAAGAGTCTGGCGCAACCACACACACCACCTTAGAGACCTCCGAGTCATACGAGACACCAAATGCACAGCACATCTCGACCGACTCGATCGACGATATTGATCTCTCCAACCTGACTATTTCTCCTTCGCATAGCACTCCACGACCACCAAAGCAGAAGCAGGGAAGGAGCGAGCCATTACCATACAAATCGCTGCAACAGGATGTCAATGACACAACAAACGTCGACGTGACATACGCTTCAGGTGCTGGCGATCCACGCACGCCGAGCAAGCAGGCTTCTTCTTTGCTTGACGACGTGGCCATGACACCAGCGCAGTCTCCTGGAGTGCAGAGAAGCGAGCGCTTACCTCCGCCAAGCACCACGCAGAAGAGATCGGACCCGTTACTTCACACAGTGCTTGATAAGAAGTACCGCATCCAGGCAACACCCCTGACGAGCCATCGAGCAAGAGGCCGGCCAACAAGGACTCCTGGCACCGCTCAAGGCGAGAAGAAGTTCAATGCCACGTTGGAGTCAAGCCCGCTTGCACCACCCGAGTTGCACGCTGAAGTGTTTGATTCACCTGTTCGCCGCGAAATCACACAGAACTTGAAGCAGCAGAGAACACCAGGCATCTCTGTCCTGACACCAGCGAAAGGAAAGCCCGCAGAGGCACAGCGTAAGATGGACGTCTGGGACTCAGACGACGACGATATCGACGAAGCTACAGGGGTGCCATACGGAGCATCACCTCCGAAAACAATGCAGTTTCATGTTCCACAGAGTCGATTGATGAAGACGCCAGCTCGAGAAGCATCTAGGCAGATAGTCGACAACATACTAGCGTCGGCCGGCGTTGGGCGAGAAGAGGACAACTCAGAGGACTTTGACATTGACTTGGACCTCAGCTACGACGACGATGATATGGATCAGACGAGTCCCAGTGTCGTGCGCAAGGCAGCCGTGGAAGATGAGACGTTCTAGAACTGGTGTTCTGCCGGCCAAGGGCCACCCCGTCGTATTTACTGGTTGCTACTATGCTGTGGTGATCTCGTAGCAGCTGTGCAAGTCTGCGGCTGAAACGTTCCGCACAGTCTCCTGGGCCTGTGCTTTGTCAGAGCACAATGCGTACGGCTTTTCAACGTAAAGCTTGGCTGGGTTGCATGACTGTAAGGTTAGACCAACACCGCGAGACCGGCATTACATGCACGTGGACCATAGTCTCTCCAGAAGACTGACCGAATATCTGTATTTGCACGAGCGCTCAAGGCAAAAAGTCTAGACTGTGTGAGCAGCAAGTCGTGTGGAGCTGATTACGGGAAATTATTTCGCGTCGCAAGGGATGGCGGAGATCGACAAAGTTCGAAGCACAAGTTTCAGACTTGTCACGCCTGTACGCGGGCCAGACAGCGCAGGGCTTGGCGCTGTGTTCGTCCAAGTGGAACGGATGGGTGGGACGCTGGGGCTAGGATGGCACAGCAAAGGATGGGGTCCCGCGTGCTGAAACAGAAAGGCGAAAGATTGGCCTGCTGGTCGTTGGAGCAGGTGCACGTTCATCTTGTCAAACACGTGTGCAGAAGGAGGATGAGGGTGCACAGGCGAGTGTAGGCAGTGCACCACACACCATTGTGGCTATCGATACGTAGCTAGGTAGCGACAAGCGTTCTACTCCATGACTCGACAGAGATTAACAGTATCTATGCGAAGGTGGTATGTCAAGAGCAAGCCTGGAATAGAGATTGCGCGGGAAAACGTGCAGCAGCTGATGACGAGGCCTCTTCATAAGGCTTGATATGCCCAAGGCCTCCCAAGTTAAGGTAATCTTGGTAGGCTGACCCCTGGACTATTAATTGCATCAGACTACGTCGCATGTAGAACAGCGGCAACGCAAGGGCAAGTCGTGCTTGGACTAAGTGCAGCAAGAGGACTAAGCGGACATTCAGGGACCCTTTTGGGATTAGCCCGGTGCTCAGGGCTAAACTTGCACAGTCTAGCGGGAGGTCCCAGTGGCCAGCTGAAGCATCACGAGTGTGGTAGCGTGCCTGCCCCAGTTCGGGTGTTGCTTAGGGCCTCACAAGCCTACGTACGGGTATGCAATCCTTGTCACCCTGCACTTTGCATCTTGACGGCCGAAAACAGCGTACTCGTAGTGCGGTGCATTCACTTGACACGGCATCTGCAGCACGCAGAATCTCATCGACACCAATTGAATTCTGGTCCTCGAGCAGGTCCATCGACGACCCGATCCTGGCTGCTGACTCTCCTCACCGCCACCTGTGCCCGTGGACGTTGATCGTGGGTCGGAACATCACGAACAGCATTTGCAGGTCTGCTGGCCTTGATCGATCCTGGCGCATTTGCGTTTGGACTGGCCAACGACATCAACCTTCCTCCTCGTGTTCCATCTCGTCGGATCTCTCTTGCTCTCGCCCTAAGCTATACCTACCGACGCTGCATCTTCAGTTCAACAGCAGGCCTATCATTGAGCCCCTCCACTCGTTTGTCACCACCAAGTCTCTCACTGGTCTTAGCCGTTCATATTCATACCTTGGGTGTATACGCTGCGAGGAGGAGGAGGAGCCCTAGATCATCCACCTTTATCTGCAGGAACGACACCATCGAAGTGCCCCCTCGAGACCAGTCGCATCGTTGGGACTGCACTTCGTCCGATTTTGGTTTTCAATCATTCATGCCACATTCATGTGGTGGCACAAGCTATCCCAACAAAACTGTCTACGGCGTTTGATCCATTGACAGGCAAGAGCCAGTTGCAGGTCGACTGTACAAGAAAAGAGCAGCTGTCGCATCTGAGTCAACATGGCGGCCGCGATGCTGGACCACATGCAGCCATACCAAGACTCCTCCATGGATTCTGATGACCAAGCATACCCGTGCAAAGGCTGCGGCGAGGTACGACCACTCCAGAGATCAACGTTTGGGTGTGACTGATTGAGGCATACAGATTCTTGAAGAAGGTAAAGCGTTCGAACTTGGTAAGCACCTCCTTCGACCCCCAAGAGACTAACATTGACCGTTGTTAGCTGGCAACAGATGGCATATCGACTGCTTCCGATGCAACACGTGCAACACCCTCCTCGACTCCGATGCGAACCTACTTCTACTCGGCGACGGCTCCTTGATATGCAACAACTGCACCTACAGCTGCAGCAGCTGTATGAACAAGATCGAAGACCTTGCCATCCTTACTGGTGATCAAGCATTCTGCGCAAACTGTTTCAAGTGCCGGAACTGCAAGAGGAAGATTGAGAACCTTCGATATGCTCGGACCTCTCAAGGAATATTCTGCATGGATTGCCACGAGGCCTTGATGGCCAGGAGGAGGAAGAAGACCGCCAAAAGCGCATCTGCCAAGCAGCCAATGGACAAGGCCTTGCCTGCAATCCCTCCGCCAGCAGCGAGGCTCACTGCCTACATGTCTCCAACCCCCGACATCGATCAGATGTCGGATCCTCTGCACGCTGCGCCCTTGCCCGAGGGCCCCTCCGTACAGACGACTCTGAGCGAGCTGCGGCACAATGGCGATGAAGACATCAGCCCTCCGCCTTCCTCCCAGAGCCAACAAGGCGGTCTCACCCTACCATCGACAACCTACCGAGATAAGAGGAAATCTGTCATGGCTCCAAGGTCAGACATGTCCGCTGCTGGTGGTGAAGAATTCTTGATACCACTCGCCTTTGATCCCAATCCTCGCAAACCCCCCTCAGATACCCCGAGCCAGCAAACCACACCTCAAGTGCGACCAAGCGAGGACCTTTCGAAGGACTATTTCGGGGGCCCTCGATCACATCCCCAAGCCGGCTCAATGTCGGGGACAACGAGTCCTCAGATGTCACAGACCCGGCAGTCTTCGCACAATAACCTGCCCAAGCGCTCAGACGCCAGTCCTTCAAGACATGGCTCTAACGTAGCTTCTCCTTCCGTGCCCTCAGTGCAACATCATTCACCTCACATCTCACAGTTGGCAAGGGACGATTTGTCCAAGGGCGAGAGTTTCAAGTTACAGGAAGCACCGAAAAACAAGCGAGGCCAGTCAAGCGGCTCTGTTCCTCAACAGGACTTTACGCCAAATCTTCCACAACAGAGGAGCCCTGGTCTTGGAGACCAAGATTCCAGGTCAGACGCCGGTCGATCAACACCACGTATGTCGTATGAGGCGAGCCCCGAGTTTATTGATGATTTTACCTCGCCACCACGGCCTCCGCCGTCACGTTCGATACCCGCAAGGGGTGATTCCCTAGGTAGCTCGGTGCCCAAGACTATACCAAGGAAGGAGGTCAGTGCCGGCGCGTCTGCACTCCCTCTGCACGATATGAGTAATGTAACTGCGCCTAAACCACCTCCAACGAATCTTGGTGCTGCAAAAGCCAATGGCGGGAAGGTCATCTCGGCGCCAATCAGCTCTCCAGGCTCACAGAGCCTCTATGATTCTCCAAATACACTACAAGAATCGGTTGGCGCAGACAAATTCGTCCAACCACGCGCACCACCGCCGCCGCCCTCGGCGCACGCTAGGAATGAGAGCATTAGTACGCTACAATCGGACGCTCAAAGATCTCCAAAACTGCCTCGCTACTCCGGACAAGGAGATTTCACGCTCGAAGAGGACATTTCTAGAATACTTGGACTCGATGATGGGCCAACCGCTAATGAGTCGTTCCTGCGACGTGTTTCGAACTCGGTCAGGCACGGTCGAAGCTACAGTGCCCAGAGTGGTAGATTTTCTCGTGAGAGATGGCCCCGTTCGCCTGTTGTGACGACTGCAGCAGGCCACGAGATAAGCAGCCCTAGTACGGCTTCACCCGAGCACAGGGAAGAATTGGCGTGGTTCAAGAACGAGCTACGAAGAGAAAGACAGAAGACAATGGAGAGGGAGAAGAAGATTGCCGAGCTTGAGACGCAGCTCAATGCAACAGCCGACATTAGTCAAGTCAACGTTGAGCTCAAGGAAAAACGTTCAACTATGGTTGTATTAGACACGCAGAAAGAAATCGTGGTCCGAGAACTTGAAATCCTCACGGAGCATATTGCCAACGCTAAGAAGAGTGGCGAGCCACTTGATGTCAACAAAATGAACAGCGCAGTCCTTCGGGATCTGGCAGAAGCGCTCGACAGACTGAAGAACTCCTTTACGCCACAGATCGAGTCGTTGGTGCAGCAGAAGAATGAATTGCTGGATGAGCTCACGCAGCTCAATCAGCAGAAAGATAAGAGCTTTCATGAGTTTGAGCAGCTCTCCACCAAAAACGCCCAGCTGGCAGAGTTCAACAATCAACTCGTGGACCAGATTCAGAATATCTACAAGAGTAATCGCGGCACTGCCGTGGATGACCTTAAACAACCGAACGGCCTGGGCATCTACTCTCAGCAAAAAGACAACTCCAAGTTGTCGATGGACTCACGTGAACTGAAGCCGATACTGTCCATGCAGCCATCTCTCATGGACCCGGGCACAACCTACGAAGCAGGCGAAGCGGGTTCCATACAGTCACTAGCGGGTGCGCAAGTGGTAGAAATGAAGAAAGGTGCCGTAGCCAAGCGCTTTGACTGGCGTAGAGGTCAGAAGATGGCAAAGGGTCTCACCAAGGGTGTCAAGGGCGCGTTCGCTTCAGCACAGCAAAACTACGGTCGAGACATGGCGTTTGCTGAGACTGGTGCATATGGCAATCAATCATCAGGTGGACAGCCATACACGGATACGCACAAGAACGGGATGGACTATCCCCCACAGGCCGACTGGTTGAACGCTACCCAGAAACCCGGTAGAAATGGACTCTATGCCTCCTCAGCTAACGCATCCACGCCATCGCTCCTGGCTGGCGTAGATAACGGAAGACTTCCTCTCTACGGCACCGACCTTGAGATCCGCGCAGATTATGAAAAGTCGTCAATTCCTGGGATTGTCAGGAGATGTATAGCGGAGGTTGAGGATCGTGGCATGGACGTCGAGGGTATCTACCGTAAATCCGGTGGCAACAGTCAAGTCCAACAGGTTAAAGAAGGCTTCGAACGACAACCCTACGATTACGACATCAGTGATCCAGACCTAGACATTCATGCCGTAACCAGCGGCTTGAAGCAGTACTTTAGGAAATTGCCGACGCCGCTGATCACTTACGATGTCTACGATAGTCTGATTGAGTTGACGAAGATACCCGAGGGTCCTAACCAGCGCGAACATCGCATTGCAGGTTTGAGGGATGCCCTTGAGGAGTTACCACGTGTTCATTACGAGATACTGGACTACCTCATGCGGCACCTCAGCCGAGTCGTGGAGCTGGAGAAAGAAAACCTAATGACCCCCATGAACGTGGCGGTTGTATTCGCGCCGACCATCATGAGGCCTGAGAGTGTGGCGAGAGAACTAAGCGATACGAAAGGGAAGAACGAAATCGTCATGTGGATGGTAAACGAGGGTGCTGCTATCTTCGGCTGGGATGACGGCGATGCCGGCAGTGGAAGGTCCTAGTTGGATCTGAGTTTGTTTGGGAGTCAACGCAGAGATCAGATGGTCTACGACGAGGCGGAAGCAGAGCCACAAGAAGACTGTACGGGTTATGAGGAGCACAGCGTTGCGGCGTACTCTTTGTGGCAATTGCTAGGCCGCAGCGATCTGGATCGCTGATTTGATCCGTCTCATTCCTACCCTGGAACGAGACGATACAGCGCTGTTTCTTGTTATCTTATGACAGCGTTTCAGCGAGCTACTTAGCGACCTAGTTGTCCAGCACAACACACGATTACACTAGCGATTTCACTTTGGGCAACAAGAGACAGATTGGCATGATCAGAGGACCGACTCCTTGAGCGAGTGTTCTTTCAAAGAACTCTAGAAATGAGACTACGCGCTCTTTATTTTTACGAATCTGTATGATCAGACGCAAGCATGCTTGCTTGCTATCTTGTTCCATGTTCCAAGGTCTATTCGTCGGTAAAATACAAGCAAGGCACGTATGCACGCGATCATGACTTCTCTCTCGACAAGGCCTTATCCACGCTTTAGTATCGTGCCGCCACGATCCGTGCTAGCGTACAGACAGTGTTCTTGGCGATTAGTGATGCCGCTGAGTTGACTTGATTTGGCTTGGATCTGAGGTTTTTCGATTGGACACCGCGGGTACGTAAAGTACGTACCGGTACTACAGTACTTGTGGTGGTTGGTGGGTTGCTCGCGTGTACTGCAGGTAGCGAACGAAGAAGCTGCTCTGCTCGGCTCGGCTCGAGGCGGTGGGACCGAGTGCGGCGTGCGCTATGAGGGCAGTGAATGAACCACGGCGTGGTGTTCGGGTATGTGTCGTGGACGTTGGCTGTCTGGTGGGTGTTTGTTATATTTTAGAGCGACGATTTAGAGCTATGTGTATATACATACATATGTACACACAGTGTCTTCCCGGGGGGCGGTGCGGAGGTGGGTGTCTGCACGATGGATGGGATCGTGGCGGTAACTGGGCTTAGCTGCGAGGCTGTTATACCACGTGGTATCAGCGGGCAAGAAGGCGGCCTGGAAGCATGTTTGTACACGCGCGGGTGCGCCGTTGAACGGCGAGCATACCTGTGCCTACTGACAGTATGGTCGATAGCTTATCTTACGAACCGCTAATCCACTACATGTCCGTGGTCCTTCCTCCTGCCTTTCTCCGTGCGCCCTTTGCTCACAGCATTGTCATGCCGGATACTATACAGACACAATACGATAGCGCCCAGACTCGCCACGAGCGTCAAGTAATACGCGCCCTCATAGCAGCTCTTGCCCTCGACACATTCTCTATCCCCAGTCTTGTTGTCGACTACCGACCGTGCGTCATAGATCTTCCCGAAAATGAGGTTGAAAATGTTGCCGGAGACGACGGGCGCCAAAGTCATCGTGCCCCAGTTCTGGCTGAGGCCGTGAACACCGAATGTGTGCGCTACAAGGCTAGGGAATACCCCGAATAGCATGCCATACCCAAAGCCAGTAAAGCCTGAGACGAGGACGAGGAGGGTGGGGTGCGTGATGGTGAGAGCGGCGATCTGCGCACAGGTAAACACGACGCTTGAGGCGAACAAGCACCAGAACCTGCTCATCGTGTACCTCTTGACCAGGACGTCGGAACCAATGCCAGAGGTCAATCGGCCCGAGAAAGACATCATGGAGAGAATGCTCACATGCAGGACCTGCCTGTTTGCGATGAAGGAGTCTGGTGTTTCTGGGTCGACTGATAGCCACAAAGATTGCGCCACGCCACCAATGTTGTTGATTGTCATTAGACCGATGCCGCACATGATGCCGAGCAGAGCGAACAAAAGCCAGAACTCTCGGTGAGGAAGTAGAGCCATGCCACGGATGTCTAGATCAGGAGGAGGAGCGTCAGCTGGTGGATCAGAAGCTTTGGGCCTGACTGGCCTTGGTGTGCCTGGACCGGAAGTGGAGGTGTTGGAGAGCAAGGACGCGTCCTCGGACTCGTCGGATACTGGGTCGTCGTCGGTATATGACTCAGAAGTGGAAGATGATGGGATGGTGGTAGAAGTGGGTTGCTTTTGTGGCGTACCTGTGTGAGGGTTGCTGAGTTGTGCTCGATCATCTGCTGAGCGAGTTCTTTGCATTCGCTGGGACTCATGTTGCGGAAGCTGCTCATATGAGCTACGAGCTGGCGGGGTGCGTAGAAAGAAGAAGGAGACTGTAGGTAGGACGACGGTACCGGTCGCCAACAAGAGCAGAAAATGCGAGGTGCCGTGTGGCAAGGCCAAAGCGACGGTGGAGAAGAAGAAAGCGCTCAGGCCAAATGCTGCCAATGGAAAAGCGGTTGCTGTGCCTCGATGGTCTGGAAAGTTGAGGGCGGCGGCTTTGATCGAGCCATTGAAAGCTGAACAACTCCCTGCGCCCGTGAAGAAGGAGAACAGGCACAAAGAGCCTATGCTGTATCCTCCCGGACCCGCATCGAATGCTGTGTCATGGTCAGCCGTCTTGCTTGCCTGTCGAAGAATCGTCGCCCACCTTTTGCAATTGGGTAGTAGCCTGCGGCGAAGAGTACTACGCCCAAGGCTACGCCCCATCTCGGTCCTCTTGCATCAACGAGCATACCAGAAGGTATACCCGTAGCGTACATGCCTAGGTTGCCCGCAGTCCCCTGTCATTTAATCAGATCATCATGTGCCACGTGGAGGGAGGAGACGGACGATGAGGTTGGCCTGGGTCGAAGACAGCTTGAGCTTCTGCGCGAACTGCGGCGCCCATGCTGAGTAGACATACTAGCAACGGTCAGTTCGCGTTGGGTAGATGTTGAGCGCACACGTACGTTGGTTCCGCACGCCAGAGCAATGACAGTCGCCGCGATGACTGAGATGAGCCTCGTCTTGTTATGATCCATCGAGGCTGCCATTTCCGTTTGCTTTCTGGGGATGATACTTGTGACGGTAGCACATTGTCGACTCTCAGCCGATATTAAGCCCAGTCATTTAACCTCTGTCGTGATGATATGGCGTCGAGGAAGGCGGGAAATGATAGGGATCGCCAGCCGGAGAAGCACGATAACGCAATGGGCTCCATCTCACCATCGTTAGCTGTGTCAACCCTCCTCGGTTACGCGTCCTTCATGATGGCTCGAGATAGCCTGGTCTCACACTAGCAGGACTCTCAGGCACGTTCTGCAACGTAGTAGTTGATATTGCTGGTTGAAGCACGTGGCAAAATGCAGAGTTCGTAGTCACTGTGTTAGGATACCGAGTACGAGTAGCGGTTGCCGAAAGCAGGTACGAGCAGCCCACAGCAAGATAGTCGCCGAGGTCCTTCCTTTCCCCATGCTCAGGTCTTTCATCTACAGTAATCACCTTTTCAAAAACATAAAAGCGATCGTCAGTCACCGTCAATGCCATTGCCTAGAGACCTTCTGTACCAAGACAGCAGAGTCGGAGAATACAGTGGCATCAGAGCTTGCTATCTCAGAACCAGAACCCGCCCATGGCCAACAGCAAACTTCCTCCATCTCTGACCTGCTCCCGTCGCTTGCAACCCCTCGAGTCCGCCCTTCCTCGCTAGTTCTGCTCGCAAAGTGGTATCTCAAAGCAATACTCGTTCTAACAACACTGCAGCCAACATGGAAGACGCCGCTTCCAAATCCAAAAAAAAAAAAATCAATTCTCCGTACTTAGCAAAAAGGGTATGTTGCTTCGTTGTAAACCATTTAGTCATGTCGTGCGTGGCATTATCAATGCTTTTGATCGTGGGTATCTCTTTTGGTAATTGGCAACCAAACAAATCGCAAAACTCAGTGGGTATTTTATCGTAAAGGCAAATGTAAATTCGGCGCGGACCCGTTGTTCATCGTCGCGGGATGCATCTTTTTGTTGTGTGAGGTGAAATTATTGGGAACATGCGAACTGCCTTGTGCCTGCATCGGCGCCGGCAGGTTCGTGAAAGAATGTGATGTAGGTGGTCGTCCAGAGTCGAAGCTGGCTCTGGGTTCA
>Ga0066648_10000844_pt1 | contig 18718 bp, 16 predicted proteins | sample CryGeyCG12114_NA_FD_59537 | JGI IMG/M metagenome (GOLD analysis project Ga0066648, IMG submission 59537) | Groundwater microbial communities from aquifer - Crystal Geyser CG19_WC_8/21/14_NA | ecosystem: Environmental > Aquatic > Deep subsurface > Groundwater | place: USA: Utah: Grand County... | reverse complement strand
CGGATTTAGAGTAGTATGCATCGTTGAGGTAGCCACCAACGCTCGTGTTGGGATCGGCATCGGTATTCGTGCCGCTCGTACCATTCCCACCACTGGTACTGTTTCCAGCGCTGGTACCATTTCCGGCGCTGTTTGACGAGTCGGATCCTTTGTTTGATTTCTTAGTGCCGAAGACGACACCACACGCGACAGCAACGGCGATTATGACAATTAAAGCAACGATGACCAGCCAAAACCACCAACGCTTATAGAATGGTGTTTTCTTAGGCTGTTCTTGGTGTTGCTGATGCTGGTACTGCTGGTCAGCAGACCATAGTTGCGGTTTGTCGCCTGAGTTCTGATGGTATATGCCAGGCGCTGGGCCGGCATAATACGATGGCACTTTCGACTGATGTGTGGGTGCTGAATGAACAGCTTCTTTCTCGCCCTCATTGTATACTCTTTCCGGGTCAGGCGAATGGATCTCAGAATACTGTACTGATGGTGAGAGTGGTCTTGACTTTGTGAAGCCACTTTCTGATATCTGTGGTGACCGACCTATATCGGAGCTGGCAGGTGGTGGTGACTGTGCAGATATGCGAGGCGATGTTTCATACTGTTGATACTCTGGGACAGGTGATCGCTGTCGCTCAAATGCTGATGGAGGAGGCTCAAAGTATTCGTAATCATCAGAGCCGACGAACCCAAAAGTTGGTCTATGTAGATTGGGTACAGCTTCTGGAGCATCCGAGGTTGGAGAATGCCGTCTTTCCTCCATGGTGATGCTTTTACGAAACGTTCTTTTACTATGTGAAACGACAGTTCATGCAACAGCAATGTTTACAGAGGAGGGACCGGAGTCTTGTATTTCGGCCTGAAACAAATGCAAGAGAGAAGTTTGACATGAAAGGTGCGGATACGTCTAAATGCGAACCAGCCGCAGGACTTGAGAGCACTGACAGTGGCGTGCTCGTTCCCGTATACAGTATGGTCGTGGTGGTGGTGCAGCTCTCGAGGCCCTCGGAAGAGAGCCTGACTGAGCCTAGGCTGATAAGATCCATGCTAAACACTCAAGCTTTCAAACCGAAGGCGTTGAATGCCTCAAAAGGGGGGCCAGGGTCTCGGCAGCTAAGGTTGCGAAGGATCAAGCCAAGGATGCTGAGTGTCCACTCCGCTGGGCGCCCGACGAATGATTATGGGCTCACATTCCTTAGGGCGCCGACTCACAGATGGCTAGTGCCTTTAGCATGGGGGCTAACATCATAACTAGCGCAGTCTGGGCACGCCAGGCTCATAAGAAAAGACAGAGCCCCAACTATGATCATCGCAGGGTAACATCGATCAACGTTTTCATCCCTCGACATAGGACATCTGTAAACAGTGTCTCAACGTATGGCACTCGCTGACAGCGATATGCGAAAGGTAATGCTCGTACCCAACTGCCCTCCTCCTTTTGTACTCAATCTCAGAGTCGTAAGGCTGAGAGGACAGCAGCGGAAATGCTCCGATGAAGCTTCGGAGCTAGCCAGATTATTCTCTGCCAAGTCTGCTTGAGCACTATTATTAGTGCCATTTGTCAGGCACTAATCAGTGTTCTAGTGCAGCCCATGCAAGCCATGCACTTGTCTTGTGTAGAGCGCTGAACATCCTGTCTGCTCATGGCATGGATTGCCCGACGAGTCTGTTGTCATGCATGGGCTGAGCCAGCACACAGCACCGGTTTCCTGCGCTATGGCTGTCCAGACTGGTCTCTGCATACTTGTAGTCCTTCGGCTGCTTTGCTTACAGGATAAGAAAGAGGTCTATGTATGCGCAGTCGTTGACTTGAGGTCGTTCATCATGCTCTAGACCAACATATCTGGAAGGCTCACATATTGTCTGAAATTCGTAGGCAGAAATTTATTCAGATCACAAGCCAACGAGGTCGCATTTGCATACTAGGTTTCGGTCAGCTGAGGATCACATAGGAATAGCTTTAGTTCTAGTGCCCTACTTGATCCAACCGGTCAGATAATAAGCCGAGCACTGTTCCGGCGCTGAACGTTGTCCAGCCCGATGAACTGCGCCGGCTCACCAGGATGCGGTCTCACCACATGCACAAAAGCCATGATCTTTCTTAGCCTGCTGCACCAACTTGGACATGAACAGCCATTCACTACGTAACGTGTGTGTCCTGTGCCATCGAGCACGACAGACGCGGGTCTTCTGGAAGCTACCTGCAGCGCAGGTTTCTCCTTTCATGTCTTGTGAGAGCCCCCGATTCGGCCTTGACGCTGCTCATAACCGACTTGAGCAACGCGTGTCAACTGTCTCGGCTGGCAAGCCAGAGTCCAACCTCAATAACTAACAAGCCTCATTCTTATGTATAAATCTAGCAACTTTCAACCCTGAACGGTATCTTGCTTCTGCAATATCTCTTACAGCATGCAAGCACAACGTGAAACTCAGCTACCGTATCTCCTAGACGCGAGAGGATGTACGACAAGGGTCGAATTGATACAATGTGGTCTGGTCACCGCCTCTTTTTGGCTACCAATCTGTCTACTGCTCGATGTTTACAACATCTAGGCGTCGACACGACCGCCACATTTCTTTTAGCCAGAGACGACCATCACGTTGCTAAAGATCCGATTCGTCACACCTTCTGCTCACGACAATCTGACATCCGGCGGTATCTCTTTGGTCAATGGCATTGTTTTGACGCGCATCACTCGGGCGGCCCAGGTGGGAGGATGGTATCACTTCCAGACCCTTGCTCAACGCACTCCACAGCTCATTGAAGGGTGCTTGGTAGGATGTTGCACTTGTCGAGAATTGAGCATTCGGTCATTCTCGTCCTCCGCCGAACGATAGTTGCGATACAATTTTTGGTTCGTAGTTGTGGGAGGCGCGTATGGTACTGCTTCTACCTGGAACAGGTCGAGGAAGCTACAATAGAGGAAGCTTTCAGAACTGGGAGGCCGTGAACAGAATCAGCAGATCATGCTTGCTGCTCAGGCGGATATGAGGCATATAAGTTGCCTCAGGGCCACGGACATACGCTCCAGAACAGCTAGCAGTAGTCGTACCTCCCGGTACATACAAGTCCTGCATAGTCTCGTGGTTACTCATTTGGCAGCTCTACAATGCCATGTTCTTCATCCTAAGTATGCATGTGTGGCAGCCTGCGAGCCCCCGGGTCTTTCCGTGGTGCATGCTAGTGTCAAACGTAACCTTTGGTACCGTAGAATGAGCCAGATAAACTTATCGTGACATGCGACACCGCTACCATGGTAGACCCGCCGTAGACTGGTCTGGCCCGCGTATTCAACTACGCTGCTTGGTATGCATATGAGCCGTTCAACGCACCCAGGTAGGTGGGGCCGCTAAGCACCAAGGTCTCGTTTCCGGTGCGCCGGCTCGAAGCGGGCGCAAGTGGGGATAGTTCTTCGCTTTCAAAAATCCGCAGTAACTACTGAGTATTTCGCGACGCTCTTGCCTGTGTCGGTCTGTAAAGCACTCTCGTTCGGCAACATGGATGATCAAGGCGCCGGAGGATGATGAAAAACTTTCTTGGGCTTCTTGATCGAATATAAATGATTGTAGACTTTGGTTATGCAACTGATCTCTACACCGCATGCTCGGCCCAGTGATCAACCGAGCTTGCTCAAGGTTGTGTTTGCATCATCCAATAATGCAATAGCGCCATCACTTCAATGGTGTCCTGCATAGTGAAGCATCGGTGAGCTGCATTGTCCGCAACGATGTGGCATAGGCTCCCCGTCATCACGGCAGTTGAAATTGCGTGTTGTGGTCAAGGGAACCGGTCCAATAGGTATGATAGGTCCAAATTTTCGGCTAAGCGCCTTACCCGGCATCCCCTAAGCTAGGCAGAATTGCAATCCCAGGAGTTTGGTTCTTCTGACAAGCCCTGTATACCGACGTCAACCATAAACTGGGGGCAGAACATGCATATGTAGCTCGACGCGTAGCAACATAGCTGCAGAACAAATCCGAGAATCAGGAGGCGGAGTCGCTCTTCCGGGGCGCCAACGCAAGTCAGCATCATTCATCACACCTGGATCGCCCGCCGACCCGGGCTTTAGGGCTATACTTACCGGCCTAAGATCTCTTTGGGTCCATGGCCGTGCCGCCGTGGGGATGTCCCATGCAGGCGAGGTATGGTGAAGGAGCTTGAAGTGATCTGCTAATCATGGTGAGCCAATCTTTGACAGACACGATGAATGATCCATGCCGTCCTGAAATTCTTTTCAAGCACGTCCGAGTTATTCTGGGGCATAGTTTCCAGTTCATGATGCAGCTTCTTAGCTCGAGATGCGTGATACGCAAGTCTCCAGTCAGGCTTTCTTTGGTTTCGTCATACATCTGCGAAGCGCGAGTGATATAGAGTTCCACGTAGGCGCCTGTACCCTCAAACATCATGCACACGACGAAACCTAAGAACAGAAAGCTGGTGGGTGGTTGCAAGCGCTAGCCGAGCCTTCCTTTCTCGACATGCAGAGAGATCTTCCTCATACACGGTCGCCAGTTGTAGAACCAGAAGCCGAAGCAATATGTCTCAGGGATTATGAGGGTCTCGCCAGGAGCAGACGTATGGCTAATACCCTGTCCCAATTTACCGAGCCTAGTAGGAGAGCTGCGGAAGAGGCTCAAGATTCGATCATAAGTCGCCGACATGCCCTTACCCGAGGAGGCAGTGCTAGACAAACAGTCAGTAATCCTCGCAGAACGATGAAAGCAACCCGTATGAGATGCAGCGCCGCACCATATGGGAACAGGTAAGCACTCAGGTCATACTCTTTTTGACTCGGAAAGCTAGCTGATATCCTCCTAAGGCACGGGCGAACATCAACATTATCCGACGACGCATGGGTTGGCCTCTTGTTCGGAGAAGATGACAACCAGCCAGTGAACGCACTCAATAGACTTGACCTAGGGGCTGCCGGACCCGAAGACGAGGGTCCGCAGCTTTCTGGGAACGGTTCCGACGAGCAACGCGAGTTTGAGAAACGTGACCTTGCGACAGAAGGAACTACTGAGGAGTGAGTTTGCTCTTCTGGCAGTTTCTCGACTCTTCACTGACAGTTACAAGACATCCTGCTGGTTCTGCCTGGGAGCAAAGCAGCCTCGATCAATCTGGCGGCGCAGCTCCTACGAACAGCAAAGAAACGAAAGTATTGTCCATGAAAGCGTCGAACGGGTGACCGAAGCATGTTTCGTGGCTGGGTTTAGCAGCCTGAATTATGTCGGACGGTGCTGCTAAGGGTAAGAGTCCACAGTATGGCGCAGGCAATTCGAGAATTGATCTTTCATCAACATCATACTAGACAACGAGCTGCGGATCGAGGTTGTAGCATGGCGCAGCCGTGAGCGGAGGCTCTGTTCATGGCAATCCTGCCGGGGCGCGACCTGTCAAGCTGGCAGGATGTGCGGTGGGAGCTCACACCTTTGAGACGTATGTTTGTGATTCAGCGAATGGACATCAGCATCCTGAACGCCTTGTGCGAAAGGCATGCGACGCTAAGGTAGTCCAATACAGCGGTCTCGCATTGCTGAGTAGCGCAGGTGAGCGCATTCGGCCATTGCTTCCGTCAAGCCACGATGTCGATTTTGCAAACCCACCGCGCAACATCTGCGCACACCGACCTGAAGTTGTGCCTTGATCCCTGACCAGCGTGCGCTAGCTCGGCCTTAGTTAGGCAAAAGGCAAAGTGAGGCAAGCACATTCTAGAAAACCCCTATCACGAGTACGCTTAGGTCTCTACCACTTCTACTACCACGGCGAAAGGCACGAAGTGTTGTTACCACCACACCATAGCGTTAGAAACAAGAACTAAAAGTCATGCCAGAACTCGCACATTTTCTGAAATTTTGCAAAGTCTTCTTGGAACAACCGTATTGCTTTCCTTAGCTTCCTAGCTCAACTTACTACAGTGGCCTGCAAAAGTGCTGCTTCGTACGAGCATGAACTGTATCATCGTCGGCCAGGACAAAACACTGGGACAGTTGATGCGTAACTGTTGTCCTTCTGTGCGGCCTTTCTGGACGATGCACCCTTAGCGTCGCAAGAAAATGGATACATGACGACGGCAGATTCTTGCCAACGTAGAAGTGGCTATGCTCCGTCAACGACTGGCATATCGCCCACGGACACTGTCGATGCTGCCTAGGTTGGGGAGACCAAGGCGTTCAGGCTTTTCGTCGCTGAGAAACAATATGTGGACTGTAAGGTCTAGCACCGACCAAATCCTGGCACACCGGTGTCTGGAGGCGAGCCTTCGCCATACGCGTGTTGCCAGAGAGCGATGAATGGCGTGTCTGCCTTGATAGCACAAGCACTTTCGTCTTGTTGCAGAGGACAGTTCACTACCACGAGCTCTGTGATCAAGCATCATGGATCAAGACCTTTAAAGGGCAGAAGGACTTCTGCGATGGTCTTTGGTATAGGCTCGGAGGACGAATGCCGTACTAGAACCTTTCTTTAGAGATTGTTGCCAAGTGCTGGTGCGGTTTTGGGTGACTGACCACACACACCTGCTCCTAGCCTACCGGAAGCCAATTGCAGGGTGCTTGGGCCGCTAGCAACAGATCCGGGCATAATACTCAACCATCACTCCGAGAGGCACAGCCCGTGTGCGCGCCTACTTCCAAGGCTGCTTGGGATGTTAAGTAGCAGTCTCGAGGGTGTGCAGTTGGCCATGTTACTCCAGCGCCGTCCCAAGCTGAGTAGTCATGCATTCAACACTGCGTTTGATTCTGACAACAGAGCTCAAAGCAATACGGTTATTCTCCTCGTGGAGCAAATGGGCGTTGGTCAAGTCACTCACCTGCCGCATCGTGCAGCTGTACCTGCATGCCACCGAGCAACATGTTCGCCTTTTCCCCCCATCCGCCGTGCCAATAAGGTTTGAGACCCGAAAAGATGATTTCCAGTCCCGACGTCCGCCTCTCGAGCCACCAGAGCTCCGCTGGGCAGATATTGGCGTACTTCAACATTCTGTCGGCGTCCTTGATCGAAACCTGTCGCCTGTAATAAGCTGCTTGTGGGTACGAAATTTCGTGAGTGGAATCTCGGCGACGCCTTCTTGGTGCTTTTTGTCCCCTTCCTGACCGTTATGCTGACTAGAGATGGCGTGTTAGGTACCATGCACCTGCCTTCTCGAAAAGCCCCTGTCGCCCTGTGCTGGACCAACCAGAACAACAATCCTCGACTCTGCCTCCACGGTGCAATCTCCTTCACCTGCCATCATAGGAGATAGGTTGGCTTAGCATTATGGCAGTGTCAAAGGATTCATTTAGTGTGGTGCGGCGGGCACCAACGATGTCTCAACCGACGGTGGAGTTTGTGATTGCTGACACCCCTTCTAAATTCTGCCTTGGGGACAGTGAAGTGGGAAGGTGAAGAATGCATATAAGCTCGTGGTGCCAGTATAGATAAGCTTGTTGCCCATCACGGACCATCAGAAAAGACGTTATGGCAACAAAGGCCAAGTGTGCTAATTGCCGACGAGACAAGAAGCGGGTATGCATGCCTCACACTCTCTTCCGTCGTATGCTGATAGGATACAGTGTGAGCGAAGCCAGGATGCAGACAGGTGCAATAGATGTATCGTCCGGGAGCTTTTTCCATGTGTGCTCGAATATATTAAGGTCAGACATCCTGCACCAAAAGAAGCAGCTGAGGCCCTTGCAAAACCCAACAGCACACCTTCGGCCACCTGGGATACTAGCAGCAACCTATCATATGCCAGCCCGACTTCGAGCCACACAAACACAGCAGGCTTGCTGTACACTCCAATGCAGGTTGGCGCAAGGGGATATGATACGATCATGATAGATCCGGGTCTTGCTCCAACTGAAGATGCATGGGGCCAAAGTATGCAGCCTTCCACGTTCCTGCCGGACATGAGAAGGCCCAACACCAGTCAACCGTATGCAATATCGAGTGTTGCGGCGCGCCCACTATCCATGCAAAACCGTCTCAGGTACCCTGAAAAGGGTCAGGACGACCCAAGCCAATCCGACGATGGTCAAAGTTGGTCGCAGAATCTTTCATCGCTCCACAGAGACGAGCCTCCAGACAGTGTGAGATACATGAATGGCACAGGCGCTCCTCGAGGTACTCTGGGAGACACTGAGCAGTACGACTGGGCTTCATCACTTGCATTTGCAACCCGACCAACACAACACTCGAACCAACGAACACGGTCCAGGAGTCCACGGAGGAAGGCCGATCAGCGATACCGAGATCGACCCGAACAGCTCTAATCGTTCACCCTTTGAGCACAACCTCAACGGCTGGTTAGAACGTAGGACTAGCCCGACAACATGGCCCCGAGGCGAGTGGCATGTCGAAGACTAGGCTGAGCTCGATCATCCTCACTGCGGCATTTCATTTACACTTGTCGGTTCGGAAGGTTAGGCTGATTCTCGTCCAACACGGAGCATTGCGACCTCTTTTGCTTCTCACAATCTCATGCTGCCACTTCTCACGAGCTTCACCTTCCATCACTAGCAGGCTCCTCCGGGGCATCCACACGTCTTTCACTTTACTAGTCCTCTCAGCCTGACTCGCCTTGCCAGACCTCACGCTACCGTCATTAGGATATTTCAGTTCATGGAACCGCATCCAGTCGCCTTGATCCAAAGTAAGACCACAGACAGGCGACTTGAAACGGAAATTCTCAACATGCGCAGAGATACCATGGCGATCTTTATATTCATTTACGATGCAGTATTCAGGCGCGGTTGCATTAGTGTAGAGATTGTGGCCAATCATTCGGGAAATAACGAAGTCGAGTTGGCTGGGAATGGAAGGTGCTGTCAAGATAGTTTTCTCAATTTGTATTCGTTGTTCGAGCGTCGCTGTTCTTGGTGGCATCAGACAGTATGTACCGCCATAGTGAATTACTCGCCGAGCGAGGTCTGTGCGCCATTCTTGAAGCTCGAAAAAGCCTAGGAGTGCTTGTTCCTCTTCGACTGTCACGAAGTCGGTCAAGACGCGAAGTCCGGGAATGCCTTCATGCACTTCTAACGGCTTTGTTGCGGTTGGAGTTCGGGTCTGTTTTGACGGCCTGTTGTTGATGAAGAAGTCATCCAGCGTCTTGCGTTTCTTTGTCAAACTCATCCCAAAGCACGGCTGTGCCGGCAACGTCGAGCATACGAGCAGGGGCCTAGTAGTTAGGATTCATTCCGCAATCTGTTCACGCACAGCGCTTTGGTCCTGGTGATGCCTTAGTACACACTGCCGTGGTACAGTGTCCAAGGCGAAAGCATCTAGACCAGGAACGCAAGAGCTGTGGGTTCCACGGACAGCCGTCGATGCATGCAACTTGGCCGAAGCTCGGGCATGCAAGGGTTCGAAGCTTCCAGTCACACGCAGACTCCGGGTTGAAGGATGACGGCAAGCGTACCCAAGTGAGGCTTAGGGGACCGAGTTGAAGTCATGTATGGTGCTTCAGGCGCCACTGAATCTCGCGACTATAACCTTAATTCTAGCCGCTTCACTCCGACTTGACCAAGAGACCGAGTCAAAAAAAGGGCCTGAGTGACATGGTGGAGTCACTGCCGCCACGCGCATGCCGAGAGACTGCGGCCCTTGGTTCTGATCAGCGGCGTTGGGAGGTGTCATCTGCACTTGCCTGACGACTGTATCAGGTTGCATCTTACTTGTCACCCAAGAGACTATCTATCTTCGCAAATTCTGACTCAGCGTTACCATCTGCTCGAAACATTACACCAATCGTTGTTGCCCCCACCAACAAATACTTCGAGCGAAGCTCTATCTACAAACACCTAGAAAGTACTTATCAATCACCTGAACCCAGTCATTACCTCATCCGGACTGCCGGCGACTCTAAGACAAACGAAGCTTCTGGCGGCCAGTGCATTCATAAGCAAACTCGAGCAAAGAAACGTCTCTGTCCTTCTGCCATACATGTCAGACAAGATGGACGCCACGCCGATCTCTCCAGCTTCAGCGCCTTCTGATAACATCCAGATCGTGGTGAACACAAGCGGTGGCAAGAGTAAGAGAGCAGACCCGCCTAGCTACAGTAGCACATCTAACACAGTCCCAGGCATCCCTCTGAAAGTCAGCCCAAATCATACTGTTGCCAACGTGCTAGAGTTCTTATCAGCCTCGACGACGTTGCCCGCCGACTCCCAGCTCGTCTTCGGCGGTAAACAACTAGATCCCTCAACCACAGTCGGCGACCTCAAAATAGAAGAATCGTCGACATTGAACCTATTCTCTCCGAGAAATAGTCAGGAACCAGAATCCTCCGACATGACAACGACTACCCTCGCCACCTCAGAATCACAACCGGCATCATCAGCCGCCACATCTGGCACCAGTACGCCGACGTCTACGAAGCGCAAGTCCAACAAGCCGCGCTGTACGAAAGAGGGATGTAAATCTGCAGCGCAACCCATTGTCGGTGACTGCGGCTTCTGCCAGAAGCGTTTCTGTGGCAAGCACCGCATGCTAGAATCTCACAATTGCACTGGATTGGAAGAGGCACGGCAGGCAGACAAGGACCGGAATACGGCGAAGTTGGAGCACGAACGAACAAGCATGTTGCGAGGACTATAGAAGGTCCCCAATTGGGCAATCACCATTTCCTTAGTATCTCTGAGTTTGAGGGTGGTAATTTCGTTAGTTCGGACGCAGTGGCAATGGCGTTCAGTCAACGAGAATCGAGAGTATCACGCGGCTCCAAGTATATTGTACGGAGCATAATGGAGATGGCGCCTAATGCTTAGCAGGAGTGCGCCTCGCAGGGACGACCAACCTGTTCCGCAAACATTGATTTTCAATCAGACGCAACAAATAGACGAATGAGGAAATTCCAGTCTGCCTTTTCTCCAATTTCATTGGCCTACCGTGATCACAAATGTGTGCTTGATGTTGCTATCGAAGTACTAACTATTGCGGAGACGCTCGGAATCGCTGAAAGACTCGCAGCGTTTGGCGCGTGGCCAGATCCAAGCAACTGCTCATCACATTTCCCCCTAACTTATTGTCTGACGATACCGATCGTTCAGCATGCTGCGCAACAAGATAGGATGATCTAGGAGTGTCGCGAATATCTAGCGTCGATCCGGCTGGCTTGCTATCTACATACTGTGCTCAGCTTTGAAAAGACTTACCGCAGCATACGAGTTTACCTCTTTAGAAGCGCACCCATAGCATTCCCACTTTCACCTTGCTTCTTCTCAAACATGGTATACGGGGGAGCACTGTCCTTCACAGCATCCCAAGCCTCCTCCACCAGATCCACAATCTGGTTTGGCAAAGGACCAGCATGGCAAGCTTCCAACGTCTGCCTCAACTGGTCGAGCGTGCGAGCGCCGAAAACAATCGCATCGCCGTGCTCACCGTGCAAAGCAGAATGGTGCAGGACCCAGCTCAGGGCTACTGCATGACCTGTGAGGCCGCACCGAGCTGCAGCGTTAGATACTTTGACGATATACTTAGCAGCACCACCATACTGAGCTCGCCACAAGTCACCCACTGGATCTTTATCTACCATTCTAGTCGAGCTGCTATTGAATGCTCCTCCCGCAGCCGACCAGTAAGAGGTGAAGCTAATGCCGTTTTGCGCAGCAGCGGCAGGAGCTCGGACTCTGCATTGCGCGCTAGAGCATTGTATGCGCCTTGGTAGACGGTGGGCTTGATGTAATGCTTTGCCTCGCAAATCTCAAGCATCTGCTTGATCTGTGTTATGGTGATGTTGCTGATGCCGAATCTAGCAAGTTTACCCTGTAAATAGATGTCATTCATGCCGTTGCAGACGTCCTGTAGGGGTGTGTCTGGGTCTGGCATGTGAAGGTACAGTATGTTAACTTTGCTCAAGTTCAAGGCACGAAGAGATTCGTTGACGCTCTTTTGCAGCTCGGCTGGCGTGTGACAACCGGGCATTGACCACACTTTCGTATCAATTATGAGATCCTGGAGATCTGCTTGGCCGAGGACTTGCTCGCTGGTACCAGAATTTTGCGAAGGATAGCGACGGGCTGTGTCGATCCTGGTGGTTCCATAGTTTCGTAGGATGTCAACTGTGGCTTGAGCCATCTCAGCTGTATCAAAGTTGCTTCCTTCGTAGATGCCGAATAAGCCTGTGCCGAAGATGATTTCTGGTAGAGACATGCTGGTCCTGTTGTGCTACTGCCAATGAATTGTGTAACCGTAGAATAAGCTGTGTGCTCGATGTTAGCGTCTGAACAAGTACCGGGGGGTATAGTTGTATGCTTTTATAGCATTTAGGCAGCATGAATATCCACAGTGGTACCTGACGAGGCCATCTTTCTGTTGCTCACGATTGGCAGATGGTCCTAGACAGGCGTCCCACATGATCATAAGTAGTCGTCCGATGTGGCCATGGCCGGCCGAACGAATTGTAACAGACAGCGAGTGCAAAACGATTTACCACTGTCGTCGATCCTGATACTCGTATCCAAATGCTTCCCACGCTTAGGGGGGTGAAAACTTAGAGCGGTGCACAACGCTCGTAATTGAAGTACAGGCCTGACGTCCACTAAGGTTCTGGCTTGACGAGAGGCTATGCTACGTAGCTGTAGCTCACGACTGATATGCTACTGGCTTACTGAATCAAGCTGACCATGGCAGGACCGAAGAGGGGAGTATTGAGACTTCCTTAACTTGAGTTACTAGTAGGCTGGGTCCGGTCTGCGGCTGAAGCCACTGACCTCGGAGCTTATCGCGGTGGACGCCAACTTGATTGGGTAGGATCGACTGACCCCTGAGGAAGACGAGACCGCGTCGCAGCGCGCCTTCCCCATTTCCCATTTCCCTGCAGGACTGAGCCTGCGAAAACGGACCACTTTACGGTCTGATTGACAACGAATTTCTTTTGCTGCAGTACAGAGATCAGGCAGTCCGAACCAAAACCTCTGTTCGGCGTTGTATGTGCCTACAAGAACTGCCAAACCCCAATTCTGCTTTGCGCTTCAGTCCAGCATCGTTCTGGAGCATATCACAAGTGTGACGAGTCGCATCCTTCAGACCACCCAAAGACTGCCTCGGCAGCACAGATAAGAATATGGGCGGCCAATTCTCGAAGATGATGGGAAAGATATTCGGGTCCAAAGAAATGCGACTGCTTATGCTGGGACTAGATGCGGCGGGAAAGACTAGTAGGCGCTTCTTCTCAAGTCTAGAAGAGAACAGTACTGATACAGCCGTGCAGCAATCCTTTACAAGCTTAAGCTGGGACAAGACGTTACCACTATCCCAACGGTCGGTTTCAACGTTGAATCAGTCACGTACAAGAACGTAAAGTTCAACGTATGGGACGTTGGTGGCCAGGACAAAATCCGGCCTCTTTGGCGGCACTACTTCTCTGGCACTCAAGGCCTAATCTTCGTCATTGATTCCAACGACCGCGCGAGAATAGATGAGGCACGACAAGAACTTCACAGAATCATACTTGACAGGGAAATGAAGGAGGCGCTTCTGCTCGTATTCGCCAACAAGCAAGACATCCCAGGTTCAATGACGCCAACCGAAGTAACTGAAAAGCTAAGGCTGAATCAGCTCAAGGAGAGGGTCTGGTATGTTGTGCCAAGTTGCGCGACGACAGGTGAAGGCCTGCTGGAGGGTCTGTCTTGGTTGTCCAACAATGTCAAGAACCAGCCAAGACCAGCCGCCAAATAGCCAACTCTGGCTTTGGTCTACCTTCTTCGAACAGCAATCTTTCGGTCTGTACATCATCATGAGCGAGCTCGGCGTTGGGGATATTGGCGGGTGCAGGCATGTTAGCAGCGATTGTGGTCGTCAAACAACTGTAATCAGCTGTCTATTGCAATTTACCTAATATGTTGATAATTCAGAGCATCTGGTACCGACTGCGGGCAAATTGATAAGAATTACAGGTGATCTAGTGCAGGGATCTAGGTCGGAAGATGGGTCTGGCAGCTTTCCAGCGCTCTTCGTGGTCAGGGATATTCCTTAGACTGTTGACCTCACTACTCAAACACCGCCGATACGTGCAGCAAGGTACTCTTACTTGAGTGCGTTTAAGGGGTTGCATGACGCACAGGGCTAGATGCGAATGGCAATAGTCACCGTCCCATTTGAGGGACGAAGGCTCGCCTTGAGCCCTGCTGAACATCAAGCAGCGACATGGCAACATAACCTACATGGCGTGTGCCATTGCATGAGTTGTGCAGCATGAAGAAGCGGCGAGATTGCATGGTCGCATAAGCTATCGGTTGTGAGTGTTAGTCATGGTGCCTCGGGTCGATGCAACAGACCGGAGGCTACTTGATATCTTTAGGAAGGTCTAAATCAACAATGATCCGCACTCAGTAATGTCAATGAACTACTTTGTAAGACGACGGAGTACGTAGCTCGACGCACGATAACTTAAGCACTGCATGTAAGGAATATCTGCTGCTGCGTGCATCGGGTGTCGCTCTTGCAATCCCACGATTCAACTCCACCTGCCAAATGTGACGATAGTGTCGAAAGATAATCCGGTGCGTTCCTTCCACAGCCCCGCCACGCTTCTTCAGCAACCAATGCCACGAGCAGTTGCCCTGCAGCTACCTGCAGCCACTTACCACTTGACTTCCATCGATTTTGGGATTACGACCCCGAAAATGCCAAATATCTGGGTCGAGGAGCTTTGCATGTCCGAACTTGCATGTTCTCTGCAGCTAGTCACATACGCACCAAGCAGAAGGAAATGGATACTGCATGGCATGCACCGTCGGCACCAGCAAATGCAAGCTGCAGGTCATTGCAAACTCGTGCTTACCCCTGAAAAATCGACGGTGACTTTTGTTGGATTGCGTTCCTGGCCGTTTCAAACAGGTTAAAACGAATAAACCGAGTGCTTTCGTCACACAGTTCGCGTGCACGCACTGAATGTGCGAAACCGCCAGCAGGTCCCAGTTTGCTAGGTCTTCTGACCATCGCATGCAGGGCTAGTGGGCTTCGACTTCGCACTATCGGTGGGAACGGTTATCGACAACGTGTCACTGGTCCATTGACAGTGAACAATCTCGCTAGAGACCAACGTGTCGGAAGGAAGGCGCCATTGCGCCATCTCCCGAGGCCCGTGGTGCACATTCAGCACCGACAGGAACAGGACCGAACAGGACGCTGACCTCATTTTCGTACTGTCGCTGATAGTCGCCAACTAATCGCGACAAGTGGAAAGTGCCGAGCGGTCGTGCTGGCAGCGACCGCATCCACATGCACCTACCTCGATCTTGTGTCTTCTCAAAACGAGGCCACTTACTTGAGTCAATTACACCCAGCGTAGCCTGGCGTAGAACCACATGCTGCATATTCCAGGCTTTAAACCACAGAAATCGAAACAATGGCAGCGGCCGATATTAAGAAGCCCTCTGTCCTGATCATTGGTGGCTTAGGTATGTACCTTTGTTTGCCCGAGGCACCAGCGAAGCCCCGCCAATACCGCGGACTCAGATTCTGACCACCGAGTACAGGTTACATTGGTCGTTTTCTAGCAAAATACATACACACGAATCAGCTCGCATCAACAGTACGACTAGTCGATAAAGTTCTACCTCAGTTAGCGCATCTTGCACCGGAATTCGTCGAACCATGTTCAAACTCAGTCTTCCTGCAGGCTGACGCCAGCCGCGAAACGGCGATGAGCCGGATATTCGACCACCCTGATGTACCGGAGGGCAGATGGGATTATGTCTTCAACCTTGGCGGAGAGACAGCGTGGTCCCAGGCATACGAGATCTACAAGTTGCGTAGTTACCAGCTCAGTATAACCCTCGCAAAAGAGGCTGCGAAAAGAGGCGTGGGTGCTTTCATTGAGGCAAGTACGGGAATGGTGTACGCTTCCAACCGGACTCCGCGCGTCGAAGGAGACAAACTCAAGCCCTGGATCAAGTTGGCTAAGGTCAAACTTGAGATTGAGCAGGAAGTGAGCAAAATACCCGGGTTGAATCTCGTGATCCTGCGGATCCCCCACGTGTATGGAGAGTACGATCCGGGCTTCATTGCAAAGGCGCTATGCCTGGCGAGGGTGTACCAAGACCAGCAGAAAGAGTTAAAATGGTTATGGACAGAAGAGCTCAGGATAAACACAGTACATGTAGAGGACGCAGTGCGGGCGTTGTGGACAGCTGCAGAGTGGAGGCGAGGGAACACCGCACCATCGTCGCCTACGTTGAGCCGGCGACCGACACTGTCGAAAGGCGATGAAGGACCGACAGCAAACACGCCTGTCTTCAACATTGTTGATCACAGTGAGACGAGCCAGGGCATGCTAGCAAAATTCGTGGGAGAGGTTTTCAACATTCAGACTGGCTTCCAGGGCACGATAGTATCGCAGTTTGCGAAGCTGAACCTGGAACATGTCGTCGACGATCTCAATGAAGATGTGCTGCAGCCGTGGGCAGATATGATTGAAAGAGCGGGGATCACGAGACCGGGCCCGCTGAGTCCTTTCTTGGAGAAGGAGCTATTGAAGGATTCTGAACTCAGTCTGGATGGGACGTTCTTCGAGAGGACAACCGGCTTCAAGTACGAGCATGAGAAGTTTACGGCTAACGAAGTACGGAAGATGATTGACAGCTACAAGAGGGCGGGGTGGTGGCCGTAAGCAAGATTGTGAATCCGAGATAGGACCCAGAGAGTACCAGACCTGGAAGTTGAGACAGATATCCAGATGACAGGGTTTGCTTATGTATGGCACTGGCAATGGGTTTTCTTAGCATAGCCTGTGGCGAAGCGGCTTATCCTTTCTGCATACACCGTATGGATCGGACCGTCTAACGACTACTTATGTAATGCATGATATCGAACTTTCTTTAGTCACCAGCTGAGTACTCATTTCTCGAGTGCTTTCCCACCACGCATGGCCCACCCTTCACATCTCCAACTCTCACTGCCACGTTCCTGCCCAATCAACGAGATATTCACTCCTCTACCACCATGCACATAATAGACTCGAGTGACCATGGCCGTGCAAAGACATGGCGGCGAGCTGGGCTTGCCTGAGCGGCATCCGGGGATCTCGCAGGTGCAATGTAGTCATGCAGCTGTTCCTTTCGCAAATCGTTGGCGCTCACACGAGCCTCTTGTTAGACATGGCTGGGCAACTGTAGTATCATGCTGGTCTCTCTTTTTTCTTCATCTCTTGTTGACCAAGCCCCGTCACGCCGTTCGTCTCGCCAGAGGCTTGAGATGATGTTCGAGCCTGCGGTAGCAGGTCTACGGGCCACTACCCGTTTTCGGTGGCTATGACACCCAAGAGACCTGGCTGATGATGCTCCTGTGAATGTGCACTAGTCCTTGCTCTTGGGCTCGTTGACGAGCAAGCAGTCCCGACATCCACCTCGCTTCTTCAGGTATGAGGTGCGATCTTGTATGCACAGACTCACAGTCGGATGAAACCCCCAATATCGTGGTGATTCCTTTCTGTGAAGTTCCTGAACAATCTGCGGCTATCCGGAGAAGTCGTAAAGTGTCAACCATTAGCTTCATTTGATTGAACGGGTTCGATCTCGTAAAACCTTTCATTCATTCCTTCTTCTTATACTGCCCAGCCTGACCCTTGCTATACCACTCCTCGGTTTTCTTCTCATACTGTATGTTCCCAAACTTCCCAGCCTGGCCCTTCCCATACCACTCCTCAGGCATATCCATGCCCACCCTCCTAGCAGTCAACCTAACTCTGTCCTCCTCAGTCATGTCCGCGCCAGGGTTGTATCTCTCGAGCAGAGCACCATACGTCCGTTGTGCCTTCAAGTACTGCACTGCTTGCTCCATTTCCTGCCGTCGAGCCAGGGCATATTCGGGCGAGGCTGTAGATGCTAGGTTCTGGGGCGCCTGGAAGTGGTTTCGGATGCTGGCTCGGAGTGGCGAGGCTGGCTGCTTAATGGATCGAGCTGGGAGTTCACGAAGGATAGCACGGTAGAGCGAGCGGGCATGCGCTTGGGCTTCCATCGTGGTCAAATCAGACAAAGGGAAATGGGGAACAACAACTGGGAAAAGACGATGGAATATATCGATGGTAGGAATCAGAGAACTGTCGGAGTGCAGTGGCTAGCAAAAGTGAAGGTCATGACGCGAGGCTGAAAACCAGATATCAGCCTCGTCGGCCCTACATTGACCCCTAAATGTCCTTACCTAAGCGACACGGATCTCCTTTCTCCCACGAAGTAGTTGTACCAAGCATACCACAAGAGGTTCCAGCTACCACACACCTCACTCTAGAACAGATGACCTGATGCTCCGCCCAGCAAGGTCCCTCAGAAGCAGCACAAATGTGATCACCACACCACCTGGCGCACTGTGCGCCTCACCCTTACACATATTGAAAACCAAGACGAGGAGTCTTCTCCAGCTCCAGCTCCAGCTCCAGCTCCGTCTTCCGAAACACCCACGCCTGAACGCCCGATCATTCTCCACCACCCATCCAAGCCCCTCCCCAACCGCAACAACCCCCCGCCAAGTCTCAGTCTTCCTCCCCCACGAAGACCTCAAACTCAAAGCCCGCGCCGCCAAAGCACAAGCACAGCCAGCACCTCCAACTCCAACTTCGACCTCATCCACGCGCCCCACCACAAGCATAATCGCCTCCCACCACGATCTCCCCACCTACCTCCGCTCCCACCTCGCCCGCCTCAAGTCCCAGCCCGACGCCACCCTACGCGCGAAGCTGTCCGCAAGCTCGGTCTTCCTCGGCACGCGCTACGAGTACATCATCCAGCGCCACCTCCAGAC
>Ga0066648_10000843_pt1 | contig 18724 bp, 16 predicted proteins | sample CryGeyCG12114_NA_FD_59537 | JGI IMG/M metagenome (GOLD analysis project Ga0066648, IMG submission 59537) | Groundwater microbial communities from aquifer - Crystal Geyser CG19_WC_8/21/14_NA | ecosystem: Environmental > Aquatic > Deep subsurface > Groundwater | place: USA: Utah: Grand County... | reverse complement strand
TGGAAAAAATTCCTAACAAAACAAACATACATATGCATATGAATGCATTTTCTGTGTATATATGTATCATTGGTGTGTCAAACCTAGATAGTGACCATAATGCATAACGTGCATAATGTCGCAATCAGAAAACTTGCATGAGCTCATTAGTGGTAAAATTTAGTTTTAATCAGCAAATTCAATATGAATTTAGTATTATCTATGTAGGACGGTAAAGTTACATAGTAAGCGGAGTTTTTAGAAGTCATCAAATATTTCAAACGAATCGAGCTGTCCGGTTCAGCACCAGTATACCCTTTGTTTATATTCCTGCATAGCAGGAATGAACAAATATCAGTTCATGAATACCAGTCTACTACTGCTTCTTCTGGAAACAGGTCTTTGTAAATATACCATTGTTATCATATCCTTCTAATATTTTTAGTGGAGTATGGATATATGTATGCATGCATGCATATGTAGCGTAATTACAGCCCAAGTGCGAAGCAGCTTCGACATACAACTAAAAAATAAAACTATACATATTCGTTGTAATTTGAGTGAGCCGAGTGATGTAGTCTAATGTGAACAGGAATTGTAAATGTTTCTCCAGTCTATGTCAAGAATTTGTTGTTGACAGTTTAAGAGGTCTGCTAAAAAATTTGAATAAATTTTATACTTGATACAAGTGGTTTGTACAATTGGAAGTTCTACATAGTAAAAAAATTCAGAATTTATGCTTTGAATATTGTTGATTGAAAAAAAAGATATTTTAAATCCTAAAAATTTAATAATATTGATTCATAGTTTGAATTTATTCAGTTAAAATGTGAACTAAGGCAACATATAAAAACCTTAAACAACAGCTGGATCCATTGATTTCGGTAACTTAACTACAAAGAAACGTACTCAGTCAGTCCTAATTATATACACTTTTAGATAATCTAGATTTACGCAGTTATACTTCTAATGACAGGATAGGAATTAAAGAAGGATGACGAACTTCCTGTTCTTGTTCTACATAGAATTTAATTACGCTCACCATTTACCGATAACCATTTTACGTTTTCTTTGACCAGTATTTATTTAAAAACGTCTCCAAAGTAGGAAAGCAAAGATACAAGCAAGAAAATTGTCCAGATCTAATTATGTAACTTTTTCCAGTAGTGGTTCATAATCTCATGCATAACTGTCTTCACAATGTGAAGTTCACATTAAAATTGCCATTCATTCTGCATGGGGTTATTAACCTATAAGTAGTTTGAGTTTCAGAACCCATATTTCTCTTCTTAAAACAGAGTTCGCAAGGTGTGCAAAAACTTTGTGAACTAATTTTATGTTGTTGTGTGGTTTCAGACGCAGCTGATATCTGAGACCAAGACAAAAAAGTGATCAAAAAAAGAAAGCAACGGGGAGAAAAGTAAAAGCAAAGCTGAAAACTGTGCCTACTACAGACTTGCAAAAAAAGTCTCACTGAGTGAGTTATTTTGAAAAGAGCCATAGAGATCTTCGGAAAACCCGAGAGCTGGTTTTACACACACGACTAGGAACTTGCACTCGCCGAAGCCTGAAATACGGACAGCATATAGGACCCATCATTCAGTTGTTACTCGCACATAGTGGGGGAAAACAGTATTTGTGGGCATTTGCCATTGCTAATATATAAACTACACCAAGTGCCGCGCCTACTCGCACGAGTACGACGTCGTCTGCGAATTTGCTTGGCCCAGTACGTGACCCAATTTTAGAAAAGTTGGTTCTAAACCCCGAACTCCGAACAAAATTTGGAGTCACAATTTCCCGTCTGTTGTCATTATTGGAAACATTTTCTGTTGTCAAATACAATAGTAAATTTTGGGTGTGTGGATACAAGTTTATACAGAAATAATTTTGCCGTATACGTACGCTTCAAGTTTTCGGGGAATCTTGATAAAATATTACATAAAAAGAAATATTTTATCTATCCGTGACAAATCTGTCCCATTGCAATCTTGGATACACATTTCCTGTGTTCACGGGCCTTTTGATTGTTTTGGAGGAATTATCAACTTTACGCACTCAGAATCAGAAAAAGGATTTTCGGACATTCAATACCAGAATTACTACAGTTAATTTTTGAATTGCTTCTCAATTCATCAAGTGAGGGGTCGTTTCTACTTGTTCCACGCTTAGATAATAGGACGTGAATATATTGTTTAAAATTCAGTAAATCTGCAACCATATTCTTGTCACAAATAAGAGCTTTCTTGCGCGTGTGAGAAATAATCAGACGACTTTTCTCAAATCAAGTGTTGAGAAATCCGATGGCTGTTTTCCGAATCTTGTGTCTCCGTAAATATTTGCTTGAGTCGAAATTTAGTGCTGCCGCTACAAAGAGTTTGTCTCGCCCAGAAGTTTTCTCCTGTATTGCTAGCAATGACTGGGGAGTCTTGAATCAACTTTGCCAGCCTAAAATCAGAACAAGTCATACTCAAGCTGCAACCTCTATTATCGATAATAAATCAGAAACTCAAAATATTCCAGAACGGGATGATTTGGATTTGACTTTTTCAGATGCTCGACAGGCTTTCAGATCGAAATCTACGTTGGAAATCATCCGAGCTTACCTTGTCTTTAAGCTTTGCTCCATCCATTTCCTCGTGGATCACAATGAAAAGGTAAATTTACTTTTACATCCTACTGAATGATGTATAATAGCTGGCAAGGAGTCAGCTGAAAGTATAAAGACTGCGACCGGAACCTTTCATGTCATAATTGATTTGTAATGCGACCTGCTGACTGCTCGCGACTTATTTCCAGTTTGTATTTAGTTCTAAAGATGTTTTGCCAACATGGATTCAGTAGCGTGCTCTTAAACTGACTGGCTGACGTAAAATTGTCAGCGTGAGCAAGGAAAAAAAGAGTTACCTCACTATTTGGCTGTAGCTGTAGCATGCATAGCAAGGCATGCATGACTTTTCCTTATCAAGTTTACATGCATTAAGGTCAAAAAGGTAGCTTGTAAGTTACATAATGAATGAATGAATCATTTGTTTACATTTCGTCTTCGTCTCTCGCTGATTGAAGCTGTAGGGATATTACAGAGTTTGTCAAATACAGTTTAAAATCTAAAGTAGATCGTCTAAAATATGTTATATGCTTGGGATTCGGTGTGGGGTATTTCTTTTTGTAAACAGGTTTACTATTTTCTGTAACTTTTTGAAACGGAAAGAGTTTTCAGACAGACGTATATAGTGACTATGCAATGATATGATGAATGAGTAGAGTATGAAGTAAGTATATAATTGAATTAGCATTGAATAAGCAAATAACCTTTCGATATATTTTTAATCATCCCGAGAAAAGACTAAGCGAATCATAATGTAGTGAAGTTCTTTTTTAATGATTCGAGAACACCACTTATGATTTCAGACGTTGTTACTATAGCGCTCGTGCTTGTCATTATTCATTATTGATTAATTTTGCATATTATATATAGCTTTCAATTATTTAAATGTACATAATTTATTCTTATAGCTCATGTCCATCGGACAGAAAGTTTTTGGCAAAACTTTGTTCGAAAAGATGATGGAATGGACATTTTACGGACACTTTGTAGCAGGCTCGGATCAAGTTGCGATCCAGCCAAAAATTATTAGGCTGAGAGAATTCGGAGTGAAAGCAATTCTTGATTATTCCGTGGAGGAAGATTTGTCTCAGGATGAAGCCACCCAGGCTGAGATGGAGTAAGTTTAAAATTTTAAGCCCTGCTCTATCTTTAGGTTAATTTTTGTTATTCTAAAATGATGAATAGAAATATAATATGCATACCTATAAAACGACAAATTATAAATGGGTGTTTGTTAAAAACAGATCTTGTAGCCCTATTTCTGGAAAAGAAGATTCTGGGCCCGGAGACATGGAAAAAGCTGGTACGTTCCAGTTATTGATACTAGCCCTCTTTTAAAATAATTGTTACCTAAAACCCAATAATTTTAAATAACATGTCGTAAATCATTTTTGTCCATGACCTTAAATAGTTGCGTAGATTTTTCAGCACTTACACGTCAAAGCTATTTCATGTAAAAGTAGAAATGACGCCTGTAAGCCTTTTTTATAAGCCACAAATGTAAAATATTCTATAGTCATAGTTTAGTTGCAGTTTATATTAGTGCTTCTAACTACCTTTTCATGCATTCAATTTTCAATTGTATCGAATTACTATGGATTTTTGATTTTTTTCCCCTAATTTCATAATTTTTCTTCCTAACTCAGTAATCTTGCCTGTTTAAGATACTTTCTTTCTAGCTGTATTCTGTCTCAAAAAATGTGTCTAGTTGTGTTTGTAGTACCGTCATGTTATGTAAAGTTGAGTATTGCAGTCTACAGTCCACGGTAGTACGATTGGCATTTTGGCTATTGTAGTGATTTTGTATTCACGCGAATCCTGCTAGTAATTCGAGTCTCTCTTTGTTTCTCATCTTCAAAATGATAACTATAACTACTGTTGTCTTTTTATGCTTGTTGTCTTACATTTCACGCTGCTAATCAGAAGAAGCAAGCAGAGAGGGTAGGTCACTGCACTTTTTTCAACTTATAATGCTCACATCACTCTACACTCTTTTCTGTTTTTTTATTCTCTGTTTTTTTCCTCTTTTGTTCCATTCTACTGATATCTCTATATTTTGCTGTGTGGAATTTATTAACGTATTGAACTAATTAATATTTGTTTCTTTTTGCTATTTATGACAGATTAGTTTTAGTTCTGCATTGTTTTCATTTTCTTTTTATGTTATTAGTTGATCCATTATGTTGCGTTTATTTTTTCGTGATTTGTTGCCTTCCCAAAACTGATCATTCTCAATCTATGTTTGCATCTTCAAGACTACTTAAAATACCATGCTCACACGGAATTTGCTGATAGACGGAAACAAGCGGGTGCTCGCACATATTTCTACATGGGCGAGGCTCAGTGTGAACGGAATCTGGAGATTTTTCTTCAGTCAATTGAAGCCGTTTCTGGTAAATTTCAGTCATCAAATCTAATAATATATGATAAAGTTGGTAATCCTGGCCCTGCAACCGCCGTATTCAGGTATTCTGGCAGCCTTTTTATATTTATGTGGATGGGAAAACAAAAGTGTATTGAAAATCAGAATCCCTAATTACTGTCGTTACCGGGCCAAAGTCCAATGTATGAAGGGTTTCATTGTATTATTTCATAGCCTCAAGATACCCTAATTTGTTCCTTCCGTAAATAATCAGATTGATGAAGATATTATCGTCAAATTGCTTCATAAAATAATGATAAAAAACTAGGCACTGATCTGATACACTGATACTTACATGTAGCAGCCCAGCAATCAAATTTTCCGTTCTAATTCTGTTCGCATGCACACGTAATTCGTGATGCACTTTTTGACATTGGGTGCCACGGCAATGTTTGCTATCAATGGATGAATCATGATCAATGATCATATCCATGTCTTAATTTAAGTTAACATGTATATTTTATATGTCCCTAATTAAGATATTTTTTTGGTAAAAAAAGGTGCCACTAAAGGAACGGGATTTGCAGCTATAAAAATTACAGCATTGGGCCGGCCTCAACTACTGGTAACTTTTTGTGATTATTTGTTATTGTCACATTATGTCTATAAGGTATGAGGATGACAAGCACTTCTTTTATGTCAACAGTTGCAACTTTCAGAAGCCATTGCTCGAGTTCACAGATATGTCGGAGCCGTGTCCGGCAAGAAAGGTCTTGTACAGGAGCAAGGCCTCACACCTGAAGACTTGAAACGAAAATTGGATCGGGCGGCAAAGACTGACCCTACTGTTCGATCCTGGCTTGACAATATGACTTTTGATTCCTCTGGGTAATATATTCTGTATTTACTAGATGCATACTATTACGAAAATGCATTAGAAATAGGATCATGCTAAAAGCGATTTTTTTATTCTTCTCAAAGAAAATCAGAATTGCAATTAGCAATTGATTGCTCCTGTATACTTTATATGCATGTTACAATTGCTAGATGCAAGTGACCTGGTTTAATCCTATTTTTTGTTGGCTACTTTTTCCTTCACTAAGATTAATACTTGTGGGATTTTTTTTGCAGTCTAATTCACGTTCTTCCTTGGCAAGGCTTGGTAGAAGCACAAGAGGGATTAAGTGATGCTCTTAAGGTGGCTGATTTATCAACGGGAAAAATGGAAAGCCTCATTGCACCACTTACTGTCAGAGAGGAAGAAATGTTTAAAAACATGTTGCGCCGGTTGCACACAGTTTTTAAGGTAAATCCTTAATTAAATGAATTGATGTTTAATCATTGCAGAATCTTGTATATTATTCGGACTTTAAATGCCCTATATTGATTTATATTTACAGGTGGCCCGCAACCTAGATGTAAGGGTTATGGTAGATGCCGAGCAAACATATTTTCAACCTGCAATATCTCGTCTTGCAGTCGAAATGATGCGCAAGTACAATAAAGAGAAGCCCATTATATTTAACACCTATCAGTGCTATTTGAAAGAAGCCTACCACAATCTTGTATCCGACACTCAACAGGCAATTCGGCAGAATTTTTACTTTGGTGCCAAGTTAGTAAGAGGAGCCTACATGGAGCAGGTAAATATTCAAAGTCTCATTCGCTCCTAAGGTTTACTATGAAGTAAAACATATGTATGACCCTATAAATGTGTAATTAGGAACGGGAACGAGCCAAAGCTCTTGGTTATGATGATCCTATTAATCCTGATTACGATGCTACATCTGAAATGTATGGAAAATGTCTGGAATATTGTATTCGTAAAGCAAAGGAATCAAAAGACGCAGGGGATCCAAAGCGGATTTCTGTGATGGCTGCTACACACAACGAAGATAGCGTCAGATTCGCCATTCAAAAGTATTTATTGCTTTCAATTGAAATCCATATTTAACAAAACAGGGTTATCATGTGTTTTTAATTATTTTACAGGATGGCTGAGTACGATATCAAAAGAGAGGACAGGGTGCTTTGCTTTGGTCAGCTATACGGAATGTGCGATCAGGTGTCCTTTCCATTGGGTAAGTTACTCTCTGTGTCTTTTTCATCAGTCTGTCCGCTGGACAATATTGTAAAATCGGATTAGAAATTGGATTGGAAAATCCATATTCAATGAAATACGAATCTGGCGGATTTGCAGGTCAGTCTGGATACTCTGTCTATAAGTATGTACCATACGGTCCAGTAGGAGATGTACTGCCGTACTTGTCTCGACGGGCTCAAGAAAATAAAGGATTTTTTGGGAAAATGCAAAAGGAAAGGTCGATGCTTCGTAAAGAGTTGGTGAGACGTTTAATGAAAGGGCAACTTTTCTACAAACCAAAGGGGCATTACGAGGTGCAGTAAGCAGTTGGAAAGAGTTGAGTCGAGATAATTATATAATCAAAGAGCATTAAGTACCTAATGGCCAAGCACCCCATCTTTTCGATACTCAAGCAATGTCTTATATTAGTATGTTTTGTTTAATTATTGTCGATATTCTAATTAGATTTGAGTGTATTTTTTCCTGCTACTATTCACTCTACAATAATGCACTCACCAGTCATTTCCTCAATTGTTAAAATTACTAGTTTTTACGTACGTTCTATCTCGCATGCGTCCTGTCCTATGGTTTTCTAGAAGAGCGGAAAGAAAATTTCTCATATAAAAGAAAAATAAACACCACGCCCGTATTTTTGTATAAACATCCGTGGTACCTGTGACAATTTGCGAGTGGTAGCGCTGTTTGCGGCGCTATATTCAGTCAATAATTCAGAGTATAACGTATGCAACATAACTTTATCGCTTCATGAAATTGTCGAAATGGTTTAACTAACTAGAACAATCTTACTTCTTTCGGTATTCAACGATGATTAATTGATGACTTCTGCTTCGGTTGGTCCCATCTCTCACTCTCTCAGTCAGTTAGTCAATCAGTATGCAAGTGTGGTCAGTTTGTATTCTCATATTGGAAAATATATTCCACGAGGAGATGTTCCATTTTAATAACTCTCTCATTTACCACTGCTGTTTTATGGTCTAGCTATTTTAATCCGCCTATTTTAAACAACCATATCCGTTCTATACTTACTATAAGTATTCAAAATATATTTATAGCATTGTTCACGACAAGTGTTTTGGATTCGTAACTGTGACGTGCCCTAAATTTTAAATCGTTGCAGTTTATGTTGCAGTATTTTGTTGCTCACAGTTATGTTTTACTACTACAGTTTGTGAGGTAGAGGTAGCAATTAAATTGGTATTCCTTCATCGGCTTTTAATAATCTAAGCTTGGCTTATTAGTTTTGAAGAGGTTTAGTTAAATTATTTCACTTGAGCTTGCTCATCACCACCGTTGGTGCAAACGATTGACGTTGTCAATTATTATGTGTAGGTATAGTGTGCTATAGATGGTATAAAAAGCAAACCGGTGAATATTAAATCTGGTTGTGTTTTGGCTTTGCCCACTCACACCAATAACTATCAGTATCGTATTTCCTGTTATTGAATTAACAGCAAAATTTATGTAGGCACATTTATGTATGAACTGGGTTGGAAACTAATCCAATCTTTTCATTTGTAAATTTTTGTCGCTCTTCAACACGCGCGGCGTATGAATGAATAAAATAATACCATTAGGTTTTAAAAAAATCATTACTGCATAATAGATACGGTACATTAATTTCTTTTACTACATTTGAAGTATCCAAGTATTATTTAGTATGATTTTATGTATGAAACCAAGATGTTGTGTGTCGTGGTCGTCAAATGTCTCTGTTACAGTCCATGGGCGAAAGATGGCAAAGGCAATAAGCAGAAAAGTGTCTTCGCCCCGTAATCATGCCACAGAAAGCTTCTATAAATGGAGTACGTAATAACCTATCAATTTGAAACGGAGGAAGAATTACCAGAACTGTGATTAGATGTTTAATTGACTTATTTTAAGCATTATTCATTATATTTACAATATTTGAGTTGCGTAAGTCATATAAAAACTATGCAGATTCAAAATTTACTCGGATGAGGAACAATCCAGAATAGCAGTGTGTATATTGTTTGTATTTGTATCTAAAAGAGATGTAATTGTTTGGATATTTCCACTGTTATATGAAGAACTATATGATATGAAAGATCATAAATATCAAATGATTATGTTGTGAAGTAATTTATCTTTGCATTATTAATTAATGAGTTTTGTTATGTCTGTGAAATTCAATATTCGAGAAGTAATTTTCACTCTTGTTCCCTTCAATAGAATCTAACGTTATGTAATGTGTAAGATTTTGTTGACACTTATGAATTACATTCATTATATGCCTGTCTTTGTCAATAATTATGAGAAGCTTTGTAAGCCTAAATTCTAAAAATGAATTCATTCAAATTATAGAATCTCATACTATTATATATATTATACACATTAAATTACCCCCTAGTTATAAACCTATCAGACTTGAATTGTATTTGCGAACAATAAGTATCTCTATTGTGACCCATAGTGGGTCCAGGTAGTATCGACTTATTCACGTAGAGAAGCCTAATTCTGTGAGGTGGAAACAATAAGAGTTACATTTATAGCTTGAGGAATTGTCATTTTGAAAAGTCCGACCAAACCGAAGTAACAATAAATGCTGTGATGAAAAAGTCAATATACTGTTTACTCTTGTGAATTTTTATTTCCTTCAATGAACACGGATGTCCATTATTTTTACCATGTTATGTGCGCCATTATGTCATGTTATGGAAATAAACACGTTTTAGCATATATACAATTGATGGGTATCAAATTTCATTTGCATTCCTCACAAATAGCATGCACAAATTTCTGTTAAATACATTGTTAAATTATGGTAATTTGTGAAATTTGAATATTTGTCCGTACCGTCCGTGCTTAGAATGCGGATAAGATTATGAACTTCTAGTAGTTCCAAGTCAACTGACTATCAACATCAAGGTAGTAATAATTCAATTTTTGATTGGAAAATATTCTCCCTGGCTTGTATTGGATCTTATTCTGCAACTAATTACTATAAATTAAACATAAGAGTTGGAAAAAGCCAACACTTTTCATACTGTGGTTGTGGCTCAAAAATATTTTTGAAAGATATATAAATATTTATTTTTTTAAAAATAATTGACTTTACGAAATAAATATTTGTGTTCAATTTATGTTGGCTATACTAATTTGAGAAGGTAGTACATCAAATACGATGGCTTGAAAAGTTTTGTAGTTCATAAAAATCCAATACCAAACTCCAGAAAATTTTGTATGGACCATTGGACCAACAACAACAGTGCAAGCATGGAAAATAATTGTTCGGAGATGACCTCCAACAACGAAATATATAAGGTCCATGAAAAAAGGTCATTGCTTAAGCCGGACAAGATAAAATCAATTTTTGTGTGTGGACAGTGTTTTCAATCATTTCCGCGAAAAAGAAATCTTAGTCGTCATTTGCTAATTCATGAAAATGCAAAAAAGTTTCACTGTTTAGATTGTGGTAAAAATTTCCGTTTACAAGAGCATTTGAAGGTAAAAACCCTTTTTAATATAAAGGGCATGACTGGATTTCTTACGCACCACTCAATATATTTTTAATTCCCTTTGTTCAGAAACATTTTCAAAGAATCCACAGGATTGACAAGATTTCCAAGTTGTACAAGTGTTCGTACTCATTCTGCACCCGAGAATTCATTGATCCATGTGAGTATTTATTTTTTTCTGTTGTCCTGAAATCTACACAATTCCATAGTCTTAAATCCTTGGTACTTCCACTTCGTTTGCGACCTTTTTACGCCAAAAACATAAAAGCAAATTAATCGGCTCGGTATCAATCACTTCATCGCGAAAAGTCAACATTATGCTAATATGATTACGAAGGTATAAAGCATGACTCCTTTTTCTGTGGATGGCATCAAGTTTGTTGATATATAGTAGTATATCTATTTCTATGGTTAACATATAGACTGCCACAAATTTACCCCCTTTCTCAACTTTCCCCCTTCTACACAAAAGTATAAACTACGCGGGGTTCTGACATAAAGTTTACGATAACACAATCAATTAGTGTAGCAAAAAACCAAGAACTTTTAATAATATAAACATTTTTCTTATGTTACAGTGGATTTAACAAAACATGAGCACATCCATGATATCGTCTCTAACACTAAAGTACCCAAAATAGCATCCATGGAGCAACTGGACAAGCGGACAGATGTACACCGCTTCCTTGAAGAATTATTGCAAAGTCTCTCTTAAACATCCCAAATATTCCAAATTAAAATAATTAATTCCCTGTCAAAAATGTATATTACAGTCCACAATTACTTTACAAGTGACTTAGGCTAGATTAGTTTGATCTTGATCACATATAATGTAATTAACTAATTACGAGTGTCTAAAATAAATGAAATATCCCATGTTTGCTAAATGAACCATAATACCGACCATAGGGCCATGGAGAAGTTCTCATGCAATAGCGTACCTCATATGATTAGCAGCTACTAATTGAGATTATATAGCAAAGAATATAAATTATAACCAAAAAGAGGACAAATAAATGGCATATTAAAATTTGATTATCCAAAAAAATGGTTTTATAAACATATAATAACATATTAAACATGCATTTGACCTGCTAACCTGTCTACTAACAAAAGTCAGCCATGTTGTGTTTTTGTTTTCCTTTGTAAGGGCAATACTATGCATGCTCTGATGCAATGCAATGCACAGAGGTCAATGCTCCGTCTGCCTTTGTATACCTTTGACAGTTGATGTCAAAGAATGTTGGATTGACTGTTTGAATTTCAGTTGTCGGTTAGAGATGAGCTTTGATTTTATTTGCAAGTTTAGTTTCCCATTGGAAGTTTTATTTCTTAATTATCTGATTGACAGCTAGTTGTTAATCAGTTGAATTCTAGAGAGGAAGTTAATTTGCTGGACTGGTTTACTTTCCATAAATCGATCATTAATATAAATTCAAGACTTTAGCGTTGAGCCAAATAACGATTATCTCGAGAAAGGTGAGGAAAATTTTTTAAACTTTTTTTAGAATTAATATGGAGCACAATTATGGTAGCTGCTGCTAAAAGTAGTTAGCCGGCTTTGGCATGGTCCTTCATTTTGACAGGCTCTTGTGAGTTACAGTCTTTGCGAGACCGCAGAAGTTGCCTATTTTGTGCGTTTATTTTCTCTTCCCGAGTTTCAAAATCGGTTGACACTACTATGTCGAGCCATTAGTTTTTAGTCATGTTGGCAGTATATTTTACGGTTTTGCATGCCAGTCGTTTTATTTTGGGGTAGATTTTTAAAATTATAGTTACTATAGATTTGGTGTTTTGGCAATTTATATCCAAGCAATTTTTATACTTATAGTAAATTCCATGCAATCGGGATTGGAAATCTAATTATTGAAAAGCAAGGGAAAAACATATAAAGATTAGGTTTTCAAACGTAAAAAAAAAGCTGAAAATTTTTAGCAGAGATATCTAAAGAAGCAGAAAAAGTGCATTGTGATAATTGTGAACATCAACAATGTGACGAACGATATGTGCTAAAGCAAGAAGCTTGAATGTTTATATTATGAGCACCAGCACTTTCCATTAATCTATAGGTTTGCATCTAGTGAGTATTGTTTCAAATTTGCATCATTCAGAACCCGATTTAAATGTTTTTCCTCCACAGAAGCTATTGTTTGGAGTCGGTTTGAATACATTATCTCTCATAGGAATCTTATAATATTTGTTTACGTCCACTGAAATTACACATGAAATTATTTAGTCGTTATTTCGGTGCGCATCTAGTCTTTTTCAAATTTATAAACGTCAGGGATTTCATGCGCTCTAATTTTGTGTACGTTTCATTCAAGTGCAAGGGTTGAGAGAGGACATAAATCTGCATTTCCATCTTGGTGCAATGATTGTTGAAAAGGGTTCTGTTTGAATTATTGTGCAATGTTTGCTAGAATCTGAACCCTTCAATGATAGTATGCATTTTAAAACGTTCATTGAACATTTGGAATATGTAGGTTGAAGATCGTATGAATCAATTACCATTTAAGTGTTGAATTGAAGCAATCCTAATTAACTGCAATAATTATGGAGGATGGGTTGTACCAAGAATTCAATTTCTTTGAAGGTAACGCATCACTTGGTTTGCAAACTCGTCTTGCTTTAGTTGCATTCTTTCATTATAAAATTATAAATATTGCCAATATTGGTAATTTCTTGTGGGATTTTAAGGGGAAAAACTAATGCTTGTCTTACTTTAATTTGGGGTACTAATTATCTTGGAATGTTTTTTGCATATCAAGAGATGGAAATCCAGGGCGCGTTGTCACCAACAGATATGTGGGATGAGTGGAACAACGAAACTTTACTGCAAGTAGGCGTGGGGCAAGTTGATATATTTGAAAACGCCGGAATCACTGCGGACACAAAGCCCCCTTCGGGGAGTAACAATTTGTCTGTCCAACCGTCCGAGAGCGCAGTGCTGACGAATGCTAGCTCCGTGGCACCCACCGAGATAGAAGAGTACCAACAGCTATTCGAGGCTGCACAGAGTACTGTAAAGACGTATCAAGTTAATCACGAATCCCAGGAGTCAGAGGGTGTGGATTCATTGCCTTGTGATAACCAGCCTTCAGTGTCACCAACCAAGAAAAAGAAGAACAGCGTCGCTGTTAAATTAGTCCAGCAGTGCAGCACTGAACACGAAAACGCCATAATTGAGTGGGATCTCATGAAATTCTCCTTACCTGCCACATCTCAAGGAAATCAATTCATCTACGCTTGGAATGCTAAGTCCTGCCAGGAATTGGACAGTAGTGTTTCAGGCAACGAATCACTCAATGATAGGTCACAATCCCAATCCAATAGCTCAATTACCAGTAAGTATCATCCAAATTAATTTAATGTTTTTCTATTTTACAGCGAAATTTTAATATTTTAAATTACAAATTTTCACTTTCAGGTAGCTATGCAACCCATAGCACAGCAAAATCCAGCGATATGTATGGTGATGATTCCCAGTCTCCTGCTAAAGCGTCCAGCAGCTCCGGCTCCAACACTAGTTTTTACGATTATATGTATAATAGATCCAATGGAGACGCTGAGTCGCAAAGTACAAAAGGCAAGAAGAGGCCCTTCAGACGATTTGTTTGCGAAATATGTGACGAGGATCTATCCTATGAATGGGTTTTGAAAAAGCACAGGATGGTTCATCAGCCTCTAGATGGAAAACCATTATTTTATTGTCCCTATTCTAAATGCAAAGTTGGATACCGGGCTAGTGCAACAATGATGAAACATTTGAAGAAGGCCCATTACGAGTTCGCAACAGAATACCTTGTAGCCGTGAAATTGGCAAAACGCAAAACTAATCGCACAAATAGAGCTCGGAAACCAGAGTCATCATAAAAACATTGAAAAAAAGTTGGTTGAGGATACATACATAAATTAAAACAAATATTGTACTGTTGTACTTCGATAATGAATTGTTTTTATAGGATGGTAATGTGTGAATCTATTATAGATAGTTATCGCCATTCGCCAATTCAAATGATAATTATAGAGCATCAAGCTCCTAATGAATTGAATAAACATGAATTTTTATCAACTTTTTTTCAGTTCCGAAGTGACTTTTTTCAAAATTCAATTTGGCGCAAATTTTCTAGAAATAAATCATCATAATACTAGCCATTAAAAATTACAAACTCAACTATTAAAAATAATGCAATGCAATGCAACTAGCAATGGTAGTGTCGTGTGTGTATTTTATTGCGATATAGTATTACAATTTATCATCCCTTAGACAGTCGTTTTTATGCATCTTTACACAATCTTCATCTAGGACTATACACTAAGTGAATGACCAATCGGTCACCGTTTATTAAGCATGCAATAATGAATTCCTGATTATCCTAGTTATCATTTCTCACACAATATGGAATAAATAATGCCAATCTAACACTTTAATGGTGTTCACCCGGGAATGATCAAGAAACCGAAAACAGACTAGCACTCCTTTGCTCGGATTGACAGTAAGTGGTCACAATCAGCTATGAAAAATGAACATAGAGTTACAAAAATGTACAGACCAAAATGAGCAATATAATATGCATGCGCTGCTTCACAAAACGTGTATAAGTAATATTTCCCGTTAAATTCCCCAATTCCTTTTCACTATTTACCTAGAAGAAGGATTGATCGGGGAAACTTTTGCAGGAGGAGTGCAGCTACTGGATGAGCTAACGCTGCCAACACGAACATTGGATTTTTCAACAGGTGAAGGAGATACATAAAATGTGGAAGTAATTGAGGTTGATTGATTATGTTTTCCACTAATAGGAATATGTTGAGATGACGCTTGACCGGCGGAGGCTTCTGTTTTTACAGCAGCTCTTTGCTGCAACTGAAGAGCATATAAGCATTCTTCTAAGCATCCCAAAGTGGTTTGAGATGAGGCTTTCAGTAGCAATAGTTCAGGATCCGTACATTTCATTCCATTTCCTACGTATAAAAACCTCACTTGAGGGGGCTTGTCAAAAATATATGCGTGTGTACTGTGTACATAAATGTCATCTTTCAATCCACTGACAGACTAGGGGTACACCTGATGTCGTGTACTGCCGTACATTTCTACGCTTGAACTTCTCCCAGCCAATCAGATCAATAGATAGAGGTGGGTAGTCTGCTCTGAGTGGCTGGGAAAAGAACAAGCGTAGAAATCTACGACAGTACACGACATCGGGTGTTCCCCACCCCTACTGTCTGATCATAAAGGCACACATTGCAACTATGCACAAGAAGAACAATCACAATGAATGCCAAGCCCAAATGGAAACCAAGTTTCACACCTGATAAGGGAAATTTGTCAATAGAATGCCCTAGCTCTTGAGAACCATGCTCGGCCCGTTGTAGCCAGTCTTGAACTTGGGCGAAGGCGTCCAGAATGGACAAGTTCGTGGGCACAACCCTGCCTGTTGATGAGCCATGTTCTCGAGACACTAGTGGGTTGTTCGTCTGTACAAAAAAGGTGCTTAGTAGGTAAAAATACTGTATGTCTAGATTGGCTGATTGACAGACCGTAAATTTTTTTTGCCATACTTGTGCTAAGGCTTGAGAATGTAACTCTGCGACAACCCTTAAACGAGTTATCCATTCTTGTCGTTCTTTGGCATTTGTAGCACGCATTTTATACACATCTCCAGAGGCGGACTGAGCTACAAATGTATGAGAATCTTCCTCGCTCGGTGATATCACTGCGCCAGCCAAATGTAATGATCCACGAGGCACTGAAACTTTCTTTTCTTGCTTTGACTGTAATTTTAAAAATGATTTTATGAGAAATGGTATGGTAATACTTGTTTAGTGAAGGGAGCTCCGACATTTTGCAACCACAGAAAAGATAAAAAAGTAAATAAATGCATCAATTTACCACATGATATTCTAAAGTTCCGCTGTCAGGATTGAGAACAAACCATCTGTACTGCCAACCCTTCATTACATTGGTCCATTTGCTAAGCTGTCCCTCATGATGTTGGCGAAGTTTTAGGTTGTCATTTTGTGTTTGCATGGCAGCTGTCTGTCTGCGGTTGTAGTTGTGACTGCTGCAATAGAGTTAGTATCATACATATAAATAAATAAATAAATAATAACTACTAACTTTGAAAACAACAGAATTTCAAATGCATGTACTATATAGCATTTATAATGCACTTAAGTTAAAAAACAAAAAGCCATAATCAAATGCAATACATCATGAAGTCAGTAAAATGAAACTACGCAACGACATAAAAAATACAGTTTTAAGGAACAATAAAGTATATACAGTCTTGATTTCTGTATCTGATTAATAACACTATTAAAAAATTAAACTCATCTCAGTAAAAAAGCCAAGCCTACAGAGATTGTCATCAATCGAAAAGTTTGGGTCACCTCGTATCTTTAGCAACAGTTGCATTTTTATAAACGTTTCAGTTTACAAATAAAAGTTTACTATATATTCGAATCAGTTGAGTGGTCATGCTTCAGGCTGAGGCGTGTGGTCCATGTATTATACATGATTATGTATGATACAAGCTGACAATGGATATCAATCACACACTATACTTACTTAAAATGGATAACTAGTTGTCAGGAGTAGGTGTAGTCTACAACAATGAAGCTTGCATTACAAAATATCGTCATCAAGCCCATTTCGATCATTTTGTCATTCAAAGGGCTTACAGGCTAGCTAGAAATTCAAATATACCAAAAGAAAGATAAAATAGTCCGATGTTGATGACGAGTAACTATATATTAGATTATATATCAGTTAAAGAAGGGAATTGCTATCAATCAAGTTGTTCCATCAACTTACCACAGGCACAGATGACGGAATTAACTCGTTAAGAAAAACCAAGACGACTTAAAACTTTTACATTGGCATGAACGTTGGCAAACAAAAAAACGATAGTGATCTGTCAACTTTGGTTCACATTCCATATCCAAAAGAATGGAAGAAACAGATCGCCTACGGTGGGAAAAGCTATCGGAAAAGTATAGGCTCTAACCATTTAGAATAATTTCGATGGATTCCGTTATTGCTCCAAATTAAAAACAATCATCACATCACGAAAACACGGGAACGTTGGGTCTATATCAAAGTTTTTATTTAAGTCTGTTGGCTCGAAAACAAGTAAACATCGTCTTATAAAATATCATTTCACATACTGAATATTGTTTACATAAATTAAAGAACTCAAATTCACAACAACAAAATTTTCCACTTTGGTCAGCTGGTTAAATTGAAAGTCGGACTTGAACTTAACTTTTGAAGCCGTAAAATCAGATTTCACAGTTAAACTGACTGACGCTATCCGTTCAGGATTTTATACCTGCCTTACTAATCAAACAATTAAGAAAGTTAAGATGTGTACCATTTTATCATTACTTGAATATTAAGAATTGCCGCATATTCTCTGTGCTTCATTTCTATGACTTCATCTATGATAAATAACTCACGTAATTTGAAGATGTCTATCCTATCACACTCCACTGGTCCACTCCAACCAGGCAAGTGGAAGACATCCGCCGCCGACTTGGAAGGGTAGGTTAAGCTACCCCACTGCGTTCCAGCTTGCTCGATTGGGATTAAGCAGTCCATTCCATTTTTTCAAAGATTAAGCTGCAGGGGGCAGTTCATGAAATTTTTGTAAGCAAGCGCTAAGCAAAAGTAGGCCGAGAGTGAATCATAAAAGATTTTCGCTTTAAAATATCTACTCTTATAATCGTGTTTTCAAAAAACCATATTGCGCTCAAATTGCGCGAAAACTATTCAACCGATTTGCTTCCAAATACTCTGAAAGTGACCGTCAATTGGCCGTACACCATCCTCGCCCTGAGGTCTTAAGCCGTATAAGCCTTAGTAAACAAGATAATTGACAGTTAAGTTGGTCATTTTCGTATTTTGGGTTTCCATGCAAACGTAAACAACCAAGTCTCTCAAAAATAAAAAAAAATATGACAGGGAGTCCTCTTCAATTTGAGATTTTCCCATGTTAATTCCCTTTAGGAAATCTCTAAATTGAGTCTCGATTCGAAACAGGCTTTCGATTAGAATGTCAATGCGCACTTATTAGTAGACCACAATTATATGCTTTTAGTGAGTTGCCACGATCCGATTTTATAATAAAGTTTCTGTAAGACCATAGATAACTTTGCTTATTTTGGGTACTACTAGAAATGGAGCATAGACT